>Ga0181579_10004168_pt1 | contig 11289 bp, 12 predicted proteins | sample 071ome_24_FD_132996 | JGI IMG/M metagenome (GOLD analysis project Ga0181579, IMG submission 132996) | Coastal salt marsh microbial communities from the Groves Creek Marsh, Skidaway Island, Georgia - 071402CT metaG (megahit assembly) | ecosystem: Environmental > Aquatic > Marine > Intertidal... | reverse complement strand
GGCGAGCCCGCTTTGGCCGAGCTCCAGTCAAGAATCGAAGCGGCTCTACGCCGTACCGGATGCGCCCCAGAAACACGCAATTTCAAACCGCACGTCACGCTGGCCCGGCTAAAAGGCGCGCGTTCCGACGCGGTACAGGGCTGGATCGCCGCGAACAGCCTGTTCCGGGCCGGGCCTTTCAGGGTCGGAGAATTCGTCCTGTTCGAAAGCCGCCTCGGCGGTGAAGGCCCGGCCTACTTTCCGATTGCTGAATTCCCCTGATTCTAGGGAGCAGAAAAATTCTTTCCTGTATTGTTTTTCAGGCCATGTTTGAGGGAAATAATTCTGATATTCTCGTCATCAAAAAAATTTTTACCTTCGATCTGTCATGGACAATATAGACCTCAAAATTCTGCAATGTCTGCAGAATGACGCGACCCTGCCGGTCAGCGAAATCGCTTCAAGGGTCGGGCTTTCGACCTCGCCTTGCTGGAACCGGATTCAGCGGCTGGAAGCGGACGGCGTCATTCAGCGGCGCGTGGCGCTGCTTGATTCCAAATCCCTGAATGTCGGGGTCACCGCTTTTGTTTCAATCCGCACCAGCAACCACAACGCGGCCTGGTTCAAGCAGTTTTCGGATGCGGTGAAATCGTTCCCGGAGGTGGTGGAGTTCTACCGGATGAGCGGCGATGTGGATTATCTGTTGCGCGTCGTCGTTCCGGACATCGCGGCTTATGACGAATTCTACAAACGGCTGATTGAGCAAGTCGATTTGCAGGATGTGAGTTCCAGCTTCGCGATGGAAGAGCTGAAATTCACCACCGCGCTGCCTCTGGATTATGTGAACGGAGAGGAACGCGCGTCGCGCAAGGCCCGGTCGGCCTCCTGAAGCCCGCGCCCGGTATTTCGCGTACGGCAATCCGCGCGGCTAATGATCATCGGACAGGCGCCGGGGACGAAAGTCCATGAAAGCGGCATCCCCTGGAATGACGCCAGCGGAAAAAGATTGCGGGAATGGCTGGCGATAGATGACGAAACATTTTATGACGATAGTCTGATCACCATCGTCCCGATGGGGTTCTGTTATCCGGGCGTCAATCCGAAGGGCGGGGACAACCCGCCGCGTCCCGAATGCGCACCGCAATGGCATGGGCCGCTGCAAAAGGCGCTGGAGAATATCGAATTGACGTTGCTGGTCGGGCAGTACGCGCAGGCGTTCTATCTCGGCAAGACCAAAAGAAAGACCATGACCGAGACCGTGCGCAATTTTCGCGACTATCTGCCGGCGTTTCTGCCGACGCCCCATCCCAGCTGGCGGACGACCCATTGGCAGAAGAAGAACCCCTGGTTCGCCGAAGAGGTCCTGCCCGAACTGCGCCGCCGGGTGGACGCGCTCCTCGCGAAGGGACCCGCCACATGAACGGGATCACCCGCGCCACCACGGCATTCAAGGCCTTGCCGGGAAATACCCGCGGCATTTTCTGGATGTTGTTCGCTGCAGCCTTTTATGCCGCGACTTATGCCACAGTTCGCTATCTTTCGAAGGAAGGGTTCGAAACCTTCCAGATCGTGCTGTTTCGCTCGACCCTCGGAGTCGCCTTTTTGCTGCCCTGGCTGTTCAAGTCCGGCATTAATGTGATGCGGACAAACAAGGTCGGCACCTATACGGCGCGCACCGCCCTCAATTTCGGCGGCATGGTGTTGCTGATGTGGGCGCTCGGCAATCTGGAGCTACAGACCGTTACCGGGCTGATGTTCACAACGCCGCTTTTTACTGTCCTGTTTGTCGCGACGATCCTCGGCGAACATGTCGGGATGCGGCGCGGCGCCGCCCTGATTATCGGATTTATCGGCGCGATGGTGATTATCCGCCCGGGATTTGTAGAGATTTCCTGGTCTATGATTGCCGTGCTGGCCACCAGCGCCGCTTATGCGCTGGTGAACGTCACCACCAAGACCCTGTCCGTTACCGACAGCAGCAGCAAGATCGTCCTTTATGTGTTCGCCGGTATGACCCTGCTCAGTCTCGGCCCCGCGATCTATAGCTGGAATCCCGTTGAATGGGAGCATGTGCCGTGGATTCTCGCGCTCGGGCTTTTGTCCCTGCTTGCGGTGCAGGGTGTGACGCGGGCGCTGGCGGCGGGTGAGGCGGCGGTGGTCATGCCGTTCAACTTCATGAAGCTGCCCTTCGCCGCGGTGCTGGGGGTGTTCATGTTCGCGGAATTGCCCGATCTCTGGACCGGTGCGGGCGCGCTGATCATTTTCGCCAGCACCTATTATATCGCCCGGCGGGAGGCCTATTTACGGGCGCAGCGCGCGGCGGAAAAATCAGAACAAAAAAACTGAACCCTCAACCCGGCCGGGATTTGCCGCCAGCCCTGGCTTCGTCCTGGGCGATGAACAGCGCCGCGCCGACGATGATCGAGGCGCCCGCGATGGTCCAGAGATCCGGCAGCTCGCTGAATATGAAATAGCCGAACGCGGCGGCGTATATCAGCCGGATATATTCGCTCGGCCCCACGGCGCTGGCCTCGCCCACCGAAAATGCTTTCACATAACAGATCATCGCAAAGGTGGTGATAACCCCGATGATGATCAGCAACAGCCATTCGATGCCTTGCGGCGTCTTCCACACCCAGATGACGGTGAGAAACCCAATCACCAGCCCGCCCGAATGATAATAAAACAGGATGCGTGTTGTGGGTTCCGTGCGGGCGAGGATGCGGATCAGCACATTGCCGCAGGCAAAGGACATGGCCGACAGGATCGCGAACAAGGCGACAGGATCGACAGTGCCCGATCCGGGCCGGACCATGACCAGAACGCCGACAAACCCGATCGCGGTCGCGATCCAGCGGACCTTGCCGACGACTTCCGACAGGATGATGACCGCGACAATGGTGGTGAAAAGTGGTTTGGAAAAGCTGAGCGCCGTTGCATCGGCAAGCGGCATATAAATGACCGCGACGAAGATACAAAGCTGCGCGACGTAGGCGAGGCCCAACCTCAGAAAATGAAGCCCGAAAATCTCCGTCTTCATGCCGTCGACGCCGAGGCGAACAAAAACCGGCAACAGCATGATCGTGCCGACCAGATAGCGGAAGAAGGCGAGCTCCAGCGGGTGAAAGGTCTGGCCCAGATGTTTGACCACGACATCCACGGTCGCGAACATGAAGGTGCCCGTTATCAGCCACAAAATGCCGCGCAGATTTGGCGGCAGTCGGCCCCAGAAGGCGAAGCGGGGCTCTTTGATATCTGGTTCGGACAATTCTGGCGGCCTTGCGGGGCGATACGGTAAGGGCGCATCGCGTGAGGGTTGCCGCCCGGCGCGATTGGCCGGTGGGCGGATCGGATCTATTATAGGCGCGAACGTGATATTTAGAACCGGCAACCATTTTCTGACGATGAGGTAACGCCATGGCCATTACCGTTGAAAAACTTTCCGACGCCTGCGGGGCGGAAATCAAAGGGGTCGATCTGCGTGAAAAGCTCAGCGACGCGGACAGAAAGACGATCGAGGACGCTTTTCATGAACATGTCGTCATCGTGTTTCGCGACCAGGACCTTGACGATGACGACCAGATCGCCTTCGCCAATCAGTTCGGCGGGCTCGGCGAACGGCGTCAATCGCCCAATGGCCACACGCCGGGCGGCAGCTATGACACGCCGTTTATGCTGGTGACCAATATCAAGGATGAGAAAACGGGCGAACCCATCGGCGCTTTCGGTGACGGTGAAATGTGGTTTCACCACGACACCAGCTATTACCCCAACCCGCACAAGGCGACGCTGCTATATGCGGTGACGATCCCGAGCTGGGGCGGAGAGACATGTTTTTCCAACATGTACAAGGCGTACGATAATATTCCCAAAGACCTCCGCGACCATCTGGAAGGGCGCAAGGTGCTGCAGATTCACGATTACAAACGCCGTGAACGGATCGATATCTACAACACCGATATTTCCGGCATGCTGCAATACGAACAGCCCTTGTTCGTCACCCATCCCGTGACCGGGCGCAAGGCGCTTTATATCAGCCGTCTGATGAGTGCGAAGATCGAAGGGCTGGAGCCGGAAGAGAACGAAGAAGTGCTCAATCAGCTCTTCGATATCTCCGAGGATCCCTCAATCGTGCTCGAACATAAATGGCGGCTGGGCGATATGGTGATGTGGGATAATTACGCCTCTATCCACAAGCGCAACGATTTCCCGCGCGAGGAACCGCGTCTGATGCGGCGTCTTACGCTGGCCGGGTACGGGACGCTGAACTAGGTTTTTCCTCTTTCACTTCGCCGCGCGCCATCCACAAAATGGCGATGCAGATGACGGTGCCGCCGACCCATGTCCAGACATCGGGGAATTCATCGAACAGGATGAAGCCGATGATCGCGGTGAAGATCAGCCGGGAAAAATCGAACGGCACGACGACGGTGGCGTCGGCGGCCGCATAGGCGCGGGTCAGGCAGCGCTGCGTTGCCGTGCCGAACAGCCCGACCGCGATCAGCAGCACCAGTTGCTGCCAGTCCGGCGTGATCCAGACGAAAAGGGCGGGGATCAGCGAACAGGGGGTAAAGACCACCATCTGCCAGATTACAATGGTGTCGGGCTTTTCCGTTCGCGCCAGTGATTTGAGAATGATGGAGAGAAACGCCATCGAAAACGCCGCCGTCAGCGCCAGAATGACGCCGGTGGATATATCGCCGAATCCGGGCCGGATAATCACCAGCGCGCCGACGAATCCGACGATGACGGCAGTCCAGCGCCGACCCTTTGCGGCTTCGTGCAACACCAGAATGGCCAGAAACGAGGCGAAGATCGGGCGTGAGGCCACGATGGCCGCCACCTCTCCCATGGGCGCGCGCTGAATGGCGGAGAACAGCAGATAGATGATGGCGAGCCCCATAAAACCGCGCAACAGATGCATGCCGATGCGATCGGTCCGTAGCCCGTCAAACCCGGCATTCATCAGCCAGGGAGTCAGGAAAACCGAGCCGAAGACGCTACGGAAAAAGACGATTTCATAGGTGTGAATTTCGCCGGTGAAATGGCGGGTGATCGCCGCCATGCCGCACCAGCTCGCGGTGCTGCCCATCATCCAGAGTGCGCCCCGCACCGTGCCGGGCAGAGCCATCGTCACGCGTCCGGCCTTTTTTCGCCGGATGTTCTGGACCGGCGCGCCTCCGCTGTTTCTCGCTGGGCCATGAACACGGTCGCCGCGAAAATCACCGTGCCGCCGATCCAGGTCCAGAGATCGGGAAATTCCGAAAACAGCATGAGTCCGAAAAAGGCGGCAATCGGCAATCTTGTATACTCAAAGGGCAGAACGACGGTCAGGTCCGCCGCCTTGTAGGCGCGGGTCATGGCGCGTTGCGCGATCATCGCGCCAAAACCCATGATCAGCAGGGCGCCGCATTGTTCCCAGGTCGGGGTGACCCAGACAAACAGCGCCGGACCGATGGAAAGAACGGAAAAAATGATGACCTGCCAGGCGGCGATCGCGTCCGGCTGGTCGGTCTTGGTCAGCGACTTGATCATCATGGAGGTGATCACCATCGCGAATACCGCTCCGAAGGCGAGAAACTGGCCGGGTGACACCGCGCTGACGCCCGGACGCACGATGATATAGGCGCCCGTCAGCCCGATGGCGATGGCGATCCAGCGATGCGGCTTTGACGGCTCGCCCATAAACAGAATGACACAAGCCGAGGCGACCAGCGGCCGCAGGAAAGTGATGGCGGCGACCTCTCCCGTCGGGATGTAGAAAAGCGCGCCGAACATAAAATAGAGCGCGATCAGGCCGGAAACGCCCCGAATGATATGTAGCCCCATGCGCTCCGTTTTCAGCGCGCCGAATCCGTTTCGCGTCAGCCAGGGTATAAAGAAGATCAGCGCGAAAAAACTGCGGAAAAAGCTGATTTCGAAGGTATGAAGATCGTCTTTCAGCCCGCGCGCGACCGTCACCATGGTCGCCCAGCCGGCGGCGCTCAGCAGCATCCAGAGCGCGCCGACGACGCCCGGCGACGACAGGGCGCTGTTGATACGGGCGCGCAGGCTCTCGGACATCAATTTTCAGCTTTCAGCCGGGCAAAAGGAAATATTACCTTACGCGGTAACGTGGCGGGCGAAAAGTTGGAGGACGCTGAATCCTTAACGATTGATTGCTAATCGCATGCAGCCCCGCTAAAATATTGCAAAATATATAAGAATCCATATTGATCGGGATCGAGGGTACGGCCGGTGCGGGAACAACCAGGCACGCTTGAGGATCTGAGGCGCGTCATCGCCGAGGGGCGCCGGGGAGTCGTTTTTACCGGCGCCGGCATCAGCACGGAATCGGGTATTCCCGACTTCCGCAGTCCGGGCGGTGTCTGGACCCGGTACAAGCCGATCCAGTATCAGGAATTCATTACCTCCGAAGACGCGCGCCGGGAATCCTGGCGGCGCAAGTTCGACGATGTCCACGGTTTTGATGGGGCGGAGCCCAATCGCGGGCACCGGGCGGTGGCGAAGCTGGTGCGCGAGGGCAAGGTATCAGCGGTGATCACGCAGAATACCGACGGGCTGCATCAGGCATCCGGAATCCCCGATGACAAGGTGATCGAGCTGCACGGCAACAATACCTACGCCTCCTGCCTGGATTGCGGGCAACGGTACGATCTCGAAACAATCCGCGTAAATTTTCAGGCTGAAGGCACCCTGCCGGTCTGCAATGATTGCGGCGGGCTTGTGAAGGCGGCGACGATTTCCTTCGGTCAACCAATGCCGGAAGGGCCGATGCGCCGGGCCCAGGAAGAAACGCTTTCCTGCGATTTCTTTATCGCGGCGGGGTCGTCGCTTCAGGTCTATCCGGCGGCGGGTTTCCCGGAAATCGCCGGTCGCAACGGTGCCTGTCTGGCCATTTTGAATCGGGAGGCGACGCCGCTTGATGCGATCGCCGATGTCGTGCTGCATCGGGAAATCGGGCCCACGTTAGGGGAGGTTGCAAATGTCAATTAGTTCCCCAATTAACTCTTTTTTAATGCTAATCGGGTCAATTGGCGGGTTTAAAGGAGTTCGCGGGATTTAATGGCCACGCCGACCAAAAACCTGGCGCGCGGGGAAGTGGAAGACCTCGACATCGCCCGGCGCCGAATAGCGGAGCTGGAAGCAGAAGTTGCGCGTTTGAGGAACAGCCGCGCATCCGCGGAAACGTCTGCCGCGCCGACAGACAGCATTGTCGAGCTCGCGCCGGACGCGATGATGATTTATGGGCGTGGCGGCGTTATCCGTTATATCAACCCGGCGGGCGTCAGAATGTTCGGCGGTACGGAAAGCAGCGAAATCGTCGGCCAAAATGTCCTGACTTTCGTGCATCCCGATTTTCGTGATCAGGTGTCCCGATCCGTCCGGGAAAATTTTGAGAGCCCACGCACGCGGATGTCGGTCTATAGCGACCAGCGCCGGCGGCGTCTGGACGGGTCGGATTTCTGGGTAGAGGTCGCGGCGGCCGCGATCGATCTGGAAGGCCAGCGCGGCGGGATCGTGGTGATGCGCGATGTCACCGATCAGATCGCGGCGGAAGACGAAATGCGCGAAGCGCGTGAACAGGCGGAGCTCGCCAACCGTGCGAAGACCGAATTCCTCGCCAATATGAGCCATGAGCTGCGAACACCACTGAACGCCATCATCGGGTTTTCCGACCTGATGAAACAGGAAGCATTTGGCGAAATCGGATCGCCGCAATATCTCGAATATGTCAACGACATATTCAACAGCGGTACGCACCTGCTTCAGGTCATCAACGACATTCTCGACCTGTCGAAGGTCGAAGCCGGCAAGCTGGATCTTGACGAGGACTGGATCGATCTTTCCGAATTGATTGCGCGATCGGTGCGGGTGATTTCCGCGCGCGCCCAGGACGGCGGGTTACGCATTCGCGAGGATATCGCGGACGCCTTGCCAACCCTGTGGGGCGATGAACGGAAATTGCGTCAGGTCCTGATCAATCTTTTGTCCAATGCGGTGAAGTTCACCGAACCCGGCGGGTTTATCGATATAGGAGTCGGGTTCGATTCCAACGAAGGATACACGATCCGGGTGGCGGATACCGGGGTGGGGATGCGCGCCGAAGATATCCCCCAGGCACTCGAAGCCTTCGGTCAGGTGGACAGTACGCTGAGCCGCAGATTCGAGGGGACCGGACTGGGGTTGCCTCTGACGCGCTCGCTGGTAGAGCTGCATGGCGGCAGGCTCGGAATCGAAAGTGCGCCCGATGAGGGCACCACCGTAACCGTGACCCTGCCGGTTGAACGCGGACGAAAGCCGGACGCGGCAGAGTAAGAGATCGTGCGCGGTTATTTCGGTATCGGTGTGGAGGGGCTAAGCAAGCCCATGAATGCCGGCAATCTCTATCGTTCCGCCCACGCTCTCGGCGCCAGCTTTGTCTTCACCGTGGCGGCTTCCTATCGAGACGAAATCCGGAAATCCGATACCTCCGCCATGGAAGGTCAGGTGCCGTTTTACGAGTTTGAGGATCTGGACGCGATGCGTCTGCCGCGCGGATGCGCGCTGGTCGGGGTAGAGATTACCGAGGATGCGATTGAGCTGCCCAGTTTCTGTCATCCCCGCTGCGCCGCCTATGTGCTGGGGATGGAACGGGGCAGCCTGTCGCCGGAGATCATCGAATGTTGCGATCACATCGTCAAAATCCCGACGCAATTCTCGCTCAATGTCGCGACCGCCGGGGCGATTGTGATGTATGACCGGCTGATATCGCTGCAGCGGTTCGGCGCGCGGCCCGTCGTTCCCGGAGGCGATATCGAACCCCTGCCGGAACATGTGTTCGGCGAACCGTTGAGCCGAAAACGCGGATTGAAGAGAGAAAACGCCAGCCGATGAATTTTAACAAATACGCCCGCGCTTCCTCGTTTGCATGGATATCGCTGATTTTTCTGTCGCCCGTTTCGGTCAGCGCCGCGCCGGAAGTTGTTCATAATGGCAAGCACTGGACCGCGTCCGTCATCAAATCGAAAAAGGCGAAAATCTGTTACCTCCATGGCGAGCCCCGCAAATCGGCCGGTAAATATTCCCGCCGGGGCAAGACCTATCTGCAGGTCACACATCGTCCCGCGGAAAAAGTCCGGGACGAGGTCTCGGTGACCGCCGGCTATGGCTATCGCAAGGATAGCGAGGTCACCGCCGAGATCGACGGGCAGAAACGCACAATGTTTACCAGTGGCGGCGCGGCCTGGTCCTATTCCGCAAAGGATGACCGGGCGCTGGTCAAATCCATGTTGCGCGGGCAGGAACTGGTCATCAAAGGGACCTCCTCGCGCGGCACGCTGACCACCGACCGTTATTCGCTGATCGGCTTTACCGCCGCCTATCGCGCCGCGGGCAAGGCGTGTGGCATCAAATAAAGCGCCGCGCGCTTGCCAGACCCGTCCCGCCGCGATAGGCAAACCGTATCATTTCAGATCAAGAACGAGGATATGACAGATGGCGGACGGATTCGACGCAAGAACAGCCTATAGCCTGGCCGATCGGGTGGTGATCGTGACCGGTGGCGGCACCGGAATCGGCATGGTCTATAGCCAGCGTCTGGCGGAAGCCGGCGCAAAGGTTGTGCTGGCCGATATCGCGGCGGAGGAGGGCGAGAAGGTCGCCGCTGAAATCAACGCCGGCGGTGGCGACGCGCTGGCGGTTGCCACCGATGTGAAGGACGAAGCGCGCGTTCAGGCCATGGTGGACGCCGCCATCGACAAGTACGGCCGGGTGGACGGGTTGATCAATAACGCTTCGATGATGAGCGTCCTGCCGCGTGGCGACTGGTTCAATATCCCGCCCGATGAATGGGATGCGGTGATGCAGGTCAATCTGAAGGGTATCTTCCTGTGCTGCCGCGCGGTCTATCCGCATATGAAGGCGCAGGGCGGCGGACGCATCGTCAATATTTCCTCAGGCCGGATCTGGGAGGGCAACCCGAACCGGTTGCATTACACGACATCCAAGGCTGGCGTCGTCGGTCTGACCCGGGCGCTCGCCCGCGAAGTCGGCGGTGACGGCATCGGCGTCAACGCCGTTACGCCCGGCTTTACGCTGAGCGCGACCCAGGTAGCCAGCAGCTCTTCGAATTACATGGCGGGCCGTGATGAGGGTAAATGTTTCAAGCGCCCTCAGGTCCCTGACGACCTGGTTGGCACGGTGCTTTTCCTGCTGTCGGATGCCTCTGGCTATATGACCGGACAGACATTGAATGTCGATGGTGGTCAGTACATGCATTAGAGCCGGAATCTGATATGATGCCGGGCGGGCCGAAAACCCGCCCGTGTCCCGGTTTCAGGAAAGTTTAATGTCCGACCCCGCCGCCGCGCCCCAGCATATGAAGCGGAACGTGTTTCTGCTCGCCACCTGTCAGGCGCTGTTCAATACCTCGACCGGGGTACTGATCGCCGTCGCGGCGCTGGTCGGGTACAAGCTCGCCGACGATAAAGCCATCGCGACCCTGCCGCAGGCGTTGCAATGGTTGTCGACCGCGGCTTTCGCCATTCCCGTCGCGATTATGATGCGCCGTTTGGGCCGCCGGACCGGCTTCACGGTAAGCGCGCTGTTCGGGATCGCCGGCGCCCTGGTCGCGGCGATGTCGATATTCCAGCATTCCTACTGGCTGTTTGTCTGCGCGACCCTGCTGTTCGGCGGGTTTACCGCTGCCAGCCAACATTACCGCTTCGCCGCGGCGGAAGTGTCCAGCCTGTCTTTCCGTTCAAAAGCGATTTCGCTGGTAATAGGCGGCGGGGTGGTTGCCGCCTTCGCCGGGCCGGAAATATCCAAATGGACCTATAACCTGGCAGATGGCTGGATGGGCGGGGACAGCTTTTCCGCCGCTGTCGCCTTTATCTGCGGGCCGGGCGTGCTGAACCTGCCCGACCGCGTGCCGGACGCGCCCTATCAGTTCGCCGGCACGTTTCTGGTGCTTGCCTTTATCCCGATTTTTCTGATTGCCGTTATCCGGGCAATCCGTTTTCCCCCGGTAAAGGAGGAAACCCATACCGAGCCGGCCCGCCCGTTGGGCGAGATTATGGCCCAGCCCGGTTTTATCGTCGCGGTACTGTGCGCGGTTATCGGTTGGGGCATCATGGTGCTGATGATGACGGCGACGCCGATCGCCATGAAGGCGGAATTCGGCCATCACGAAACCGACGCGATGTTCGTGGTGCAGTGGCACATGGTCGGGATGTTCGCGCCAAGCTTCATCACCGGATCGCTGATTGCGCGCTACGGGTTGCTGAATGTCCTGCTGGCCGGGCTGGTGCTCAGCGCCTCCTCCGCGAT
>Ga0181579_10004165_pt1 | contig 11293 bp, 5 predicted proteins | sample 071ome_24_FD_132996 | JGI IMG/M metagenome (GOLD analysis project Ga0181579, IMG submission 132996) | Coastal salt marsh microbial communities from the Groves Creek Marsh, Skidaway Island, Georgia - 071402CT metaG (megahit assembly) | ecosystem: Environmental > Aquatic > Marine > Intertidal zone... | reverse complement strand
TCGCCTCGCGGCGCCGACCATCGACGCGAGCGCACGCTTGTTTGTGCTCCGGTTCTGGTTTCCAGTCTTCCTTCGCCGGCTCGCGCGTCCTGTGTGTGACGATTCGAGCGCGAACGCGACGGTTGGCTTGGCTTGGACTCAATTGGATTACCATACCAGCGAGCGGTACTCCGGCGAGTCTCGCGGAGTGACGGGGGATTTGGTGAACCATGAAGCGCGTGAGCGTCGACGACGTGGATGGTTCAGTCACGTCGCGCGACGGCGACGGTGACGCGCGACGCGAGAATGCTACGGTGACGTGCGGAGGCGATTCAGCGACGTCGGTCGACGTCGAGTCGGCCAAACGGGAGACGAACGGTCGCGAGTCGCGAATGTTACTCGACGATAGTCTCGGCGCGCGCGTGCGACGGGCGTTGGTGTTGTGGTTTGTGTGCGCGAGGCGGGTGATGCCACAGATTCTCTTGGCGGGATTGACGGGCGCGGGCGCGCAGTGGCTGAAGAGACGGGCGTGCGACGACTCGCAGAGGTACTCAAGCGAGTGTGCGTACGCGCTGCCGATCGACGCGCACGCCGCCGTCGGGGTAATTCTTTCATTTTTACTAGTGTTTCGGGTTGTTCAAGCGTTTCGGAGGTACGAAGATGCCAAACAGGCGTTGATCGATATCAAATGCTCGATGCGGTCGTGCTTCGCGCTCGCAGACGTGGAGCTGGCGGACGCGGGGAGCAAATCGAATTCGGTGGACTCTTCGAGAGCGCATAGACTCGCGGAGATTCGCAGATTTATGGATGCATCGTATGCACTCATGCGGCAAGCTGTACGCGATTCGCGTCACGGTGTCCGCGACATCGACGCCGCCAGTGGCAAAGTGGACACGGATACGGAGGCGTTGCTCGCCGACGAGTACAGCAAGCCTTCGTTGTCTGCGGTAACGTCCATCGAAGAACGCAGAGTGCTGGCACGATTCAAAGCGCAGAGCAGGCCCGCAGTGGCGATGTCATTTATGCTGAATCAAGTGCAGAGGGCGCTTCAGGATGGTACGCTCAGCGAAAAGGCAACGCTCGAAGTGTTTAAATACTCGCAGAAAGCGCTCGATTCATATCGTGAGACGCTAACGTTGGTTGAAACCTGGGCACCGCGTGAGTACACACACAGTGTCACCGTACTACTTTTCGCATTCGTCTTTTCTATCCCGTTTGCTCTGACACAAGTCACTGATTGGAGGACGCCGTTGGTAAGTGCGACGGTGGCTTGGCTCTTTTACGGTGTCAATGAAATTTCGGTCGCGCTAGAGGACCCATTCACCTGGGCGCTTCCTTCTCATCCATTGAGAGCCATCGGGGCAAGAATACATCAGGAGATGCAAGCGTTCAACATGAAGGATGGCGTGTTCGATGACGAAATAGATGGAGAAAAGACAGACTACGAGGAGATAGACACTCAAAGCTACAAGTCGAAAAGGAAAGTGTCTTGGTTCATCACAGACTGCTTCGCATGGAGGGATACCGTATTGCCATACATCTACAAGCAACTTTTATGCGCCGCATGCGTCGGTGCTGGCGCACAATTCCTTAAAGTCGCTGTCTGTGGACACGGGATCACGAAATCTTCTGAGTGCTTAGTGACGTTTGACATCTCGGCGCATGCAGTGTTGGCCATTCCCTTATCATTCTTGCTCGTGATCAACACAGACTGGGGCTACGATCGGTATATATCGGCGAAACGTCTCATAACCTCTCTTCAGAATGACATGCGCTCGCTAGTGACGATATCTTCAATGTTCGTGGCAAGCGATGACGCGACAAAAAACAATTCTGAGTCGTCAGAGGTGAGGCGTTTCACAGACATTCTTTTCAGCTTGAATCGTATTCTCGTTCGTGAGCTGATGATTCGCGACCCGCACGGTAAGACTATAGATCTTGAGGATTGTCTAAAGACCGACGCGTATGGGTGCGGCCGCAAGTTGTGCAACCTGCTCACAAAGGAGGAAATGGATGAGGTTCGTTCCATGCCCATGCACAGTCTTACGACTTGGGCGGCGGTCCGAATCAACAATATTTTCAATCGAAACCTGCAAAGCGGTCATGTTTCTGAGAGGTTCGCTTCAGACGCGTACCGCCGTGTGTGCTCTGCGTTACAAAACGTCCAAGGTTTGTTGCGTATCATTTCAACTCCGGTACCGAAGCACTTTCGTCATTTGCTTCAGCTGACGCTGTTGTTTTATGTGTTCACAATGCCCTTTGTTTTGAGTGTTAGGTACCGCTGGCTAACCGCCATACCCTCGACGCTCGTCGCGCTGGCGTTCTACGGAGTGGCCGAAACGTCGACAGGGATGATGGAGCCTTTCGGTTGGAATGGACCACGACATGAACTCGGCGAATTGGGCACGAGGATGGGTCTTTTCCACGAGCGACTGCACGCGCTCTCATCCCACCTGACGGGCGGAAGCGATGTATGGAATACACTCGAAGACGAGCTACATGTGCTTGAGACTGTGATGCTTTCTCACACAAAGTTGATGGGGCTCGGATCTTCGTCTCTGAACTTTGACACACTCTCTCGCGCGCCCTCGATTCACTTGAAGAATATATCGAAAAGAGAGCGCGCATTTAAAAAGTTTGCACGAAAGAGCGGGATGGCACTTCGTTCAGGGTGGAGTTTCGTGACGTGTGTCCTCCACTTCAAGGGCACGGTACTTCACGACATCTTGTTTCAAATATTATTCAGCGGACTCGTCGCCCTCGTCGCAAACTTCATGAAGGTTCATTATTGCGGAGACAACGTGAAGGAAGTTCAGTCTTGCTCGGTCACGTTCGATTCAAACGGACACATCATGACTGGTGCGCTGATTGGTTTCACGATTGTGTTTAGATTGTCCATCTCTTACAAGCGCTACTACGATGGCAAAGGTGCCGTTGGCAGAATCGTAAACAACGTGCGATGTCTCAATCTTGGCATGAACACCATGATTCAGAGATGTTCGGGTGGTAATAAGACAGAGTTATCGCTTCTGTCTGATGTTCAAGAAATTCGACGACTCTCGTGCGTGCTTGTGGGTTTTATTCGTCAGACGATCCGTGAGTGTCGACATGGAATTGAGCCGTATGCCAAAGCGTTTCGGCAACCAACCACAGACGAGTTGCTCGACGATCCTCATGGATGGCCGTCCTTATCCATTCTGCTCACTGATGAAGAAAAAGTAAAATACGCCAAGTGCTCATATCACGCACGCATTGGTATTTGCAGCGCTAAAATTACACGCATCATCGAACGCAGACGCAAACAGAAACTCGTGTCAGATCGCAATGCTTTGGACATGATTTACTGCGTGCACTCTTGCATCGACGCTAGCACAGACATCGAGCGCATCTTGGCGAGCGGAATGCCGCAACCATTCGTGCATCTCATAGATATCGCATTGTTTTGGTTTACAATCTCTGTACCGTTTGTCTTTAGTGTCAACTATAAATGGTTAGCACCGCTACCGGCAATGCTGGTTTCGACTGCACTGTACGGCATCGTACAACTTGGAAGCATCTTGGAGGATCCTTTCGGCTGGGAAGATCCCAAACACGATCTCACAAAAGTGAGCTGGTCGATTTATACCGAATCATTCGCGATACATGAATCTTCATTCCGCACGCTCGGTCGGGATGAGAAGGGGATTCGCTCGGGCATAGACTCCCTCATACTCAGCGGGGCTGGCGCGCCGAAGGCGCTGCGACAACCAACCACACTGGAAGCAATCCGTCGTCGTCGTGGCGGTGAACGCTCGGACTCGAGCTCATACATTATGCGCCTATTGAAAGTTCGTGGCACGGTTTTCCCTTTTGTCTGGCCGGTCATGATGATCGTAATGTTGATTGGTATCGGCGCACAATTCGTGAAAATAAAAATATGCGGCGATGGCGTCACAGATCACACTCAATGTGATCTCATCTTCGCGCCTAGCGCTGTATCCATCATCGGGCGCATCTTCACCTTCGTGATTGTGTACCGTTTCTTTTTTGCGTTTCAGTTGTTCTACGAAGCGAAGACGGGTATCTATGACATCTTTCATAATCTCTTCTTGCTCAACGTGCAGGCTTGCTCGTTCCTTGACGACGATCCAACGGGCAACAAACGTGACAGAGGTCGTGACAGAGGTCAAATCGATGTCAAGGCTGAGATATTGCGAGGAACAAGTCGGCTTATTGATACGATGAACCGAGTTCTGTACGAGCGTGCCGATGATTGCACGTTGACCGTGTACGAAAGATTGCTGGATCAGCCCATCTTGAAAATCGCGACGGATTTAGTGTCACTAATTGAGGGAGCTAGACTCGGCGGTCACCTGGGAAACAGGCACGCGTCGATCATGGTGGACGCCGTCAACAAAGCTCTTCGCGCGCACTCCTCGTGTAAGCGAGCGCAAATCGCATCCGTTCCGTACGGAGTGAAGCACATGCTCAACTTGGTTGTGCTCGTGTGGTTGATTTCTGCGGCGAGCGTCCTCGTCGCCACCTTCAAGTACATGACATGGCTACCGCTCGGAGTGCTAGCGATTATTCTGTATGGATTATTGGCCATAGCGCGGTTTATGGAAAAACCATTCCGAGCGCAATCATGCGAAATCGATCTGCACGCAATCAGGAAATCCCTCGTAGAGTCTTGCCTTGACACGCATGTGCACTCTTCAGCGCGCGTCGACGCCGCGGGGAGCCTTGAAAAATGTGTCGACGGCACCCAGGCGCGCGCTGAGAGCAAGCCTCTCACCGACGAATCTGCAGCGATGGCTGACGTCCCTTCGGCTTGGACGTTCCCCACACAGCGGCGATTCCGCGGCGCTAAGTGGGGACTGTTTCTGGAATGGTTTGCGTTCCGCCAGACGTTAGTCATCCCGCTGTTACCGCACGTGTTGCTCGCGTGCGGTTGGTCCGTCGGCGTTTATTTCATCGCACACTCGGTATGCACAGAATCAGAGCTGTACGAAACCTTGCAATGCCGGATACTCATCGGAGATGAAGCGCACGTCGTCTCTACTCCGATCTTTGGTTTCTGCATCGCGTACATTCTCAGCGCCGGCTTTGCGAGGTACTACTCGGCTCGAAAGTCGCTCGACGACTTGTTTGATAACGCCAGACATCTCACGATGGAACTGCGTGTTCTCTTTCCAGAAGGCGTGGATAAAGTCAAAAGAGATTACTCCACCGAGTTGCTCCACGAGCTCGACTCTTTGGTTGCGCTGATACGCCAATCCATTCGCGAAGCGCGCATCGGGTTCCCGAAAGCACTGGACGTGCACTCGTCATGCTCTCTATCCGGATCCGCGTTAGAAGACGATTTTGTCGGTACACCGTCGACGAAAGACTTCATGATGCCGGCGGAGCGAAACGAATACGCCGGCTGTTCGGCGAACATGCGAGTCATCAAATGCTTTGCGCGTTTGCAGCGCAGTATTTCAATGCTTCGTCAATTTGACGACGTGTACGAACAACGACGATACCGACTTCATAGAACCGTCGCGGCGATCGTCGACGCATGGAGCGAGTGTGAAGCGGTTTTGACGACGCCGGTTCCGCCGTACTACGTGAGCTCCATTCTCATCATTTGCGTCGTTTTCGTCGCCACGGCACCCCTCGCGTGGATTTCTTCTTACGGCAAAGCCGTCGTCATCCCGATCGCCATCCTCACGTTCCTCGTGTACGGCGTCCTGTACGAGGCGCAGCAGCTCATGAATCCATTCTCATGGGCGCCAACTTCGCACGATCTCAGCGCTTTGGGATTACGCGTTTCGCGACTCTCGCAGACGCCGAAAAAAATTCATCATTGAAAATCTGAAATATGTAATACAACTCATCTTCTCAGGCAGACAAACGCTTTCTACCCTTCCTACGTCGGCGAGCGAGCACACGTCGCCCACCCGCCGTCGACATTCTCGACCTATACCCGTGTCTACGCTTACGCACGAGATTACTCGGCTGATACGTCCTCTTTGTGTTGCAAAGCATCCCATCCTCAGTCGCGTCTTCGCCGCCGCGCGTCGCCGGATCTTCAATCACAACATCCGTCACCGCGCCCTCGCCGTAATCCTCGCGCGGAAGATTGACGTAATACCCACGACTCGGTGCGATGATCGCCTCGCTCGCGGCTCGAATCGCGGCTCGCACGCGCGCCGCGTCGTCCGCCAGACGACCCTCGTCCAAAACAAACGATCCCAAACCCGAACTCAGCGAACCCGCCGTCGTCGCCGTCGTCGTCGTCGTCGCGCCGCGTTCCATCACCGCAATCTCCCGCGCGTCGAACATCCAACCCGACGCCGTCATCGTCATCGTCGTCGTCGTCGTCGTCGTCGTCGTCGATAGCTTCCCTCGGTCGTACGCACCCACACCCACACCGTCGTCCTCCTCCTCGCGCGTCGCCCCACGGTCGTTCGTCGACGCCCGCGGCGCCGTTCGCGCGCTCGAACCGACGACCAATCGGGACGCGCGTCCTCGACCCGCGCGCGCGACGAGCGACATCATCGTCCGTCCTTCCGCCCGTCGCGTCGCGTCGAGTTTTCTCGAGTTTTCTCGAGGTTTTCTCTCGGAAAGGCTCGTCTCGTCTCGTCTCGTCTCGGAAACATCGAATCGTTTCTCGGAAACATCAAAACGCGCGTCCGTCATCGTCGCGCGCGACGTCAGTCGGACGCGGGCGACGTCGGGAACGACGCGCGGTCGGTCGGGTTGGATTGTTTAAATTTATCGTCGATCGAATCGTCGATCGATCGATCGATCCATAGCGCGCGGGCGCGCGCGAACGCGTCGGTCGGCTCGGCAACGGAATCGGAAACGCCGCCATGGTTTCGACGACGAAACGAAACGCGCTTCGCGATGCGGTCGGACGCCGATCGGGGACGACGTCGAAGGCGTCGGGGATTATTCATCGGAAATTCGGTGAGGGTGAGGCGCTGTTCGAGCGGTATTACCGCGCGCAGGGGATTTGTTCGACGAGTGATTGCGATGGTGACTTCGAGCGCTTTCTCAACGCTTTGCGAACGCCGTTACCGGCGACGTTTCGGACGCACGCGAATCACCCGGGGAGGAAAACCGTAAACGACGCGATTGAAGCGACGAATCTCGCGGTCCGCGTCATGGAGAACGCGTGGGAGGCGATGAATCCGTCGGGGGAGATGAAGAGAGGACGGCCGGCGGTGCCGCGAGAACTGTTGGACGTGTTCGAGCAAAGCGCGAAGAATGGAACGGGGGCGAGACAGGAAATCGTGAGCATGCTTCCGGTGTTGGCGCTCGATCCTAAACCCGGGACGAGAGTTTTAGATGTGTGCGCGGCGCCCGGACAGAAGACGATGCAGTTGTTGGAACGCGTGCGGCCGACGAGTGGAGAGGGAACGGCGGGCGTCGTACATGCGAACGACGCGCATCCGGGGCGAGCGAGAACGCTTTTAGACGCGATAGATCGTCACGGGCGTTCGGTGGGAGAACGCGTTGGTTTGCTCGTCACGCGTGCGTTCGGACAGGATTTACACTGTCCGTTGTTTGCGAATGGGGATTTGAAGAGGGAGTCGCGGCGCGTCGAGGCGATTTCGTCAGATGTCGAACGACGAGACGCGTTGATTGAGTTGGGCGGGTACGATCACGTGTTGGCAGACGTTCCGTGTTCGGGAGATGGGACGATTCGTAAGGATCCAGACGCGCTCGTTCGATGGCACACGGGTATAGGGAACGAGTTGCATACAACGCAATTAGCGGTGGCCAAGCGGTGCGCGCGATTGCTTAAACCGGGCGGCACCATGGTGTATTCGACGTGTACGTTCAATCCGATTGAAGACGAAGCCGTCGTCTGTGCGCTTCTCGCGGACGAAGATTTATCGCTAGAGCTCGTTCCGGTGGATTTCGATAAAATACAAGGCAGAGAGGGTTTGTCGTCTTGGAAAGTGGGGGAGAATCACGTATGCGAAGACGCCTCGGACGACGCCGACGTCGCCATCAAGTGGTTCGCAGACTTGAAGAGCGCTACGAAACAGGGCGTGGGACGTTACGTCTCAAGCATGTGGCCTCCTGAAAAAGATGTGATTAAAAAGTTCAAAATTGAGCGATGTCGGCGGTTTCTGCCGCACGATGCGAACACTGGTGGTTTCTTTGTGGCGAAATTACAACGGAGAAACGACGAAGACGTTCGTCGCGCATTCGCGTCCTTCATCGAGAGCGAGCTCGAGCTGCGCTGTCACGGGCCAGCGGCACAAAAAAGCGAGAAGAAGAATAAGAAGCGAAAGGTTACATCGATGGAAGAGCGAGACGAGGTGTTGGATCGTCTCGTGCCTGTTCATAGAATGTCGAAAGAACTCGCTCAAACGCTTCGAGAGAGATTTGGTTCAAAAAATGTACATTATTCGATAGATTCGAGTCGTAAGCACGTGTACGTGGGCGTGTCGACGGCGAGCGCGGTGTTGGATCGCGCGTGCGGCGAGTCCGTGAGACTAGCCAGAAACGGGATTTTACTTCTTCGACCGGATGAAGAGGTGAATGCAGAGTCGGACGACGCATCGTGGAGCGCGCTGCTTGACGAGTTACAGCTCACGAGCGACGGCGTGGAGGCGTTACGCACGCTTCATCAATCGCAAAAGCTCCCGACTTCTTGGCTACCGTGTCTTCCGACGGAGATAGGCGCCGTGTTAGAACTCGAAGGGGATGCAGTGAGCGTCGACGAGCTTTCAGACCAAACGCAAAAGCTGTGCTCCAAGCTCTCGTGCGTCGGCCCCGTCGTCATGTGTCTGCGCAAAAAATCTGGCGACGTCATTTTCGCCGCGCCCGCAGTGTTTGACGGGAAATCCATCCGACTTCCCGGTAGAGTCGCGAGCGACGACGACGACGCGTTGCAGCGTTTGCGCGAATCACTTCGTGACGCAGCGGGTGGTGGAGCTCATCGAAAGCGCAAAAAGTCTCTCAAGGATGTGCAGAATAAAAAACCGTAGAAGCGACGACGACGGGTGGCGGTCGAAACAGACGTGCGTTTGTTACTTAGCGTGTAATTGAAGAAAGCTACGTGTATAGTTATGGATTCGAACAACTCACTTCTTCTTTTTGATGACGGTGCCTTCGGACAAGTCGTCGTCGTTCGTGCCATCCGACACCTTGCGCGTACCCTGCGGTAACGTTGGCGAGGACGCCTTTTGGCTCGCGTCAATGGTTGACTGCACCTTCGACGCGGCATCCTTGGCGAGCGAAGCCGCCTTCTCCAAGTTCTCTTTACTCGCCACACTCTTCGCCGTTTCCGTCACAACCTTGGCGACATCATCCGTCTTGATGGAACTCACCTTGTTGATGAATCCGTAAAAGGCTTCCTTGCTACCACCCTTCTTCGTCGTCGCCTTGGTTTCCACCTTGGGCGCTGACGGTGCAGGCGGCGGCTTCGCCACAGCCTTGACTGGCTCAGGCTTCTTTTCAACAGGCTTCGGCGCTGAAGTCGTGACCGGCTCGGGCTTCGTCTCAACGACCGGCTCGGACTTGGCAGCCTTGACTGGCTCGGGCTTCGTCTCAACGACCGGCTCGGACTTGGCAGCCTTGACTGGCTCGGGCTTCGTCTCAACCTTGGTCTCTTCCTTCTCACTCTTCACCTCCTCCTTCTCGACAACCGTTGTCGTCTTTGCGCCATCCGCGATCTCCTCCTTCGTCACAACCGGAAGCGGGATACCCGCGTCCTTGGGCATCAATTCGGCGTAGATGCGCTCAATTTCGGCTTGGTCGACGTTGTAACCACCCATGTATGCGTCGCGGTTCGAGTAGGACTCCTCAAAGTCGTACAAACCGGTCGTACCGAGCGCACCCGAACCGTAAGAGCTGCTGCTGCTCTTGTACGAGGTGCTGCTGTAGGAATCGTAGTCGACGGCCGTCGGAGTGATGGTGTAATCCGAGCCGTACGCGCCGTACGAGCCGCCCGCGCTGCTGCTGCTGCTAAACTCAGACGTAAAGTCGAATCCGCTCTCCATCGAGGGCGCGTTCAGCTCCACGACCGTGTTCGTCTCCATCGCCATTGTTTTCGCCGCTGTCACATCTTCGCCCGCCAAACGCGCGGCCCACTTGGCGGACGTCGAGCTCGACTCGCCCGAGGCGATGATCTCCTTCGCCTTCACCTTCGCCTTGGACATTTTCGTCTTATCCTTAAGCTTCGCCTCCTCAGCCGCCTTGGCTGCGCGCTTCTTGTAGTATAAATAACCCACCACTGCCGTCGGCATCGCGACGTACAACGGCATGGCGTACAACAGCGCGCACGCGTACTCTGCGGCGGCAAACGTCCACGAAGCCAAGACGCGCGACAGCGTCAACAACACCGCCGCGATGGACATGAAAGGCTTGGCGCAAAGCATGCCAAGAAATTTAGAGTACATCCCGCTCGGGTTGGCGATGAAAGACTCGGCCGCCGCCGCCTTGGTGCCGCTCGACGCTGGCGTCAACAGCACGGATTGCAAAAATGAAAACACGTTGATGCACCCCAAAATCGCCGCGTCGTACGCGTCCAACACGAGATCCACAAAGTAATCCACTCCCGCCGCGACGAGATCCACGACCGATCGCGCCAAAGTCTGCGCCGGAGCCAATAGCGGAAACGTCGCTGAGACATCGCTGTACGCGAACGCCGCAACCGCCGCACCGACGCACGCCAGGACGATCGCGCGCTTCCCGCCGCCGCTCGAGCCCGCTTCGCCCTCCTCGTCCTCGTCGTCGAAACTCGCGCTCATCGTCGCCGTCGTCACCGCCTCCGTCGTCGTCACCGTCGTCTCACTTTCCATCGCTTCTTCGCTCCAATAACTCGACGTCGCCGCCGCCGCCGCGCGCATCGTCGGCACCAAACCCGCTCGTCGTCTTCGTCTCGGCTCGACCACCGCGGCCGCGACCGTCGCCCTCCTTCGCGTCGCGTCGATCCTCGTCGTCATCGCCACCCGCGCCGCGCGTCCGCGTCCGCACCGCACCACCGCGGTTTTAGACAACACACGCGTCGTCATCGCCGGCGTCGTCATCGTCATCATCGTCCGTCCGTCCGTCCGTCGATGCCGACGATCGTTTCAAAGAATGGAACGTTGAACGCGCCCTCGCTGGATTGGTGAATCGATCGTTCGAATCCTTCGAATCGTCCGTTCGAATCTTCCGTTCGAATCGTTCGATCGCCCGCTCTCAACCCGTCGCTCGATTCGATGCGTTCGGTACCGCGATGCGCGTCGCTCTGACGACCCGACCCGGCGCGCATTCGCACTCGCGCTCGCGCTCGCATTCGCATCCATTCCGTTCCATCCATCCAGCCGCGACGCGCGCTCCGTGTGTG
>Ga0181579_10004164_pt1 | contig 11293 bp, 9 predicted proteins | sample 071ome_24_FD_132996 | JGI IMG/M metagenome (GOLD analysis project Ga0181579, IMG submission 132996) | Coastal salt marsh microbial communities from the Groves Creek Marsh, Skidaway Island, Georgia - 071402CT metaG (megahit assembly) | ecosystem: Environmental > Aquatic > Marine > Intertidal zone... | reverse complement strand
GCTGTAGAGGGTAGACTCGTGCAACAGCTCGTCGACCAGCTCGGGTCTGGTCGCCAGCTTATCAGCAACCCAGACACTCGCCGCGACCAGTGATACCAGATGTGCCAAGGCGTGCGGATTTTCCTGCAACAACACAAGATAAGCACTGCGACGGCAGACCGCGCGCACAAACGGCAGCGCTCGCTCCAGCGCGTCATCGGGTGATTCAGCTGAAGCCGCCGCTTCACACAACAGAGGCAGAAAAGACTCCAGACGTCGACGCCCTTCGCCCTGCAATGCGGCGACCCAAGAACTTTCCAGAAACCCGGTGATCGCCTGCCACGTCTGCTCGGCACGCCGATAGCCCAGATCACTCAGTGCCTTCGCGTTGAGCGCAGAAAACGATCGGCCCGCGGGTGTGGGGCCGTTTTCCAGCTCTTGGGATGGCTCAGATATTAAGTCGTTGAACAGAGCCGCGACGCCTTGGCGGGCTTGTTGCACCGCAATATCGAGCGCCTGCCACGAAGGGAAACCCGCTAACTGCGCCACCTGCGCTTGAGTCAGGGCGTCGGTGGGCAACGTCTGGGTTTGTCGATCCTGAACCGCTTGCAAGGCGTGCTCTGCCTTTCGTAACAGTCGATAGTGTGCAGCTAATCGCGTCCCGTCTTGGACTGGCAAAACCGTCGCCTGCGACAGCGCAGACAGGCTCTCGAGCAGAGGCCGGCACCGTAATTCGACCATCCTCCCGCCATGAATCAGCTGCAGGCTTTGCGCGATAAACTCGATTTCACGAATACCCCCGCCGCCCCGCTTTATATCGCTGTCGATTCCCAGCCTTGCTACTTCGCCGCGCATCATCGACTTCATGTCCCGCAATGCGGCAATCACTGAGAAGTCGGTATAACGGCGATACACAAACGCCCCGAGCATTTTCATGAGTTGAGTTTGGTCATCGCAGGAGCCGGAGATCGGCCGCGCCTTGATCATGGCGTAACGCTCCCACTCCCTGCCCTGCTGCTGGTAGTAAAGTTCTAGCGCATTGAAAGAGCCAACCAGAGCGCCGCTATCGCCATAGGGCCTGAGGCGCATATCCACGCGAAAGACAAAGCCGTCTTGCGTAACTGCGTCGAGTAGTCTGATCACCATCTGCCCCAACCGGGTGAAGTACGCCTGATTGTCGATGCTCTGTCGACCCCCTTCGGTAACGCCCCCCTCGCCATAAGCAAAAATCAAATCGATGTCTGAGGAAAAATTCAGCTCGTTGCCGCCGAGTTTGCCCATGCCGAGAATCAACAATGACTGGACTTTGCGACTCTCAGCGCCGACAGGCTCGCCATACTTCGGGGTCAGCGCATCAGTAGAGAACTTCAGTGCGGCACGAATGGTGCAATCAGCCAGTGCGCTAAGGTCGGCGCAGGTAGTCTCGATATCCGTAAGCTGCGCGTGATCACGCCAGAGAATCCGCAGCATCTGGCGCTGGCGAAACATTCGTAACGCGGCAAGCGTTTCCGCCTCATCATTAGCAGCGGGCGCATCTTCAGCCAGAGCCTGATCCCAGTCATCGGGCGTGCTATCCCGGGCGTTGAGTAAGGCGCCATTGGATAGCGCAGTGATCAGCCATTCCGTCTGGCGCGCCGCCTGCTCGGCAAAAAAGTCGCTGCTGGCAAGCAGCGATTCAAACGCAGGCCGCTGATCGGCAGCGTTCACCGCGGCAACCAGCGCCTCATACCGGCCATCCCCGATACGCGTGGTCAATCGCGCGTGGGCTTCACGCAAGCGGCTGCTCAACAACTCGGGAATTGCGAGAGGTGTCGACGTCATGCATCACGACCGATCTTAAAGAGACTCATAGCCTATCGGCTACTCGATGACCCCGCCAGCGACTCGCCTCTACTCGCATCACCGCGATTTTTACCCTTTTTCGCCCCGTCATGTATCGGGTAGGATGCGCCTCCCCGCGGGTGACGACGCCCGCCGAGTGACACAAGCAAGACAGACAGATGGTAGCCAGCGCAGACAACATCGAATGGTTTCGCTACACGGGCCCTTACATCAAGGCACACCGGGGGCGGACATTTGTTGTGTATCTGGGTAATGGCGCGTTGGGGTCCGAGGGCTTGGTCACACTCGTCCACGACCTAGCACTCCTTCATTCACTTGGCGTGCGCTTAGTCCTGGTCCATGCGACGAGAGACGCGATTGATCGGGCACTGACAGAAAAAGCCATGCCCCAGCAATTTCACGAGGGGGTGCGCATCACTGACGGCGCCACGCTGGAGATCGCCAGTGATATCGCCGCACAACATCGACTCGAGCTTGAGCGGCTGCTGTCTATGGGCTTGCCCAACACCCCACTTCGAGGCGCGAGGCTTCGAGTGATGGGTGGCAATATGATCACCGCACGACCGCTTGGCATCCGCGACGGCATTGATCATCTTCATAGTGGCGCAGTGCGGCGCGTTGACGCAGACGCGATCACAGCCATTCTGAATAACGATGCCATTGCTCTTGTTCCGCCGCTGGGTTATTCCCCAACCGGCGAGCTGTTCAGCGTCAGCGCCAGCGAGGTTGCCGAGTCGGTTGCAACCGCAATTAGTGCGGATAAGCTGATTTTCATTGACCGGCCTCCGGGGTTGCTGAACACGGAGGGGGAATTGGTGCGGCAATGCACGGTTGCGGCGGCCGAGCAGCTTTCGCTTCAAACCACAGAGCAACGGCGACTCCGCGATGCGGGATGTCGCGCCTGCAACCGGGGCGTGGAACGCTGTCACTTTATTAGCTTTGAGAAGCCCGGCGCACTGCTAGAGGAACTGTTTACCCATGATGGCTCCGGCACCCTGATCGCACAAAATCCCTACGAACAAGCCAGAAGCGCCGAGATTGATGATATCGCCAGTATTGTCGAGTTGATTCGACCCTTGGAGGAAGCGGGCGCGCTGGTAAAAAGATCTCGCGAGCGACTGGAAGAAGAAATCGCCCATTTTTCGATTCTTGAGCGAGACGGCCGCGTCGTCGCTTGCGCCGCGCTATACCCCTACCCCGACGAGCACATGGGGGAGATTGCTTGTGTCGCGACGCACCCCGATTACCGTGGAGCGGGCCGCGCGGAGCAGTTACTCGATGTGCTACTCGCTAACGCGCGCGCATTGTCACTGACGCAGGTTTTTGCATTGACTACGCAAAGCACACATTGGTTTATCGAGCAGGGGTTTGTAGCCGCCTCTCAAGACCAGCTGCCCGTCGAAAAGCAGCGCCTTTATAACTGGCAGCGCAACGCTTCGGTGCTATTGCTCAGCTTGTGACCCCCAATAACGGGCAGTGTTAAGCTAGCGCGCCTGGTTGCATCACTTGGAGAGCCCGATGCCGCAATATCGATCCCGCACATCAACCGCCGGCCGCAATATGGCGGGTGCGCGCGCTTTGTGGCGTGCGACCGGGATGCAAGACGGCGACTTCGAAAAACCCATTATTGCGGTCGTCAATTCCTTTACCCAGTTCGTGCCCGGGCATGTCCACCTCAAAGATCTCGGCCAACTGGTCGCGCGAGAAATTGAAGCGGCGGGTGGTGTCGCCAAGGAGTTCAATACGATTGCTGTCGATGACGGCATTGCCATGGGGCACGACGGCATGCTCTACAGCTTACCGTCTCGGGACCTGATTGCCGACTCTGTGGAATATATGGTCAACGCTCACTGCGCCGACGCCATGGTCTGTATTTCCAACTGCGACAAAATTACCCCGGGGATGCTCAACGCCGCTATGCGAATCAACATCCCGGTCGTGTTTGTATCGGGCGGCCCCATGGAGGCAGGCAAGACCGCGCTCTCTGAGCACAAGCTCGATTTAGTCGACGCCATGGTGATTGCCGCCGACAGTAGCGCTGACGACGCGACCGTCGAAGCTTATGAGCGCTCAGCGTGCCCCACCTGCGGCTCCTGCTCTGGCATGTTCACCGCCAACTCGATGAATTGCCTGACCGAGGCGCTCGGGCTAAGCCTGCCGGGTAACGGCTCTTTGCTCGCAACTCACGCTGATCGCGAGCAGCTGTTTTTGCGCGCCGGGCGTTTGATTGTCGACCTCGCAAAACGCTGGTACGACGCGGATGATGCCTCAGCGCTACCGCGAGAAATTGCCAGTCAAAAAGCCTTTGAAAACGCGATGAGTCTCGATATCGCGATGGGTGGATCGACCAACACGATTCTGCACTTATTGGCGGCGGCACAGGAAGCCGGCGTGGATTTCGATATGGCCGCTATCGACACGCTCTCTCGCAAAGTGCCCCAGCTATGCAAAGTTGCGCCCAGCACGCCGCTCTATCACATGGAGGACGTGCACCGCGCAGGCGGGGTTATGGCGATTTTAGGGGAGCTTGCGCGCGGGGGCTTACTCCACCTTGACTGCCCGACCGTACACAGTCCCAGTCTGGGTGCGGCGCTCACGCAATGGGACATCGCACAATGTGAAGACGAAGCGGTCAAAACACTCTACGCCGCCGGACCGGCGGGCATTCCAACACAGCAAGCGTTCAGCCAGAACTTGCGCTGGCCCAGTCTCGATCTAGATCGACAGGGTGGGTGCATTCGTGACATGGCTCACGCCTATTCTCAGGAAGGCGGGCTGGCGGTTCTCTTTGGCAATATCGCGGAATTGGGGTGCGTGGTGAAAACCGCAGGTGTTGACGAGGATTCGCTCCACTTTAAGGGGCCTGCGCATATTTGCGAAAGCCAGGAAGCTGCCGTGGCCGATATTCTCGAAGATCGCGTCAAAGCCGGTGATGTTGTCGTAGTTCGGTATGAAGGGCCTCGTGGTGGGCCGGGAATGCAGGAAATGCTCTACCCCACCAGCTACCTGAAATCCAAGAGCTTAGGCAAGGCGTGTGCGCTGATTACCGATGGCCGCTTTTCGGGCGGTACCTCCGGGCTATCGATCGGCCACGTTTCACCCGAGGCTGCTGCCGGCGGTGCCATAGGACTCATTGAGCAAGGTGACCTCATCGAAATCGACATTCCCGCTCGGGCCATCAACGTGCTGGTAGAACCATCGACTCTCGCACAACGCAGAGAAAAAATGCAGCAACGTGATCGGGCCTGGCACCCGGTATCAGAGCGCCCTCGGCAAGTGTCAATCGCGCTCAAGGTTTACGCGAGTATGGTAACCAGCGCGGATAAAGGCGCGATTCGCGATCGCGCGCTCATCGAGGGCGATCGGTAGTCACTCCCGCTAGCGCGGCGAGATCTTCCCGAAGGGATACCAGCCTCCCGCGCAGTTTTCGGTCCTGTTTTTCGGTCCGCATGGCAAGCACGTCGCGCGTGAGTAACAGAATGACCTCACCATTGTGTTCAATCCCCTCCCGGTAAGCCGGCAACAGGGCTTCCTCTCGGCCGGCGATGAGTGCGCGAACTTGATCCGGCCAAGCCGGCTCCGCGGGCAGCAAAATGTCTGAGAGCGTCGCGATCCAGACTCGCCGGTCTTCCAACCAAAATCGATCCAGACGCGTCATCTCCGCCACACCGACCTGCATTCGCCGTAACTGTTCGTCTGTCAGCCGACCCAGGTAATTCCCGAATTGATCGTCGAAACGGTCCTCTAGGTCCGCTCGGTACTCCACATCGTCACGGATCAGGAGATCCGCCTCAAACTCTTCCTGCTTGGCCTGCAGCACGTCAATAAACTGCTGACGCTGCTCCGCGCTGAGGTCTTGCCCAGTGCTGATCAACAGCTCTAGAAACGGATCCTGAAACCGGATCGCGGCGGCCTCAATATCCGCCGCCATTTTTCTGGCGGAGTCGAGCGGGACGCCGTTATCCAAAATCTGCAGCGCATCGTCTAGCAATGCCACGTACACCGGGAGCTCTTCGGCACGATGCCATTCGATCAGCGTGTCGAAACGCGCATCGAAACGCGCCTGTTGCTCGCGATCGAGCGAGACGTAGTCGTCGAGATACCACCGCACAAGAATGTCCACGCGGTTGTAGATTAATTGGGTGGCCGAGCAGCCACTCAACAGCAGCAAGAGCATGAAATAAGACAGCATGCGCAGCGGTGTCCGCCAAAAACCGCGCATGCGGCGTAGCGCCTCAGCGGCTGTGCGCGCGCCAGCAAAGAAACTCATCACGAGCAAACGCCTCGCATCAGGGATGCGGGGTCAATTAGGCGGCGTTGGCGAGTACGAGCCCCTTGCCGTCGAGCGCTGAGAGAATCGCAGCCAGCGATGCCTGCACGATGTCGTGACTGCGACCCACACCGCAGGGGCGCTCGCCATCGATGTTTAACTGCACGTAACACACGGCCTCCGCATCTGCACTTTGACCCAGCGTATGCTCAGAGTATTCGACCACGACGATGTGTCGACCCGTAAAAGCTTCCATTGCCTGCACAAACGCATCAACAACGCCATTGCCGTTGCCCGACAGACTGATCGTACCCTGTGGTCCGTGCAACGAAACCTCCAAGCCGTCCGCGCCGTCCTGCCGAGACAACTGGTAATTACCGAGCTGCCAGCGTTCTGCCGTGCTGAGATAAGTCTGGGTAAACAACGAGAAGATATCCTCAGAGGACACCTCGGTCTCGCTATCTTCTGCCAGCCCTTGCACTGCCGAGCTGAAGTCGACCTGCAGCCAACGCGGCAACTCGAGGCCGTAGTCGCGTCGCAGCACATGAGCAACACCACCCTTTCCTGACTGGCTATTGATACGAATCACTTCCTGATAGGTACGGCCAATATCAGCGGGATCAATCGGCAAATAAGCCACATCCCACTCGTCGTCCGCGCTGCGCTTGGAAAGGCATTTGTGAATCGCGTCCTGATGACTGCCAGAGAATGCTGTAAAAACCAATTCGCCCGCATAGGGATGGCGGGGGTGCACCGGAAGTTGGGTGCACTCGCGCGCGACGGTGCAGATCTCGTCCATGTTGGCAAAATCGAGCTGCGGATCGACACCTTGGCTATAAAGGTTCATCGCCATGGTCATGATATCCATGTTGCCCGTGCGCTCACCATTGCCCAGCAAGGTCCCCTCGACACGATCGGCGCCGGCCATGACGCCCAGCTCAGCCGCCGCGACCGCGCACCCGCGGTCGTTATGTGTATGCAAAGAGATAACGAGTGCGTCTCGGTTCTGGATGTGATCGCAGAACCACTCAATCTGATCGGCATAAATATTCGGTGTGCTCATCTCTACCGTAGCTGGCAAATTGATAATCACGGGACGCTCGGGAGTCGGTGCGAGCACCTCATTAACCGCGTCACAGACGTCTACGGCAAAATCCATTTCCGTACCGGTAAAACTCTCAGGGCTGTATTCGAAAACCCAGTCAGTCTCCGGGCGGGCGTCCGCTGCCGCCTTGACCAAACGCGCACCGTTAACCGCAATATCGCGGATACCATCGCGATCGAGCCCGAAAACGTGTTCGCGCTGAACGGTCGATGTGCTGTTATAAAAATGCACAACCGCTCGACGGACGCCGGCCAACGCCGCGAAGGTTCTTTCGATTAAGTCAGCCCGGGCCTGCGTCAGCACTTGCACGGTCACATCTTCGGGAATGCGCTGCTCCTCAATCAGCTTTCGCAAGAAGTCAAAATCGTGACTCGACGCCGAGGGGAATCCGACCTCAATCTGCTTAAACCCAATAGATACCAGCAATTCCCACAAACGAAGCTTTTGCTCGGCATTCATGGGCTCTACCAATGCCTGATTGCCATCGCGCAAATCGACTGAGCACCACTCAGGCGCTTGCGTAATAGTGCGATCCGGCCAGCGCCGGTCAGGCTTTGAGACGGGGCGAAACGCCCGGTATTTCTGATGGTCGAAACGCATCGTTTCCACGTTGGCAATCCTGTCACTAAATACTGGCCGCGTAGTGTACCGAGTCGCCTTTAGAGAAAGTCACTCAAATTAGCAGTTTAGCGGGCTTTTATGGGGAAATAAGTCGATAAATGATATTATATTAGTGTTTTACACTACTAAATGAGAAATTAATGGACAATAGTGGTTCGCTCTTAGATCGTATAGATCGTCGCATTCTCAGGGTATTGCAGCAGAACGCGGGGCTTAACAACCTTGAGCTTGCAGAACAGGTCGGTTTGTCACCAACACCCTGCGCCCGCCGGGTAAAGCGGCTGATCCAGGAAGGAGTGATTACCCACCAGGTCGCCATGGTGGACCCCAAAAAGCTGGGTCTAACCCTGACCGCTCATATCAGCGTGACCATGGATCGCCATACGCCTGACCGGTTCGAAGCGTTCGAAAGCGGCATACAGGAACTGCCCGAGGTCGTCGATTGTTGCGTGGTGACGGGACAAAGTGCGGACTACTTAATGAAGGCGGTCGTGCGCGACATGGCGCACTATGAAAAGTTCTTGCTGGGCAAGCTGACCCGCATACCCGGCGTCACCGGGGTACATTCAAGCTTTGAATTGAGGCGCGTGGTAACTCGGACCGCGATCGCGATCCCAGAAGACTGATCAGGGCGTCGCCAGTTCCTTGTCAACGAGGTAGCGCGCAATTTCCAACATGTTGGTCTGGCTGCCCGCCGCACGTGTTTCGATCAGATACTTTCCCGCTACCATGAGTGAAGGTGTGCCGGATATCTTTGCTGACCGCGCACGCGCGTCGGCTTGGCGGACCTGTGAGTCGACTCCAAATGAGTCAAAAACCTTGTCGAATTGCTCTGGATCCACACCATTATCTTCAAACAAGTCACGCAACTCGAGCCGAGAGACCAGGCGCTTGCGGTCCACATGCATAGCGTCGAATATCACTGGGTGCATGGTTTCCTTTACACCGAGCACCTCGGCGATATAAAACGCCTTGGCATGAATGCGCATGGGATCGTTCCAAACTGCAGGCGACGGCTGGACAACAGCGCCCTCGGGGAGTTGTTTCCCCCACGCAGTTAACATCGGCTCGAACGTGTAGCAGTGCCCACAGCCGTACCAGAAGAACTCCGTCACAACGACATCATCGCCTCGGCTAACCGCGACAGGCGGGTTGAGCACCTGGTAGTGCTCTCCCTCAACCCAGCGATCTTCTGCCAACGCCTGTAAACACAATGTCAGCGCCGCGAGCGCGACACCGCAGCGTGAAAATAGCTGGCTAAATGAATAAGTCATCGGTTATCCCTCCCTGGATCGACGCGTTAGCTGGCGAGACCCGCTGTCTGCGGACTATGAATTGGGTTGCAGCCCCGAAATATAACTCGCCACTGCCTCAATCTCCATGTCGCTCATGCGGAACGCTGTGGTGCGCATAATCTTGGCATCACCCCCGTTGGTGCGGCCGGCGGGGTCTTCATACCCTTTGCGAAACATCTTGAGTTGCGTAGCAATGTAATCGGCGTGTTGGCCAGCCAACGCCGGATAGCCGGCGGGCCCGTTGCCGTTCCCTGTCGGGCTATGACAGCCCGAACACGCCGGCACTTCGCGCTCTGCGATACCCGCCAAATACACTTTACGACCCAGATCAACCTTGCTCGCATCAGCCATTCCGCCGCTGCGCGACTGCGCATCGTAGAAAGCAGCGATATCGGCCAGGTCTTCATCGGTCATGTTATCGACCTGACCCGCCATCAGTGCCACAGGGCGCCTGCCGTCGCGAATATCTTTCATTTGCTTCAGCAAGTACTTGTGGCCCAACCCGGCCAGCTTCGGAAAGGTTGGAACCGCGCTGTTGCCATCAGTACCGTGACAGGCAACACAGGTTGTAGCCTTGGCCTGACCAGCGTCGGCATCACCACCCGCAGCGAAAGCACCGGACGCTGACGCCAGTAGCACTCCTGCAACAAGGTGAATGATCAACATGATTCGACGATGCAACATAGCGATACCTGTCCGTCTGAGTAACTACTGGGAATGGGTTGAAACTGCCTTACTGAGCAGTAGACATATAGGTAATTAAGGCGGCGTAATCTTCGTCGCTGCAGCCATTACAAAGGCCACCGGGAGGCATGGCATTCAAGCCATTGCGCACTGACGCGACCAGCGCCTCCATGCCCTTCGCCATGCGCGGGGCCCAGGCCTCCGCATTGCCAGTCGCCGGAGCGCCCGCGACACCAACAGCATGGCATGCACCACAGGATGCTGCATACTGCGGCGGGGGATCGCCCGCCAACACAGCCGGTGCCGAAAGGGTCGCCAGAACAGCCGCCAGAGCTGCCTTGTTGCGGATAAATGCTGTTGTTCTCATGGTCGAAACCTCTAATAACGCTAATCAATAACTTCTATTTAGTTTTGCGGCTCACCCTTCCCAGGTTCGCCGCCCTGCCTAATCGCCACGTGCCCGGCGAACCGGAGGCGCCGGGTCTCACAATCCAGCGCCAATGCCGCGCCGAAGTTTTACGACGCAGGTAGCACTCTGGCTCAAATGACGCTCAGTCATTTTACTCGCCTCCCTTAAGGCACGCTTAAGAGTTGCGGGACTCGCTATGCGCCCGACACCGGCATAAAACCGCGTTTTTTCAGCCTAGTGCCGCAAAGAGCGTGGCATTATAGACGTTCCGTGTCTTGGCACAAATCGCAAAATGACCGACTTAAAGGCCTCTTCGAGGGTGCTCAATTTTCGCAATGCTGCATTTCTGCAGAGCGCGAGTGCGGTCGAGAATGCCCCTGCTGACGAAGGCTGGGAAGTCGCATTCGCGGGTCGGTCTAACTCTGGAAAATCAAGTGCAATCAACACGTTAACATCTCAGGGGAAGCTGGCAAGAACATCGAGGACACCGGGCAGGACACAGTTAATTAACTTTTTCACACTCAGCGACAGCCAGCGGCTCGTGGACCTGCCGGGGTATGGCTTTGCGAAGGTACCGCTCGCGGTCAAAAAACAGTGGAATCAGCAGCTCGAGCGCTACCTGCAATACCGAAAAAGTCTGCGCGGCCTGATCATGCTGATGGACATTAGGCACCCGCTTACCGATGCCGACCAGCAGATGCTCGGGTGGGCGATTGCCGCATCAATGCCCGTGCATATCCTCCTGACTAAATCTGACAAGCTCAAGCGCGGACCGGCGCAAGCCACTTTGCTGTCGGTACGGGGGCAACTCGCCGAACACGAAGACTTGATCACCGTCCAACTTTTTTCCTCACTCAAGAAACAAGGGGTCGACGGGCTGGCGAAGCAGATCAGTCGTTGGTTAACGGACGAGTCGGTAATAGAGGACGTCTCCGACACAGACACTTAAGATCAGGCGCGCCGTCGCGATATCAGTGCGCTTCATCCCAGTTGTTACCACTGCCGGCTTCAACCACCAGCGGCACATCGAGCAGTCCCACACCCGACATGAGTTCAGTGACGGTCTCGCACAGCTCGGCGGTCGCGCT
>Ga0181579_10004161_pt1 | contig 11296 bp, 13 predicted proteins | sample 071ome_24_FD_132996 | JGI IMG/M metagenome (GOLD analysis project Ga0181579, IMG submission 132996) | Coastal salt marsh microbial communities from the Groves Creek Marsh, Skidaway Island, Georgia - 071402CT metaG (megahit assembly) | ecosystem: Environmental > Aquatic > Marine > Intertidal... | reverse complement strand
GTGGCAGGCGATATAGCGGCAGGCGACAGGGTAACTGGCGACCGGTAACAGCGCCGGAACGTGTCAGGCTGACGGCTTGGCGTCGACGCCGCGGGTCTGGAACATCTCGGTCAACTCGCCCGTCTCATACATTTCGCGCACAATGTCACAGCCACCGACAAATTCACCTTTGACATAAAGCTGCGGGATTGTCGGCCAGTCGGAAAAGGACTTGATGCCCTCGCGGATGCTGTCATCTTCCAGAACATTGATTCCGCGGAACGGCACGCCGAGATGCGTCAGCACCCCGACAACGGCGGCGGAGAAGCCGCATTGTGGGAACACCGGGGTGCCCTTCATGAAAAGAACAACGTCGTCGCCGCCGATATCGGCCTGGATACGGTCACGGGTTGCATCATCAAGCATGGTCATGTCTCCAGCTACGGGCGGGCAGGACGCCGCGGCCCGGGATTCAATTGTTGGTCGGTGCCGATGTCTGTAGTGCGAGCGCGTGCAATTCACCGCCCATGCGGCCGCCAAGCGCCTTGTAGACCATCTGGTGCTGCTGCACGCGGCTCTTGCCGGCAAAGGCCTGCGCGACAACCCGGCAGGCATAGTGGTCGCCATCGCCGCGAAGGTCCTCGATGACAACCTCCGCGTCAGGGAAGGCGTCCTTGATCAGCGTTTCGATTTCAGATGCCTGCATCGGCATGAGGCATTGTCCTCCTATTGGGGCGGCGTCATCCGCCTGACATCAGCGCGGGGATGGTCGCCTCGACCAGATTGCTCAGGTCTTCTAGAGATATGGCATCCTCGTCACCGAATTGCAATTCACCTCCATCACGGGTGCTGCCGATCGCCGCAGACGGCACGCCGGCAGCCTTCGCTGCCGCCAGAAGCGCCCCCGCGTCAGAAGTGGCAACGATATAGCGGGCCTGGTCCTCGCCAAAGGCCCAGCCATGCCGGTTGCCGCCATCGGGAAGCGTGAGTTGCGCGCCGATCCGGCCGGCGATGCACATTTCGGCGACGGCAACAGCCAGGCCGCCATCGCTGATATCATGCGCCGCCGTGATCAGGCCATCGGCAATCTGCTGCTGTACGAACAGTCCGTTGCGGCGTTCGGCCTGCAGATCGACCGGCGGCGGCGCCGCGTCGGGGCTGCCTGCCAGATTGCGGGCGTAGAGCGAGACACCAAGCCAGCCATCATCGGTTTCCGCCGTCTGCCCGATCACAACCAGCGCCATGCCGACGGTCGGTGCCATGCCGACGGCGGTGGCGATATCCTCGATCGTGCCGACCATGCCGATGACCGGACAGGGCAGGATGGCGCTGCCATCCGTCTCGTTATAGAGCGAGACATTGCCCGAGACGACAGGCGTGTCCAGCGCCCGCGCGGCATCGCCCATGCCGAGAACAGACTGCGCCATCTGGGTCAGGATTTCGGGCCGCTCCGGATTGCCGAAATTCAGATTGTTGGTGATCGCCAGGCCCCGCGCGCCGATCGCCGACAGGTTGCGCCACGTCTCGGCAACGGCCTGCGCGCCGCCGGTATGCGGGTCAGCCTCGACATAGCGCGGCGTGCAGTCGGTGCTGGCGGCAAGGCCGCGCTGCGACCCGTGTATCCTGACAAGCCCGGAATCACCGCCGGGCGGTGCGATGGTGTCGGCCATTACCTGGCTGTCATACTGCTCGTAGATCCAGCGGCGGCTGGCGAGATCGACACTGCCGAGAAGCTCTGTCAGAACCTCGGTGACCGGCCTGCCGTCGGTGATATCCGCGCTGGCAAGGGTCGGCCGCTTCGCCGGTTCGGCCTGCGGGCGGTCATATTCCGGCGCGTCATCGACAAGCGGTGCCAGCGGGATGTCGCAGGCGACATCACCATCCTTCAGCAGGACAAGCCGGCCGGTCTCGGTGACCTTGCCGATGGGCATGAAATCGAGATCCCATTTCTCGAAGATCTGGCGTGCCGTGTCGGTGGCGTCGGGCTTGAGGACCATCAGCATCCGTTCCTGGCTTTCCGAGAGCATCAGCTCATAGGCGCTCATCCCATCCTCGCGGGCCGGCACCAGATCGAGGTCCATTTCCATGCCAAGACCGCCCTTCGACGCCATCTCGACCGACGAGGAGGTCAGCCCGGCCGCCCCCATATCCTGAATGGCGAGAACCGAGTCGGACGCCATCAACTCAAGGCAGGCCTCCATCAGCAGTTTGCCGGTGAACGGGTCCCCGACCTGAACGGTGGGGCGTTTCGATTCCGTCTCGTCCGAAAATTCGGCCGACGCCATGGTGGCGCCATGAATGCCGTCCCGGCCGGTCTTTGCGCCGACATAGATCACCGGGTTGCCGGGTCCGGTCGCCGCCGAACGGAAGATCCGGTCGCTGTTGGCAAGGCCGATGGCCATCGCGTTGACGAGGATATTGCCATTGTAGGACGCATCGAAATTGACCTCGCCGCCAATGGTCGGAATGCCGATGCAGTTGCCATAGCCGCCAATGCCCGAGACAACCCCGGACAGGAGGTGGCGCGTTTTTTCATGATCGGCGGCACCGAAGCGGAGCGCGTTCAACAGCGCCACCGGCCGCGCGCCCATGGTGAAGACATCGCGCAGGATGCCGCCAACGCCGGTCGCCGCGCCCTGATAGGGCTCGATGAAGGAGGGGTGGTTGTGGCTCTCGATCTTGAAGATGGCGGCCAGCCCGTCACCGATATCGACAGCGCCGGCATTCTCGCCGGGCCCCTGAATGACTTGCGGTCCCTCGGTCGGCAGGGTCTTCAGCCATTTCTTCGAGGATTTATAGGAACAATGCTCCGACCACATGGCCGAGAAGATTCCCAACTCGCACAGATTCGGCGTACGTCCAAGCCGTGTCAGGATGAGATCCCATTCCTCGCGCGACAACCCCATCGAGGCGGCGTTCTCAAAAGTCATGGCGGGGTCTTGATGTGGCGCGCTCATGATATCTCTCATGATATAAGGGCCTCCAGGCTGGCGGTCAGCATGGTGGCGCCGTCGGCGCTGCCAAGCTCGGCTGAAATGGCGCGTTCGGGATGTGGCATCATGCCCATGACCCGACCATTCGCCGAGACGATGCCGGCGATGTCGCGCGCCGCGCCATTCGGGTTGGCCGGACCGACGATATCGCTGTTGACATAGCGAAAGGCAATCTGGCCGTTATCCTCCAGCCGCTGCAAATCATCGTCGCCGGCAAAGTAATTGCCCTCGTTATGCGCCACCGGGATGATCATCTTGTGTCCCGGCACGAGTCCGGCGGTGAAGGGTGAATTGGTGCCGCTAACAACCTCTATGCAGGTGTTGCGGCAGACATATTTCAGGCCGGCATTTTCGACCAGGACACCGGGAAGCAGGCCCGCCTCCAGCAACACCTGAAAACCGTTGCAGATTCCCATCACCGCGCCGCCGCGCGCGGCATGGTCGAGGACGGCCTCCATGATCGGCGATCGCGCCGCCAGCGCGCCGCAGCGCAGATAGTCACCATAGGAGAATCCGCCGGGGATGATGGCCAGATCAACAGGATCGAGGCTTGTTTCCTTGTGCCAGACAAGGGCCGGCCGTCGCCCGGCCAGCCGTTCGACAGCCACCATCATGTCGCGGTCGCAGTTTGATCCGGGAAAGACGATGATGGCGACGCGAAGCGCGCTCAGGCTCATGCCTCATTCTCCCCGGCGATCTCGATCTCGTAATCCTCGATCACGGTGTTCGCCAGCAGCGTCTCGCACATGCGGGCCACACGCTGTTCGGCCCGTGCCGGGTCGGTCTCGTCGATGTCGAGGGAGATGCGCTTGCCAACCCTGACCTCGCCGACTTCCTGGAATCCGAGATCGGTGAGCGAGCGTCCGATGGCGCGTCCCTGCGGGTCGAGAACGCCCTCTTTCAGCGAGATGTTGACGATTACCTGCATGGATATGTCCTTTGCATGGGTCGGTTGGGGCAGGCGGTCAGCCTGCCTGCGGTATGTTCACGTCGAGGCGGCGCGCGATTTCCTCATAGGCCTCGGTCAGGCCGCCCAGGTCGCGACGGAACCTGTCCTTGTCCATCTTCTCGTCGGTGCCGACCTGCCAGAGACGGCAATTGTCGGGGCTGATCTCGTCGGCAAGCATGATGCCGCCACCGCCGTCGGCCGGCCGGCCGAACTCCAGCTTGAAGTCGATCAGCCGCACATCGATGGCGGCGAAGATGTCGGTCAGCAGGGCGTTGATGCGGTGCGTCTCGGCGACCATGGCATCGAATTCCGCGGCACTGGCCCAGCCGAATGTCAGAATATGCTCACGCGCGATGATCGGATCGCCAAGTGCGTCATCCTTCAGGCAGAACTCAACCAGTGTCGATGGCATGTCATCGCCTTCGGTCAGGCCAAGGCGCGGACAGATCGAGCCGGCGGCGACATTGCGGACAACCACCTCAACCGGGATGATCTCCAGCGCGTGGATCAGCTGTTCGCGGTCATTCAGACGTTTGATGAAATGCGTCGTCACACCGGCCTCGGCAAGCCGCCCCATGATATGCTCGCTGATGAAATTGTTCAGCACGCCCTTGCCGGTGATGACATCCTTCTTCTGCGCGTTGAAGGCGGTGGCGTCATCCTTGAAATACTGCACCAGCGTGCCGGCATCGGGCCCGGGATAGATGATCTTGGCCTTGCCCTCATAAAGCGGCTGTCTGTCACTCATCATGAGTCACCGCCGAAGACACGGGCGAAGATCGTATCGACATGGCGGAAATGCTGGTCGAGATCGAACAGCGCGTCGATATCCGCCGCGCTCAGGGCGGCCTGCACGTCGGCATCCGCCTTCAGCCTGTCGCGATAGCTGCCGCCATCCTTCCAGGTGGCCATGGCGTTGCGCTGCACCATGACATAGGCATCCTCGCGGCTGACGCCCTTCTGGGTCAGCGCGAGCATTACCTGCTGTGAATGGACAAGCCCGCCAAGCTGGTCAAGATTGGCCTGCATCGAGTCGGTATAGACCACCAGCTTCTCGACAACACCGGCCAGACGCTGCAATGCGAAATCGAGGGCAATGGTGGCGTCGGGTCCGAACACCCGTTCCACCGAGGAATGCGAGATGTCGCGCTCGTGCCACAGAACGACATTTTCCAGCGCCGGCGTCACGGCGGCGCGAACGATCCGCGCCAGTCCGGTCAGGTTCTCGGTCAGTACTGGGTTGCGTTTGTGCGGCATCGCCGACGAGCCCTTCTGCCCGGCGGAGAAGAACTCCTCGGCCTCGCGAAGCTCGGTCCGCTGGAGATGCCTGATCTCGGTGGCGAGCCGTTCGACCGAACTGGCAATCACGCCGAGGGTGGCAAAGAACATCGCGTGGCGGTCACGCGGGATCACCTGCGTCGAGACGGGTTCCGGCATCAGCCCCAGTTTCTCGGCGACGTGCATTTCAACCGCCGGGTCGATATGCGCGAAGGTGCCGACGGCGCCGGAAATGGCGCAGGTGGCGATCTCGGCGCGCGCCGCCTCGAGACGCTGGCGGCAGCGGGTGAATTCGGCGAAGAAGGTTGCCAGCTTCAGGCCAAAGGTCGTCGGTTCGGCATGGATGCCGTGGCTGCGCCCGATCGTCGGGGTATGGCGATGTTCCTCGGCGCGGGTCCTGAGCGCTGCCAGCAGGCGGTCCATGCCGGCAAGCAGCAGATCGCTGGCACGGGTCATCTGCACGGCGAGGGTCGTGTCCAGAACGTCCGATGATGTCATGCCCTGATGAACGAAACGGGCCTCCTCGCCGACATGTTCGGCTAGGCTGGTCAGGAATGCGATGACATCATGCTTTGTCTCGCGCTCGATCTCGTTGATCCGGTCGATGTCGAAACCGCCGCGATCCCAGACGGCACTGGCGGCCTCGCGCGGGATCATGCCCAACTCCGCCATCGCGTCGCAGGCATGTGCCTCAATTTCATACCAGATTTGAAACTTACTCTGTTCGGACCAGATGGAGGTCATTTCCGGTCGCGAATATCGGGGAATCATCGAGCTGTTTTCCTTTGCCACTTGCAGCGCCGTGGTTGTAGCATCAGGCAGGTGAAAATACCAGTGCGTAACCCGGCGCAAAGGGTCGCTGCTGGTCGGCCAATTCAATCCGCGAGGCAGGAGGACACGATGTTCATCCGACGGCTTGTAGTCAACGCCCTGTTGATGGCCGCCCGCAATCCGGCGGTACAGAAAAAGGCCGGCGAGGCGGCCGGCAAGGCGCTGGAACAGGCGCGCCCAAACCTGATGAAGGCCAGCCGGCGGGCCGGCCAGCTGACGCGCAAGGCGCTGGACAGGATCAACGACATCACCGATCCGAAATAAGCCCCGGACAGCTTTTGCGCCTACAGCAGGCCAAGGCTCTTGAAACTCACCACCTCCTGACCGGCGACCACCAGATGGTCATGAAGCGTCACGGTCACCAGCGCCAGCGCGGCGCGCAGTTCGGCTGTCATGTCGATATCGGCGCGCGATGGCTCGGTCTCGCCGCTCGGGTGATTATGCACCAGGATCACCGCCTTGGCATGATGGCGCAGCGCGGCGGCGACAACCTCGCGGACATAGACGGGCGTCTGGTCGATGGTGCCGCTGGACAGCCTTTCCTCGGCGATCAGCCGGTTGCGGTTGTCGAGGCACAGCATCATGAAATGTTCGATCGGCTCATGCGCGAGGCGGGTGACGCAATAATGCTGAACCTCGATCCAGCTTGCCAGGACATGCCGGTTGTGAATGTCCGAATGGCTGAGATGCAGCCCGGCCGCCTCGACGATTTTCAGCGCCGCGACCGCCGCGTCACCCATCCCGCGATGGTCGCGAAGCGATTTCGCCGGCGCGCGCAGCACCGCCGACAGCGACCCGAAGCTGGTCATCAGATCCTTCGCCAGCGGCTTGGTGTCGGCGCGCGGGTTGCCGGCATAGAGCAGCATTTCCAGCAATTCCAGTTCACTGAATGCGGCGGCACCCTTTGCCAGCAGCTTGCCCCGCATGCGGGCGCGATGTCCGGACTGGTGATCGGGATGTCGGACCTGCGCCGGATCGCGGCCGTCCGGTGGCATGTTCGGCGTGTCGAGCGGGGTGTCGGGCGGGTTGGTCATACCCACAGGGATAATCCATCAAGGCTAAAGAAAGCGTTAAGATTCAGCCAGCCCGATGAAGTTTGGTCTTTTGGCGGCAATCGGCCTACAGATATGGCGGTGCCGTATGGCCGACCGGCGACAGGGTGAAGATTTCCGCGTCGCCGTCGGTGATGCCGATGGAATGTTCGAACTGCGCCGACAGCGATCGGTCGCGCGTCACCGCGGTCCAGCCATCGCCCAGTATCTTTGTCTCGGCGCGTCCGGCATTGATCATCGGCTCGATGGTGAAGATCATCCCGGGCTCCAGTGTCATGCCGGCACCGGGCGTGCCGAAATGCAGCACCGTCGGGGCACAGTGAAAGGTCTGGCCAAGCCCGTGGCCGGTAAAGTCACGCACCACCGAGAACCGCTGTGCCTCGGCATGGCTCTGGATGGCGTGTCCGATATCGCCAAGCGTGTTGCCGGGCCGTGCCGCCTCGATACCGCGCATCAGGCACTCATAGGTCACCGACGTCAGCAGGCGCGCCTTCACTGACGGTTCGCCGACGAAATACATCCGCGATGTGTCGCCGTACCAGCCATCGAGAATGACCGTGATATCGATGTTCAGGATATCGCCGTCACGAAGTGACTTTGGCCCCGGAATGCCGTGGCAGACAACATGGTTCAGCGAAATACAGGTGGCCTTCGGAAACCCCTTGTAGTTGAGCGGGGCCGGGACTGCGCCATGCGCGGTGATATAGTCATGGCAGATGCGGTCCAGCTCCGCTGTCGTGATGCCGGCCTTGACATGCGGTGTGATCATGTCAAGAACCGTTGCCGCCAGCCTGCCGGCGGCGCGCATGCCGGCAAAGCCGGTTTCATCGTGAAGGATCACTGGGTCGGTGCGCATGGGTACCTTATTTCTGCGTTTTTGCTCGGGTTGTCGCGTCGTTACCACTAATCACAAAACACCGGCTTGCCAAGCCATTTAGGCGAGGTCGCCCGCCGCGCGGCCATGTTGCCGTCAGCCCGGGCTTGACCGACGCCGGAAAGACGCTATCTCCCTGAGAGGTGTTTTTCAGTGATCTTCAAAGGAACCGGACATGGCCAACCCGACAGCCGCAATAATCGTGATTGGTGATGAAATCCTGTCTGGCCGTACCAAGGACAGGAATATCGGATGGCTTGCCGAGCAGCTGGGTTCACAGGGGATCATGCTGCGAGAGGCACGGGTGATCCCCGATGTGCGCGAGGTGATCATCGAAACCGTGCAATTGCTTTCGGCGGCGCATGACCTTGTCTTCACCAGCGGCGGGATCGGGCCGACACATGATGACATCACCACCGAATGTATCGCCGCCGCCTTTGGCAGAAAGGTCATCCGCCACCCCGAGGCGGAGGCGCGGTTGATCGCGCATTACGAGAATACCGATATCGAGTTCAACGCCGCCCGCCAGAAGATGGCCGACATCCCCGAGGGGGCAGCTCTGATCGACAATCCGCTGAGCGCCGCGCCGGGATACATCCTTGGCAATGTCCATGTTTTCGCTGGCGTGCCGTCCATTCTTCAGGCGATGTTCGAGGGGCTGCGCGACCAGCTTCCGGGCGGTGTCGCCATGACCCGCCTGACCGTGCAATGCGGTATCGGCGAGGGCACCATCGCGACAATCATGGAAACTGTTCAGGCCGCGCATGAGGGCGTCAGTATCGGGAGCTATCCCTGGTTCAAGCCCGGCCAGTTCGGCACCGCCGCCGTGGTCAGCGGTCTTGATCCGCATGTCACCATGGCCGCCGCCGAGGCGCTTGCCGCCGGTGTGCGCGGCCTTGGTGCCGCTGCCGAGATCATGCCGCTAGGCGAGGGTGGCGGGGTCTAGTCCTGCCGGCGTTTGAACCGCGGGACCGATCCGCCACGCCTGTCGGCACTCGGATGATCGCGCGTCTCCTCGCCGCTTCCGGGCTGCCATGGTGAAGCGGAATCCTCCGTATCACCGCCATCATCCCCCGACCCGGAATCGCGGGCCACGACGCGTGAGCGAAGTGGGTCATTGGTGCGGCGGCCATAGCGATATCTGGCTTGCTGCCGGATTTCGGAGAAGGGAATGGGGCGTCCGGGCTGGCGGTCGGGTGGTGAGTCATTCGCGCCGAACAGCGGCACATCCGATCGCTTGAAGAAGGGGATCAGCACCATGCCTGCCAGAAATCCGCCGATATGGGCGAAATAGGCGACGCCACCATCATCACCGCCGAGCGCGTTCGGCACAGCGACAAACTGGCCGCCGATCCAGATGCCGAGAACCACCCAAGCCGGCAGGTTGATGAACCGGATGAAGATCAGGATCAGCAGGAAGGTGCGGATCGCGGCGCGTGGATGCAGGATCAGATAGGCGCCAAGGATACCGGCGATGCCGCCCGAGGCGCCGACCATGGGCACGCGCGAGGCGGGGCCGATCATGTACTGTGCCAGTGCCGCGGCAGCGCCGCACAGCAGATAGAAGACGACAAAGCGCCACGGCCCCATCGAATCCTCGACATTGTCGCCAAATATCCAGAGATAGAGCATGTTGCCGCCGATATGCATCCAGCCGCCATGAAGGAACATGGCAGAGATCATCGTCGCCCAGGCAGGCAGAATGGCGATTTCAGGCGGCAGCGGCGCGGCGCCGCTGGCATTGGCGGGGATGAACCCATATTGGAAGAAGGCCAGCCGTTCGGCTTGCGGCGGCAAGGATTGCTGCCACATGAAGACCAACACGCAGGCGGCGATGATCATCCACGCCACCCAGGGAGTGCGCCGCGACGGGTTGTCATCAAACAGGGGAAAGAAGAACATGTGCTATCCTGCCGCTTCTTTTGGTGTCTGTCCTTGCGGCAACCGGCGAAACTCGACCGCCATTGCCCTCACAGGATATCGTCCAGATAGGTTGTTGGCCACCAATCCGCCACCTTTATAGGGAATGGTAACATCATGAAACTGTCACATCGCTTCCATTATCTGCTTGTCGGCGCCCTTTTGTGGGCGTTCGTGATGTCGTTAATGACGTCGCAGATGGCCGGCGCGCGAACAATGCTGCAGCTTGAGGACGGCGTGGTGCTGTCCTTTGCCGATGGTGATATCGACATCCGCAGCGGGTCGGGTGAACTCTACGACGTTGAGATCAGCGAACATGGCGAAGTCATGCTGATTGCCGATTACCTGAATATCGACGCTGACGGGGCCATCGGCGAGGACGACTGGTATATCAACGACCTGCTGATGAAAAACGCGCTGGTGCCCGAGGCCGGTCTCTTCATCAACCGGGTTGAAGTGCGGGACCTGCTTGTCAGCGCGCTGGATGACGAATCGATGGCGGGCTCGCCCGGTGCCGTGACGGAACAAAGTCTGTTCCGGATGACCAATCTGAGCCTTGAGGCCGAAGAGGCGCTGATCTCGATCCATGAAATCAGTAGCCTGCCGATTCGTCTTGGCGAGCCCAGCCCGGGCAACATTGTGATGACCGAGGGCGGCCTTGCCGTCACGGGAATGACGGTCATGCCGCTCGAACAGACACGGGGCCGCAATCCGCTGGTCGATAAATTCGCCGAGCGTGGGCTGAACGCCGTCTCGCTTGATTTCATCCTCATGACCACCACCGATATGACAGAAACAGGAATGTATGTCGGTTATGAGTTCGTCTCCGACATTCATGACCTGGCGGCCATTGAATTCGCCATTCGCTTCGCCGTTGACGAGGATGTGTATGCGCGTCTGTTGCCTCTTCTTGCCGCGCCGGAGGAGAATGCCATGGCGATGCTCGGTCTGTCCGGTGCCATTGCTGTCGAGAGCAGTCGCCTTGTGATCAATGATTCTGGACTTGGCGATATCGCCTTTGCCGTGGCGGCGGAGGAGGAAGGCGTCAGCGAGGCTGAATATCGCAGCATGGCCCGCATGTCGGCAGCGGCTGGCGTCGGCGCCACCTTTCCGGAGAATGTGGCCCGTCTTCTGCCGCCGATCGAGGCGATGCTGAAGCAGGGTGGCAGACTGACGGCCACCGCGACGCCGGACATGCCGGTGCCGTTGACAAGTGTCATCGGTTTCGCGATGTATCCCGACCTGGCGATCAGCCAGCTGCGGATTGCCCTCACCCACCAGCCATAGGCCGGTTCGCCGTTGCTTGGTGCGGGCGGGGGGATGTTATGTTCCACCTAGATGCACCACTTGCAGTGCTTTGCAAGCAATAGCCTTAGAGTCTGGCAGGTGCCTGTTCATGTCAACAGGCACATATTTGTCT
>Ga0181579_10004159_pt1 | contig 11297 bp, 10 predicted proteins | sample 071ome_24_FD_132996 | JGI IMG/M metagenome (GOLD analysis project Ga0181579, IMG submission 132996) | Coastal salt marsh microbial communities from the Groves Creek Marsh, Skidaway Island, Georgia - 071402CT metaG (megahit assembly) | ecosystem: Environmental > Aquatic > Marine > Intertidal... | reverse complement strand
GTAGCATTCCAATCCGGCCCCATATCCTTCGCGGCTCAGGATCTGCAACTCCAATCCAGTCCCATTTCTGGCAGTTTCGATTTCGAGGACAACGAGGTTCGAAACATTAGCTTGAAAGCCCAATTAGAGAACATTTCGTTTGGCGAGTATATCCTATCCAACTTGCCCCTACAATTAACCGCCCCAAACCTTAGGATTCCGCAATTCGAAATCGGTAGAACGACATTCAGGTCGGAATCCGGTGAATACGCGGAGTTTTCAGCCCTGGTAAATTCGCGATTTGAAGAGGGGTTCGAGTTAGACAGTTTCGATTTCGATCTCTCATTGTACACAATTAAGGGAAACGAAGTCGAGTTTTCCCCTTTCCGCATCAAGGGAAACGGATCGCCCGCGTCAGCTCAATTGGAATGCGAATCGCTAAAACTCGTACCCCATCCGTTTGTAAAGATTGATGGCCCAAAGCTGAGGGCAAGCGGCTTGGACTCCGAGAATCCCTTGCTTAAGCTGTCAGCCCAACTTCACGATCCGCGTGAAAACAAGGCGATCGAACTCGGATCTTGGCTTGCTGAAGCGTTATTTTATCCAGCCAGCGAAGCGCAGACCGCCAAAATCAACCTGACTCCTGTCTCCGGCGAATTCGCCGTATCGACTTCCACCTATCATGCAATGGGAACGGGAACGGTTTCCCTAAAGCTTAGTCGCTGGCAAGAATCCGATGAAATCGCAGCCGCAATCGATTTTAGCGCGGAAAATCTTGTAGCCTCCTACTCCGATTGGTCGCTAGATCAAGGCTCGGTTAATTTGTCGCTCGATACGAACCCGATCAATCTTACAGAGGCGCTAAGCAAAGCCAGTTCTACTATCGATCTCATAGAATTTCTCTTTCCCCATATTAGCTACGAGCTTGCCATAGGCGGCAACCAACTCGATGGACCCGTTGATTCCCAGTTGCAGTGGTTTTCCGGAAGCCTAGTTTCCAACGATCCCGTAGATGATCGACCATTACAAGCGGCTCTGACATTGAACGTAGGCATCGGGCGCTTTCCTCCCGAAGAATTTCAACAGCTAAATTGGCAATCCTCCCTTGCCGGAAATTCGAGCGTTGCATCTCTAAACTCAAATGCTACGCTACTTTTCGAAGGAGTAGAGGCGACGCTCAAATCGAATCAAACTTTCGAATACAAAGACGGATCATTGTCATCGAAAGGCATATACGAAGTTTCCGGGATCGAGCTAGCCAATTCTGACATTCTGGCCCGTCATATCGAAAGCATGGAGGGATCTATCGTTTCCGGGAAGCTATCGCTCGCGGGAACTACCCAAAAGGCGAATGAAACTTGGGACGCATCCGCCAAGCTCAAACTCGCCGAAGGCTATTTTGGGCTGCCATCCCAAGAGCTAACGGTAGACGGCATCAATGCGAACATCTCCCTCGATTCTCTGGCAAACCTGAAAACGCCCCCCTCCCAATCGATATCCGCGAATCTAATCAATTTCGGCGATCTACAAGCCACTAACTTGAAAACCGCGTTCTCGCTCCCTTCGGACGACCATATTTTGTTCGGCCCCGTCAGTCTCGAAACCTTCGACGGCCACGTCTACCTCGAGCCTTTCGAATTGGCCCTCGACGATCCCAACGCAAACCTGCTTGTAAAGTTCGAAGAGATCTCCATCGCTCCAGCCATCGCTATGGTCGACTTTTTCCAAGGCCGCGTCACTGGCCGTCTTAATGGCAGCCTTCCCATCGGCCTAAAGAACGGACTTCCTGTATTGGGTGAAGGATTCTTGGAATTGGACCCAAGCCACAAGGCCACTTTTTCCTACGATGCAGAAGGCTTTTTCACTGATGGCGAGGCTGGGGCAGAGAGCAAAAAATCGCTTGGAGACAAAACGCTCGAGCGACTGGGTTTGGAACCGAATGCCTTGCTGGAAGACGCTTTAGGCAACTTGGATATAACCCGACTGCGGATCGATCTATTCGACCAGGACATGCCGCTGACTGCTATGAAAATTCAGCTCGCCGGAATAGCCGACACCGGCAGGGCCAAGATACCCCTCAACATTACCACCAACGTGAATGGCACGGTAGCCGAGCTATTGAACTTTCTCACCCGCTTGGACTCTCTGGGATTAGTTGCCGCCGAACAACCGGAAACGGATAAGGATGTTTCATTTTAGCCAGATAGTACTCTGATGCACTCAAGAAATCGGATGATCGCTCTCATTGGCCTCGCGTCGGCGATGGGTACTAGCGTCTACTCAAGCTCCCTCCGACAGTAGCGCATGCGCCTGAACCTAGGCTCGCCCTGAGGTCGAGCTCCACCTGTGTGAATCTCGAGGGTGGAACCCGACCTCACACATGGGCAATACTACGGCGACGCAAGCCGGGCGAGCTCAAGTTGACGCTTTGTGGATGTCGTTAGATTTCCCGATTCTAACACTTTCTAAACAATATTTCCCTCGTCTTCTTTTTCCCGCGATTCCATAGTTATCGCGATTTTTTTGAATACTAACGCTCATTTCCCCGTCACAATCGCAAACATGAAGTCTGACATTCGCTCAATCGCATGCATCGCATCCGCCGCTGGAGCTCTGAGCCTATCAGCCGGATGCATTAGCGTGAAGACCCATAGTTCCTTCGAGCCGATTTACATGACCCTAGACGTCAATCTCAAAGTGGAGCTGCAACAAGAGCTTTCCGACGTGTTTGGAGACATCGACGCCGCTTCGGCTTCCCTCTCCGAGTAGTAAGAATTTTTAATCTGATCATAACAATGAAATCGATCAACTGGACCCTTTTCACTGCCTTGGCTATATTTGCTATGAGCTTCCCAAATGATGCGGATGCTCAGAACGACGAAAACGCCATCAAAGAGCGGATGCTCAATCGCTTGGAATCAGTCGACGCTCTCAAAATCGGCGGAACTGTAGGTGAAAATAATAAAGGCTTCCTCGAGCAACGGGCAGCCCTCGATCCTCAGAAGACGAAGACCATGAATGAAGAGAACGCCGACAGGCGTGCTCTCTACACCATTCTCTCCAAACGCCTGGGGCTTTCCGTAACCGTGGTCGGGCAAGGACGAGCCGAGTCCATTCGCAACAAATCCGCCCCTAAAGTCTGGCTCCAGGACCCCGGCGGGAAATGGTACCAGAAATAGCGAATAAGCGGGTTCATCGTTCTCGTAGCAGAACGGTAAATTCCTGGATCCGCCGAATCTAGCCGATCCAGTTACAGCTGCTTGAGGACAAGCATTTTTTGATCGGCAACTGGAAGGGAAGAAGAGTCTGCCACATAGAGCCCGATTGGGTTCTGATCTACAAAAAGACTGACGATGAGATTCGACTCGAGAGGACCGGAAAGCAGAGCGATTTATTCTGAAAAACTGAGCTCGAGCCAGTCGTTGATTAGCCAAACATGAAGCTGTCTCGCCGGAAGCTCATAGCCTCATTGGGAGCGCTGCCCATTGCTGGGTTCGCAGGCGGCATCCACATGAGATTCCATGAACCAACTTGGTACCAAGTAACTGAGAAAAATGTTGGCATCGGGAAGTTCGATAAGCCAATCAGGGTCTTGCATCTTTCCGACTTTCACGCGTCGCCTGTAGTGAGCTTTGAGGATATTGAAATCGCCATCGACCAATCCTTGGAGCTCAACGCCGATATGGCCTTACTCACAGGCGACTTTATCACTTGGCAACTGCCAGATCCTGAAGAGTACAGCCGCATTCTCAAAAAACTGTCTAGCAGGATGCCCGTCTTCGCTTGCATTGGCAATCATGACGGTGGACGATGGGCTGGCCGATCACATGGATACAGCGACTTTTCACTTGTATCCAAATTATTGAAGAACAGCGGCATTACATTTTTGTTCAATCAAGCTCGGCAGACGACAATCAGAAACCAGTGGGTAAGCGTAGTTGGACTGGGCGACCTGTGGTCAGGCGATTGCCATCCGCAATATGTTCTGAAAGCGATCAGAGAAAACGACGATCCCATCTTCGTATTGAGTCACAACCCGGATAGCAAATCGGAGTTGAAGAAATACGATTGGGATATTCTATTTTGCGGACATACGCACGGAGGGCAGCTCGTAGTCCCATTGCTAGGAATCCGGCCTTTTTTGCCCGTACAGGACAAGGCATTTCCTGAAGGCCTGCTGACTTGGACGAACAAGCGCATCCACATCACCAGAGGTATTGGCAACCTTCATGGAATGCGGTTCAACTGCCGACCGGAGATCAGCATCTTGAACATTCTCTAGTAAAGTTTCCAGCAAGGGGTACACCCGTCTGATTAATCGATACCGATTGTTAGCCAACGGCTGCTTTAGGATAAGCAGCCCTACCGTTGGGCATTCTCCCAAAACACCCGGCAATTGGGTAGCCAGATCTCGATCTCTTTACCCTTGCCATGACTGAGAATTGGCCGAACGATAGAAAACCTGTTACCCTTTTCTATTTTCCCCTCGTGTAACCATGCTCGCTACGGTTCACAGCGCCGCTCTGCAAGGCATCGAAGCCATTCCAGTTTTGGTGGAAGTCAATTCTGGCGAGAGCGGCGATCCCCGCCTCATCATGGTCGGTCTTCCAGATACTGCCGTAAAGGAATCCGATGACCGTGTCTTTTCAGCTCTAGCCAACTCCGGCTACCGGAAGCCCCAGACCCGCACAACTATTAATTTGGCTCCAGGCGACCTGAAAAAGGAGGGGCCCATGTATGACCTTCCCATCGCCCTTGGCATCCTGGAATCGACTGGCCAAATGAGCGCCAATGGACGCTTTCGCTCGTTTACGATAGCTGGAGAATTGAGTCTCTCGGGAGCGACCCGTCCAATTCGAGGGGGCTTGGCTTTCGCTCTTGCCGCCAAAGCTAGAGGCTTGCGCGGCGTCCTGCTGCCTTCGCAGTCGGCCCGGGAAGCAGCCCTGGTTTCCGGCATCGAAGTCTACGGAGTGGATTCGCTGGACCAAGCCAAGCGTTTTCTCGAGGGCGAACTGGAACTTTCCCGATTGGAGGGCTCTGATTTCTTCGACGGCCCGAATTCCGAAAGCTCTCTCGATTTCACCGATGTAAAAGGTCAGGAACAAGCCAGGCGAGCGGTCGAGGTAGCGGTCGCCGGCGGGCACAACTTTCTGATGATCGGACCACCCGGATCGGGGAAATCCATGATCGCCAAACGGATCCCGACCATCATGCCCGAGCCGACGCTAGAGGAGTACTTGGAAATCCTCCAAGTCCAATCCGCTTCTGGCGTCACCAAGCGTTGGGACAACCTGCACAGGGCCCGACCATTCCGCTCTCCTCACCACACTATCAGCGATGTTGGTCTCCTGGGCGGTGGAGCGATCCCAGGACCGGGAGAGATATCTCTAGCCCACAATGGCGTGCTCTTCATGGACGAGCTGCCTGAGTTCAAACGCTCCGCTCTCGAGGTGCTTCGCCAGCCCATCGAGGACGGCCAAGTGACCATATCAAGATCAGCGGGCAAGGTCACCCTGCCCTGCAACTTTGTACTGGCGGCGGCTATGAATCCCTGTCCTTGCGGATACTTGGGTTCCAGCCTAAACGAATGCGCCTGCTCGCCCACTCAGGTCCAGCGCTATCGAAACCGGATTAGCGGTCCCTTGCTGGATCGAATCGATATCCATATCGAAGCTCCCGCCCTCAGTATCGAGGAATTAAGGACTGCTAATAAAGGAGAATCCTCCGAATCGATTCGCGAGCGTATCCAATCCGCCAGACATATTCAGCAGTCGCGCTTTTCCAGAAACGGATTTTCCACCAATGCCGATATGAACGAAGCCGCCATCGAGGCTTACTGCCAAATCTCGTCTCAGATGGGAGCCATTCTGCAAAGGGCCATGGAGAAGCTATCGCTCTCAGCCCGCGCTTACAATCGCATCCTAAAAGTGTCTCGCACTATCGCCGATCTCGATTCATCCGAAGCCATACAGCTGAATCATCTCACCGAGGCGATACAGTACCGGAGCTTGGACCGTTCCACTCTGATTTAGGATTGGGGAACCGTTTGTACAAACCTGATTGCACTATTGTAGTGTACACTATCGTAGTTATGAAACGCATCATTACTCTGAGCGCAGGGCAAGGTTTGATTCGATCGGCCCGCCAAAAGGCCGCAGCCGATGGGACTTCATTAAATAATCTCTTTCGTTCGTGGATCGCCTCGCATGTGCGTTCAGGTTCATCGAAGCACGACTATCGAGAACTCATGTCTCGCTTAAACCGAGCTAGCCCCGGAAAAACTTTCACTCGAAATGAATTGAATGAGCGCTGAATTCTTCCTCCATACTAACCTATTTGTTCATTCGTTCGATAAACGTTTTCCGGATGAGCAAGCGAGATACCAAGATCTGATTGCTACCGCATTGGAAATGCGTCGAGGAGTGAATAGTTGGCAAGTCGTCCAAGAATTCATCAACGTCGCCTGACACAGGTTCGACGTCCCCCTTGCTCTGGAGGAACTGATTGAATACATCGAGCGCGTTCTACAACCTTTATGCTTGGTTCATTCGAGCACGGCACTTTACCTTAAGGCTTTGAGTTTGCAATTGGAAACGCAATACCGATTCCGCGATTCTCTGATCGTGGCAGCTGCATCGGAAGCAGGTTGCGAGCAGCTCTATTCTGAAGATCTTTAAAGCGGCCGGTCAATCAACTCGCTGCGGAATGTTGATCCTTACGCAGTTTAAATCTGTCTATTGTTTGCAATCAGACCCTGTTGACCTTGCTCTGAACGTTTCATGAATACGCTACCACCGAAAATCTTCTGCTTTCTCTCTATTTGCCTAGGGCCTTTTTGGCATCTGAGTGCCGACGAGCGGCCAAATATGATCGTCATCACCGTGGACGAGCTGCGTTGGGACGGACTCGGGATCACGGGCCATCCATTTGTCGAAACGCCCCATATTGATCGCCTTGCTAGAGAGGGAATGCTTTTCGAGAACGCTTTCGTGCCCACTCCGCTTTGCGGGCCTAGCCGGGCCTGCCTAATCACAGGGCAATACGCCCACACGCATGGCAGCTACAAGAATCAGGCTCCTAAAGGGCACACCAAAAAGCTGAAAACCTATCCCATGCTGTTTCAGCAAGCCGGATACAAGACCGCCTTTATCGGGAAATGGACCACGGGGCGAAATGGCGACAAAACCGTTCATCCTGGATTCGATCGCTGGTTTTGCTCAGGCGTCAATCGCGACTACAAAATGGATCCGGTCGTTAATATAGACGGCGAATGGATACAATTCAAGGGGCATGCTACCGACATCGACAGCGCGGAAGCGGCACGCTTCATCCGGGAACATCGCGACGAGCCCTTCAACATTTCGCTTTGGCATCGTTCTGTCCACACCAGCTACGGAGATGAGCACCTATTGGCAGCCGAGCGAAATCGCGATCTCTACAAAGACCTTTCCGTGCCGCGAGCTATCAGCGCCCAGGAACCGCTAATCGTCCAACCAGCCATCAAGGGATTCGCACAGCGTCCCCCAACAGATGAAGACATACGCAATATAGCAAGGATGACAGTCGACATCGACGACGGCGTGGGGCTCATCTATGAGACGCTAGAGGATCTGGGGATCCTCGACGAGACCATCATTATCTTCTCTAGCGACAATGGATTCTTTTTTGGCGAACACGGGCTTACCGAAAAGCGCCTCGCCTATGAAGAAGCGATCAAAGTCCCCTTCATCGTTCGCTACCCGCCGCTCATCAAGGCGGGAGCCACGAGCGATGTCTCTACGCTGAGTATCGACGTAGCCCCTACTCTTCTGGAAATGGCCGGCATTCCGATCCCATCAGAATTGCAGGGACAGTCGCTGGTTCCCGTATTTCAAGGCGGGGAGCTACGCCAGCCGCGCACTTCCCTGCTCTTCGAATTCTGGCCTGAGCAAGATCTCCCGAGTCGGAGTTGCTGGTGGAAAGCAGTGAGAACCGATCGATGGAAATTTATTCACTACTACACGGAGCCTTTTGTCGGTGAGCTCTACGACCTGCATGCCGATCCGTTTGAAATGAACAATCTGATCAACGATCCTGACCACGAGAAAGTCGTCGAAGAAATGACTCAAGAACTCGCCTCGCTCATGGAATTCTATGATGATCCTGGCATGGACTACCGGTTCTTTTTCGATGAATAAGCCGAGCATTCAAGGTAGTGGGCTATCTCCGGGCGCCCACGTTAACCTAACCTGGCTAATCAAACTTATCGTTCAGCGGCTGCCAGGAGTGCGGCAATACCTCAGTGAACCTACTAGAATAGCTCGCGAGCGTCGAAGAAGCGTTTGAGTTCTGCTTCCGCAGTTTCCGGCCCATCTGAAGCATGGACGACATTGCGCATCATGTCCGTGCCAAAATCGCCTCGAATCGTACCCTTCGGCGCTTTGGAAGAATCGGTCGGCCCTAGGAGGTCGCGAACGCGCTGAATCACGTTCTCCCCTTGCCAGGCCATCAAAATAACCGGACGGGAGCTCATGAAAGCTTCTATTTCGGGAAAGAAGGGCAGGTCCGCCACATGAGCGTAGTGCTCCTTAAGAATCGGAGCTTCTAGCCGAGCCATTTTGGTCGCAACGATCTCAAAGCCTTCGCTTTCGAATCGCTGGATCACTCGGCCAACTAGGCCTTTCTCCAAGCAGTCGGGCTTGAGTATGATAAACGTCTGTTCCATTGAAGGGATTTCTGAGCTGTGAGCGGAAGGTACGAATTGTATCTATCCAAAATTCTAATACGTCCTGAAAATCAGAGAAGCGTTTTGACCGCCGAAGCCTAGGCTATTGCTCATGGCAACTTCAATTTTGGCCTCGCGAGCCTCATTAGGAACGTAGTCCATATCGCAATCCGGATCGGGATTGCGGTAGTTTATGGTAGGAGCGACGGATCCCGTTTCCAGCATCTTCACACAAGCAACGCTTTCCACTCCGCCAGCCGCTCCGAGCAAGTGGCCCGTCATCGACTTAGTCGAGCTCATCATAAGTTTGTCAGCATGGGAACCAAAAAGCGTTCGCACCGCCTTGGTCTCGAACTTATCATTGTACGGCGTCGAAGTGCCGTGAGCATTGATATAGTCTATGTCGTCGGTGTTTAGCTGTCCCGAGCGCAACGCCCGTTTCATAGCCCCAACCAGCCCCTTGCCTTCGGGATGGGGGGCAGTGATGTGATTGGCATCGCAGGAAGCGCCATAGCCAACCAATTCGCAATAGATTCGGGCCCCGCGCTTCTTGGCGTGTTCTAGCGTCTCCAAAACAATGACTCCCGCTCCTTCGCCCATTACGAAACCATCGCGTTCCGCATCGAAGGGCCGGCTGGCGGTTTCGAATTCGTCGTTGTTCGTCGACATGGCTTTCATGGAGCAAAAACCGCCATAGCTGAGGGCTGTAATAGCTGCTTCACTACCACCGGCAATCATGACGTCCGCCTCCCCGAGACGCAGCGTCTTCAAGGATTCTCCAATGGCATGGGCTCCCGTAGCGCATGCGCTGACAATGGAAAAGTTCGGCCCCATCGCTCCCAATTCGATCGCCAGGTAGCCTGAGGCCATATTGGAGATCAAAGCCGGTATCATGAATGGAGAAACCTTTCGTGGACCGCCATCGAAAAGCTTTCGGCAATTCTTCTCGATGGTATCCATCCCTCCAATCCCAGAGCCAATGAAAATGCCTACGCGATCCGGGTCCTCCTGATTCATGTCCAGCCCCGCATCCGCGACTGCTTGCTTGCCTGCGGCACATGAAAAATGAACAAAACGATCGTTGCGCCTAACCTCTTTCGGATCCATATAATCCGAGGCCTCGAAGTCCTTGATTTCCCCGCCGATCTTGCAAGTAAACTTTTCCGTGTCGAAGGCTTCGACGCGGCTTATCCCATTCTTACCGTCCAGAAGGCCTCGAAAAAAGGTGTCTACGTCCAAACCGAGCGGCGTTATCGCCCCCAAACCAGTAACCACTACACGTTGACTTTCCGCCAGCTCAGTCATGAATGCGTCTCGCGAATGCGCGGGCTCTTAAGGAAGTCTCAAGGCCCCAAATATGTGATATCGAGAACTAGGCCTCAGCCTTGTCCTTGATGTAGGAGATAACGTCTCCGACAGTCTGAAGCTTTTCGGCATCCGACTCTGGGATTTCGCCTTGGATCTCGTCTTTGAACTCCTCTTCGAAGGCCATGATCAGCTCAACGGTGTCGAGTGAATCGGCCCCAAGATCGTCTAAGAAGGACGCTTCCGGGGTAATCTGCTCTTCGTTTACATTGAGCTGGTTTACGATGATCTCAGAGACTCTTTTTTCGATACTGCTTTCGTCGGCCATTTTGTTGACAGATTTTTATGATAAAGTAGATCCACGAGGGATCACATCGCCATGCCGCCGTCAATGGTAAAAACTTGGCCTGTAATATAATTAGCTTCTTCCGAGGCCAGGTAGGCGACCATATTGGCGATATCGCTGCCCTCTCCCATCCGTTTGAGCGGAATCATGGGAAGTACCTTATCCAGAGCAGCTTCCGCCATTTTAGCGGTCATGTCGGTCCTGATAAACCCGGGTGCGACGCAATTTACAGTGATATTCCGGCCTGCCAGCTCCTTGGCCAGACTCTTGGTAAATCCAATCATTCCTGCCTTGGCAGCAGCGTAATTTGTCTGCCCCGCATTCCCCATGATCCCAGAGACAGAGGAGATATTGATAACCCGTCCCCATCGCTTGCGCGTCATTGGCCGGGCTAGGCCCTTGACCCAATGGAAGCAGGAATTGAGATTCGTGTCGATCACGCTCGTCCAGTCCTCCTCTGTCATACGGAAAAGGAGATTATCTTTGGTAATCCCAGCGTTATTGACTAGTATGTCGATATTCTCGTACTCGGACAGCAACTCCTCGCTCGCCTTGGCGACAGCCGCCCCGTCAGACACATCGACAGCCTTGGCGACCGCTTTTCCGCCCGCCTCCAAAATCGCCTCTGCAGCAGCCCCGCATGAAGACTCGGAGTAGGATACGCAAATCACGGTCACTCCCTCCTTGCCAAGAGATTCCGCAATGGCTCGGCCAATTCCCCGACCAGCGCCTGTCACCAGGGCAACCTTATTATCAAATGTTAGGCTCATATCTGTGGTATTCAACTTAATGGCCTAGAATGCAAAAATTACGCTAATCGGCCGCAAAAAGCCTAGTCCTATCGCACAATCGTCCAGAGGCAATGTTAGTTTTCAGCGAAAAACCCCCTACCAGCCAGCTTCCGCTTGCTCTCTCGCCTCTGTCATTCGATCTTTTCACCCTTTGGAGACGGACTGTTAGAGG
>Ga0181579_10004155_pt1 | contig 11303 bp, 10 predicted proteins | sample 071ome_24_FD_132996 | JGI IMG/M metagenome (GOLD analysis project Ga0181579, IMG submission 132996) | Coastal salt marsh microbial communities from the Groves Creek Marsh, Skidaway Island, Georgia - 071402CT metaG (megahit assembly) | ecosystem: Environmental > Aquatic > Marine > Intertidal... | reverse complement strand
GCGTCCGCCGAATCGATCCCGTTGACCTTGGCGTGGGCGTGGGGTGATCGCACGAAGTAGGCATAGCTCTGCCCCTCCACCGTCACGTCATCGAGATAACGCCCGCCGCCCGTCAGCAGCCGATTGTCTTCTTTGCGACGGACCGCTTGGCCCACACCGAATTGACCCATTCTTTACCTCTTCTGGTTGGCCGGTACGTCCGGCCTCGTTTCCTCCGCAGGACCCCTACAATAGGCAATTGGTTCGGACCCGACCAATGCCAAATTTCGACGCGAAATGGTCCATTTTGCCCCTCTAATCGAGGGGTTTTGCGCGCCCGAAGACGACCCGGTAGACCAACGCCCCGGTCAGCATGACCACCATCACCCGTAGGAAGTGCATCACCGTGACAAAAGCGGCATCGGCGGCCAGGGCGAAGGCGATGAGGCTCATTTCTGCGAGCCCCCCGGGGGCGATCGATAGGAACAGGATAAACCCATCCATCCCCACCAGGCGCGAGAACAACGCGGCAACTCCCACGGCCAAGCCAATCATGGACACGCCGGTGAAAATCGCGATCCCGATCGTGCGGAGCATTTGCGCCGGGCTCAACCGGTCCACAAAACGACACCCCACACCGGTGCCAATGACCAATAAGCTGATCGACACCAGCCAAACCGGTACCGAGGCATCGGTAACGCCGGTGGCGTGCAGCAATGCCGAAAGCACCATCGGGCCGATCAGCGGCGCGGCGGGGATCCGCAAGCGACCCGCTACGGCGTAGCCAACGACCGCGCAGCCCACCAACAAAGCGATCTCAAGTGGGGTTGACGCAATGTTCGCCCCACTAGGGGGCGTGGTCGGAACGTCGAGCCGCTCGATGTAGCGGAAGTAAAACGAAATCAACGTAACAACCAAGACGATGCGGACGCCATGGTTCAACGGAACGATCCGAGTGTCGCCGCCGAGCGCTTCGCTGACCAACGACATTTCCGAAAGCCCACCCGGGGTCGAAGAAAAATAGGCCGTGGTATGGTCGTATCGTCCAAGGGTGCGGTAGATCGTGTAGCCCAAAGCGGTCGCCGCCGCCATGAACGCAACTTGGATCAGCAGCGTGCCGCCAAAGCGTGCCGCCTGTTCCAGCAGTTCCGGGGTAAACGCGCTCCCCAACAACACGCCAATCACGGTCACGAAAACGGCGCGAAAGGGATTGGGCATACGGACGGGTGCCCCTGCGAGGGCCGCCACCATCACTGCAATCATCGAACCCAGCATCCATGCCAAAGGTAGTGACAGCACATAGAACGCCGTGCCCCCGATCGCGCCGATCGGGAGGGCAATTGCCAATCCGCGGACGGTGGTCGGACTCATAGGTAACGACCGAATCGCACCGCCGTCTGGCCAGGCTTGGTGTGTCGGGTCGGCATGATGAGGACGCAGTCGTCATAGGGTGTCACCACATCCCGGTTCTCGTCGCGGCCAATCGCGGTGCCGGCTCGTGGAATGACTTCAAGCCCCTGGTAGTCGTCGAGAAACTGAAAGTTGCGGGTTTGCACGGTGACCGCGTCCGTTACCGAGATGGTGCGTTGATCCGCGGGCGTCGAGGTCAGCCGCGGTGCCAGCCAGGTCTTGGACACGCACCCGAACGTGGCAAGGAAGCGCACTGCGGAATCGATCGCCACGTCCCGGCTTTCGGCGCGCCAATGTTGTCCGCATTCGATCAGTACGGCTGTTCGAGTGTTGGCGGGGTCGACGAAAGGGGCGAAATCACGCATCCGCACGCCGGCTGCGTGGCCAGCGTCGACCACGATGTGCGCCGGTACGCCGATCGCTGCGCACGTCGCGCGGCATTTTTCGGTGGTGCCGGCCAATGCCAGCGCCGGGCTCGGGGTTTGCATCGAGTGCAGGTCGAGTAGGTGATCGACTTCTTCAATTAACGGGCGCAGCGCCTTGGCTCTGGTGTGCTCGCGTGATCGGTCTGGTGCATCGAGGACATCGGTCGACCACAAGCGGTTGAAATCTTCATCGAGGTAGCGCGACGCCCCTGGATTGGTCGCATCGAACGCCGCGTAGGCGGCGACATTTGCAAAACTTAGGCTCAGTTTGCCGCGCACCGGGGCGACGTCGTTTCGAAACAGATAGTCGATGGCATGGGCGCCGCAAACTTCGTTGCCGTGGGTTAGTGCGTTGATGAGTAGGTGCGGCCCCGGACGTCCACTGTCCAACGTCATGACATAGGGGATCGCGGTGTTTCCCGTGTAGGCGGTGATGTCGACTGGCAGCAGATCGATCGGCTGCGCCGTTCGCTTGGTCGCAGGTCTCACGGAATGAATTGTTCGTTCAGGATACGTTCTTCGAGGTTGTGTTCCGGGTCGAACAGCATGCGCATCCGGCGTGACCTGTCTTCGCGCACTTCAACCCACGAGACATCGCGTACCTCGGTATGGTCGGCGACCGCGCTCACCGGTCGTTTCTCTGGCTCCAAGATATCGAAGCGAACCAATGCCCGTTGCGGCAACAACGCGCCGCGCCAACGCCGCGGGCGAAACGCGCTGATCGGGGTAAGGGCCATGATATCGGCCCCGATGGGAATGATCGGTCCGTGGGCGGACAAATTATAGGCGGTGCTGCCAGCGGGTGTGGCCAACAAGATGCCGTCGCAGATCAGTTCGGGAATACGGACAACCCCGTCGACGGAGATTTTGATCTTCGCGGCTTGCCGCGTTTCGCGCAGAAGGGAGACCTCGTTGATCGCGAGGGCGCGCTTACGCCGTCCCTTTCGCATGGCGACCATCTCCAGCGGTCGGAGCGCCACTTCTTCGGAGTCGTTGATTCGCTCCAATAGTTTTTCTTCGCGAAACTCGTTCATCAAGAAGCCGACCGTGCCTTTGTTCATGCCGAAGATTGGCACGTCGCGCTCCATGTAACGATGCAGGGTTTCCAACACGAACCCGTCGCCCCCAAGGGCCACGATGACGTCGCTCTTGCTCGGCGGCACATGTTTGTAGCGACGTTTCAGGCGCGCCAAACCGTTCTGGGCGTCTTTCGCCCGGCTCGCAACAAAGCTGACGGTAATGCGGTCCGGCATGGCGGCGTTTCCGGTTCTCTTGGGAAGGTTGTTCAGTATAGCCGAAGGCCGGGTCTGTACCAGCGACGCGCAGCCGTTGCCTGTCCTCTCCCCGTCACGCATCATAGCCAGCCACTCTTGGAGTTCAGCGATGCGTTTCGTCTTAGGTGTAGTCGGGCACGTCGTTCTTGGGACACTCTCGGTCGCCGCGCAGGACAAGTCCGACCGGCACGAAGGCTACTACTACCCCGAGGCGGCCAGCCAAGAGACCTACGTTGCGCGTGCCGTGACGTTGCCGCAGGCAACGCGGGAATCGCGGGTCGGTTTCGTGACCGGGATGACGGCGCAACAGCTCAGGGCGCCGTTTCCGCCTCAGTTTGCAATCTTTGCCAAGGGCGACGAGGCGCAGAAACTTATCATCGTTGCGCTCAATGACACCGCCATCGGAACCGTCTATCGTGCCCGGGCCCTGCTCGCGCAACTTACGGCACAGGTGCGCACGACGCAGTTCTTCCAAGAACTCGGTGTCGCCGATTTCTTCACTTTTTTCGATATGGCCAAAATGATGGGGTTCGAACAGATCACCATCTCGGACGGCGAACGCTTCTCGCATCAGGTGTTGATCCGCTAAGTGCGGACCACCTAGCCGCCGGTCACGCTCATGTGCCGCTCGACCGCAGGTCCGCGGTTGGTCCGGTCGATTATGAAGTCGTGCCCTTTAGGTTTGCGATCGATCGCCGCATCGATGGCCGCGTCGAGCTCGCCATCTGATTCGCTTGCGCGCAACGGCGCACGCAGGTCCGCCGAATCGGCTTGGCCGAGACACATATAAAGCGTGCCGGTACAGGTGATCCGAACCCGATTGCATGACTCGCAAAAGTTGTGGGTCAACGGCGTAATGAATCCAAGGCGACCGCCGGTTTCTTTCACCCGGACATACCGTGCGGGGCCGCCGGTTTGGTAGTCGATGTCTTCAAGGTGCCACCGTTTATCAAGGTCGGCGCGTACAGCCGACAGCGGCAAATAGTCTGCCGAGCGGTCGCCGTCGATGTCGCCCATTGGCATCGTTTCGATTAGCGTGAGGTCAAACCCCTGCTCGCCGCACCAGGCGATCAACCGGTCGTACTCGCCATCGTTGATTCCGTTCAACGCGACGGTGTTGATTTTGATCGCTAGGCCTGCCCGTTTCGCCGCAGCAATCCCGCGCATCACGTTGTCGATGTTGCCCCACCGCGTAACGCTCTTGAATGTGTCGGGGTCGAGCGAGTCGAGGGACAAATTAATGCGGCGAACCCCGGCCGCATAAAGCTCGTCGGCGTAACGGTCGAGTTGGCTGCCGTTGGTGGTCAGCGTCAGCTCTTCGAGGGCGCCGGATTTCAGGTGCCGACCCAATCCGTGAAACAGCGTCATGATGTCCTTGCGGACCAGGGGTTCGCCGCCCGTCAAGCGCAGTTTGGTCACGCCTTTGCGCACGAAGGCCGAGCAAAGCCGGTCGAGTTCCTCCAGCGACAGGACATCGCGCTTTGGCAGGAACGTCATGTGCTCCGACATGCAGTAGACGCAGCGAAAGTCGCAGCGGTCCGTTACGGATACCCGCAGATAGGTTACTTCTCGGCCAAACGGGTCAATCATCGAAGGAACACTTTCCGGCGCTGCTTAGAGCGTTATATATGGCAGTATATAACCCTCTCAAAGTGGTCGTGCGCTTTTCTTTTTCGGCCATGAGGAAAGAAGTGAGGCCATGCGTGAATTCGAGGTCGGGCCCCGCCCAGATGATGCACGCCTAACCAGGCGGGTCGCCGGGCGGGACGAGTCTGGTGCGGAGATCGATACGACGGTCACCGTCGAGCGCCCGTTGACCGTCTACCTGAATGGCCAGGAGATCGTCACGATGATGACGATCGGCGATCATCCCAAATGGCTCGCGGTCGGCTATTTGCTCAACCAAAATATGCTGCGTCGCGACGACCGGATCGAGGGTATCGATCTTGATGAAGAACTTGATGTCGTCGTTGTCCGAACCGAGCGCCCGACCAACTACGAAGCCAAACTCCGAAAAAAAACGCTGACCTCCGGGTGTGCCCAAGGCACCGCCTTTGGCGACCTCATGGAAACCTTTGAGGACGTTACTCTCTCGACTGACGCTGTGCTCCACACCGCTTCGCTGGCGGCGCTTCTGAAAAAGGTCAATACACAACCAAGTCTATATCTCGAAGCCGGTGCGATTCACGGATGCGTCTTGGCGCAGAACGACAAGCCGCTTCTTTACTTGGAGGATGTCGGGCGTCACAACGCGGTCGACAAAATTTTGGGTTACATGTTTCTCAATGACGTGCGTGCCGACGATAAGGTTTTCTACACGACCGGTCGTCTGACATCGGAAATGGTCATCAAGTGCGTCAACATGCGTATTCCTATTCTGGTCTCGCGGTCGGGGTTTACCGCTTGGGGCGTGGACCTCGCCCGCCAAGCCAACCTTACGCTCATCGGCCGCGCGCGCGGTCGGCGCTTCATCGCCTTGTCCGGCCATGAACGCATTGTTTATGACGAGATCACGCGCGAAGCGGAGGGTGGCGCACCGCATGAGGTCGCGCGTTGAAGGCGCACCATCACGTCGTCGGTGTTTTGTTGGCCGGTGGCCAAGCGCGGCGCATGGGTGGTGGCGACAAGTGCCTCCAGAGCCTCGGTGGCGTAACGTTATTGGAACGGGCCATCCAGCGGGCGCGCCCGCAAGTCGATACGTTGATCCTCAATGCAAACGGCGATGTCTCGCGCTTTGCGGCCTTCGATGTGCCGGTCGTTGCGGATGTGATCGACGGTTTCGCCGGGCCGTTGGCCGGCGTGCTGACCGCCATGGAATGGACCGCGGAGAATGCGGCCGATCATGAGACCGTGGTCTCGTTCCCGACTGATGCGCCGTTTTTTCCGACCGATTTGGTCGACACGATGTTGGAGGCGCGCAGGCTTGCGGGCGCGGCGCTGGCCTGCGCCGCCTCAAAAGGTCGCACGCATCCGGTTTTCGGTGTCTGGCCCGTCGCGCTGCGGCACGAGTTGCGCGACGCATTGGAAGGCGGCGAACGCAAAATCGATCGTTGGACCGAGCAATACCCCATCGTCACCGTCGAGTTTGCCGCGGTCGGTGTCGATCCGTTCTTCAATGCCAATACGCCTGAGGACTTGATTCAAGCGGAACGGTTCTTGGCGGAGGAGGGAAAATGAGCGGTGCCGCGCATGGTGCGGTCCCCCAGTTGCGTGTCTTGCTCGGATCCGCAACGGCGATGGGACCGGGTAAAGCCGCGTTGGTCGACGCGATCGAGCGAACCGGATCGATCTCGGCAGCCGCGCGCGAAATGGGGATGTCGTATCGGCGCGCATGGGATTTGGTGGAAACGATGAACCGCTGCTTTCGCCAATCGCTCGTCGAAACCGCGACGGGGGGGAAGGGCGGCGGTGGCGCAAAAGTGACGCCGTTTGGACGGGAAGTCGTGCAGCGTTATCGCGAGATGGAAGGAAAAGCGGCGCGCAGCGTGGCGGCCGACATGAAAGCGCTCGAAGATTTGATGGCTTAAACCAGAATCTGGCTCAAAAGCGGCGCGTATTCTCGCGACGCTGACTCTGCTGCAATAGTTCTTCGACCGCGACCAAGACCTCCTGCCAAATGCGTTGTCCGGCGTCGTCGCCCCGGCGCGCAAAGCGACCCACGGCGTTCTGCGCGACGGATACCGCATTCTTTCCGTGAACATCGATCAACTGATCGGCCGTCGCAAAGGTCAATTGGTCGTCCATTACCGCGCTCCTCGGTGCCATGGTCACCAACGAATACGCAGACTCTAGGTAGCGGAAGGCCGGCCGACAGTGTGCACTGTCACAGTACTGTCGGAAAACGGGAGAGGGCGGTGTCGTTGCAATTACAGGCTGTAACCCGCATAAACTAACGGGTCTGAGCGGACTACCGGCTCAGGGCTTCGATCTTTGCCGCGCAGAATTTGAACTCGGGGATCTTTCCGAAGGGATCCAGCGCCGGATTTGTAAGTAGGTTGGCGGCGGCTTCGGCGTAGCAAAACGGCATGAACACCATACCTTCCGGCACCCCGGAATCGAGCCGGACCGACAGTTCGATAGCGCCACGGCGTGTCGCCAGGCGCACTCTTTGGCCGGGTTCTAAGCCCAGGGCTTCGACGTCGTTGGGTGCCAGATGGGCCAAGGCCTCGGGCTCCAAGTCGTCAAGTACCGCCGTTCGGCGGGTCATCGCACCGGTGTGCCAGTGCTCCAATAGGCGGCCGGTACTCAAGACGAAGGGATAGTCCGCGTCGGTCGGTTCATCCGGTGGGATAATCGACGCGGGCACGAAACGGCCACGTTTTGTCGCGGTTGGAAACCCGTCCCCAAAAATGACCGCGTGCCCTTCATGGGCTTCGTCATCGCACGGGTAGGTGACGGCGCTTTCGCGCTCTAAACGCGCCCAACTGATCCCTTTGATCGACGGCATGCAGGTGCGCATTTCGGCAAAGACATCGCGCGGGTGGTCATAGCGCCAGTCCAGGCCCATTCGTTGCGCAATCTCCTGAATGATCCACAGGTCTTGTCGTGCATTCCCCGGCAGCGGGAGAGCGTGCCGACCTAACTGGACCCGCCGATCGGTGTTGGTGAACGTGCCGTCTTTTTCCGGAAAAGCTGACGCCGGTAGGATCACATCGGCATAGGTCGCGGTCTCGGTCAGAAAAAGATCTTGCACGACTAGGTGGTCGAGTTTGGCGAGGGCAGCACGGGTGTGATTGAGGTTCGGGTCCGACATCGCCGGATTCTCGCCCATGATGTACATGCCTGAAATCGTGCCGTCGTGGATTGCGTCGGTGATCTCGACCACCGTCAGGCCTTTCTTGGGATCGAGTTTCCTTTCCCACAATGACTCGAAACGGGCATGCGCGACGGTGTCTTCGACGCTCGCATAATCCGGATAGAACATGGGGATGAGACCCACGTCCGAGGCGCCCTGGACGTTATTCTGGCCACGTAAGGGATGCAGGCCTGTGCCCGGCCGCCCGACCTGGCCGCACATCAGTGCAAGTGAAATCAGACATCGCGCGTTATCGGTCCCGTGGATGTGTTGGCTGATCCCCATGCCCCAAAAAATCATCGCGGAGTTCGCGCGGCCATAGATGCGGGCGATTTCGCGCAAAATATCGGGTGCGACACCGCATGCGGGCGCCATCGCTTCGGGCGAAAACGCCACCAAATGGTCCCGCAATGCGTCGAAATCCTCGGTGAACTTCGCAATGTAGTCATGATCAACAAGGTCTTCTTCGACGATCACATGCATGATCGCGTTGAGGAGCGCTACATCGGTGCCCGGCTTGAACTGAACCATGTGCGTCGCGTGTCGCCCCAAGGCTTCGCCGCGGGGATCGAGCACAATGAGCTCCGTGCCGCTTTTGACCGCGTTCTTGAAAAAAGTCGCCGCAACGGGATGGTTGACCGAGGTGTTGCTGCCGATCACCACGATCACGTCCGTGTTCGTGACGTCGGCAAAAGGCGCGGTGACCGCGCCCGACCCGATCGTTTCCATCAGTGCGGCGACGGAGGACGCATGGCATAGGCGCGTGCAGTGGTCGACGTTGTTGGTTCCAAACCCAGCGCGTACCAGTTTTTGAAAGAGATAAGCCTCTTCGTTCGACCCTTTGGCGCTCCCAAATCCCGCCAAGGCTGATCCACCACGCGTGTCTCGAATGGTGCGCAAACCTTGTGCCGCCACGTCGAGTGCTTCTTCCCATGTCGCTTCACGAAAGTGGGTTAGCGGGTTGTCCGGGTCGACGTCGGGATGGTCCGCTTTGGGCACGCCCTCCTTGCGGATCAGCGGCGTCGTCAAGCGGTGGGGGTGCCGCACATAGTCGAAACCGAATCGGCCTTTCACGCACAGCCTGCCTTTATTGGCTGGACCCTCGCGGCCGCTGACGTAAACCAGCGCGTCGTCCTTGATGTGATAGGTCAGTTGGCACCCGACGCCGCAATACGGACAGACACTGTCGACGGTGCGATCGATCTCCGTGCGCAACACATCCTGCGCCGGGCTCAGCGCGCCTGTCGGGCAGGCCTGCACACACTCGCCGCACCCAACGCAAGTGCTGGCGCCCATCGGATCGTCGACATCGAACACGATTTGGCTGAGGGGTCCTCGACGGGCCATCGCGATGACATCGTTGACCTGAACTTCGCGGCAGGCGCGGACGCATAATCCGCAATGGATACAAGCGTCCAATCGGACGGTCATCGCAGGATGGCTGGTGTCGGGGTCAGGGCGTAGGCTCGCAGGAAAGCGACTGGTCGTTGTGCCTGTTGTCTTGGCCATCCCCCAAAAGGTGCTATTGGGGTCGTAGGCGTCTTTTTGCGGTGGTTGATCGGCGATCAGCAATTCCATGATGCTGCGTCGCGCCGTTTCGGCCCGCGCACTGTTGCTGCGGACCGTCATCCCTTGGGTGGGTTTGCGAATACATGACGCCGCCAGCGTCCTTTCGCCCTCAATCTCGACCATACAAGCGCGGCAGTTCCCGTCGGCCCGGTACCCGGGAGTCGTCGCGTAGCACAGGTGCGGGATGTCGATGCCTTCGCGCGCTGCAACCTGCCAGATCGTCTCGTCTTCCGCTGCCTCTACTGCGCGGCCATCCAATGTGAAGCGCACCGTCATTTCACGGCCTCCGGGAAGTAGCGCATCAACGTTTCGAACGCATTCGGTGCGGCCTGCCCCAGGCCGCAGATCGATGCATCGCGCATCACTTGTCCAACATCGGTCAACAGCGCCGAATCCCAGTCAGCGTTTTGCATCAATGCGACGGCTTTTTCTGTACCCACGCGACATGGCGTGCATTGCCCACAGCTTTCATCGGCAAAAAACCGCATCAAGTTCAGCGCGGCATCGCGGATGTCATCTTGGTCGGATAGAACGATGACGGCGGCGGATCCGATGAATGCGCCGTGCGACTCCAACGTTCCGAAATCCAACGGGACGTCGCCTAGGCGTGCGGGCAAAATGCCGCCCGAAGCACCGCCTGGCAGGTATGCGGTGAAGCGATGGCCCTCCGCCATGCCGCCACAAAACTCGTCGATAAGTCGGCGTACGGTGATACCGGCCGGTGCCAGTTTAATCCCCGGTTCTTTGACCCGGCCTGACACCGAAAAACTGCGCGGCCCCTTGTGGCCCTCTGTACCTTGATCGGCGAACCACGCCGCGCCGTTTTCGAGAATGTGGGGCACCCAATAAAGCGTTTCGACGTTGTGCGCCAAGGTTGGCCGACCGAATAGGCCGACCTGGGCCGGAAACGGCGGGCGGTGTCGGGGTAGGGGCCGATGGCCCTCAATGCTTTCCAGCATGGCCGACTCTTCGCCGCAAATGTAGGCGCCTGCGCCGCGGCGTATGATGATCGGCGGCAGGTTCGGCCTGGCGTCACGCAGCGCTGCCACTTCTTTGTCGAGGACAGTCCGTACTTGGGGGTATTCGTCCCGCAGATAGATGTAGACGGCGTCGGCGTCGATCACGTGTGCGGCAATCATTGCACCTTCTAGGACGCGTCGCGGTTCGGATTCCAGATAGTGGCGGTCCTTGAAGGTACCGGGCTCACCCTCATCGGCATTGACGACCAGAATGCGCGGCGTTGGTTCCGCTAGCACGAACTGCCATTTGCGCGCGGCGGGGAACCCCGCACCCCCCAAGCCACGCAGCCCAGCGTCGTCGAGCGTTGTCATAATCGCATTGGGGTCAGGTGATCCGGCCAAAACTTTGTCCAACATCGCGTAGGCCGAGTCGTGTTGGTTCGTCGTCGTCAGGATTGGCGCTTTGGTCGCCTTGGTGTCGACGGCAGTACCCACTGACTGCGCCGTGGCGCCGCAGAGGTGATTGCGGCCCACTTCGACAACCGGTGCAGAGTCGCACCGCCCCATACAAGGCGCTCGAACGACGCGCACATCGGCACCTCTATCCGCGCTGATCTCGTCGAAAAGCGCGTCCGCACCGGCCATCTGGCAAGGCAGATTTTCGCAGACGCGAATGGTTAGTGGCGGTGGGGCCTCTTCGTCCTCGCGGTGAACGTCAAGGTGGGCGTAGAAGCTCGCGACTTCGTAGATATCGGCCATCGACAGTTGCATGTGATGGGCAAGGGCGGCGATGTGCTGCGCCGATATGCCGGCGAAACGATCCTGAATACGGTGCAGGTACTCTAGGAGTAGCGCCCGTTCGGGCGCCTCGGAGCCCAGAACGTCGCCAATT
>Ga0181579_10004141_pt1 | contig 11329 bp, 6 predicted proteins | sample 071ome_24_FD_132996 | JGI IMG/M metagenome (GOLD analysis project Ga0181579, IMG submission 132996) | Coastal salt marsh microbial communities from the Groves Creek Marsh, Skidaway Island, Georgia - 071402CT metaG (megahit assembly) | ecosystem: Environmental > Aquatic > Marine > Intertidal zone... | reverse complement strand
GCAGCAGGGCCGGAGGATAGCGTTGAATATTCGGTTACCGGCCTTAGCGCCGAAGCGGAAATCATCGTCGACCAATACGGCGTACCCCATATCTACGCCAACGATCACTACGACGTGTTTTTCGTTCAAGGCTTTAACGCCGCTCGTGACCGCCTGTGGCAAATCGACCTGTGGAAACGCCGCGGACTGGGGCAACTTGCGGAGGTTTTCGGGGAAAGCTACTTGGAACAGGACAAGGCCGCACGGCTATTTGTCTACCGTGGTGATATGTACGCCGAGTGGCTGGCTTACGACAACGACGCCAAACGTATCGCCGAGTCTTTTACCGCGGGCATTAACGCCTTTATCAAGATCGCCTTAACCCGGCCGGAACTGATGCCGGTGGAATTTGGCATGTTGGGCTACCAACCCAGCTTCTGGAACGCCGACGACGTGGTGCGCATACGCAGCAACGGCCTGTGGCGCAACATCATTACCGAAACGTGGCGCGCAAAGCTCGCCTGCGAAAACAAACTGGATCTGGCCGCCCAATGGCTGACCCTGGAGCCGAAATGGCAAACCAAAACACCAGCGGGTTTAGACCCCTGCGTGATACCGGACAATGTGCTGAACAAATACCTATTGGCCACAGCGCCTGTGGACTTCAACAGGTTGCCTGCAGATCAACACTTGGCCAACCTGATGGATCGCGCCCGCCACGATGCCCATCACTTGGACGTGGGCAGCAACAACTGGGTAGTTGCAGGTTCCCACACCACCACGGGCCGGCCGATTCTGGCCGACGACCCTCATCGCAGCCATGCGGTTCCATCGTTACGTTACGTAGCGCACTTGCACGGCCCGGGTATCAACGTCATTGGCGCCGGTGAGCCCGCCCTGCCAGGCATCTCTATTGGGCACAATGATCGCATTGCCTTCGGCCTGACGATTTTTCCAATCGATCAGGAGGACCTGTATGTCTACGAGAAAAAACGCGGCGGCTACCTGTATCGTGGCGACGTAGAGCCGTTCACTCGTGTTAACGAGTCGGTGGACGTGAAGGGCGGCAAAAGCCAAGACGTGGAACTGAAATTCACCCGACACGGGCCGGTGATCGCAGAAACCAAGAAACACGCCTTTGTCGTCAGAGCCGCGTGGTTGGAACCCGGCATGGCGCCCTATTTTGGCAGCATCGAGTACATGCGCGCTGAGAACTTCCGCGAGTTCGTCGGCGCACTGAACCGGTGGGGCGCGCCGTCAGAAAATCAGGTGTATGCGGATGTGGACGGCAACATCGGTTACAAACCCGCCGGACGCTTTCCAAAACGCGATAACTGGGACGGTCTGATGCCGGTACCCGGAGATGGCCGCTACGAGTGGGACGGCTACTTCGACATGGACGTCCTGCCGGAAGAGTACAACCCGCCCCGGGGATTTAGCGGCACCGCCAATGCCATGAGCCTGCCCGCGGACTATCCAATAGCGAAGTACAAGGTCGGGTTTGAATGGTCGGCGCCGTGGCGCTACAAACGCTTGTGGGAGTACCTGGATACACCAAAACCTCACAGCATGGACGACTCCCTCGCCTTACAGCGTGACTATCACTCGGTGCTGGCCCGCAACGTCCTCGCCCTGCTGCCCAACATCGACAAGACCAACCCCGCAACCGGCGGCCCTCTGTTGGCGGCTTGGGATCAGCGCTTGGAAGCAGACAGTGCGGCTGCGGCCCTATGGAACGTTTGGTACTACCGGCACCTGAACAAGGCCCTCGGTCAAACCCTGTTAGATGAAAAAGAGCTGCCCAGAGGCGCCCTTTCTACCCAGACCTCGCTGGCGATTCTGAGCACCGGCGTAGGACAGGAACAGGCCGTGGCGAGCTTGCGCGACGCTTGGGCGGATATTACCCAATTGCTGGGGCCGGACCCGGCGGTCTGGCGTTGGGGCGATCTGCATCAAGCCGCATTTAAACACCCCCTGATGAACCGGGCTGACAGCGAACTGGCGAGCCAAATGGCGATAAAGGCCTATCCTCGCGGCGGCAGCGCTAACACGACCAACAACACAGGCTACGACGCGGATAACTTCTTGGTGCGCAGTGGTGCCTCTTTCCGCATGGTGGTGGATGTGGGCAACTGGGACGATGCACGGATGACCAATGCGCCAGGGCAGTCCGGGGACCCGCGTTCTCCCTTTTACGACAATCTGCTGGAAAACTGGGCAACAGAAGGCCATGTGCCCATGTTATTTAGTCGGGACAAAGTCGAGGCCAGCGCCGTGATGCGCATCAGGCTTACCCCTAGCCAGGACCCGCGCTAGGGGCGAAGGCATCTAGGCCTTGGACGGCAGCTCTGTGCAGAGCTCCTTCAATGCCTCAACAAAGGCCAATGGCTGATCGAGAAACACATGATGCTGGGCATTGGCAATTTCCCTGAACGGGAAATCTTGGGGCACCAGTTCCTGCATGTATTCTAAACTTTGGCTCGAGTACAGCTCGCTGTCGGCACCAAAGATCACACCCAAGGGCACCGTCAAGGCCTGAAAATCCTCCGGCTGGCGGTCCACTTCGGTCAGGGTGGTAAGCAGGTCTTCGTCAAACTTCCAGGCCCAGCCGCCGTCCATGGGCATCAGGGAGTTACGGGCAATGTACTGCAGGATGTACTCGTTTTCGCAGGGCTGGGGCGGCTGCAGACGAAACCGCATCAAGGCGCTATCGCGGTCCGGATAAATCTTGCCCTGCATTCCGCCCATCTTCGGGCGATCGGCAATGGGTTCGTCAGGATGCCGAATCCCGGAATCCACCAGCACCAGCGCGCCGAATTTCTCCGGGTGCAGGTTGGCGGCTTTTACCGCCATGTAACCGCCAAAGCTGTGGGCCACGACAATGGCGTCATCGCCCAAACCCGCATCTTCAATCACCGCAAGTATTTCTTCGGCGTAAGTCTTGCTGGAATACTCGTAACGATAGTCCGAGTCGCCCATACCCGTGAGGTCCATGGCGGCGATTTGATACTGATCGAGCAGTTGCGGCGCAATAAAGTCCCACCAGCGAGAGTGAGCGTTCATGCCGTGAATCAACAGCATGCCCCGCTTGCCCGGCGAGGGATAAAGTCGGTAGGCCACATCGCATTCGTCCACCTCGATGGTACGGCTTTCGGCCGGTGTATCTACGGCCTCCCAGAACCAATCCGGAATGCTCGTCGTATCGTCTCTATCCCAGCGTGCCATGGCCTCTCCTCCTGAGCCTCGCTTTTTTGTTCCAGTGCCCGATGAAGGCTTCGGCTACCGCGTCCTAGAGCGCGCCGAATCGCTTCAAATGGAAGTCTGCATTGCCGAACAAGGTGTCGATAATCGTCAAACGCTTGAAGTAGTGGCCAATGTTCAGCTCTTCGGTCATGCCCATGCCGCCATGCAGCTGTACCGCGTTTTGGCCTACGAACTTGCCCGACTTACCAATTTGCACTTTGAACGCACTCACGGCCTTTTGCGCCTCGGCACCATAACCCTCGTCCATGCGCATAGCCGCCATAAACATCAGCGACTTCGACTGCTCATGCTCCATGAACATGTCCACCATCCGGTGCTGTAGCACTTGGAATTTACCAATGGCCTGACCGAACTGCTCGCGCTGGCGGCAGTACTCGACGGTTTCTTTGTACAGTTTTTCCATACAGCCAACGGCTTCAGAGCCAATGGCCAAAATACCCTCGTCGATGACCTGTTCCAGCACCGCGTAGCCTTTGCCGACTTCGCCCAGCACGCTGTCAGCGTCTACTTTCACACCATCCAGCGTAATTTCAGAGGCTCGGAACGCGTCAACCGTCGGATAATCTCGACGAGAAATGCCCGCAGCCTTAGCGTCGATAGCAAACAGCGTGATGCCGTCTTGATCGCGTTGATCGCCGGAAGTACGCGCACTGACGACCAGCACTTGAGCAGACGGTCCGTTGAGCACGACGGCTTTGTAGCCGTTGAGCACGAAGCCGTCACCGTCGGCGGTGGCCGTGGTCGTCACATCGGCGAGATTAAAACGCGCCTGAGGTTCGGCATAAGCCAAGGCCGCCTGGGTACTGCCATCGATGATGCCGGGCAGAAGCTTCGACTTTTGCGCCTCGCTGCCACCATGCTTAATCGCGCCGCCGGCCAAGACCACTGTGGCCAGATAAGGTTCGATCACCAAACCATGACCAAACTGCTCCATCATCAAGGACGATTCAACAGCACCGCCGCCAAATCCGCCGTCTGCTTCGCTGAATGGCACACCTAACCAACCCAGTTCCGCAAACGTGTTCCAGTTGTTCGCGTCATAGCCCAAATCTGAGACCGCATTCTTTTGACGATCATCGAAGCTGTAATCACTTTGGACAAATCGCTCGATGCTCTCGTGCAGCATGTTTTGTTCTTCTGTGAAGGAAAAATCCATTCATCTACCCCTTACTTAACTGAAGTGTTTATTCGCTTGTTAAAACTGTAACGACAAAACGACAATGAAGCGCTTTGCTCAGGCGTTCCCCGCCCGCCCTCGCAGGCTGGCATAGCGCTATCCCTTGGCCGCTATACTAATCGTTGCGTGCACTCGTTGCATCGTTAACTTTGGCCTTACCGCTGTGCCGTCTTGCGGAACTTTGCATCTGTGCGCCGTAGGCCGGTGTGCGCTCCGGGTCTGGGACCCAGAACTCAGCCCTGTGATCTAAAACCTATGACCGAAAACCTATGACCGAAAAGCTATGACCGAAAAGCTATGAATTAGACTCTAGGTCCAGCCACAGTCTTGCCAACACATCTCGCGGATTCCAGCTGTAATGCGACGTCGCCAGCGCACTCAGGGCCTGGCTCACCAAAATCGCCGAATCCCCCGCCGGATTAATCGGCCCTTGATTATGGTCTTTCAGCCCGTCGACTTGCGGCACAGCATAATACCCGAAGCTGGCTAACTGTAGGGCGCCAATTTGCTGCTCTAAGGCCTGTGATTTCAGATTCAGCATCGCCATCGGCAAGGGCCGGGGGAATTGTGGCGACAGCGGCGCCAAGGCCCTCGCCTCCAGCGCGCGCAGGCCTTGCAATGCCACTTCCGCCTCGCTCAGTTGGGTGAGCAGAGTATCCGTATCCTCATGGACATCGCCTAGTAACTGGTCTTTGAGCAAGGCCAACTGTGACCCAAGGCCCGCTGAACTGGCGCTGGGCAGGACCGCGCTGTCCGGTACGACAGAACCCGAAGCGACTGACATCAGCCGATCAGCAGAGACAGGCAGAACGTCTTGGGGCTGCAGCGAAACCGCGTCAAAGGTCACATGAAACCAGCGCCCCCGTTGATTGGCCACCGGCGCCATGGCAACACCGGCTCGATCCGCCGGCACCGCACAGACCCGCCATTGGTCATCCGAATCCATCGCCAAACACAAAATTCTCTTCGGCCACAGTCCCGACGGGGGCAACTCGGTTGAGGCAAGCAGACCATCGGCCAGCGCACGTTTGCATCCGGTTAAAACGTAACCGCTATCACCGACCGTCACCCGTGTCGGTTCTTTGTCTTTCGCATCTACTGGCTCGAGCAAACCCAAACACCAATGAGATTCAAAAGAAGCTATTTCACTCAGCAACGTCTCGCTCGCAGACAGGTATTGCCGATCTGCGCTAGCCGCTTCGATTAGCACAGGGGCAATCAGCGACATGGCCAAGGTGTTTATCGGTGGCGTCTGGGCTTGTTGGCAGAGCATCAGCCATTGGTAGAGCTGTGACTTCGGCCAGTCTGCGCCGCCATATCTGGCGGGCCAGTGCGCGATCGACCAGCCCTGCTGCGCGAGTGCGTGATACCAGTTTTCCGCCGCTTTCTGGTAAGCGCCAGGATGCGACAGTCCTTCGGCATGAGGCCAATGTTTGTCGATAAACGCCCGGGCGTCAGCCAGCCAACGGCTGATTTTTACCGCCTCTTTCTCTGGCTCTCTGTTCGTCTCTTGTTGCGGCACCTTGGTCGTCATGGCCTTGTGATCTTTGGCTTCATCCACCGGTTTGTGTAAGCATTTCTGCGCTGCCATCGGCCCTATTTGTGGGCCTTGCGGATAGGCGTAGATTATCCACTGTCGGCAAGGCACCATAGCAAACCTGACCGATTAATTTTTAGCGAAGAGAGGGAGAGACTCTTGGACTACAGCACGATTTTATACGATGTCGACGACGGCATTTTAACCATTACGCTAAACCGCCCCGAAGCTCTGAATTCCTTCACCGACGACATGCGCGTGGAGCTGGTTGATGCTTGCGATCGTGCGGACGCCGACGACAACGTCCGAGCCATCATTGTCACCGGCGCAGGTCGCGGCTTCTGTGCCGGAGCGGACTTGTCCCGTGGCGGCTCTACCTTCGATTCCAGCAAGCGGGAGGATCGCAAGAAAGATGGCATTAATCGGGACGGCGGCGGACGCCTGACCCTACGCCTGTACGAGTTGACCAAACCCATTATTGCTGCCGTTAACGGACCTGCCGTCGGCGTGGGCGTAACGATGACGCTGGCTATGGATATTCGGATTGCCTCTACTGCAGCAAAATTCGGCTTTGTGTTTGCACGCCGGGGTATCGTGCCTGAAGCCTGCTCAAGCTACTTTTTACCCAGAGTGGTCGGCATCAGCAAAGCCCTCGAATGGTGCTATTCCGGCAGGGTTTTCCCCGCCCAAGAGGCTCTTGATGGCGGCTTGCTGCGCAGCCTGCACGAACCGGAAGATTTGCTACCGGCGGCTCGGGCCATCGCAGAGGACATTCGCGACAACACCGCTCCGGTTTCCGTAGCCCTGACTCGCCACATGATGTGGAAAATGCTGGGTGCCGATCATCCAATGGAAGCCCACAAAATCGATTCCCGGGGCATTCACTATCGCGGCAGATCCGCGGATTCCAAAGAGGGTGTTACGGCGTTTTTGCAAAAACGTGACGCCCAGTTCCCAAATACCGTTTCTGCCGACCTGCCGGAGTTTTATCCCTGGTGGGACGAACCGGAATTCAAGTAACCTCAGTCTCTGGAGAATCCTATGTCCGAGCCCGTTATCGCCCAAAAAAGCCCGTATCCCGTGGAAGTTGTTGAAGGTAAGAAATACTTTTGGTGTTCTTGCGGTAAAAGCAGTCGCCAACCCTTCTGCGACGGATCGCACGAAGGCACCGACTTTTTGCCTCAAACCTATACCGCAGAAGCCAGCCGAACCCTGTACTTTTGTGGGTGCAAGCACACGGCCGGCGCGCCCTTGTGCGACGGTGCCCATAACGGCCTGTAAACTTTGCCAAGCGCTAGTCCGGATCTCAGCGCTAGCCCGCATTTGATAGAAGCTGATTGATTATGTTTGCGAAAATGTTCCGAAACAGTGAAGCCGTCAATTCAAAGGAATTGGAGCAATTGTCGTCGTTAGACGCCGCAAAACAGGTAGCCCTGCTGGATCGTTGCCTTGCCTTAAGTAAAGACAGCGATTTTCAGGACACGATCGGAATTGGCCCCGCGGTAGGTCGGCTGCTGGATCATCTTGCGTCCCAAAACAGTGAGCTGAGCAGCGCCCAATTGGATGTCGCGACCCGCGCCATGTCGCTAACTCAAGAACCCGATACGCTGGCACCGCTGCTCGATCACGGCTGTCTTGGCGCTGGCGCGGCCAGACGTCTGAGTAAGCTTTTGCCAATGAACGCAACCCACCGGGCTAACGCTCACGACCGCGTGTTTCAGGCGCGCTTGGAAACCGCGTCAGACGCAGATATCCAATTGCTGGCGAGCAAAGCCAGCAAGGCCGAAGAAGCAGCCTTGCTGGTGATTCGGGCCTCGGCAGAGACGAGGGCCACCTTGCTGAAACTTCCGTTGCTACAGGGCGAGCGCGGACTTACCGTGCTAGAGAAACTCTCCCGTGGTCGGGATAAAACCTGCAACCGCCTGGCCAGAGAGGCCTTGGAGTCTATTCGCGATAGCCGGCGCACGCTGGGCGCACACATCGACGGATTAACTGACATTGAGGAGAGCATCCACCGGGAACTTAAAACTGCCCCCAAGGATTTAGATGCCCTGATCGTACAGCGCAAAAAACTGGGTCAGCTCAAGCAGCGCTACCAGCAACTGCTCGAGGACATTCAAGCCGTCGAGAGCACCCTTGCCGAAGCCGGCGAGACCGTCACTCCGTTTCAGGCCAGTTCCCAGCCCTTTGAGGGCCTAGATCTCAGTGTGCCCGATGCCCAAGATAATCCTTTTCCAAAATTTCTCGAGCAACTGAGCAACCTCCGTGACACGCTGACAACCACCGAGTTGCTGGAAGAGTCTGCAATCGCCGACGCGCGCTCAAACCTGCAGCAAATTCGCAGCTCTTGGCTGCAGGCTGCCGACGCCTTTCCAGCCAATGAGAATCAGCAGCGAACCTGCGATCAACACCAAGCCTACATCGCAAAGCAGCTTGCCGGTTGGGAGCAGCTCATGACGCTGCCGTGGGACGCCCTTACCCCACCGTCCGGCGACGGCAAAACAACAGCTCAGGCCCTCGGCAATTGGTTGTCTAAGGCCCAGCAGGCGGAACGGTCAATTCAATGGCCCAAGGACGTTACGGTCCCGCCAAAACTCGCGCAGTTGCGACAGCACATAGCAGACGCCACAGCACAGAAAACGACTTTAGCATCCGAGCAACAGGCTCTGTCCGCAGAACTGAAAAGCCTCAGCGGCACGATCGCGCCACTAATCGACGCAGGCGAATTCAAGCGCGCCTTGGCTGTGCTCGGCAAATGTCGAAGCCTGCAAAAACGCGGCGCCCTTGGTTCGGAGAAAATTCTCAACCAAGTCAGCCAGCGTTTGGGTGAGATGAGCGACTGGCAGCAGTTTGCCGCATCGCCGAAACGCGAAGCCCTGCTCCAATCGTTACGAGGTCTCGCAGAGCGGCCATTGGATCCGGAAGATCAGCGCGGACGGCTCAAAGATCTGAGAGCGCAATGGAACGAACTTGGACCGCTGCCCAAAGAGCAGCGGGATCTGCAGCAGACCTTCGATCAGCTGGCCGATCAGGCTTTCGCCGTTTGTAAGGCGCACTTTGCTGAGCAAAACAAAGCCCGCAAAGAAAACTTGAAGGCGCGAAAAGCTCTGTGTAACGAGCTACAGCAATATCTGGACACTACCGACTGGTCTGTGGCTGATATGAAGGCTGCGGAAAACATAATGCGTCAGGCAAGACGCCAATGGCGGGACTATCATCCCTGCGATCGTAAGGCCCTGAAACCTGTCGAGGCCCGCTTTGAGGCTCTGCAAGACGCATTGTATGGTCACGTTAAAAAAGCCTGGGACACCAACGTGAAGACGAAGGAGTCCTTGGTCGCACAAGCCCAAACTCTACTGGAGCAAGAAAGCTCGGACGGTTTAGCAGACGGCGCAAAGGCTCTGCAGGCCCAGTGGCGGACTATCGGCATGACACCCCGGGGCGCTGACCAGCGACTGTGGAAACGCTTTCGCAAAACCTGCGACGAGATTTTTGACCGCCTCGGCAAAGAACGTACTGCCCAGCGGTCAGCCCAGAAACAAGTCGAGAGCACCTTGTCAGCGGACATTAACGCGTTCGATCCCGATCAATCCGGCGCGGCTGAGGCAGAAAGCGAACTTAACGCGCTCACGGACCGGGCTCGCGAGCTGGGGTTAGAAGGCAGGTTCCGCAAAGCTCTCAATGACAAAGAACAAATTCTTAAAGCCCGCCGCGACGCCGCCAAGCAAGCGTCCCAAAACAAACGCTTAGAAGAGTTCAAAGCATGGGATGAGCAGGTCAGCAGCGCTGAGGCCTCAGGCGCCGAGATCACCTCGCCGCACAGCCTCTTTAATCACCGAATTGCGGGCACCGCCGATACCGAGGATCTGCTGACTTTGACCATGGAAGCGGAAATTGCTGCGGACATTAGCGGTCCGGCAGATGAGCAAAGCGCACGGATGGGCCTGCAGATCGAACTTATGAATCAGGGCAAACGCAACATGCAGCTCGTAGACAACCAGCAGCTACTGGAACGCTGGTGCCGCAGCGGCCCCAAAACTCCGGCAGACGCGGCACTGCGCGACCGATTCTTTGTTGCCCTCGCGCACCGCCTGAAGTGACCACGAAAGTGAAATAGCAAGGCGGTCAAGCTAAGAACGCGACTCCGCCAACCGGGCCTGGGGGAAATACAGGCTCACCGCCGCACCACCAAGATCGCTTGACTGAATATCTGCGGATCCTCCGTAGGCAGCCAACAACTCCACCACCATGGCAAGACCAATACCCTGCCCCGGTGCTTGGCTGTCCAATCGGGCACCTCTGCTCAACGCAGAAGCCACCTGAGTTGGCTCGATACCGGGACCATCATCTTCAATGCAAAGTACCAGCCCGGAGTCGGTGCGCTGTGTTCCCGCAGTCTCGGTTGCTACGTTCTTTCTTGCTACGTTCTCTCTATCTACGGTCTCTCTTGCTACAGCGTCTCCCGCCACAGCTTGGCTTGTTAATTTCTGTCTTTCTAACCCGTTGTTTGCCGGAGGCTGTTTTGACGCCGCCTCGGCCGGATCACCGATGGTGATGCGAATGCGGCGAGCCCCATGCTTGCAGGCATTTTCCAGTACGTTACCCAAGATATCCAACAAATCATCTTCGTGAACTCGTAGCGCAAAGCCAGCGTGGGCAGAATATTCAAACTCATTGTCCGCATAACCCACCGACAGAGCACGTATCAGGCGCCGTACCACAGGTTCCACACTCACCCAAGGTCGGTCGACGGCGCTTTCGGACTGAGCAATGCGGGCAACTCTCGACAGCTGATGATCGACGATGCCCTGCATGCGGCTAACCTGATCTTGCAGCAGAGGCAAATCCGGTGGCTTACGGTTAATGCCCAAGCCGAGAACCGACAAGGGTGTCTTAAGACTGTGAGCCAAGTCATCCAAGGCTTGCCGGTGACGTTTACGCTGAGCGGCCTCGAACATTACGAAGCGATTTAAACTTGCCACCAAACCCAACAGTTCTTTCGGCTGAACTTCTTCCAGCTGCCTGCGATCCCCTTGCTCCAGCTCCCGCAGCTGATCCTGAATATGACGCAACGGGCGCATGCCCCAACGCAATGCCAACACCAGAACTAGGCTTAACAAGAGCAGCAAAACAGCGAAGCTGGTCACCAAACCCATGCGAAATCGCTCGATTAAGGCTTGATAAGGCGCCTGATCAACGCAGACATTGAAGATGACCTCTGGGGTTTCCAATCCTTCCCAGAAAATTTCGTTACTCAGGCAGTACAAATCCGCTGCACCGCGAATGGCGTCAAAGGAAAAAACACCCGCCGCCGAGAGACGCGCCTGCAGACCATAAGCAGAAATCTGCCGGTCGAGGTCCGGGGCGGCGAT
>Ga0181579_10004137_pt1 | contig 11334 bp, 11 predicted proteins | sample 071ome_24_FD_132996 | JGI IMG/M metagenome (GOLD analysis project Ga0181579, IMG submission 132996) | Coastal salt marsh microbial communities from the Groves Creek Marsh, Skidaway Island, Georgia - 071402CT metaG (megahit assembly) | ecosystem: Environmental > Aquatic > Marine > Intertidal... | reverse complement strand
GCCGCCCTTGTCTTGCAGAACCTGCTGATTTCAGGTGAGGCCCAATACGAAAAAGCCCTGCCGAATATCTGGGGTGCCCAACCGTCGATTGAGATCGATCGCACCAGCGCAGACATTCAGGCCAAATTCAGCACCATTGAAACCCATCCGGCAGTGGTGCCTGCCAACGAACTGGCAAAGACGGCCCTGCCGGAATTGCAGGCATCATGGATTGCCGCCATTGAAAAGGGCTGGCTGGCGCATGTCGGCAATTAGGCACAAGGCAGGCAGGTTGCATTGATGGCGTGGCAACTTTCGGCAGGTCAGGGCTCCGGCTTTCCGTCAAACATTCCTGCCACCCTCTCAGGGCGTGAGACTGCATGACCGATCGAACCAGAATTTTCATGCTGCTTGCCCCGGCGCTGTTGATCATTGGCGTGCTGTTCTTCGGCGGGTTGTTGATCGGCATCATGCGAAGCCTCAATTACATGCCGGTCATCGGCCTGACCCAGCCAAATTTCGATGCCTATATTTCGATCTTTACCAGCCGCGAATTCTACCTGTCCTTTTTGCTGACCTTTCATATTTCTTTTACGTCAACGGTGCTGTCTTCGATCTTGGCAATTGGCGCGGCCTTGCTTTTGCGCCGGCAATTTCTTGGACGGGCAGTGGTAAATTTCCTGTTCCAACTGAATCTAACGGTGCCGCATCTGGTCGGGGCAATTGGCATTCTGTATCTGTTTTCACAATCGGGCAGCTTTGCCCGGCTTGCCGCCGAATGGGGAATGATTGCCAGACCGGGTGATTTTCCCGCGCTGGTTTTTGATCCCTATGCCATCGGTATCATCCTGCAATATGTGTGGAAAGAGGTCCCCTTTATCGGGGTGATCGTCCTCGCCAATATGCAGGCAATCGGCGAGGATTATGAAGCTGTTGCCCGCTCGCTTGGCGCAAGCCGTTGGCAATGCTTTCGCTATATATTGTTACCGATGATATTCCCCGGCGTTCTCTCTGCTTCGGTGATCGTTTTTGCTTTTACGTTTGGCGCCTATGAAATTCCCGCATTATTGGGAGCAAATTATCCGGCAGCGCTACCGGTGCTTGCCTATCGCAAATACACTGATGTCGATCTGGCCGCACGGCCCGAGGCCATGGCAATGGGTATTGTGATCGCCTTGTTGAGCGCGGTGATGCTGTATCTATATGTGCGCTATACGCGGCGCCGGATCAGAGGCTAGGAGGCGCAAGCAGATGTTCAACTTCACCACCGCCACCACAAACCGCCTTAGTGGTAGCTTTCGGTTCCTGACCGGCGCAGTCCTGATCACATGGCTGGTTTTGCCACTGGTGCCTCTGGCCATCTGGTCCTTTGCCAAGGGCTGGTTCTTTCCCGATCTGCTGCCGAAAAGCTGGTCAATGCGGGCGTGGGATTACAGCTTTTCACAAACCTCCGGGGTGCTTGACTCGCTTGGCCTGAGCATCGGCATATCACTTGCCGCAACCATCCTTTCGATTATTGTCGGGGTGCCGGCTGGCCGGGCCCTTGGGATGTATCGCTTTCGCGGCAAAGAGATCGTCGAACTTTTCATTCTGGCCCCGACCATCGTTCCCGGGATTGCGGTGGCGCTTGGCATCCATTCGGTGTTCATTGGCCTTGGCCTGTCGAACAGTGTCTCTGGTGTCATCCTCGTACATCTAATCCCCACCTTGCCCTATATGATCTTGGTGATGGCGAGCGTTTTCGCCAATTATGACCCCGCCTTCGAAGATCAGGCCCGCTCGCTCGGAGCAAGCGCGTTAAAGACATTCTGGCATGTGACATTGCCGGCCATCTTGCCCGGCATCATCGTTGGCGGCCTGTTCGCTTTCCTTGTGTCATGGAGCCAATATATCCTCACCCTGCTTATAGGTGGTGGACGGGTGGTCACCTTGCCGTTGTTGCTGTTCAATTTTGCTGCCGCTGGCCGCAATGACATCACCGGCGCCATTGGGATGATCTATATTCTACCCGGCATTCTTATTCTGCTGGCAACGGCACGGCATCTTTCCGGTCGCAATGGCGCTGTGGGGGGCTTTGGCAAGATATGACACGCGTCAATCTGGATCATCTGACCAAGACCTATGCCGGACAACGCGAACCAGCGCTGAATGACTTGTCGCTGGAAGTTGCCAGCGGTGAATTAACCGCCTTGCTGGGGCCATCGGGGTGCGGCAAGACAACAGCGATGAAGATCATCGCCGGATTGCTGACGCCGACATCGGGGGATGTGCGTTTTGACGGGCGTTCTGTGATGCATGAAAAGGCAGAAAAGCGCGGCGTGATCATGGTGTTCCAGAACCATCTTTTATTCCCCTATATGAGCGTGGCTGACAATGTCGGTTTTGGCCTGAAAATGCGGAAAACTGACCCGGCAGAGATCAATCGCCAGGTGGTCGAAATGCTTGAACTGGTGCAATTGCCGGGTTTTGGTGAACGCCGTCCTTCCGCACTTTCCGGCGGGCAGCAACAGCGTGTCGCCCTTGCCCGCGCATTAATTGTCAGGCCGGATGTGCTGTTGCTCGATGAGCCGCTGTCAAATCTTGATGCGCATCTGCGTCTTGAAATGCGTGACCTGATCCGGAGATTGCAACGGGAAACAGGCATCACCACGATCTTCGTGACGCATGATCAGGAAGAGGCAGTGGTGCTGGCGGACAAGGTGGGACTGATGCTTGACGGCGAATTAAAGCAATATGACAAGCCAGAAGCTTTCTATCAACGCCCTGCCGATATGGCGACAGCACGCTTTTTTGGCGGGATGAATTTTATCGCTGGCACATCTTCGGGAGGCATTTTTGACTCACCTCTTGGCAAAATGCGTGTGCCGGAAGGCGCGTTGGCCGGCAACGGCTTCCTGACGTTCAGGCCGGAAAATATCCGCATCGGTGACTATGCGGGGGACGAGAACCGGATGGAGACAATTGTTTCAGACCTGATCTATCTTGGCACCCACACAAGAATGACACTGCGGGTTGGCGAGACAGAGATTACTGCTCTGGTCAATCCGGAAGCTGCCAACGGGCTGACAGCGGGCGATCATCTGGTCGCGAGCGTGCCGACAACGGCGCTGTGGGTGCTGGCAAGGTGATGGTGCATGCGGGGAATGGCAGTTTCTTGACAAGGCTGCCATTCAGACTGACGCGAAAGCACGTGACTGGGACGCTCTCACTTGTGTTGAATGTGAGCGACCAGCATGTCCCAAACTTGTGACACTTACCTTGACAGCCGCTCAAATCGTTGTTTGTATTTGCGCTCAGGCCGTGCGGCTGCGTTTGTCACATGAAGCAAGTTGTCATTGGTAATTTTATGAATAATATCATATGGTTGGCAAGCTACCCAAAAAGTGGAAATACGTTACTTCGCTCCATCCTCTACGCCGCTGTTAATGACAAATTTGATCTGAACAGGTTAGGTGAATTTTCACCCAGCTTTGCCTCGGTTGCCTCTTTACAAGGCAACGGACATTTCGCGAATGCAGGTGATATCCGCCACCATTGGAACTCTGCACAACGACTTATCTCAATGTCAGCAGGTGCCAAACATAAATTTATAAAAACACATAATATCTCTGGAAAATTTGATGTCGGGTTCTTTCCTTTGCCAGAATTTACCCACTCATTCATCTATATTTACAGAGACCCACGCGATGTATGCATCTCTTTTTCAAAGCATTTCAACTTATCAATCGAGGACACCATTACCGAAATGACTGATAAGAAAAATGTGATTGCTCGCAAAAAGAACAACACTATGGGTGAGTTTATTTCCTCTTGGGATCAGCATGTTATGTCATGGAAAAACAACAGATCTCGTTCGCTTTTTTTGAAATTTGAAGATCTCGTTGAAACGCCAACCGTTAAAATAAGAGAAATATTAGATTTTTGTTCAATCAAAAGTTCATCATCTGTCGAAGAGATTGCCAACACAACAGACTTCAAAAATCTCAAGAGACTGGAAAATCAAAATGGCTTTTCAGAGAAATCCTCTCATACAGATTTTTTCAGATCGGGCAGGATTGGACAATGGGAAACTGAACAAATTGACTTCAGCAAACTGGAGGCCAGTTTTTCGAATACTATGGAACTTCTGGGTTACGACATCTAAACCGACAGCCCACAAAAATGAAACCAACACATGATTGTCATCGCAACTACATTAAAGTATTGGTTTGAAGAATAATCCCGCTGGGAATAGGCGCACAACCTGAATGCATCGATACAAACACTGTCATGCAAAGCCATATGCTTATACAGCAGCCTGCTTAATTTGGAGTGCATATATCAACAGACCATTTTTTCCCCCCTCCAGAAATCTTCGAACAATGGAATGATCTATTGATGCGCAGACTAATTTGGACATTTTTGACCATGACATTGGTGCTGACCTCGGCATCAGCAAGCGCATTGACCTTGAAAAAGGGTGAGGTGCTCGGGTCAGATGGACAGGTTTACACGGGCGCATCACCAGAGCAGCAAGAGCGCCTTGTCGAAAGAGCCAAGAATGGTGGAGATATCGCAGGTGTTCACGGCAGAAATGTCTACATCATTGCAGATGACAAAGTTGTCTATGTCCCCACAACAGATTTGGCAGGAAAGACAAAAGAAAGCGTAAAGAACATCATCACTGCGAATGTTGTCAAAGAGGTGACAGAACTTGATATCGATACTGATACTTTTGTAAAAAGCCTTGAAGAACAATTAGGTGATGTAAAAAAAGCCCTGGCCGCCACCATTCAGAAAACCGTCTCCAGGGCGCAGAGTCAGATTGATCAATCGGATATTTCCGGAAAATTGGGAACTCTGGCCAATACCGCAAATGATTATTACCAATCTGAATTATCCGAGACGGATATCAGCAAAGCTCTGCAAGCCGTGAACAATGCCCTAAACGCACTTCCCGATGATTCACGTGACGTGATCAAAGAGATTATCGATGCGGCTACGGAAGCCGTTGAACAAGCCTCGTCCGATATCGATGCCGCCCTTAAGACATGGGACTCTCTGTCTGACTCAGCCAAACAGGCGATTGTTGATGAGGCGAATAATTCCGGGGCATTGGGCTGTGGCGGGGGCTATACCTGCACAATGAGTGATGCAGAGAACTTCGCCAACAATTTGAGATAGAATGGAAGGCGGGGAGACAGCCCGCTTCATGTGTACAGCACAATCGCTATTTTCCTATTTCGGTTCCCCAATTTCCAGTCCGCGAGGCAGGCTCTGGTGTTGAAACGCACAATATCATGCGTTTCCTATGAGTATGCCTGCCGCAAAAACCAGTGACCCGCCCAGCACCACCTGCAAGACAGCCCGCCAAAACGGCGTCGACATATATTTGGCCTGAATGAAGGCGATGGTCCATAGTTCGATGAACACCACCACAATGGCAATGATCGTCGCGGTCCAGAAGTCTGAAATGAGGTAGGGCAAGGCATGTCCAAGCCCGCCGACGGCTGTCATGATGCCAGCAGCAAATCCGCGTTTGACCGGCGAACCACGCCCCGTTAGCTTGCCATCATCGGATGCCGCCTCGGTGAACCCCATTGAAATACCCGCACCGATAGACGCCGCAAGCCCGACCAAAAATGTCCCCCAGGTGCTGCCTGTCGCAAAGGCGGCGGCAAAGATCGGCGCAAGGGTCGATACCGACCCATCCATCAAACCGGCAAGACCGGGCTGAACGTAAGTCAGTAGGAACTGGCGGTGTTCCTCGCTGGCTTCGATGTCTTTTTCGTCTGCGCCGAGATGTGTCTGTTCAAGCTGATCAGCCTGACGCTTGTGCTTTCTCTCCTCCATGGCAAGGTCACCAAGCAATTTTCGGACTTCAACATCATCAGTTTGCTTTGCCACTTCGGTATAAAAACGCCAGGCGCCTTGCTCCATATCCCACACCTGCTGGCGGATGGCATTAATTGAGAGGTTCTGCATCAGCCACACAGGTTTGCGTGTCAGAAAGCCGCGCACATGTTCGCGCCGTATCGGCAGCAACCTGTCGCCGAACCGGGTCTTATAGAGTGCCAGCAGGCGCTGACGATGCCCGTCTTCCTCATCGGCCATTTTATCAAACAGTTTTGCCGATGCGGGGTATGTGTCGCGAATCCGGTCGGCATAGGTGGCATAGATTTGCCCATCTTCTTCCTCGGCCGCTATGGCAAGCGAGAGGATTTCCTGTGTATCAAGCGACGAGAATTCGCGTTTACCGCTATCAAGAAAACGATTCATCATTGGTCTTGTCCGCCTTGCCCCGGGGGCTGATCATCCGCAGCCATTCCACCGATCAGCACCATTTCATTATATATAATGGTGCAGTTCCGCCAACAGTCGGTTTCAATCATCCGGATCCCACCGCAAAGTTATACCCGCCGCTTGCGCTTGCCAGGCACTTATCATTTGGACCGATAAATCGACCACATCCCCGAAAGCTTTGCCCGACCCGCGAGCAGTCTCACTGGGCTTTATGCGCAGCCGCCGGTCTCTTTCCTTCACATATCTCCTAGAGGGATTCACCGCCGTCGACGACAAAGGCTTGTCCTGTCATGAAGGATGATCGGGCTGAGGCCAGAAACAGGATGGCCTCAGCGATTTCATCAACATCGCCACCGCCTGATCCATAGATGGTATAGCGCATCGCCGGGTTGGGCGCACACAGGGCAAGCGATTCGGCAAGCGCTGTTCGGGCCAGTGCCGGGAAATGATGATTGCCCATGTCAAAGCGATTGGTACCCGCTTTGAGCACCTCGACCAACTCAGGGTGGCGGTGTCCGAGGTTATATGTGCCACCATTCAAATGCACGTCAATAAGCCGTTGGCCATCCATGTCATAAAGGTGGTAGCGCTCACGCCGGTCGATCACCAGATCGACGCCAAAATCCTGCCAATCCTGCGTCTTACCAGGATTCCAGAATTGACGCGAACGCTCAAGAAATTCTAGTTTTGCCTCACTCATAACAGTGATCCTGTTTTTGCCAACGCCCTATCATCATGCATCCTAAATAGACACCGCTTGACAACAAAAAAGGAAATTTGACATTTTTGCTTCTTTATATTGCCAAGATCCAAACAGGATCAGACAGCAGATTCGGCGAGGTAGTGTTCGGCCAAATCCGCTGACACCCGGGCAAAATCTTTTTCCATCGATTTGGCCAAGTCAGTCTCGGCATGCGAGCCAATCCAGGCCAGCAATGCCATCCGACGCAACATGACAAAAGTATCGATCTCGCGCTTGTCGACATCCTCGAGTGGCCTGACAGTTTCATACCCCGCAACCCAAGACGCTTTAAGCGCCGGGACCTGGACATGATCCTCCATGAAACTGATCCCGGTTGCGAAATCGTACAAGAACCAACCAAGACCACAATCATCAAAATCGATCAGCCGCGTCTGCCCCTCATCAATGAGCAGATTGGCCAGCCTCATATCAGCATGGATCAACCCAAAACGGTCCGGCCCCTTACCATATGCAGCCAGCCGGTCACGAATACGCTGCTCGCATGCGTTCAGAGTATGTTCAATCTCTGGCGTCACACCAGCCGCATCACGCCAGTTCCCCCAGTTTGCTTGTGGGCCGAATACCATCTCATCATCCCAGATCAGCCTTTCAAAGGGCTGCTTTCGCTGCCACCCGATCGAATGGAGATGGGTTTTTGCGGCGATCGCACCCAATTGATGGAATGGTTTGACAAGGTCCTGATTCTCGTCAGGCTCCTCTCCATCGAGAAACGCGAACATCACAAGATAACGGTCTGAGAGACGATCAGTTCTGCAGCTCTGGATCGGGGCACCATCGATACCATTGATGACCGGAGGAGTGACCACACCGCCTTCAAGGCCCAGCGCTTCCATCCATTCCAACTCACATTCGATTGCGCGGTATGTATGGTAGCCCTCACGATGAACCCGCAGAATACTCTTATATCCGCCGCCGGCCTCGACAAGATAGGTGGCGTTTTCTGACAGGTTGATAAGGCGGGCATGCGCGTCTTGCGGAATATTCCACAATTTTAGTGATGCGTTTGCAAGCTCCGCCAGGCAGGCAACCAACTCATCATGCGGCATGTCCGACATTCCCATGACACATTCCTCCCTTTCACAGACTTTCTACCCAGACCCGCCAGCGGGCCGGCTGCTAGATGCTTTCGATGGCTTCCAGCGATTCCGGAATGGTCTGGCCACCATCGACAACGATTTGCTGTCCGGTAATATAGGCCGCCTCATCCGACGCGAAGAAAAGCGCCGCGTTGCCGATATCAGCAACCGCACCAAGACGCTTGAGCGGAATTGATGCGGCCATGGTGTCAAGATACTCCTGACCGAGGTCTTGCAAACCCTCAGTATAAATATTGCCTGGCATCACCGCATTGATTGTCGTGTTGTAACGCGCCAATTCCATACACGCCGTGCGCATGAAACCAAGCTGCCCCGCCTTCGACGCGCCGTAATGCGCCCAGCCCGGAAAACCAGTGATTGGTCCGGTAATTGACGAGGTCAGGATTACGCGGCCCTTTCCGGCCTTTTCGAAATAGGGAATGCAGGCTTTCACGGTCAAAAAAGCGCTGCGCAGGTTTGTACCCATGACCTGATCCCATTCCGCGGGATCCATCTCGACCATTTTAGTCTGAGGAAATGCTCCGGCATTGGCACAGAGGACATCAACGCCACCAAAGGCAGCAGCGGTCGACTCAACCATTTTCTGCACGCTGTTCCAGTCGCTGACATCGCATGTTGTGTGGTGAACATCGCACCCTTGTGCATTGAGTTCAGCAGCGGCCGTCTTGGCTGCGGCTTCGCCACGCGCTGCGATCATTACACGAGCGCCCTGACGGGCAAAGACCTCGGCGATACCGCGGCCAATCCCCTTTGAACCACCGGTTACAATGACCGATTTTCCTTTGATCGATGTTAGCATTAATCCCTCCCTTATCCTTCGTTCATGTGTGTTCTGGCTTGTTTCATCATGCGTACCAGATGCACAACCGCCAACGCGGCTATGATAACAAAAAGTGACACCGAAATCGACAGCATGCCCACCGTTGGCACAAGCGGTGAATAGCCTGAGATCATCTTCGCATAGAGCCATTCAGGCATTGTCAAATCGGCACCAGTTGTGAAAAGCGATAGCGGAAAATTGCCCCAACTTAACAGAAAAGCGAACAGTCCCGCCGATATCACGCCCGGCATCAGCAACGGCAATGTAACCTCGCGGAAGATGGTGAAAGTCGAAGCGCCCATGTCGCGTGCCGCCTCTTCTAGGGATGAATCAAAGCTGTAGGCCCGGATCGCAATAATCAGCGTCGTAATGGGTGAAATCCAGACAAGGTGCGAGATAATTGCCGTCTTCCAGGTTGGAATTACGCCAAGAGAATTGAACCAGATCAGAAGTGCCAACCCCAAAACTGCCTGAGGAAAGAAGATTGGCAACAGAATGACTTTCTGGAATAAACGGCGAAACCTCCAGTTATAGCGTGCGAACGCCAGCGCACCAAAAAAGCCAAGCACCATCGAGATAATTGTCACAATTGACGCCACCTTCAGCGAGATAATCACCAGGTCAGTAACGGTGTCACTTTCGAATGCCTTGGTGTACCATTTGAAGGAATAGGCCTTGATCGGAAAAGTCAAATACCGGGCCTTTGAGACCGAGGCGAAGCTCACCGAAAGTAGCGGAAGATAGAGAAAGATAATCGCCAAGATACCATAGGCGAACAGGACAATTTTGGTGCTATGGCTGGGTTTCATGATTGTTTGCGCCCCATAATCGTGTCGATATCGACCCGCGAGATGCCAAAGACTGCAATCGTTGCAATGATCATGATTAATAGCATCGACAGAGCCGAGCCAAGCGGCCAGTTTTGCCCATAGGTAAAGGCGGTCTCAATATCGTCAGCGAGGACGATAACCGTCTGCCCGCCCAAAAGCTTGGACTCGGCAAGCGCACCTGCGGCCAGAACAAAACTGAGCAATGTGCCAACAACGATCCCCGGTGTTGCCAGAGGTAGTTCGATTTCACGAAGCACCTGCCATCGCGTGGCGCCCAAATCAAAAGCAGCCTGACGGGTATCTTCCGGGATCATCGCAATCCCCTGCATCAGAGGAAACAACATGAACGGAAAATAAACATAAACCAGCCCAAAAATGATGATTGGGACATTGTAAAGTGCGCCTTCAAATCCAATCCCGGTGTAGTGGCGTAACATGCCTTCGATCAACCCGCCCTTCATCAGGGTCAAAAGCCAGCCAAACAGTCGGATGTTTTCCGACACAAACAGACTGACAACCACGGCGATCGTAATGATCAAGGTGAAGCGATTGAAAACCTTGGCCATCGCATATGCCAGCGGCCAACAAAGAAGAAAGAGCAGAACCGTTGAACTGAAGGCCAGGACAAGCGACCAGAAAAGCGATTTCAGATATCCCTGAACAAAGATTGCGGTGTAACTGCTGAAATCCGGCACAGCCAGAAGGCTGAAGGATTTCTGCGGCATAATCGAGTAGACGCCAATGACCAGAAGCGGGGCCACAAAAAATGCCACAAGCAGGATCAGAACCGGTGCCGCGGAAAAATGTGCGATGCGCTTGTTCAGTCGATCCATCGGTTTGCTCCTGCCCTCGCTATTCACCCACAATCAGATGACAATCTGACATCGCCCAACTGAGCGTGCATTGATCACCTGGTTTGCCGTCAAACATGTCCATGCGAAGCTTTTCAACAGTGACAACATCTATGCCAATTGCCTCGACCTCATATTGGATCCTCGAACCAAGTTCATAATCTTGCAGAACCCGCCCTCCAACAGAAAAGTCGGCTCCCTTGTCTTTGCCGAAGGCAATGAATTCAGGGCGCACGACAATGGTGCCACGGGTGGCATTCGCCTTTTTGAGCTTGCCGGAAATATCCTTCTTGACTGATTCCGAGAGTACGATTTCACCCGGGCCAGACAACCCGTTGGCTTCAACTTTGAAAGGAATCAAATTGACCTCGCCCATGAATTCCGCAACGAAACGGCTCACCGGACGTGAATAGATCTCGCGTGCCGGATCGATCTGCTCAAAAACACCGGCCTTCATGATGGCAATGCGGTCAGACATAACCATGGCCTCTTCAAGAGAATGTGTGATGTAAACAAATGTTTTACCGGTTTTCTCATGAAGCGCTTTAAGTTCCTTTTCCAGCGTTTTACGCAACCGGTAATCAAGTGCCGAGAGCGGCTCGTCAAAAAACAGAATTTCCGGATCAAAAGCCAGAGCGCGAGCCAAAGCAACGCGCTGGCGTTCACCGCCTGAGCATTCATGAATGCGCTTGCCATAATAGGATTGCGGCAG
>Ga0181579_10004132_pt1 | contig 11338 bp, 8 predicted proteins | sample 071ome_24_FD_132996 | JGI IMG/M metagenome (GOLD analysis project Ga0181579, IMG submission 132996) | Coastal salt marsh microbial communities from the Groves Creek Marsh, Skidaway Island, Georgia - 071402CT metaG (megahit assembly) | ecosystem: Environmental > Aquatic > Marine > Intertidal zone... | reverse complement strand
CCTACGAACATGGCTATAAAGAAGGGGATCATGTAGGGTGTCACGCGGGCGATGGTGGTCTTCCCGACCCCGCAACCCAGGAACAGGCAGGTTCCCACTGGAGGCGTACACAAGCCAATGCAGAGATTGGCGATCATGATGATGCCGAAGTGGACCGGATCGATTCCCAACGTCTTGGCTATCGGGAGAAATATCGGAGTAAAAATCAGAACGGCAGGAGTCATATCCATGAACGTGCCCACGAAAAGGAGCAGCAGATTTATCATGAGCATGATGACAATTGGATTGTCCGAAAGCCCCAGCATCACTTGGGAAACGGTCTGCGGGAGATTGGAAATCGTCATGATCCACGACATGCCAGAACTCGCTCCGATCAGCAGCATGATCACTGCAGTCGTGACGCCGGTTTGCAGTAGAATCTCTGGAATCTCTTTCAGCTTAACTTCACGATAAACGACAACCGTTAGCGTGAAGGCATAGGCTACTGCGATGGCCGACGCTTCGGTAGCGGTAAAGACACCCTTTAATATACCGCCAATGACGATGACCAAAAGCAACATGCTCAAAAACGCGTGCCGAAAAGCAGTCCACATCTCTGCAAAGCTGGCTCGGTCGCCGGAACTTAGATTCGTCCGCTTTGCGATGATATAGCAGACCGCCATCAGTAAAAGGCCAATCAACACGCCGGGCAAAATTCCCGCCATAAACATAGCGGCTATAGAAACCGTCCCCGAGGCCACCGCGTAGACGATCATGATATTGCTTGGCGGTATGAGGAGACCGGTCGTGGCAGCGGTAGTGGTAACGGCTACGCTAAACTCGTTGTTGTAGCCCTTGTTTTTCATTTCCGGCAGCATAAATCCGCCAATCGAGGTGACTGCGGCGGCCGCCGATCCTGAGATCGAACCGAAGAGCATGCAAGTCAGCGTATTCACATAAGCCAGACCGCCTGGAAACCGGCTCATCAAGGTGGAAGCGAAATTCATAAGCCGTCGAGCCATGCCACCACGCCCCATTAGGATTCCAGAGAGGATGAAGAAAGGTATGGCTAGGAGAGCAAAACTATCGATGCCATTGGCCAATTTGGAGGCCACCATCAAGTTGGGATCGTAGCCTTCAAGCAGCATAGCCAGCATGGCGGATACAGCGATCGCCACGGCGATGGGCACATCCATAACTAGCAACGCCACGAAGACAATAACGAGAATGGCAATAACTTCGATCATTCTGCTGCTCTTTCTTCGCTGTCCGCAGGCGTGGCCAGAGCTTCGATGAACTGCTCCACGAGAAACAAGACCATAAATACTCCGCTGGCTGGCAGTGCTGCATAGGCCCACCACTTCGACATGGGCAAGGCCACCATGGTTTGTCCAGACTCGTAGGTTTTGGATACCAGTTCCATCCCGCCTACCAGGAATACTGAAACAGCGAACACCAGGCAAATGGCAATACCCATTAGCTTGTTTGATTTCCGGGCCGAGGGATGCAGCTTCCCCGCGAAGTAGTCGAGCCCGAGGTGAGCCTTCATGGCGAAAGCCACGCTGGCTCCGAACAGCGACACCCAAACTAGCAACAACCGAGCCAGCTCCTCACTCCACTTGGCTTGCTGCCCCAACGCGTATCTAGAAACGACCCCCCACAACACATCGAGAACCAGCGATCCCATCAGGACGATAACGATCCATTGCAGACCCCAGGTCATCGCCTTACGAAAGCCAATGGCGCCTTTGAGCAGCGTTTCTCGATTATCCAAACCCATCCCTAATTCCGTTTTTGAATACGTTCCAGCCAAGGCTCGAGGAGCGACCCCTGTAACGTAGCCATGATGGGAGCGCAAGCGGCCTGAAAGGCTCTGGGATCGCAGTCGACGATCTCGACGCCTGCCGCTTGCACATTGGCCAATGACTCCTGCGTCTTTACCGCCCAAAGCTCGCGCTGGTAGACAGCGGATTCGTCGGCCGCTTGTTGCAGCCAGCTTCGCTCGCGCTCGTCCAATGTATCCCAAACGGCCGAGCTGATCATGAGCAGATCCGGTACCCGTGTGTGGGCGTCCGGAGTGAAAAACTTGCACTCCTCGTAGTGGCGACTGCTTTCAAAGCTGGGCGGATTGTTCTCCGCTCCGTCCACCACCCCTTGGGCCAAGGCCGAATACAATTCGCCAAAGGCAATTGGCGTGGGAGATCCTCCCAGAGTCTCTATCATGGCAATGGCCATACGGCTGTTTTGCACTCTGATCTTCATTCCTTTCAAATCTTCCGGAGTTCGAATCGGTTTCTTCGCGCTATAGAAATTACGGCTTCCCGCATCGTAGTAGCAGAGTCCCACTAGGCCGGTATCGCGTCCGATTGTCAGCAGCTCCCTGCCGATCTTTCCCTCCAAGACTTCCCAAAAGTGAGACTCATCATCGAACAGGTAGGGAACCCCAAAAATTCCGAGCTCGGGAATGAAGGACTCCATGGCCGCAGTCGAGGTTTTGGTCATGGCCAACTCGCCGCTTTGCAGTTGCTCGATGCATTGAACTTCCGAGCCCAACACCCCGCTAGGATAAATATCGATAGCTAGGCGACCTCCAGATAACTCTTCCAAACGCTCCTTCATGCGCTCCATTCCCATGTGGACCGGATGCGTCGTATCCAATCCGTGGGCCAGCTTGAGAATCCGATTATCCGAACCCGCTGAATCCCGCCCTCCGGATATGAGCGCATAAAACGCAGAGGCAGCCAAGATGCCTACGAGCAGACCCAGGGAAAAGTAAGAAACGCTTTTATTCATGAAGGGGGGAGAGAGGAGGAGAAACGCAAATTAAGCGATTGGCGTCAACTTAACTTAAACACGCCGATTATTTAGCGTAGGAAGCTCGCTCGCGAGCGAGCTTCCTGCCACGCAGAAGACCTCAGTCGGCACACGGGTGCCTTCACGAGATGAAGATCCGCGCTGTGGAACACTGAAGGTAGGGAGGACCGAGCCGGTCCTCCCTACCAGAAAACTGAGCTCCCAACCCGGAAACTGATTTCGGTAACGTTACCGAAATGAGTTGTAGGGCAAGCGGCGGGCGTAAATACAATTAGGCGGCCGCACGGGTCGTTAAGCGAGCTGAAGCGCCGCGCTACCTATCTAGCAAACCGTCCAGCAGAACTATGCCGTCAGGGGTAACTCGCCTTGCTCTTCGTTTTCGAGATCCAGCAATTTCCGTTTCGCTTCGACGCCACCGGCATAGCCGACTAGAGCCCCATCGCTTCCAATGATTCTATGGCAAGGAACGAATATCGACAAGGCATTGGCTCCATTGGCATTGGCAACCGCACGCACCGACTCTGGCCTGCCCATGGCTTTGGCCAAATCCAAATAAGTCGCCGTTCGGCCGAACGGGACTCTTTGCAATTGCTCCCAAACGCTTTTCTGGAAGTCGGTCCCGATAAAACGTAGGGGTACATGGAATACTTTTCTCTTCCCGGCGAAGTATTCACCCAGCTGAATTTTGGCGAGCTCAATGGTAGGCGAGCTTTGCTCAATGTAGTCTGCGCCTGTTCCTGACCTGATCCGCTTGTCGATGGTAAAACGCATTCTCCGGTACCGCCAATCGCACAAGACGAGTTCGCCGTTCAATGAACCCACGACCAATTCTCCGCACGGGGATTTGCAGTATTCAATGTTGATTGGATTCATTGGGCCTATCGTCCCCCAACTTGCCTCCCGTTTCAACTATTCATTTCGATAGATTCTGTAGATCGGATCTGGGCAGCATTGCGGTTCATTGGCTCAGAGGATGGTAGGGCTGACTGCGTGTCTGGCGTAGTACCGCAATTGCAGTACGAAGGCTGATCCCCAGTCAGCCGTTTTGGTGAACCTCTCGTATTTCCCCTGCTAAGGGACAGTCAGCCCTACTATTGAATCGGCGCGGGCTTGCTAAAGCGCCGCGCTACGGAAGAGCTTCCCTACATGCCTGCCCGATTGTAGGGCAGCGTGTTTTCGAAGAGCCGTTCCTCGCTCAGGTCCGACGCCCAGTCTCGCAAGGATCTCGACCCATCCTTTTCCTTCCGCAATTCGAATGCGTCATACAATTCGCCGTTGGCCATGTAGGCCTTGTAGACCAAACTCATTCCTTCGATACGAATGACCTGGAAAAACTGGGTATTCTCCGCTCTGCGATCCAAGACAACCCCTTCGGGCCGATACACGTCCCAGCCGCCTTCCATGAATTCATACATCTTCGGGCCGCTGACCGAATTCACGTACACCGGTCCAATCTCTGAATCTCTATCCGTATCCATCATTCGGATCGGCGCGTGCCCGCGAGCATAAGTATGATCGTGCCCCTGCAAAACTAGATCGACATCGTATTTCTCGATTATCGGCTTCCACGAGTCCCGATTGCGGGAATTATCGCGCCCATCCCCCGAGGAGAAAATGGGATGGTGGAAGGTGAGCACGGTCCAGCGATTCGGATTTCTGGAGAGAACCTTCTCCAGCCATGTCGTCTGGGCCTCGATTTCCCGGTTGGAATTCATAGCCACGATCCGTACGCCTTGATAGTCGATATAATAAACAGTCTCTTCCAGCGAATCGGGCAGATCTTTGTAGCGGGGTAATTCGAATTGCGGTCCCCACTGAAGCGAGAGCCGCTTCTCCTGCTCCGCGTCCGTCAGCTCGTCGTATTCATGATTACCCGGCACCACAATGCTGGGAACCATCCCATGAATCCAGCCTCCCGCCTTGAACCACTCGGCCCATTCCTGATCGCGGTGAGCTCGATTGATGAGGTCGCCGGCATGAATAGAGAAGTCCGCGTTGGGCGCTTTCTGGAAAGCCGCCCGCATGATGCGAGACCAATGGGATAGGACGGCATTCTGGGCATCGCCGAAATAAAGAAACTCTACCGGTTCTTTTTCCGTAGAAGCGGTGCGGAACTGGAGCCATTCGCTCCAACGTTCGCCACCATCTCCCACCCGATAAGCGTACAGCGTGTCCGGAGTCAGTCCCTTGAAAACGACGCTGTGAAAATGGGTCACCGCCGATACGTTTTGGTCGTGCTGGCCAATGTCCAGTGACTGCGTGGCGGCTTGGAATCGCTTGGCCTTCAGATCGAATCGTGAGGACGGATCGGCCAAGGCGATCTCTGCGTAGCCAACGCCCGCAGAGTCGTCCGTTCGCCAAGACACCGCCTGAGTGCGGGCGGGATTACCCGACCATGTGAGCACAATTCGATCCGGATCCGGGCTGGCAATTTCCCAGTGCCGCATGCCATCAATCTCGTGACCGAAGACGCTCACCAGCGTGCCAAGGATAGTCCAGATAGCGAATACGTTTTGTCTCATCATGATGCTGGTAAACAGGTTGGACCAACCAAACCGATTTGGCGATCTCTTTTCCTGTAACAATTGACAAACAGGGAAAGGTGATCGATCTAAAACAACGTTCGTGTGTTATCGCACACAGGTGTCACCCTGCCATTTTGTCGAATGTAGGAGCCGGTTTATCTCGCGATGATTACGAATCAACCCTAGCTCGCGGTCCACGCCTAGCGGGACCACTCCTTCGGCCAACAAAGAACCGCGAATGCTTGAGGCCTGGACCAATGCCACATGCCATAGAAAATGGGCTCGGTAAGGATAGGCCCAATGCAAATGAATCCGAATCCTCGTCCCGTTAAGGGGATCCTTGTCCGAACTCGAGTTGCGGGAGCAGATTTGCCCGACAGGGCACTTTTCACAAAATAAAACCTCTCCCTCTAGAGGTTCCAACCTCGTGATTGGAAAATCACTACTATATCCAGATCAACCGCAAATTGGTCTTTATGTAGCTTCCCGCTTATGCTAGACCCGCGAACTCCTAGTTTAGAACCCGTTTTTCACTTATGAACCATAGACCAATCCGCAACACCCTTTTCAAGAAGAATCGTGAGCGGCTCCGTTCCGAGCTCAAGCCCAACTCGGTCGCCTTCCTCAATGCCAACGACCTCCCCCCGGCCAATGCCGATGCCGTCAAGCTTATGCACCCGAATTCGGACTTGTTCTACCTGAGCGGCATCGAGCAGGAGGAAAGCGTTCTTATGATCGCCCCTGATGCCAGCAAGGAATCCATGCGGGAAATCCTTTTCCTTCGCGAACCCAACCCTCATTTGAAAATCTGGGAGGGCGAGAAGCATTCCAAAGAAACCGCCACCAAAATTTCCGGGGTCCAAGAGATTCGCTGGCTGTCCGAATTGCCTTCGATCCTTCGGCGAGTCGTCTGCGAATCTGAGAACATTTACTTGAATACCAACGAACACCCCGGAGCGGTGATCGATGTCCAATCCAGAGATGCCCGCTTTATCAAGGAGATGCAAAAGGCGTACCCGCTGCACAATTACAAACGCCTCGCCCCCATCCTTCATCGTCTGCGGCAAGTGAAATCCAAGCAAGAGGTGGATCTCATAAAAGCCGCCTGCAATGTTACCCGCGATGCCTTTATCCGAGTTCTCGACAAGACGCGACCTGGAATCAAGGAGTACGAAGTCGAGGCCGAGTACGCCCATGAATTCACCCGCAAGCGTTGCCGATTCGCCTACAATCCTATCGTAGCCTCCGGAGAGGACTCCTGCGTTCTCCACTACATCGAGAACAAGAAGACCTGTCGCAAAGGCGATGTGCTTTTGATGGATGTCGGAGCCTGCTACGCGAATTACAATGCCGACATGACCCGAACGATCCCCGTCTCAGGCAAATTCACCCGTCGACAGAAACAGGTTTACAAAGCCGTATTGAGAGTGTTGCAACAAATGATCGAATACTGTACCGTCGGCACGCGGCACAGCGACTGGCAAAAGGAGTCCGAGCTTCTCATGAACGAAGAGCTTCTAAAGCTCGGGCTCATCACCAAAGCGGCCATCAAGCGGGAAACTCCCGAAAAACGAGCCTGCCGCAAATACTATATGCACGGCCTCGGCCACCCGCTGGGCCTCGATGTGCACGACGTCCATACCGCCGAGCCCCGATTCGACGAAGGCTGGATCCTCACCGTGGAGCCTGGCATCTACATCCCCGAAGAAGGCTTCGGCATCCGCCTCGAGAACAACGTCCTCGTCACCAAAGACGGCCCCGTCGACCTCATGGCCGACATCCCCATCGAAGCCGAGGAAATCGAAGAGCGAATGCAGAAGCGGAGTCGCTAAAAGCCCACGCAGGACAAGTTTCGGCAAGCGACTTGCGATGAGTTTGTCCTAGCAGTCGAATGGGCGGCCAAGGAAGGCTGGAACCCTGGGTTAGAGGACGCGGATGTCTTTTGGGCGACGGATCCCGAGGGGTTTGTTTGCGTCGAACGCGATAAAGATGTCATCGCAACCGGATCTATTGTCAGCTATTCGGATTTTGGGTTTGTTGGGTTCTTCATCGTTCGCGAAGATCTGCGAGAACAAGGATTTGGCAGACGATTCTGGCATCGGAGAAAGGAACGACTCCAATCACGAATGAGGGCCGGATCGGCTATCGGAATGGACGGCGTCTTCGATATGCGACCATTCTATGCCCGCGGCGGATTCGAGTTTTCCCATCGCAATCTACGCATGGAGGGCGTCGGCCAAGCCTCGGTCGGCCACCCGGGAATCGTGGAACTTTCTTCCGTTCCATTCGATTTGATCTCGAAGTATGATCGTCACTGCTTTGGCTTCGCCCGCGACCTATTCCTCCGAAAGTGGCTCCCCATCAAAAGCAGCAAGGGCTTTGCCGCCAACGATGAAACTGGACTGAAGGGTTACGGCGTCATCCGTAAGTTTCTTAATGCCTACAAAATTGGCCCGCTGTTCGCCGACAGCGGGAAGATCTCGGATTCGCTCTTCGCAGCTGTATCGAACGAAGCAGCTAAAGAGCCCCTGTTTCTGGATACGCCTAAAAATAACCTAGAAGCCCTGGACCTCGTAAAGCGGCACGGAATGACCGAGGTTTTCGGCTGCGCGCGAATGTATTGTGGACCATCTCCTGATTTGCCCTATTCTGCTGATTCCAATGGCGTAGAGACTGTTGTTTCGAACTTGTGAATTTACCCGCCGAGAACATGAACAGCTTGCGGTTTTCCTGATCTCCTCTTTTTGGAAGATTGTTTAACGAATAATAACTTCAAAAGAGGAGATAGGGCAGCAAATCTCAGGCAATCGAAAATAATCGACCCTATGCCGCTGGTTAGGGATAAGCCGCCCTACCTTTCGACTAATTGGGCGATTTCCGAGAGTTCGACTGAACGAACCATCAACCTATTCTAAAATGCAAAAACCTATCTTCAACTGGCTAGACCATCGAGCTTCGGGCGTTCTCCTTCACCCGACCGCTTTTCCGGGCGACTATGGTGTTGGCACCCTCAACGACCATTGCCTGGAGTTTATCGACTTCCTTGCCGACGCCGGATTCAATTACTGGCAAGTTTGTCCGCTCGGTCCTACTGGATTTGGAGACTCGCCCTACCAATCCTTTTCCTCCCTCGCCGGCAATCCCTACCTCATCTCCCTGAAGGCGCTCAGTGATTTCGGATTGTTGGAGCCAGCCATTCTCGACGATCTCTCCATACTGCCGAAATCGGTCGTCGACTACGGGGGTCTGTTCAACGCTAAGTGGCCCGTTCTAGAAGCCATCTACAACACTTGCGTCAACGATTCTACCATAGAATTGCCATATGGAGACTTCGAGAAATTCTGCGTAACGGAAAAACCCTGGCTGGAATCCTACGCCTATTTCCAAGCCCTGAAAAACCACTTTGACGGGGCGGCCTGGCGCCAATGGCCCGCGACCTATCGAAACTACGACAAAGCTCTCAAAGCGCCATTGCGAAAAAAGCTGGCAAAGGAAATCGATGCCCAGAAGTTTTACCAATACCTCTTCTTCGGCCAGTGGGAGCGCGTTCGCCAGCATGCGACAGGCAAAGGGATTCAAATCATAGGAGACATACCCATTTTTGTGGCTCTGGATTCCGCAGACGCCTGGCAAAATCAAAGCCTCTTTCAAATCGATCGAAAAACATCCGACCCAATCGCCGTAGCTGGATGTCCGCCAGACTACTTTTCCGACGATGGACAATACTGGGGCAACCCGCTCTACGATTGGCAGGCCCACGAGGACGACAACTATTCCTGGTGGATCGAACGGCTGAAAGCCAGCTTCCGGATGCACGATGTCGTGCGCATCGACCACTTTCGCGGCTTCGTTTCGTATTGGAGAATACCTTACGGTTCTGAAACTGCTCGTGAAGGAAAATGGGTAGACGGCCCGGGAATCGGGTTTTTCAAGCGCGTAAAAAAAGCGATCCCAGACTGCCGACTGATTGCCGAAGATCTTGGCGAGCTCACAGACAGTGTAAGAACGCTCCGTGAAGACACTGGCTTGCCCGGCATGTCTATCCTGCAATTCGCCTTCGGCGGCGAAGGAGACAATCTCTACTTGCCGCACAATGTCCACTCGAATACCATATTGTATCCTGGTACTCATGACAATGACACGAGCATTGGCTGGTACCGCAGCGCGGACGAAAAGACTCGCGATCATGTTCGCCGCTACTTGGACGTGAGCGGGGAGAACATCGGCTGGGATTTCATTAGAGCCGCCTACAGATCGGTCGCCAAATTGGCAATCATTCCTCTGCAAGACCTCATGAGCCTAGACAGCGAGGCCCGTTTCAATTCTCCCGGCCAAGCCGTCGGCAATTGGCAATGGCGCTACCAGCCGGAACAATTGCGAGAGCTCTACGGCGGAACGACTGATTATCTAAGGAGCCTAACTGAACTTTACTATAGGGACGGGAAGGCTGAGACTGGTGAGAGCTGAGCGGATATCTAGGTAGGGCCGTTTTTCCTCAAACGGCCGGCCGAAATCATACAAATTTAGAGCGGTCCGTCAGCGATAAGCGAACCTACCTTAAACGAATCATCCGCTAGACCAGCTTTGTGTCCGGAATACCATCCTCGTCATAGGATACGAATTCCTCGATGGCTGAGCAGACTTTTTCGCTTTCGTCTTCCAGAATGTAGTGACCGGCATCCGCGTAGCGAATCGCGGTTGCTCCTGGCAGAAATCGCTTCCAGCGATCCATGAAATGATCGGTAAAGCAAAAGTCCTTGCCTCCCCAGAAAAGAGCTACCGGTTTTTCCCGTAGTTGCAGAAGCCCATTTTCGATTTCCAGCAATCGATTGAAACTCGGGTGAGACACGTGCATCGGGATATCTTTGACAAACTCATACACAGCCCTCCGATTCCCCCAGCTATCGTAGGGAAAAAGATAGCCTTCCTTCACGTCATTGTCTAGCGGCCTTTGAGTTACAGCCATCCGCGTCGCCGGCAGGGCGAAGCCATTGAATCCTTGCACAATCAGCTTTCCCAGCAAAGGGGCCCCGCATAGAGATATTCTCCTAGGAATTCTAGAATCCACAAATGCCGCCGTATTGAGAATAGCGAGACGACGAAGCTTTTTTAGTCGGGACAACGCCATTCCTATCCCAATCGCCCCACCCCAATCATGCACAACTAAATCGAACCGTTCAAGCTCCAGGCGATCTACAAGATCCTCAAGATCGCGAATCCGTTGATCGAGCTTGAAGCGATACGATCCCCTAGGCTTGTCCGACAATCCGCAACCGATGTGATCCGGGGCGATGCAGCGAAAGCCCGGACGCAAAGTCTTAATCAATTCGCGATAGAAAAAGGACCACGTCGGATTTCCATGAATCATGAGAACCGGATGCCCTTCCCCATCGTCGACGTAATTCATTTCATAGCCGCAGGATAAGCGTATCCGATTTTGCTGGAACGGATAAAGAGCGGAAATCCCGGCAGGTAAACTAATCGCTTCGCTCAACATCGAGAGTATTTACCATTCGACCCCTAACATGAGGCAATTCAGGCCACTACCGATTCCTAGCAACCCCACCCTATGGCCCTTCTCGATAAATCCCTCCTCAGCGGCTTTAGCCAAGGTTAAAGGCAAGGCAGCCGAACCCGTGTTGCCGTATTCAGCAAAGGTAGAATAATCGCGAGCCGTATCCAAACAGAGCGTCTCGAAGATGAGTTTTTGGTGGGCGCTGCCGACCTGGTGGCAGACCACCCGATCTACCGAATCGTTGGCCCAACTCAATTCGCTCTTGAAAGATTCCCAGGTTCGCTTGGCAAGGTTCACCCCTGCGTGCAGCATTTGCTCTGAATCCGTCTGCATCTCGTAACCCAACCCTTCTGCATTGGAATCTCCCTGGCAAAGATCGTTATTCGACGTGTCGGCCAAATAGGCGCCACCGCAAAGCCGGTGCCCCTTTGGCGACATGGATTCATGACAGACTACGGCAGCGACCGCACCTGCCCCGATCGTCAAATTGGCGAAATACGGCTTT
>Ga0181579_10004124_pt1 | contig 11347 bp, 11 predicted proteins | sample 071ome_24_FD_132996 | JGI IMG/M metagenome (GOLD analysis project Ga0181579, IMG submission 132996) | Coastal salt marsh microbial communities from the Groves Creek Marsh, Skidaway Island, Georgia - 071402CT metaG (megahit assembly) | ecosystem: Environmental > Aquatic > Marine > Intertidal... | reverse complement strand
GGATGAGGAGGGCGATCGCCATCCGGCTTCGATTACCTTTATCGAGCTCAAGCAGCTAAGACGTACCGGCAAGCAAGGATTCGTCACCCGAGATTGGTTGGATAGCGGCGTTTCCAATTCGCCGTATCGGTACATAATGGTGGAGGATGTCGATCTGGATGGAAAGCCCGACATCGTGTTTCCGCAAGAGAACATGGTCTACCGGAATTACGGGAATTTCGAGTTCGACCCGAAGCCCCTGCTTGAAGATGCCCCGGCCCTCAGCGTTATTGATTCCGCTTTGCTGGTCGACCTAGACTTGGATGGCAATCGTGAATACGTCGCTTGTCTCCGCGGCATAGGGGTGCTTGTCTTTGAGCAGAATCGGAAAACCGGGCTTTACGATAGGAAGCCCAAGACGATTTGGGAGCCTAAGACGCTGTTTGGGGCGATCTCGTTGACGGTTGGCGATATCAATAATGATGGATTGCCCGATCTCTTCATCGGCCAAAACGTCGAGTCGCATACAAGAGGCGTGCTACCGAAGCCGTATTACGATTCCAACAATGGTTTATCGTCGTATTTGCTGGTAAATCGGGGACGTTTGAGATTTCGGGAGATGTCAAAGGAAACGGGGCTGTCCGAAAAATTGAATCGACGGAATCGCGTCGCCTCGATTGCCGACTTAAATGGAGATGGCCGTCAGGAGCTTTTGATGATCAGTAATTTTGCCGGCGTGGATTTATACTCCTCGACAGAAAGCGAATTACTCGAGGATGTCACCAAAGACTGGTTGGAGTCGCCGCAAATGTTTGGCTCTACGCAACTGATCGCGGACTTCGACCGTGACGGCATCCTCGATATATTCGCCGGTGGAGCGGCTTCCGAAGTGGGGCGGAGGATGAGCGCGATGGGATCCAGTCGCGAAGGATTTTCCGAAATTGAAGCCATGCTCCCGATTGTGGCCAGAGGCAGTCGGCTTTGGCGGGGGGGTGAAAACGGTTTCTCGCTCTACGACGATAAAGGCGTATTCGCGAGAGCTGGCTGGGTGTGGAGCGGCATCGATATCGACTTCAACAACGATGGATTGCTGGATTTGTATTTGAATAATGGAAACGTTAGCCGGAACACCGCGAGAAATTACGATGAGATATTCTGGCGACACGACCTCTACGACATAGAGGGCGAAGAAGCCAAGGATATGCTGGAGTTCTTTTCTAAGAACGATCCAGGAACCTTGTTTACCGAAGATGAATACGGTTGGGCTCCTTATCAGAAGAATCGATTGCTGGCCAATTTCGGGGAGAGCGGATTCGTCGATATCGCCTATCTGATGGGGATATCGCTGGAAGTAGATGGACGAGCTGGCGTGTCTGAGGATTTCAACTTGGACGGAAAACCTGATTTAGTTGTGCTCGATAGCGATTTAGTTGGAGAGCAACTTCACGTGAGAATCTTGGAAAATGATTTGGTTGGAGTTGGCAACTGGATAGGCGTCCAGCTCCGGCCAGCTCCGGATCATTCGGCTATCGGCGCGGTAATGCGGGTATTCGGCGATAACTATAAATCGGTTCGAGTGAACGCTCGCGGACAGATTCGGAGTTCTCAGACTTCCTCATTTATGAGGTTCGGCATAGGGGATCTGGATTCAATTGATAGAATCGAAATAACCTGGTCTGATGGCCGAGTGACCGAACTTTTCAACCCAGGCATTAACCAGTATCATGCTGTCGCGGCGGGGCAGTGATTTCGTGCTCCTTGTCGGTTTGATTGGGCGTCACCAGGCGAGCAGCTAGCCCATAGTTTTTCCTGACAACGGAAAAATCGATTAGGATGTCAATTTGCATGCAGCCCGTCGTTTCTCACGCCCGTCCCGTGGCTTTAAAACCGACTATTGGGGCAACCGGATCATGGGTGCCCCCGATCAGGTAAATGCTGAATCTACCTGCTGTTTTGCCCGTTTTGGGATTGTAGTAACGGAATTCGTATCGACAGGATTCCACAGAAGCCGTTTCCGACTTCATGATTTCCGTGGGCTCCCCCATTAGCTCTACAACCCTGTTTAGGGAAGGCGGGGAAAGCTGGGCAAGCGATGATGGGTCGATGGCGATGGTCACGCTACGGCGAAGCTTATTTATCTTGGCGAAGCCCATTCGGCTAAAGATCTCTTCCGTAAAGTCCTTGCCGAAAAGACCGACAAAAGCGTCGTCAATTTCCAAACGGGTGAGCAGGTCGTTCTCAAAACGGGCTCGGAATGTCATTTGAAACGAACGATCCGAATCATTCCCTTTTATTTTCTGGAAATTCCAGGACCAGAGTTCCTCTTGTCCAGTCGGGTCGACGAATTCGATCCGACTGGGCTGGGAACCGGTAATGAAAACGAAGTCGGAATTTTTCACGATTGGCTTAGCGAACTCGAAAGCCAATTGGGTATTGGGCAGCACGGAGACGTTTTCGTCGAACGCTTTCAGCTGATTCTTGAAGTGGAGAAGCCTTAAATATGCGCACCCGGTCAATGCCGGCAGCATGAGAGCGAGGCCAGATGCGATAACCCATCGTTTGGCTCGGCTTGAGGATGCGAATCTCATTTAGCGGGTGTTTTTATAATTCTGAGCATTGCTGCAAAAGAGCCGTGTCCGAGTGCGTGTCAGTGGACCGTGAAAGGAGCTTTGGGAAGCGTTCAATATCTCCGCTTCCCCGGAAAAACTCGCTTCGGCCGGACTCGACAAATCGGAATCCGTCTATTGAAATACTAGCGAAGAAGATTAGTTCTTCGGAAGATTCCAGCCCAGACCCGTTGCCATGCAACCTTTTTCCAAATCGATTGTAGTTCTCTGGGGCATCGCCGTGACAGTGATTTTGGCGGGGCCTCGGTCGGTAAAGTCGGCAGAACCTTGGCAAGTGGAAGCCCTCCTGCTTTATAATTCGGGATCGCCAGAGGTGAATGATTTGCGGGCCAGGAGCACGGGGAATCTCCGTTTAGGAGGGTATGCTCGGGCCTTAGAAATCTTGTTTCAAGAGCCAAGAGAGGAGGCAAATGTTCTTAGAGCGAAAAAGCTATTCGACCAGCTTTTCGAGGTTAATGGAAAAGACGATGTCGGTATGGCTTCGGCCTATTACTTGGCTCGAATCAGCCACAAGTATTTGGTCGAACCAGACCTTGAAGCGGCTCGGCTGGGCTACAGGTATTTATTCGAAGCGTATCCGGAACGTTTTTTCGGCGAGCTGGCTTTCCTCAAATTGGTCCTAGTAGAACTATACGAGCGTGATTCGGAAGAAAGCGTCCAGCAAAGGCTGGAGAATCTCGAGAAAAGCGGGGCGCGACTGACCATTCCAGAGATGCGTCGCGGGTTTCATCGGTCCATGGGAGAAGCCTACCGAGTTTTCGAATTATCGGACGCCAACGCCTACGAGCATTTAAAAGCCGCTTACGAGCTCGATGCTCCAGTGCCCGAAACGCAAATCGAACTGATGCTCTCGGTGGCGGAATTGGCGGAAGCCATGGGAGATGTGGATGTAGCCATCTCAGCGTTAGAAGACTTTTTGGCGACGGCCGAGTGGGATGAACGGCGCCAATCTGTTGCTATTCAGCTGGCGGAATTGAAAACCCAAAGTCGATAGGCATGCCCGTCTGCCTGTATCTCGAGCATAGATACGTTGCAGACTCGACTTTGAAGTGGAGACCCTTTCATTCTCCTGCAAATGAGCGATAGCGCCGAATCGGAAGAGCCCCCGTTTTCCATCGTCTCCAGTTTCGTCAGGGAGCGAAATGTCCTTTTCGCGTTGGCGAACTTTGGACCGCTGTATGTTGATTATTATCTCCATTTGAAGGATAATCGAATCGAGATCGACGTAGAAACGGACGAGCTGCTGAAACGGGGATTGGCGGCTTTCGCTCTGCATTGCGTCTCTCGACCCAGAAATGAGGTATTGGCTTGGACGATAAACTTTCAGAAGCCTTTGTTGAACCTGTTTATGGGAGGAGATACCAGCGATGGATCCGTCGTCGGCAGAGTCTTCACTGAGAATGTGAAAGAGGCGGAAGAAAACGTGTTTTACCAGGAGATCGTCAAGGGGAATAGACCGCTCCACAGAAGTGTAGTATCCTTCGAAGGAGGCGACCCATTGTTGGCCGCCGAGGCCTACTACGAACGCAGCGAACAGCGGCCGGCCCGATTTTTTCAAGTGGATGCTGAAACCTTCGCCATTGCTTCAGCCCATCCGGACTACGACCGAGAATGGTTTCGAGGCCTGAAATCGGACGATCTGTTCGATCTTGGAAAACGGGAAATCGTCAAACCACTGGAAACGCGTGTCCTCCGTTGGCATTGCGGCTGCAACCAGAAGCGGATACTCGAGGCTTTGATGCCTGTGTGGAAGCAAAGTCCTGAGGAGCTGTTCCTCGGTGAAGAATTGATTGAAGTGAACTGCCCGCGTTGCGCCGGAAAGTGTCGGATCAGCCGCGAAATGATGGAAGCGTACGCCGCGGAGATGGGAAGGTAGAGCGGCCTTTATATATCAAACGCATGCCGGAGTTAGCGGAAGTAGCTTACTATTGTTCTCGTTGGAATCCGGGACTGGGCGAACGGATTCTTCGTGTTCATATGAATGGACAGAAACGCTGCTTTCGAGGTGTGGATGCGTCTCAATTGGCAGGGGCTTTGTCGGGAAATCGGTTGGTCAGCTCCCATACGCATGGCAAGCGCATGCTGTTCAAGTTAGATCAGGGTCTGTGGCTGGGTATCCATTTGGGAATGACCGGCAGTTTGCTGATGAGGCGGAAAGAGGCGGAGCTGGAAAAACACGATCACCTGGCCCTGGAAACGCGCGTGGCGTGGCTGGTTTTCAACGATCCGCGGCAATTCGGCAGGATTGAGCATCATGAAAGCAAAGGCTTGCCTGAGTTTTGGCGAAACTTGCCACCTGAGACGATCTCGGAAAGATTCGATTTTCAGCATTTCCGTAGATTTGCTGAGAAGGGAGCGAAGCAGCCGTTGAAAAGCGCGTTATTGGATCAATCGCGATTCCCAGGGGTGGGAAACTGGATGGCGGACGAGATTCTTTGGCATTCCCGAATTCGGCCGCAGCGCTCGATCGCTACGCTGAATGAACACGAGCTTAAAGATTTGTTTCGAGCTATTAAGCGGGTATCCCGTATAGCCATGAAACGTATTGCTCCGGACTTTTCAGATCCTCCTAAATCCTGGCTTTTCCATCGAAGATGGAAGGCGGGTGGGCTTTGCCCGAAAACGGGAGCCCATCTAAACCGGGATAGTATTGGTGGTCGGACGACCTGCTGGTCCAATGCCTGGCAGCGCTAGCCCCCATTGTTTCCCGCAAATTGCGTCGCGAGAAATGCGGGCTAAGGTGAGAGGCGATCGATGCTCCAGGTATCGTCGGCGCTGATTGAATACATAAACCGGTCATGGATACGGTGCGTCCCGCCCTGCCAAAATTCGAACGAGTCTGGACGGACGCGATAGCCGCCCCAAAATGAGGGCAGGGGCACAGCGCCGCTTTTGAATTTGCGCCTCATTTCGTCGAGCTTTGCCTGCAACAAGGATCTCGAGGAGATGACGGAGCTTTGTTCGGAGGCCCAAGCTCCGATTTGGCTTCCGTATGGGCGCTTGACGAAGTACTTGAGCGATTCCGTTGACGAGATCTTTTCCGCGGTTCCGGAAATGGCGACTTGGCGATGAACGGCGACCCAAGGAAAGAGCAGCGAAACGCAGGCATTCGTCTCGATGTGTCTCGCTTTGCGGCTGCCGAAATTAGTGAAGAAGATGAATCCCTTTTGATCAAAGGCTTTCAGGAGAACCATGCGTTGCCATGGTCGCCCGTCCTCATCTACCGTGGCCAAAGACATGGCGTTCGGCTCAACGACCTCTAATTCTTGGGCTTGGGAAAACCAGGTCTCGAATTGGTCGACGGGATTGGCGGCCAAATCCTTTCGATGAAGGCTCGCTCCTGTGTATTCCTTCCGTAGTTTGCTAAGATCTTTGGCCACGACTTGGTGAAGAGCTTCGGCAGGTACAATTAGAGCGTTCTTGAGCGGCTTCTAGGCCTCTTTTTTGAGGCGTTCGAGCGAATGGGTGGCCATTTCGGATATGGATTGCAGATTGCTCTGCAATCGCTCGAGAGCTGCATCGTCAAAAAGGCCCGCATAGGCGGACTCGGTCGCGGACTGCTTTTCTAGGGCTAGTTTTTCGCCCGTGTGAACCCCTCCGCTCAATTGGCTATTGCTGCGGTAGCTTTGCCCTAGGTTGGATAATCGTGTAGAACTGTGAGCTGGATCGATGCTTTCCATTTACCTTGTTTCTGGCGTTGAATGATTAGTGTACCGAGAGCAGAGGCGGAGGCTAAAGCTATTATCCCAGGCAGTCCGATTCATCGTAATCTAGGTAAGTGCAGGCAAGCTAACGGCCTCAGCCTCTAATACACTTGGGGCGATTACAGCTTCTGTTGCAAACGAATTTGTCCAAAATAGAGGATATACTCTATGCGAGGAGAGGCGATTCTCCTCAGGAATCTGCTAAACGAAACGACTTTTCACACATGCCTTCCCAGACAGATTTTTGAATAGGTTATAGACTGAATTGAAGTTGCCCAATATTCGCCACGGAGATTTGAATATGGGCCATGTTGGTGATCCGTCGAAAGGTAGAGCGTAATCAGAGCTATACGGTTTTCATGTTGCCCGGGTACTTTAAGCAATGGCCTACTTCCGATTACGAGCATCAAGAAATTCTCAAGGTGTTCAAACAGGACCGACCCCTTGCGGGTATCGTCAATGACTTCTCGGAATTCGGAATCTCGGAGTTGCCTGGCAAGGTTTCGGATTCCAACGGAGCTTAGCTTCAAGAAGGTTGTTTTTTTCGTCTTTGCAGGGATCCGGAAACCAGGCCTGCCAAGACGAGTTGCAAAGCGTGGTAGATCATGAGGGGTATGAGAATCGGGCCCTGAGCTAGATCGTCGGATTGGCCCGCAAACACGACTGCTGCAATTGGCACGCCAGCGGCCAGAGTCTTTTGGGAGCTGCAAAAAAATACTGCGATCCTTTGGCTGACTGAATGAGAAGCGAGCCGGGAAGATGTCCAGGCGAGGGAAGATAGAAGCCCTAGAAAAAGAGTAGAGAAAAGGACAGCTAGTAAAATGGATGAAAGAGGGAAATCTGCCCAGACCTCTTGGGAGAAACTGTCGCAAAAGGCGGCAAAGACGACGTATAGAATCATGCTGTTATTGAAACGCTTGATGGCTTTCCCTAACGCGTCGATGACGCCATTTCTAATTGCCATTCGTCCCAGCTGGCCAACTACCAGAGGCAGGAGAATGTAAAACGCTATTTTCGCGATAAGCGAGCTGATTGGAGGAAACTGGTCATTCGCATTGGCGAACATGGCTAGACACCAGAGAGGAGTGATCACCACGCCAATTAGGTTGGAAAAGGTGGCGTTAAACAGGGCGGCTCCCGCGTCTCCCCCACTAGTGGCGGTAAAAACGGTCGATGAAAAAATGGTGGAAGGCAGAACGGATAGAAAGAGCAGCCCGGGCTTCAGATTTGAAGGTATCCAAGGACCGAAGAGGATGACCAGCAGGAGCATTAGGGCGGGGGAGATCAGAAAAATACAGCTTTGGCAGTAGATATGCAGACGCCATCGGGTAACGCTGATCAGCAGCTTTCGCGTGTTTAGTGTTAAGCCCTGGAAAAAGAATATGAGCGCTATGGCGATTTTTGTTGTGATCTCGGTCTTCAGCGGCCCACCAGTCGCCCCGATATGAGGGAAAAAGTAGGCTAGGAGGATGGCCAAAAGGATGCCGCCCGTCAAAAGTTGGCCTTTGAGTCGATCAAGCACGGCGTTGGGGATTCGGCCGGTTGGCGGCTCTTGTGGTTTGGAGGTATCTTCGGTGTTTCAAGATTTGAGTGGCGCCGCCAATTGGAAACTAATCGAAATGAGATCGTTCACTAGGTGCTGGCCGAGCGCTTCGAAGACCCGTCCGGATCCGTACTTTGAACCCCATTGGACACGATCGAAATCGAAATGGGCTTGGAGGGCGATAGTCGTATCGCTGAATCCCAGCAAAGCGGGAAATTCGAGTTTGGCCGAGCGGCCTCTCAAGTTCAGAGTTCCTTCAATGCGATAGTTGGGTGAGCCGGGCGCGGCTGCATCGATCGGTTTTGCCGCGCCGAGTTCGAAGGTCGCTGTTGGGTATGAATCAACGAGGAAAAAGTCACCCGTTCGCAGATGGTCGATGAGAACTTTGGCCAAGCTGTGATCTTCGATATCCCGGCAATGGATTGAACTCATATCAATGACCGCTTTTCCGCCAACGAGGCGGCCCCGATCCAACTCTATCGTGGCTTCCGAGAGTCCAACGGTCCCGTCGTGTTGATTGACCAAGTTGCGACCAACCCAGCGGACGACGCTCTTTTCGACGTCTACGGCGAATGCGCCGTCGGGCGCGGGGCTCGGTTGGCCATTGCCGAGGACGGGCAGATCCGCCTGTTTCCAGGCTTCTAACCCGCCTGACAGAATAGAGACATTGGTCCAGCCTCCGGCCTCGAGTTTTTCATAGGCGAAGTGGCGGGGTTCATACTCGTCACTGAGTCCGTAAGCGACAACTTCGCGACGCTTGTCGGGAACGATCTCGGTCGCAGACTCGATAAAGTCAATCTCGTAGACACAGGCATTGATCGCCTTGGGGAGATTTTGGGCTTGGTATTGCTGTTCAGTGAGAACGTCTAGCAGTTCTGGAGGCGAGTCGCTGGTGAGGCTTTGGTTTAGCGTTTGAGGTGAAATCGGTTTCATTGTTGATTCGGCCTTGTTGGGACTACAGCTCGTTTACAACTTGAGGTGCATGTGAACGTGTTCGATTCCAGCCTCAAAATAGGGATCGCCTTGGGCCTGGAATCCGAATCGCTCGTAGAAATGCTTGGCATGAACCTGGGAAGACAAGACAATTTGCCTATGGCCTCGGTTTTTTGCTGCTTCGATCAGGGCTCGAAGGATTGCAGAACCGACTCCATGGGAACGAAAGGCAGGAAGCACTGCCATGCGGCCGATATGGCCGTTTGGCAGCAATCGACCGGTTCCCACGGCTTTCCCTCCTACAACGGTGGCGACAGCGTGCAGGCATTCAGAATCTCTTCCGTCGATCTCTAAACTGGGATCTACTCCTTGTTCTTTGACGAAGACATCGAAGCGAATTGATAGAATCTCCTCTTGGAGTCGGGAGAATTCCGTTAACTCAATCGATGTCATCGTCGGTTTTGCCTGACAGGCTCGAAGACGGTTTTCAAATCCATTGTTTACTCGCTCTATGGGCAAATGCCTGGAAGCCGTTGACTGGGTGTGTAGACCCGCAATTGCGCATTAGGGCCAATTTAACGATGTATTTGCCGATCATTTGGCCTAGGAAGCTCGCTTGCGAGCGATAGTTTACCTAGAATGGACCCCCGTTGATTCGCCAGCAAGCGCGCTTCCTGCAAGGTAAACAGCTTAAGTTGACGCCCACACGCAATTGCTGAGGCAAAGACTATTGCTATCTTCAATCTTGCTTCGGGGCTGGCCGGGAAAGCCTGCTTAGCCTATAGACGGAAATTAGGCTAAACTCTCTATTAACAGAATTCGATTGTTTCGCTATAGTGACTCGCTAGATTTGAATTGGAACTCGATTACAGGTTTTGGGTTCAATATAGGAGTGAGTGCGGGCTATCCCAACGAGCGGGCCCCGTACGATCGAATATGCATCGCAGTAGGCAATCTTCTTCTTTGGCAAGGCGTGGTTCGGTGACTAGCGCCCGGGAGGGCATGGCCATTGAGGGTAGCAGTTTTAATAGAGGCAGCTGTTTAACTAGGAAGGCTATTGATCCTCTTTGCTTAAAGGGGATCCTGACGTTAGCGGCCTATTTTCTATTCGCTCAAGCGGTTCCCATTCTTAGATCCGAAATGGAGCCCACTGAAGGGCCTCCCCTTGTTTTTTCTCACACGTTGGTTCCCGAAGAGCTGCGAAGCGGGGAGCGCTACCAGCTCGGCCCGATTGGGCATGTGGCAAATTTTGGATACGAATTCGAGCTCTACTCCGATTTTGGGGAATATCGAGTTCGAGGCATCGATATGCTAGAGAGACGGGTCAATGAGATCCACGCCTTGGAGCGTTTGGAAGAGATTAGCAAAACAGACGCCTTCGCCAAGTCCTTCTCAGAGGCCCTCAAGAATCCCCTAGTTCGAACCTGGACCGTGGCCCGAAAGCCGATTTCTACAGTCGTGGGCATCCCCGGCGGGGTGGCCCGCTATTTGCAAGGCAAGTTTTACGAGGTCAAGAAAGGGTCCCGAGTGGTGGCAACCAAAGCGAATCCCCAGAATTTTAGACCGGGAGACAGGGAGGAACCGGAAGAAGGGGAATTTTCGGAGGGAACGGTAAAGAAGGTAGGGAGCGCGACCAAGAAGCTGAGCCGAAGGCACTTGGGGTTCGATCGAGCCAAACGGGATTGGGCGAGGCGCTTGAAGGTGGATCCCTACTCGACTAATGACCATCTGCAATATGAACTGGAACGGATTGCTTGGGCCTCGAGCGTCGGATCGTTTGCGGCCGAGTTTGCCATGCCCACTAGCTCGGTACTTTCCTATACGCTGCAAGCCCAGGAGCTGGTTTGGAGCAAATCGGAATTAGAACTGGAGCGTTTGAATTCCATTGCCCTAACGGACATGGGCCTAGAGAAGGACGTTATCCTGATTTTCAATGCACTAGACCATTATACGCTTACCGAAAAGACTGAACTCGTTTTGACATTGGACGAACTCGACGTCGAGGGAAGGCTGGAACTGGTCCGATTGCTGCTCGAGGTTCAAAGCCGTGAAGAGGCGTCGCTCATGGTGAATATTGTGTCGATTTTTGGAAACTACAGCCAGTTGGTTCAGCCACTGCATAGATTGGAAGTTAGACGGGGATTGGCGGTAGCTGTCAGCGAAGAAGGGTCGATTATTCTCCCCTTGGCTTTGGATTATCTTCACTGGGATCCTGAATTAACCGATTCGCTCCTCTCTGAGGAAATGGAAGGCGCCTCGCGTGAGCTTTGGATAAGCGGCACCGCGTCTTCGATAGCCAAACGCCAGTTAGCCATTCACGAATGGGTCTTACGCGAACGCTGCTTTGATGTCCTCTCCGAGCTTCGGGCCTCTAGGTAGCGGCTCTCGGCCGAGCCTCTGATTTCGATTGCCAGCAAACGCCGTCTATGTTTGAACCCACACAAATTTAACCCTGAAAACATATGTTATCTCGCCGGAAATTCATTAAAGCCTCTGCGCTGGCTACGAGCGCCTTCGCCATCATCCCCAGTTGGGCCAAAGCGGCCAATGGAGACATACGC
>Ga0181579_10004120_pt1 | contig 11351 bp, 8 predicted proteins | sample 071ome_24_FD_132996 | JGI IMG/M metagenome (GOLD analysis project Ga0181579, IMG submission 132996) | Coastal salt marsh microbial communities from the Groves Creek Marsh, Skidaway Island, Georgia - 071402CT metaG (megahit assembly) | ecosystem: Environmental > Aquatic > Marine > Intertidal zone... | reverse complement strand
GTCATCGAATTCGCTGGGTACATGGGGCCAACGGCTGTGGATAATGCCCAGCGCAGCGTAGCAACTGGCCAAATCGTCCACGATGATTCGGATGGCCCGCACATCGTGCACTTCTTCTAGGGGAATCCCCTTGGACTGCATTTTGCGCCAAATACTGAATATGTTTTTTGCACGACCTTTTACTCTCGCATCGATACCTGCCTGCGCAAGACAAGTTTGCACGACGCTGACAAGTTCACCCACCTGTTCTTCACGTTCCTGACGGCGACGTTTCAGTTGTTTGGCGATCCCAAGATAGATGTCTTCCCGCAGATAGCGCAGGGACAAATCCTCAAGCTCCCACTTGAGCTGCCACATTCCCATGCGGTTGGCCAGCGGCGCAAAAATACTGGCGGCTTCTTGGGCAATACGCCGCTGACGCTCTTCATCGTAGTGTTTGGCGTGGCGCAGGGCTAAAACCCGTTCCGCAAGCTTAATAACCGCAACGCGAAAGTCTTGGATTAGGGAGACGAGCATGCGTTTGATATTTTCAACCTGAGCATTTTCCTTGCCTGCCATCAACGGTGCGTCTGATACTTCTAGCAGGCTGGACGTGGCAAGGGCTGCCACGGCGATGCACAGCTTAGCCCCGTCGGCCCCCAAGTGCTGCCGGAGTTCCTCCTCATTGGTGTGGCCCCGTCGAAAGGCTGTATAAGCAAGCGCCGCCAACACGGCAGGACGATCCAGCCGTAGCTCGGCTACCATCTCGGCCAGTTCCAAGCTTTGCGCCAGCCGGTCACTATCAAGGCCGGCCAACCAGCCAACAACGCCCATTAGCTCGGCCTCGTCCAGCTTTTCGTGAGACGCGCCAAGGCGCGCACACCACCGCTGCACATCAACCTTTCCGTCATCCAGCAAAGGCACTTGAGAACTAACGCTTACCATTTAAATTGCTCGCTTAGGCCTTGTTTCGCACAAAGTGTCCGACCGTCTCCACATGAGCCGTGCCGGGGAACATATCGTACACCCCTACTTGCTTCAGACTAAAGCCGCAAGCTTCAAGGCGTTTGGCATCCTCGGCAAAGGTAACCGGGTTGCAGGAAACATAGACAATTTGCGACAAGCTGGGCTGCCGCGCCCATCCCGTTAAATTGGGACCCGCTCCGCTTCGCGGTGGGTCGAGGATCAACGCATCCGGCGCGCGGCCAAAGTGCAAGAAACGGCTGTCGATGCCGTCAGCGACAGTCTCGGTCGGTACAGCCTCCGCTGCTACCGGCATGAATCCGCCATCACCGTAAAGATCCTCATCAAAGAACGCGCAGCTGCCATCGAGCGCGTTTGCCCGAGCATTCTGCCGGGCCATGACTACCGCCTCAGCACTGGCTTCTATGCCCACCGCCAAAGCACCCGCCCGAGCAAGCGGCAGGGTAAAATTACCGATGCCACAAAACAGATCGATAACCACTCGATCACGCACGTCGCCCAGATAGGCCATGGCCGTTCGTATCAGCTCTCGGTTCATGGGGGCGTTTACTTGGGTGAAATGATGTGGATAAAACCCAAGGCTCACCCCGAATTCGGGAATTTGGTAGTGCAGTAGCGGCATCCGCGGCTGATGTTCGGCAACGACTTTGAGGGTGTCATATCCCTTACTCTGCATCAGCACCACAGCACCGCAGCGCCTCTGAAATTGCTGCCATAGCGCCTCTTCTTGGGCGCTCAAGGGCTGCAGGTGCCGCACGATGACCGCACACAGGTCATCACCCTGTGCTAATTCAATTTGCGGCACGGTTCTGGGGTCGGACATCTGCCCAATGGTGGTTTTCAAAGGCGCTATTAGCCGCGACAGTTCGGGAGTCAGGGTCAGGCAAGCATCGATCCGGGCGACGCGATTGCTGAAAGATTCGCGAAACCCAACCAACACCGAATCGCCCACAACCCGCACCCCCATGCGCGCCTTGCGGCGGTAGCCAAGACGCAGCAAAGCGGTCGGTGAGCGCCAACTCTGAGGTTCCACGGCCTGCTGTGCTAGCTGGGTCTTTAGTTGCTGTTGTTTGTGCTCCAATTGGGCCTTGGGCGCAAGATGGTGAGTAGCACAGCCGCCGCAGCGCGGAAAATACTGACAGGGCGAGTTCATCCGATCTGCATGCAGTTGCTTTAGCGGCTGCCCGTCTGCAAAGCGATTACCGCCCCGACGCTTCAAGATGCGCGCCTTGACGGTTTCCCCCGGCAACGCATTTCTTACCCACACCGGTCGCTCATTGTGGGTGCCGCCACCCATACCCTGATCTGACAAGCTGGTGATCTCTAACTCAATCTCTGTGGGTTGCTTTGGCAATGCTCGTATCCCTTCCTGCGGTTTAAATCGATGCTGTTTTCTTCATGCTTTGACGCTAGCGCCGAAACATCTTGCGACTGGTCAGCGGTTTACCGCCCAACAGCGGCGCCAAGGCCGCCCGCATCAGCACCTTGGCGGCGTCCTGAGTCCTAGGCGTCGCAAAGTCCCGGCTGGCGATTTGTTGCAACTCGACCCCGGAAAATAACCGCGCCCCCGCGGTGGTTTCTGCTAGCGCTGGGCGGAACCCGGTTTGCGCCTCAAAAACGTACCGCCCGTGTTCCTGCAGCGGCTGGCCTCGGACCGAAAAATCTATGCCGTAGCCCAATTGCTGCAGCAGCTCAAGCTCAAAACAGCGCAGGGCGGGCTGCAGTGGATCATGCTCCTCGAGGGCCTCTAAAACGCGCATGGTTGAGGCAAAGATCAATGGATCTTCCTGCCGCTCCTGCAGCAGTCGAGTAAGCAATTCCAGAACATAAAAGCCCGCGTAAAGCCCCTCACCCTGCAGGCCGATAAAGTGATGGCTCTCAAACTTTTGGATCGTAACCAGATCACTGCGACCGAAGTACGTTACCGTGCCCACACTAAAAGGCTGAACCGATACCTGTCCCTGTTTCTTGCTGCGATAACCCCGTAACACACCGGCAAGGCGGCCTTGTCCTTGGGTCAGCATCTGCACAATGGCGCTGGTTTCTTGATAGGGTCTCACGTGCAGAACCAGAGCCGGCTGGATTTGTGCGTTCGCAGGCATGGTCGGTCTCAGTCGTAACCTAGGCTGCGCATGTGAATCCGGTTATTGGTCCAGCCCTTTCGCACCTTGACCCACAAATGCAGCATTATCTGATGATCGAGCATCAACTCGATATCTTTGCGAGCTTCCTGACCAATCAGTTTCAGCCGCGCGCCGGACTTGCCGATGACGATGCGCTTTTGCCCGTCGCGCTCAACAATAATGTCCGCGTGGATATCGATGACTTTATCGCCTTGCTTAAAGTGCTCTATCACCACTGTGGAGGTGTGAGGAATCTCATCCCCCAGTTGGCGCATGAGTTTCTCTCGCACAATCTCTGCCACCAAAAAGCGCTCCGGTTGATCGGTTACCTCATCATCGGCGAAAAAGTGTGTCCCCTCAGGCAGACGTTGGAATACATGCTGACGAAAGCGCTCTATGCCGTCCTCTTTCAAGGCGCTTAGGGGCACGATCTCGTCAAACAGCCCCAGTTCGCCCAAGGCCCGCATTTGCGGCAGCAGTTGTTCTTTATCCTTAACCAAATCCACCTTGGACAGTACCGCAAACTTAGGCGCGCTGCGGGCAGCTACCAGCTTCAGCACATGGTCGTCTGCCTCGGTGGTTTTGCCGCCCTCAATCAACACCACCAACAGATCCACATCCGCCAAGGCGGAGGTGGCGTTACTGACCATATAGCGGTTTAACTCCCGCTCGGTTTGCTGGTGAATGCCCGGCGTGTCAACGTAAATCGCCTGATGGGCGCCCTGGGTGTCGACTCCAATCAGGTTACGCCGGGTGGTTTGAGGTTTACGCGAGGTAATACTGATCTTCTGCCCCAGCACATGATTGAGCAGCGTGGACTTACCCACATTGGGCCGCCCTACCAAGGCCACATAGCCACACCGTTGCACCTCAATCATTGTTTTCACCCGGGTTGCCGTTGTCTTGCGTCTGTTTGGTACCGACGTTAACGATCTTGCTTGATTGGCCTCGGAATTGCGCAGCCTTGCCCTGCTGCATGTCAGCTTGCTGCTGGGTCTGCTGTTTGGCGAGGGCTAAAATTAGCACCTGCTGAGCCGAAGCTTTTTCAGCCCCTCGACGAGACGACTCCTGAGCCACGGCCATAAGGCCCAAGGCGGGTACTTCGCACTTTACCGTGTACTGCCGCAGGTGATCCGCACCGCTGATCTTGTCCACTGTGTATAAGGGCAACTCCAATCCGTTGCCCTGAAGCAGTTCCTGCAAGCGAGTCTTCGGGTCCTTCAGACTTTGGGCATCCAAGCCCTTGGTCAGGTCATTAAACAGCTGATGCACTAGCCTCTGGGCCTGTTCGATGCCGCCGTCTTCGTGCACCGCGCCAATCACCGCCTCCAAGGCATCAGCCAAAATGGAGGCGCGTTCGCGCCCGCCAGAGCGCAGCTCACCGGAACCTAACAAAAGACATTCGGGCAGTTGAATGCTTAAGGCCACCTGAGCCAGGGTTTTACCGCGCACCAATTGCGCCCGCATCAACGACAGGGCATCTTCCTGTACATCTGGGTATTGACGGTAAAGCATGCTGCCCACCAGATAGCCCAACACCGCGTCGCCCATGAACTCCAAACGTTCGTTGTTGGTCTTGGAATAACTCTTATGAGTTAGGGCCTGCTGCAACAGTTTGGGTTGCTTGAAGCGATAACCAATTTTGTCTTGGAGCTTTTCCATGCGATTGGCGCTGGCGTTTGGCGTGACCATACCCTTAGTCGTGGGAGCCTTGCTCAAGCCAGCGGTTTCGATCAAATGTAGGCAAATTCCAGCCCGGTGGTTTGTGCGCCCAAATGGCAATCGCCTTGCCCACCACGTTGTCACGCGACGCTAAGCCCCACGTCCTTGAATCGGCGGAATGGTCTCGGTTGTCGCCCATTACAAGATACTCGCCGGGTCCCACTTCCCAACTTTGGGGCCGCTCAGGACTGCGGGTACGATGCATGCGGTGTGCTACGCCGGAAATTTCTTCGATGTATTCTTGAGCAGGAATTCCATACTTGGAATCCATGAAGTCCTGCACGAAGGTGTATTTCAGACGCTGGCCGTTAACGGTCAGCCTCTTGTTCTCGTAGCGCACTGAGTCTCCGGGAATACCGATGACGCGCTTGATAAAGTACCGCGGATCGTGAGGCGGAATGAACACCATCACGTCCCCTCTGGCCGGAGGCTCCCCCTCACTAAGCTTCACATCAAACACCGGCATCTTCAGGCCATAGTCGTATTTGTTTACCAAAATAAAGTCCCCGACTTCCAGCGTTGGCACCATGGATTCCGAGGGAATTTGATACGGCTCGGCGAGAAAACTGCGAAGCACAAAAACCGCCACAAAGATCGGGAAAAATGATCTCGCGTACTCCACCACCACCGGGTCTTCTGGCGCGGTTTCCGCCTGCTCCTTGGCCAGTCGTTTGGGCTTGAAGACCCACGCATCCAGCGCCCAAATTCCACCGGAAATCACCGACGCCCAGAACAGGTAATAAGGTAAATCGATATCCATCTTCGTCTAGCGCTCTACCTTCAAGGCCGCCAAGAAAGCCTCTTGAGGTATCTCCACGGACCCCACTTGCTTCATGCGTTTTTTGCCCTCTTTCTGCTTTTCCAGCAGCTTCTTTTTGCGCGTGATGTCGCCGCCATAGCACTTGGCGGTCACGTTTTTACGCAGAGCTTTCACGGTTTGGCGCGCCACAATTTGCCCACCGATCGCCGCTTGCAGAGCCACATCGAAGAGCTGCCGGGGAATCAGTTCCTTCATCTTTTCCGCCAGCGCGCGACCACGGCTTTGAGCCTGATCCCGGTGCACGATGCTTGCCAGCGCATCTACCTTGTCACCGTTAATCAACATATCGAGCTTCACCAGCTTGGCCGATTCGAAGCGCACGAAATTGTAGTCCAAAGACGCAAAACCTCGGCTCACCGACTTGAGACGATCAAAGAAGTCCATTACCACCTCGTTCATCGGCATTTCCCAGTGCATGGACACCTGTCCCTGGGAAAAGTGCATATTTTTCTGCACCCCGCGTCGCTCCACACACAGGGACATGACGTTGCCCACATAGTCTTGGGGCACCAGGATGTTGACCTCGGCGATCGGTTCGCGCATTTCTTTGAAATTATTCGGCAGTCTGGACGGGTTATCGATTTGCTTCACCGAACCGTCGGCCAGCGCGACCTCGTAAACCACAGTGGGTGCCGAGGTGATTAGGTCTAGATTGTATTCCCGCTCCAGCCTTTCTTGCACAATTTCCATGTGCAGCATGCCGAGGAACCCGCAGCGAAAGCCAAAGCCAAGCGCGTCTGAGGATTCAGGCTCATAGAACAACGACGCGTCGTTAAGCACCAGTTTTTCCAATGCCTCGCGAAACGTTTCAAAATCCTCGGAATGCACCGGGAAAAGCCCCGCATACACCTGAGGCTTCACCCGGGTAAAGCCCGGTAACTGCTCAACGTCGGGGGTTTTGGCGCTGACCAAGGTATCCCCCACCGGCGCACCGGTGATGTCTTTGATACCCGCAATCACGTAGCCCACCTCGCCGGCGCCTAGGCTCTTGTCCGGCTCCCGCTTGGGGGTAAAACGACCCAACTGGTCAATGGTATGGGTCTTCTTGGTGGACTTGATGTGGATTTTGTCGCCCTTGTTCAGACGCCCCTGCACAACTCGCACCAGTGAGACAATGCCCAGATAGTTATCAAACCAAGAGTCAATGATCAGGGCCTGCAGATCTTCTTCGTCGCTGCCCTCCGGCGGCGGAATAGCGTCCACCAGATAGTCCAGCAGTTCATCGACACCGATTCCGGTTTTGGCACTGCATTGAATGATGTCCGAAACGTCCAGACCGATAATGTCTTCGATTTCTCCGGCCACACGTTCCGGCTCCGCCTGAGGCAAATCAATTTTATTCAGCACCGGCAGCACCTCTAAGCCCTGCTCAATGGCGGTGTAGCAGTTGGCGACACTCTGAGCCTCTACCCCTTGGGCTGCGTCCACCACCAGCAAGGCGCCCTCACAGGCGGCCAGTGAGCGCGATACCTCATAGCTGAAGTCAACGTGCCCGGGCGTGTCGATAAAGTTCAGCTGATAGGTTTCGCCATTGCTGTGTTGGTAGTGAAGGGTCACACATTGGGCCTTGATGGTAATACCCCGTTCCCGCTCCAGATCCATGGAATCGAGCACTTGGGCTTCCATCTCTCGATCGGACAGACCACCGCAGCGCTGAATAAAGCGATCGGCCAAGGTGGACTTGCCGTGGTCGATATGGGCAATGATCGAGAAATTGCGAATGTGATGGTTGTCTGCCACGCGGCGCGTACTCTTGGTTGAGGGGACCGAAGTTTAGCCCATACAGGACTGGCTATATAGCGACCATCTCGCCGGTTTAGTTTTTGGCAAGGAACCCTTTGCAGGCAGCGAGCAGCCTGTGGGCTGACCTCGGCAGAGGTCAGCCCTCGTCCGGCACGCGTAAGGTAATGTACGTGCGTCTGGCCGCGCTTCCCTGCTGACGCAGTACCAGCACAGGAATGACATCCCCAGCCTCTGCGTCGTCGGCCACGTCACGCAGGGTATCCGCACTATCGATGATCCGCCCTTTCATGCGGAGCACGACATCGCCGGCTTGCAGCCCAGCCTCCTCCGCGATACCAGAAACCCTGACAACTTCAGCGCCGCCATCGATGTCCAGATCGCTCAGGCGGCTGGCGGCAACATCACGCACAGTCATGCCAAGCGCCGTCTGTCGGTCGGCCCCGCCGGAGCCGCCGCCGGACGCCAGCCTGGGATCCTCAGGCAGTTCACCCAGCACTACCTTGAGTTTGACTTCCTTGCCCCCTCGGAAAACCACCACCTCGGCGGCCTCACCCACCGGCGTTCGTCCTACCCAATGAGGCAGCTCGCCAACCCGAGAAATTTCCTCACCGTTAAACCGAACAATGATGTCTTCCTCTTGTATACCGCCAGCCTCCGCTGGGCTGTCGTCCATTACCCGAGCGATCAGCGCACCTCGAGGCCGGTCGAGGCCAAAACCCTCTGCCAGATCCTTCGTCAGCTCCTGAATTTCAACACCAAGCCAGCCTCGGGCAACCCGCCCGTTTTCCTTCAGTTGAGCCACCACACCCATGGCGATATCAATCGGAATAGCAAAACTCACACCCATAAAACCGCCGGAGTTTGAGTAGATCTGCGCGTTGATACCAATGACCTCGCCGTCGAGGTTAAACAGCGGTCCGCCGGAGTTGCCTGGATTAATCGCCACATCGGTTTGAATGAAGGGTACGTAGTCTCCGGTTTGGCGGGTGGTCAGGCTGCGGCCCTTGGCACTGACAATGCCCGCGGTAACGGAATAATCGAAACCGAAGGGTGAGCCTATGGCCAGAACCCACTGCCCCACTTCCACGTCATCAAAGTTGCCCATCTTCAGAACCGGCAAGTCGTTGTCTGCCTCGATCTTCAGCAGCGCCAGATCAGAGCGCTGGTCACTGCCAATCAATTCAGCCTCGTACTCGCTGCGATCACTCATCCGCACGATAATTTCAGCCGCGCCATCCACGACATGATGATTGGTCAAAATGTAGCCGTCTTGCTCGATTATAAAGCCACTGCCCAATGACCGCCGAGGGCTAGGCGGACGGCCATTGCCGGGCCCGCCACGCTGATTCGGCGGACCAAAGAAGCGATAAAACTCCTCTAACCGCGGATCGTCTGGCACGTTAGAACGGCGGGACTGCGCCTCACCTACGGTGCTGATGTTCACAACCGCTGCTTCGTTGGCTTTTACCAGCGCAGTAAAGTCGGGAAGCTCCGCTCGGACCATTGCGCTGCACAGCAACGCCATGGCGCCGACGCTGGCCAGCAATATTCGTCGGCCTATGCTGAAGCCTTTGGAACCGAGAGCGAATTCGGCAAGCTCGAGCCGGGTAGTGGGTATCCATGGACGCATGGCACGCTCCTTATGTGCAAAATCGAAGGCGGATTGTTAGTCCTGACGCGGATATTGGGTATCTGGCCTTGCGCTTTCAAGGCACAGTTACCTAATGAAACACTTTGTAAGGTTTTTTGCGAAGGAGTAGATAGCGAAAAAGGGCCTTCTCTTGGCCCCACGGATGCTTTTCGACGAACTCAAGGGAGCAACGGGTCTGTGGTCTGAGAATTTTTCGAAGACGACCCTCTGTCGCCTTCATCTCTTCACCTTTTCCCAGTGATCCCCTGGTTCCTTTGCACTGGCTGCGCGCCGACCTAAAGCACCGCGGCGCTTCCAAGGCTGCCCATATACTCCGTCGCGTCAGCCGAGTCACGATAAGAGAACGCCGCGTCCGCCCCCACACCGGTGCTGCCATCGGTGTAGGTGAACGTAAACTGACCGTGCTCGATTACCGAACCACTGCCCAAACTCTGGCGATTACCGTCGCTGCTTAGCGACAGGCCGGGGAGAGCGCTGGAGATCGGGCTTTGGCCCTTGCGGGCTTGTCACCCAGAGGTTATCTGTCGGCCCGCAGGCCGATCCAAAAATTTATTGCTGGATTTGCGCTTGGCTGACCGTTAGTCGAAGCGCCCGTCGCGCGATGATCTCGCACTGTTTGTTTCTAACCTAGGCTGGTTTGATAGCGTTTCGACGACAACGCGCTGTCGTCTTCACCCGTTTTCCAGCCCCTGCTTCCCCGGTGATCTAAACGATCTCTGCGCGGCGCAATTCGCTGACCACATTGCGCACATCTCGTCGGGCAAGCGTGCCTCCTACAACGCACGCCAGAACCATACCGCTGACCAAAACTATGGGTGTGAGTAATTCGCCGGTAAGACCATCGAGGGAATAAATAATGATACCGATGAGCAGCAAGGGCATGCCGAAGAAAGCCAAGGCTAGCCGGTTCAGGAGGTTCGAGGGTAGCAACAGGTCTGCGGGGATAGCATCGTCAGGGGCAGCAACCACTGGCCGACAGGGTGCCGGACAGCTCAGACAAGCCGAATCTGCCGGCAGAATCTGTAGCTGATCGTCTGTTCGCGAGAGCAGGACTGGGCGTTTGAGTTGCGTCATGGTTGTTTTTTCGATGCTGAGGCCAAAAACTATACGGCAAATTAGCCAGTCACGAAAAAGCCTTGAATCAAAGTACTTAGACTTTCTTCAGTCCTTTTTCGTATCACGCCAACTCGCTAGCATCATGCACAGTCTTGATGGTTTACCCGGGCTGAATAAACCGTCGGTGTGACAGCTTCACTGTTATCGCTCACTGGAAGATTGCCGCGCTATACTCTGCGCCTTGAACCATTGGCAAAGGCTCCATGTCTCAACGATTTAATACGGATGTTCTGATTATCGGCGGGGGTGCCGCCGGTCTTTCTGCCGCGCTGGCACTGGCGCCCCACGCCCGGGTGACTGTGCTGTGCAAGGGCGATATCACCAGCGGGTCTTCGCACTGGGCTCAGGGCGGCGTGGCCGCGGTGACGGATCCCGAGGACAGCTTCGAATCTCATATTGCCGATACACTGGATGCCGGGGCGGGCCTATGCGACCCCGAGGTCGTGCGCGCCACCGTCTCCGGAGGACCCGACGCCATCGCCAAACTCACTGAGCGCGGCGTGGTTTTCGATACTGAGGGCAATGCCCTGCATTTAACTCGGGAGGGGGGGCACTCACATCGCCGGGTTGTCCACGTGGCCGACGCCACGGGCAAGGCCATAACCCAAACTCTGACCGACCAAGTGTTGGACAACGGCAACATTGAGCTGTTCAACGACCGAGTCGCCATTGACCTGATCAATCTTTCTACGCTTGGACGGCATCACAGTCGCTGTGCCGGGGCCTATGTACTCAACCGCTCAAGCGGACGCGTGGAAGTGTTCCAGTCTCGCTTTGTGATTTTAGCCACCGGCGGCGCCAGCAAGGTCTATTTGTATACCAGTAATCCTGACAGCTCCACTGGCGACGGCATCGCCATGGCTTGGCGCGCCGGCTGTCGGGTAGCCAACATGGAATTCAACCAGTTCCACCCCACCTGTCTCTATCACCCGCATGCCGGCTCGTTTCTAATTTCTGAGGCGGTCCGTGGTGAGGGGGGCATTCTACGCTTGCCCAATGGTCAGCGTTTCATGCAGCGTTTTGACGAGCGTTTGGAACTGGCGCCCCGGGATATCGTGGCGCGGGCCATCGACCATGAAATGAAGCGCATCGGCGCCGACTGTGTGTATCTGGACGTCAGCCATCTGTCTTCTAGCTTTATCCATAGTCACTTTCCCAACATTGCCCAAAAGTGTGCGGAACTGGGCATTGATGTCACCAAGGACCCCATACC
>Ga0181579_10004117_pt1 | contig 11353 bp, 11 predicted proteins | sample 071ome_24_FD_132996 | JGI IMG/M metagenome (GOLD analysis project Ga0181579, IMG submission 132996) | Coastal salt marsh microbial communities from the Groves Creek Marsh, Skidaway Island, Georgia - 071402CT metaG (megahit assembly) | ecosystem: Environmental > Aquatic > Marine > Intertidal... | reverse complement strand
GACTGCGGTGAGTTCTACATCAGCGTTTCCCACTCGCACCATGAGCCGACCGGGAAACAATTTAAGTTCGTCAAAGGCAGGATTGTGGCGGTCCTCGTCAGCGCCATGCCTGCGGTGTACAGCACGTAGCCGAGCAACCAATTCCCTTGCGCCAAAGGGCTTCGCGACATAATCGTCTGCACCGAGTTCTAGCCCTTTGACCCGCTCATCTTCTTCGCCCAGCGCACTCAAAACAATTACTGGAATACCGCATATTTCGCGAATAGTTGACAAGAACTCCAGCCCATTCCCGCCAGGTAACATGATATCCAGCAGGATGACATCAAAGTCCGATGTTCTTAGCCGCTCTTCTGCTGTCGTAAGTCGATGTGCGAGTACTGTCGTTACATTGAATTTTTCTAAGAAATTCGCGAGTCCATGTGCGAATTCTTCGTCGTCATCTACAAGAAGTACCTTCAAACTAAGCTCCATTTAATCATCCATTAACCATAACCTCGTTTCATGCTGAGGGTTATCTGTCTTCACAATTCTTAACAGAGCGGCAATTCAGAATTTGGTTTAATCAATCAGTCAATTTCCAGAGAGCGCATCTGATGGCCTTATCAAAAATACTAGTGTCGCTGCTCGTCGCATTGATCGGGCTGCCTGTTTTTGCTGACGCGAACGACGATAGGCATGCCCAGATCATGGCCCAGGTATCGGACGTTAAAGCTCGATTGAACGTAACGGACGAACAGGCGGAGCAACTCGAACCGATTTTTCTGGATAGTTCAGAAAAGCGTTTCGCGGTGTTAGAAAAATACGGCATTAGTGGCGATATGCGTTCATCCGGAAAAAAGATTGGCTTCGCACAGCTTCGTGCCGTCAAAAGGGATATGGACAAAATAGACAGAGAAACTAAGGAACAACTTGTCGGTGTTTTGAGCGAAAGTCAGCTCAATGAGTATAAAAAGATCCAACAAGAGCAGCGCGCTAAAGTTAGAGAGCGAATGATGGCGAGACGGTGATGGTCTCAATCGGCTAAGTATCGGATGCTAGAGTCAATGTTGCCGAATTTCTGCTGTCCGACTCGTTCAACTGGTCAATGAATCCTTGGGAAGAGGGGATTACAGACAACTTCCAAGTTGGCGATGCTTTTCTGAACGTTGAGAAGCTGTGCGGCCTTCTAGTGAAATAACATTTATCTGGGGTTTGGGCCCGACCGGTAAACTCCCGCTCCACGATGCTCTGAATCGGTGTGTTTTTTGTACGCCGGTCTATGTGCGGATCCGTGCGAATACAAACGAGCAAATGACCGCAGATGGTTTTTGCTTCTTGCATCATCAGCACATGGCCTGCATGAAATAAATCGAAAGCGCCAAACACAGGTGCTCTCAAGACTAGGCAATACTTTGGCCATACAGTTCTTTCCGTCGACGGACGCAACCAGGAATAATGACTTACATTATATCTGTGTAATAATGGGCCGCATCGTGAGGATCGCCTGCCGCCTATAGAGCGGAATCAAGGAGTTTGCGCCGACGATCCTCGTGGAGCTTCTACCCCGCAGGGGTGTCTTTGCATCGCGCCACGGCCCAGCAACAACAATCACAGGCAGACCCAGCGGTGAATGGAACTGATCGTCAGGAGCAGGTTCGATGAATGAGCAAGTTGTTTACGGTACCCCGGTTTCGCCTTTCGTGTGCAAAGTCGAAGCGGTTCTACGAATTTGTGGAGTGCCCTACGATTTTGAAATGATCAACATCATGGATATGCCTGATTGGTTTCTGGAAATCAGTCCTGCGCGGCGAATTCCCGTACTTCGGGATCGATCTATCGGAACGGACGGTCCTGTTGGAACCATCGCGGATTCCTCAGCTATTTGTGTATATCTAGACCGGAAGTTTGATGCCGGTCTCTATGGCAGGACTGTCTTTGATGCGGGGCAAGTTGCATGGCTTGAAGAGTATGCGTACACCGAACTGGCGTTACCTATCGGTATGAAGGTTTTTCGACCAATCCTATTTCCGCGCTTCTCAGGGCGGGATTCTGATATTGAGACAGCCCGCAGAACATACCGAGAGGAGCTGCTCAGCCGCTTCGACTATCTGGAGCAAACGCTAGGCGGCAAGCAATTCTTTGTTGGTGATCGTTTGTCGCTGGCGGATATTGCGGTGGGTGCGCAGATGGTCCAGCTTGATTTGGTGGCCGGCATCGTAGACGAGGAACGCTGGCCGTTTCTTGCCCAACATACATTAGCGATGAAATCTCATCCGGGCTTTGTGGATAACCTGGCGGCTTGCGGGAAGATGCTTGGCCGGCTGGTGCCTGAAAAAGTCTGCCTGTCTTAAAGTACATTGGCCAAAGGGAGGGAATCTGTCTTTCCAGAACGAGCAGATAGGGAAAATTCATGAAGTGGAAGATATGGATACTGGTGCCAATTGTTTACGGCGTATTTACGCTTTGGTATTTCAACTGGCAGGGTCCGATCACGGCGGCAGAGGTAGATCGCTATATGGCAGCCTTTGACGAAGTCGAAGGCAGCAAACACACCGATTCGGCCACATTTCGAACGTTCCTCGAAGCTGACGATGGAAGTGAGTTTGTCATGCTGAATCAGGTACAGCTGCATGCCGGTCAAATTGCGCATCCTCTGACGGCCAAGCCGATTGGCGCATCTGATCTGGTGGCTGGGTATTTTGAACCATTTGCCTTGTCCCTTTTTAAGCGGGGTGGACACCCGGTGTTTCAAGCGACAACTATTGGCGGCAACGTCGACAGTTGGAATGCCGAAGCAAATGTTGGCTTTGGACTGACCGGGATGATGCGTTACAAAAGCCGCAGAGATCTAATTGAGTTGATACTCGATCCTGCTTTCGCCGATGCACATATCTATAAACTTGCCGCGATAGAAAGAACCGTCTCCTACCCGACGCACGTTGAGATCAGTTTTGCCCTGAGGCCACCGATCACGGTATTGCTGGTACTGATCTTGTTGGCATCGCTAGCTCAAAACCTGAGCTCGCTCAGCAATCGTCAGTAGTTGTGAACTCAGGCCATGCACAAATTTTGATTGAACCCCGGCTTGGGTCAGGAACGTCTGACGACCGATTGCCCCTGTCGTTACTTTTACTGATAAGCCCACAAAGAGGACTGACTCATGCTCGAGCCAAAAAATAATCCAAACCCTTCTTTTGTTGTCGATCCGCCGCGCTTGCTGCGTTATTTACTGACCAAGAGGCTCGAGCGTGTCGCCAGTTCGGAACAGATTGCGAAAAAACGGGCGAGGACAGAAAAAAAGCGCCGGGCCGAGGGGCGTGCCCACGTTGTGGAGTACTTTCATCAAGTGGATGATCCCTATTCTCACTTGATGGCGCAGGTACTCGCGCGATTCGCAGAGCGTTACGACATTGAGCTTGCGCCACATCTTGTGCGCGCATCTGGTGGTCGAAATCAGCCTGAGCAAGAGAAACTGGCAGTTTGGGCGCGCCGGGATTGCTCGCTGGTTGCACCGCATTATGGGCTGGATTTCCCTGCGGGTGCTGATGTTGTGCCCGAGCAGAGCCAGCAAGCGGCGGCAAATCGCGCCTTGGCAAACCTAAGTGCGGAGGATTTTCTTTCCCGGGTGGGGAGCGTCAGTGACGCATTGTGGTCTGGTGAATCCATCGCTCCCGGACTGTCGACTGTCACGGCAGCAGCAGCGGAGGCGGCCCTTGATTCTGGGTCTGCGCGACTGGCTGAGATGAACCACTATTCAGGCGCCATGCTGTTTTACGGTGGCGAGTGGTATTGGGGCGTGGACCGGCTGTTTCACTTGGAGCAGCGCTTGCGGGACTTAGGCGCGTGTAAAGCACCTGAGCAGGGTTATCTTGTCCCAAGGCCTGAAATAGATGTTGCGGGTGTTGATGCCAGTGGCTTGGATCTGCACTTTTTTCCGTCACTGAACAGCCCTTATACCTCGATTATTTTTGATAAGACGATAGAGCTCGGCAACGCTTGCAAGATTAACTTTCACCTCAAGCCTGTCCTGCCCATGATTATGCGTGGCGTCGCTGCCACTCCCGCCAAGGGGAGCTACATTTTCTTTGATACCAAACGTGAGGGCGACTTCTTCGGCGTGCCGTTTGGAAACCACGTTACCCCCATCGGCGAACCCACCCGACAGTCCTATTCTTTATTGCCGTGGGCCAAGTCCCTTGGCAAAGACGCGGCGCTACTGAGCACATTGTTACGATACGCCTTTGCCGAGGGTAAGGCGTTGCACAAGCAAAAGAACCTCAGATATGCCGTGGAAGAGGTGGGCCTAGACTGGTCCGAGGCTGCGCAACACTTAGGCAGTGACGGTTGGAAACCCTATATCGAAAAACATCAGGATGAAATGGTGGATGGAATGGGTCTATGGGGCGTGCCGTCCTACCGGCTGACCGGTCCTGTCGGTGAGCCAGACCTCGAGGTTTGGGGGCAAGACCGGCTCTGGCTGGTCGCCGCAGAAATCCGCCGCCGAGCAGCGATTTAAGACACGAAGTTCAACATGGCCTAAGGTGACAATAACATTCACAAACTCTACGCGATGACCCACTCTCTTTACTCAGGTCGCGCCCGCAGCTACCTAATCAAGCATCAGATCCCCTTTGAGGAACTGTCAACAGGTCATGAAAGCTTTAAGGCCGATGTGCTGCCCAAGGGGAAGCTGCCGACAATTCCCACCTTGGTGACGCCGCAAGGCGAGGTGATTCGCGACGGTGCTGCCATTATCGAGCACTTCGAAACCATCAACGGGCGGCCTTCCAAGCCAAGTGGGGGCGTCAACAGATCGTCAGCGCTCTCTTTGATGTGATTGGCACCGACGGCCTGTTGCGGCCAGCCATGCATTACCGCTGGAACTTCCCAGAGGACAATCTTGAATTTGTCCGCTACCACTTCCTGCACTCTCAAAGGGATGTGCTTCAGCGCGAGGAAAAGACCGAGGCAATGATGAATCGCATGCGTCATGCAGCGATGATTTTTGGCGTTACCGAGCACAGCCGCGACGTGGTAGAGGCATTGTACCTAGATTACCTGAGCGCTCTCGACACCCACCTTGGTCAATACCCCTATCTGCTGGGTTGGCGCCCTTGTGTCGGCGACTTTGGGCTGTTGGCGCCGATGTATGCGCACCTTGGCCGCGACCCTCATCCCGCGCTACTCATGCAGCAGCGGGCCGTGCGAGTCCATCGATGGGTCGAGCGCATGAATCGCGCTGATCAAGATGTCCCTGAGTATTTCAATGCCGGAACCGACTTTTTGCCGCATGATGAGGTGCCGGAAACGCTCGTTTGCGTAATGCGCGTATTGGCCGAGGACTTCGTTCCGGAGACTCTGGCAGCAGCGGAGACAATTAACGCATGGTTGGCAGACAACGAGCCTGATTCCGGCTCGCCTGCCGTCGGGCGCCTCGCCCAAGCGCCTGGAGGTGCGCGCTTCAGCTTGCGCGGCGAAACTATTGAGGCCTTGGCGCAGCCCCATCGTTTCTATCTGCTTCAGCGAGTGCAGGATTCTTACGCGGCATTGTCTACAGAAGACAAGGCTAGCGTCGATAAGCTATTTGACGATTGCGGCATGACCCCCGTGCTCACCGCCACCCTCAGCCGCCGTATCGTGCGGTCAGATAATTTGGAAGTCTGGGAATAACGGTTGAGTCGATTGGCGGCTCAGCTTCAGTTCATGCTGCGGCCGGCGGCTTTAGCTTGGCCGTCGCCACCAATGCTCAGCGTTGTCAGGTGGTAGCAATAAAGTCGATCAGTCGTCTCGCCATCTCTTCGCCCTGGCTCTCCTGAATAAAGTGGCCGGCAGGAATACGATCATGAGGTAAGTCCTTGGCTCCGGGGATGTTGTCGATCAGGATGCTCTGGGTCTTTGCGGAGCCGACTAAAAAATCGTACTCACCGAACACCGTGAGGAAGGGTTTCTCAAATTTCTTTAGCGCTCTCCATGCGGCGAGGCTTTTTTCTTCATCGATCAGCGCTCCCATACTGGGTAGGGTGCGAATACCAGTCATATAGATTTCATCGGGAAAGGGCGCGTCGTAGGCGGCCGCTTCCTCATCGGTCAGTTCGATACCGCCAAAGTCACGCCTGATGTTATCGCTGGCTTTGAGATCCGGCCCCGTTAGGGCGTACCGCATCCAGCTGTAGAAAAATTCGGACATGTCTTCTTTGATGTAGCCCTTGTCTTGGCAGTCCGCGAGAAAGTCGGCAAAGGTTCTGACGCTGGCGTCGGGATCCACGGGATAATCCTCTCGTTGGATGCCCTGAGGCACATCTAGAATTGGCTCGGGCATCAGCAAGAGCGAAGAGTTGGAGCACAGGACGCGGCGAAACCAATCCGGGTGCGTCGCAACGACTTGAAGCCCGGTGAATCCGCCCCAGTCTTGGCAGAAGAGGGTGATCTCCCTCAGCGCCAGCGTTTCAATGAACTCGATCCACCATGCTGCATGCGCGTATACGGTATGCGTGTGGATGTCCGTGGGTTTGTCTGATCGGCCCATGCCAATCATGTCTGGTGCGATAACGCGGTAGCCTGCGGCGACGAGGGGCGGAATCATCTTGCGATAAAGGTAGGACCAGTCCGGTTGTCCGTGCAGTAAAAGCACGACCTCACCCTCAGGCTTGCCTTCGTCCACGTAGTGCATGCGTAAGCCGTCCACTTCCACATAGTTGGGTTTGAACGGGAAGTCTGGGAGCAGGGCAAAAGACTCGTCGGGGGTGCGAACAAATTCTCGCCCGTTCTTGGTTGTGTGTATCGTAGTGGTCATAGGCTTGTTAGGAAGTCGTTCTAAATTTCGGCGCCGTGGGTTTCAGGTATTGAGGGGAATAGACCGCGACGGCTTGCGGCCGAACGATTTGGTGGACGCGCCGGTGTTGCTCGGCTTCTCACTCACGCGCAAAATATAATGCAGTTTATTAATAATAAAAAGAATTAAAATAGCGGGCCGTTAGTAATTTTGAGGCTTGCAGTTTAAGCGCTCGCGGTAAGATAGCGCCGTTTGCCGACTATCGAGGTTTTGCTGCCAGTAATCCTGCCAATGCATCAACTAGGTTGTTGATGAAGAAATCGGCCTTGGGGCCAGACATTGCGCCCTTTTGTCGCATGTGATTGCCCATGGCAGCGCTGCACATGCGCACTGCTAAATCCATTCGAGCTGTGTAGGTTGCGTCATCAAGATCCGGCAGCGCCGCGCGCAGCAATTTGCCAAGTCGCTGACCGCTTTCACCGCCGCCACCGGAATGGCTGACCAAGGCGTACGCAGATTCATCCGTCAGCGCTATCTCCAGACTGAATGCGGCAACGTAGGCGCGATACTGCTTATCAGCTTTTGCCAGGAGGAACGTGGGATAGACCATCAGTTCACACAGGTTGCGCAAAGTCGGTGCTGGTTTGGAGCTTTGCTTTTCAGCCAGCAGTTCAGCGCGCTTTACGTGGGTTTGTTGATTGCGCCGCTGATGAATTGCATCGATTAACCCCTGAAGGTTTTTGAAGTGATACTGCAGCACAGAGGGATTCTTCTGCTCTGCTTTCAGCACAATGTCTTTGATCGATACGTTGTGAACCCCGTGCTCGGCGATAAGACTTTCGGCAGCTTCCATCAACGCCGTTTGAGTGGCAAGACTGCGGGTTTTTTGACCGTTCGGCGTTGCATTCACTTGTTCACTGGTAGTTTTTGTCGAAACCATATTTCGAGTCATAAGGAGTGGATAGTTTTTCAGGCTTAGTAAATAATGACGGCCATTAGAACCGCTGCTTGCTGCGCCCTGAATTTAACAGATGCGGGCAATTTTCGCTTCACAAGGGCGGTTCAAAAAAGAAGATGGAATAGTCTGTCACAGCCGGGAAACCCGCAGGGCGGCCGATGGTTTTGATTAACGGGTCTGCTTCAGACGATGGGGCATTTTCTGAGCGTAGACCTATTTCTGGCGCAGCGTCGGTGAACCGATGTTGCGGTCAGAGCCATCAGGTGGTTGTTCCTAGCCCCCGTTTTACTTAACTGAACTAAAGGATGAACACATGCGCGAAGCTCTTATTGTTTCCACAGCTAGAACTCCAATTGGTAAGGCCTATCGAGGAGCCTTTAACAATACAACCTCACCGACCCTTGGCGGGCACGCAATTCGTCATGCGGTTGAACGTGCGGGTATCGAAGGCGCGGAGGTTGAAGACGTCATTATGGGGTCGGCGATCCAGATGGGTTCGGCATTTCAGAATGTGGCGCGACAGAGCCTCTTAAAGGCGGGCCTGCCAGACTCCGTTGCCGGGCAATCCATCGATCGGCAATGCTCCTCTGGCATGATGGCCATCGGGATGGCGGCCAAGCAAATTGTCTCCGACGGCATGGATGTGGCTGTGGGTGGCGGTGTTGAGTCCATTTCGATGAATCAGACCGCAAACATGTTTGCCATTCCGGATCCTGAGTTGATGGTTAACAAGCCGGCTCTTTACATGGCCATGATCGAAACCGCTGAAATTGTTGGCGAGCGTTATGGCGTCAGTCGTGAGGCCCAAGATGAATACGCAGGTCAGTCCCAAGCACGCACGGCTGCGGCGCAACAAGTGGGAGCCTTCGATCAAGAGATCGTACCCCTGTCATCGGTGATGAAACTGCAGAACAAAGAGACTGGTGAGGTCACGGAAATAGAAACCAATCTCGATAAAGACGAAGGCAATCGCCCCGGCACCACAGTTGCCAGCCTTGCCGGACTGAAACCGGTTTTCGCCAATGGCCAGGTGATCAAGGAAGGTAAACACATCACGGCCGGGAACGCGTCTCAGTTATCAGATGGCGCATCGGCGTGCGTTTTGATGGAAGCTAAAATCGCAGAACAGCGTGGTCTGGAGCCGCTTGGCGCCTATCGCGGTATCGCCGTTGCCGGCACTAACCCCGATGAAATGGGCATAGGGCCTGTCTATGCGGTTCCCAAGCTCTTGGAAAAAAACGGCCTGACTATGGACGACATCGGCCTGTGGGAACTGAACGAAGCCTTTGCCGTACAGGTGCTTTACTGCAGAGATAAACTGGGAATTCCAGATGAGAATCTGAACGTCAATGGGGGGGCTATCTCCGTTGGGCATCCCTACGGTATGTCAGGATCTCGTATGGTTGCCCACGCGCTGATTGAGGGTAAGCGCCGTGGCGTTAAGTATGTGGTTTGCACCATGTGCATTGGTGGTGGCATGGGTGCTGCGGGATTGTTCGAAGTACTCTAGATCCTGCCGCGGTCTGTGATCAAATCACGCGTCTGTTAGGGTTCGGATTATGGCGTCCAAGTTAAGCTCGCCTTCACGAGTTTGGGCGCCGAGTTCCATAAACTTTGCCATGCGGATTTGGGCTTCCGAGGTCACTCGGGTTTGATTAAACAGGTGTTGCTCCTCTAAAAGCCCGCCTGTTCCCGTGACCGTGGCGTCGCGATAATCGAAAGCCCGCTTGGTCGCTGCGATAGCGGCGCCGGGGAATGAGGCGATGCGCTTTGCCAGTTGGTCTACAAAATCGCTCAGTTGATCCCTTGGCAGGGCACGATTGATATATCCGTAGCGTTCGGCCTCTTCTGCCGTAAAGTCATGGCAGCCAAGGGCAACCTCTAGGGCTCTGGCACGGCCCAGTATTCGAGGTAGGTTTTGCGAGCCGCTACCTGATGGGAAAATGCCCAGAGCGACTTCGGGCTGACCCAGTTTTGTTGGGCCGATTGCTGCAAATCGCATATCGAGGGACAACAAAAACTCGCTTCCGCCACCTCTGGCAATGCCTTCAATTTTGCCGATGGACGCCATCGGCAGGGCTCGTATTCGCTCAAGGGCGGCAACGTAGATATTGAGTTCAAGCGGTCGTAAGTCTGTCGGGGGAAGGCGCCGAATGAGATCAACATCCGCGTGGGCGATGAAGAACTCGGGGTTCGCACTTTGGAAGACCGCGACGCGGCTTTGCGTATCGCGGGCAAGCTCATGGCTCAGAGCATCAATCTCTTGAATCATCTCAAGACTCAACAGATTGACCGGTGGGTTGTCGAAGGTAATCCAGACAACACCGTCTTCTTTTTTGACATTCAGGGTGCTGTACGGCTGCATCTGACTACCGGCCATCTAAATAATGGTTATCATTATATTGGTTTTGCACCGTTGCACCGTTGCAGCGAGGCCTTATGCGACCTTAATGGGCGCACGGATCGAATAATTGAAGCCAACAGCGGATTTGGTCGCGCGGCCCAATGTTTGGTGTGGCGGTCAGCGCTTCTTGGCCGCAGCCCGTGGCGGAAATTTGATGGCGGAACATCCGCACCAGTCTTTTGGCGGGGAGCAATACCTCAAGATCTGATCCAAATCGGGCTGGACCAAGCGCGCTCCTGAATGGTCGGCGGCACTCTGGAATCGGGCTCGCGCCCGAGCCGAATGGCGTCGTAGGTTGACCAGCGACAGGTTGGATTCATTAGTACCCGGGCGTAGTAGAAGGCGCTCTGGTCTGGGTCGTAATGGGGATCGCGCCACACGGTTTTCAGCTCATTAGCGCCGGATCCAGTGGAAATCTTGCAGGTTTCAAGGTCGACCTCAGCGCCATTGCCCGGGCAACGGCCTGTTGTGGGGTCAACGCGCAATCCGTCGGCGCATACGATGTCGACGACCTTTTCGTGCGTTTCTCCCTGCGCATCAACCCAGCCCTTGACCATTTGTATTCGCTGTAAGGGGGCGTCCATGGGGTCTTTCGTTGCCCAAACGAAAAAGGCGGGGGACCCTCCTTCGGTTGCGTCAGTGGAAAGCACGCCGCCCATGGGTACACCCCTGCTTCGTAAATCTGAAATTACCTCTGTGGCTTCCATAATCGTTTCGTCAAAGCCCCATCCGGCGTAAAAGCGCACGGCAATTCGTGGGCCTGAGGTTGCGTAGGTTTCACGTCGGGCTAGGGCATCAAAAACGGCCTCGCGGGTGTTTTCAGGTGCCCACACCGCAGCAAGACCTCCCGAGGTATGGAATTTTAAAGTGGATTTAAACGCTGGCACTTCGGCGAAGTCACGCAGGCGACGAGCCGCCGGTGAGGTAACGGCGCCCACATAGTCCCACTCCTCGACGTCACCGGGATTTGAGTTGTGACTGTCTGTCGCTGCGATGAAGCCAGTTTGTATGGGGTTGAAGCCCATGTCCTGCTCAAGGGCTAGCCCGACCTTCAACCCTTGCCGCACAAAGCCTGTTGCGAATGCGCAACCCGTGGTTTGCCCGGGCTGACATGGTTCAAGCACTTGCGCGAAAGCTCATTCTTCATCGGTCGCGCCGACACCAAGGGCGCATTCCTGTGCCCCCTTAACTTGGAATATTTCCACCAGCGGTTCGCGCTGTTGGCGCAAGCGCCAATCGG
>Ga0181579_10004111_pt1 | contig 11359 bp, 8 predicted proteins | sample 071ome_24_FD_132996 | JGI IMG/M metagenome (GOLD analysis project Ga0181579, IMG submission 132996) | Coastal salt marsh microbial communities from the Groves Creek Marsh, Skidaway Island, Georgia - 071402CT metaG (megahit assembly) | ecosystem: Environmental > Aquatic > Marine > Intertidal zone... | reverse complement strand
TCAATCGGACCGACAAGCCGGCGGCCTACCTTGAGATCGGCGATCGCATACCCGGCGACGCCGGGGCCTATCCCGATATCGATATGAAATTCCAGTTCGATGCCGACGGCAAACCGCAGTTCCTGCACAAAGACGGCACGCCCTACTAGGCGGACAAAAGGGATCTAGCGGCTTTCGCGACGGATCGAGTAGTAGTTGCCGATGAAGATCAACCCGGCCCCGACCAGCACCAGAATGTCGACACCCTCGCCGTAGGCGAGGAACCCGACAACCGCGATCAGCGGGAGGCGCAAAAAGTCGACCGGGTTGACCAGCGACACATCGGCAAGAGTCAGCGCTTTGGCGAGCGAGTAGTGCGCCGCCAATCCGCTCACCCCGATGACGATCAGCCAGGGAATTTCTTCGACGATCGGCGGGGTCCACTCGAACGATGCGCCGACCAGGGCCATCGTGCCCTGGAGCATCGACATCCATAGAAGCAAGGTGAGGACGCTATCTGTGCGCGTCAGCCCCTTGGTGCAAGCATTGGCGACTGCAAAGCCAAATGCCGTGGCGACCATCAGCCAGGTGCCGGTGCCGACATCCGTGAACCCGGGCCGCAGAATGACCAGAATGCCCACGATGCCGAGGACGAGCGCCACTATACGCCCGACGTTCATCCTTTCGCCCAGGAACAGGACCGCCAACAGCGCCACCCACACCGGCGTGGTGAATTCGATCGCGAACACCTCCGCCAGCGGCAAGAGCGTCACGGAAATGTACCAGCCCACCGTCGCGGCAAAGTGCGACACGTTGCGGAATAACTGGAGCTTCAGATTGGTGGTCCGGAGCGGGCGAAATCCCGCGCGAACGACGAAGGGCAGCAGGATCAAAAGGCTCATGCCGTGCCGTACGACCTGAAGTTCCATTGGGTTGTGCCGGGGCGCGAGCTCGCGGGCCGCAATAGCCAGCAACGAGAGCGCGGCGACCATCCCGAACATCCACAGGGCGCCGCGTAGGTTGTCGCTCATGAGATTGGCTCAAAGGTCATGCGGGCACCCTAGCCGTTTAGGGGCCGCTAGAGCGAACTAGGCGGGCTCTGGCATACTGTTGGGGCAAGGGGAGGTTCCAAACCATGAGCGATGATCCAAAGACCCGCTATCCGAATCTTTTGTCAACGATCAAGATCGGCCCGATGACCCTCAAGCATCGCGCCACGATGAGCGCGCATGGCATGGGGCTGAACGATCGGACAGGCGGCGTAAGTGAACGCCTCCACAATTACGTAGTCACGCGAGCGCTCGGTGGCGCGGCGATGTTGGGGACGGAGTCGGCACCGATCCACCAATCGACCAGCAACCGCTCACTCAATGTGCGGCTCTATACCGATGAGGTCGTGCCCAGTCTGCGAAAGCTGAGCGACGCCGTGCACAAAGCCGATGCGAAGCTGTCGATCACGCTGTGGCATGGCGGTCATAACGTCTCCTACATTGAAGGTCAGGCCGCCGTATCGTCCTCGCCGATCCCTAGCATTACCCGCGAAACCCCCCGCGCGATCACCACCGCCGAGATTCGCGAACTGATCGCCGCCTACGGGGAGGCGACCCGACGGTGCCGCGAGGCCGGGCTCGATGCCGTCGAGGTGCAAACTGCGACGAGCTACCTCTTGGGTTCGTTCCTCTCGCCGGCCATGAACCACCGTACCGACGCCTACGGCGGTTCGTTCGAGAACCGCACCCGCATTGTGCGTGAGATTTGCGAAGAAGTGCGTGAGGCCGCCGGGCCCAATATGGCGGTGGGGGTGCGGACTTCGACGTCGCACCACATTCCCTTCGCCCCGGTGGACTACAAGCTCGAAGAATCGGTCGTCGCGATGAAGATGTTAGCCGACGGGGGGTTGGTCGACTGGGTCAGCGTTATTTCGGGATCGCGCTGGGCCGGCCACGAAACCATTCCGCCCATGAACATGCGTCGCAACCAATTGGCCGAGGAAGCAAAACAGTTCAAAGCGGCATTCGACGTCCCGGTCATCGTCGCGGGGCGCATTCGCTCGGCCGCCGATGCCGAAGAGATGATCGCCAGCGGGTGCGCCGATATCGTTGCGATGGCCCGGACGTGGGTCGCGGAGCCCGAATGGGCCAAAAAGATCATCGAAGATCGCGAAGACATGATCCGGCCGTGCATGTCGTGCAATCAGGCCTGTGCCGGGCTTGTCTTCAAAGGCATTCCGGGTTCCTGCGTGCTTAATCCAACGGCCGGTCGCGAAGGGGAGTTGTCGCTCAACCCTGAACCCGCTGCGGCGCCGAAGAAGATTGCCGTGGTGGGCGGTGGTCCTGCGGGGATGGAGGCGGCCCGAGTGGCGGCGGCCCGAGGCCACCGTGTCACGCTGTACGAAGCGGGTGATCAACTCGGCGGCCAAATGCGGCTCGCTGCCGAAGCACCGCATCGCGAAGAAATGCGCGAGGCTCTGACGTGGTGGGAAACCGAACTTCGGCAGCGTCAAGTCGAGATCAAACTCGGCACCAAGATTGCCTCCGCCGCCGATCTGGATGCCGATGAGGTTGTCTGGGCCCTGGGGGCCGAGCCTGGTCCTACGGCTGTCTGGCGACTACGCCCGTGGCTCCATGACGGCATCCCCGGCAGTGCCGGCCTCCCCCATGGCCGCGAAGTGCTGCGGGGCGAAAGATCGGTATCGGGAAGCGTCCTAATCATCGACGAAGAAGGCGGGTGGAGCGCGATCTCTCTTGCCGAAACGCTGGTCGCCCAAACCGACGTGTCCATGGTCACGGTTGCCACGACGGAGGTTACCTGGGGCGAGGCGGATCTCACCTTTACCCGAGAATTGCCGGCCATCACGGCCCGCATCCAGGCTGCCGGGATCGAGGTGGTCGGTGGCGCGGTGATCGAAGAGGTCGCGGAGGGCTCGGTGAAGACCCGAGACGGACGGACGCTCGGGCCGTTCGATTCGATCGTCCTGGCAACGGGGACCGTTGCGGTGGCGTTCCCGGAAGGGAGCAACGCGGTTGGCGATTGCCTGTCACCCCGCGGGATTTGGGCCGCCACGCATGATGCCGCCAAACTCGCTCGTACGCTCTAGGCCGTCGCGCTGCGGTGTTCGTGGCGGACGTTGTAGTACAGCCCGGCGAAAATAATCGCAGCGCCGACGATCACCCAACCGTCGATCGCCTCGCCAAACACCAACAGGCTGACCACGGCGATCAGAGGAATGCGCAAGAAGTCCATGGGCACGACAACGCTGGCGTCGGCCAAGGTTAGGGCTCGGGTTAAGCAAAAATGAGCGCTGACGGCGCTCGCCCCGACCGCGGCCGCCCAGAACCACGCAATGCCTTCGATTGGCGTCCAGACCGCGATGGCCGGTCCGATCCCCATCGGAAACTGCATCAGCGCCATCCAGAACAGGACCTTCAGGACCGAGTTGTTACGGGTCAGGCCCTTCGTCGCGACGTGGGCGCAGGCAAAGCCCAGGGCACTCGCCAAAACGACCAAAGAGGCTGCGCTGAATGATTCGAAACCCGGGCGGAGGATGATCAACACCCCGATCAACCCGGCGCCGATCGCGGCCGTTCGGGCCCGGTTCAGTTTTTCGCCCAAAATGATCACGGCGAGGACCGCGACCCAGACCGGCGCGGTGAATTCGATGGCAAAAACACTGGCCAAGGGCAAAACGGCAATACCGAAATACCACGCGTAGCTCGCACCGAAATGCAGGGTGTTGCGGACGGCATGCAGCCGCCAATGCCGGGTACTGACGGTGTGCCAGCCACCCCACATCACGATCGGAGTCAGGATGATCAGCCCGACGGCAGCGCGTAGGAACAGGATTTGAAAGACCGGCAGCCCACCGTCGGTGAGGTGCCGCGTGGCGACCCCCACCATGGAAAAGGATACCAACGTGCCCATCATCCATAACGCGGCACGTAAGACAGGGGAGAGCGTCACACCGGTCTCAAGTATCGAGGTGGGAAGTTCCTTGGCCTCGTCTTCCTATTTGCCTAGGCCGAGCGATCCTGGATTGACCACGCCGTCGGGGTCCAACAGTTGCTTGATGCTTTCAATCACCTTCCACGTTGCCGGATCTCGGCTTTCCTTGAAGCGGTACATCTTGCCTATTTGCAGATGGGTGCCCCCGTGTTCGGCAAAAAGATCGGCAAGATCGTTTCGAATCTTGGCCATCGCATTGCGCGCGGTGAGGTTTTCGGGGAATTGTTTGAGCTTGGCGTAGTGCGCGTCCTCGATATAGCGCTCGTGAATTTGGTAATGCGAGTCGGGCCAGAAGAACGTCGGTTCAATCAATGTGGCCGTGGTGCCGATGGTCGAGGTGAGGTAGCCCCACTGAATGCCGTTGTCTTCGACCAATTGGGCATTGGCGTTGAAATAGTCGTCGAGCGCTTTCAGGAGGCCGGCTACCCGGGAATGCGGCAAGATCACGTGGATTGGTACCCAGCGCTCGCCTTCCGGGCCCAGCAACCGATTGGTCGGCAAGAACGGATTGGCGCGTACCAGCTTGGGCAGGCTGTTCTCGATCTCATTGCCACCACTGGCTTTGGCGATCTCGCGGACCCGCCGCAAGGCGCTTTCAGCGTCGTCAGCATCGCGACCCTCGATCACGATGTGCATTCCATAGGCGACCCCTTCCATGAAACGGCGTCCGGCCACGGCGATCTTGGCGGCATCTTTCAACCCGCCGATCAACGACTTGCCCGACCGTGCGACCGACGCGAGCGCTTTAACGTCTTGTGCGAGGCCTTCGAACTTCAATCGCAGGCCGAGCAGAAAGGGGTCGAACCCATAGCATTCCTCGGCCAAGCGTTCCCGCGCGACCTGGCTCATCGCGGCAAACATCTCTTTGTCGGTGTCGAACGAGAAGGATGCGAATCGCTGCTCTTTGGCGAGCGGAATCAGCCGCAACGTGGCCTGCATCTTGAACCCTAACGCCCCCGTATCGCCGAGAAATAGTCCGGCGAGGTCGGGTCCATATGTGCGAAAGAACGGCGAAGCGTTGTTCGCCGCCCCGCCGGAACCGGTCTTCACGACCGTCCCATCCGCCAAGGCAACCTCTAGCGACAACACTGCGTCGGCCGCGGTCCCATGGATGCTCGAGCCAAAGAAAATACTGTTCTGCGACAGCGCACCGCCTACCGTCGCGTACATGCCGGAAAACGGGCCGAAGTAGGGCGTGCGCAGTCCTTTTTCTTTCAACGCCTCGTAGAGTTGCTTCCAAGTCACGCCGCATTCGACCGTGACGTACATATCTTCTTCGTTGATCTCGACGATGCGGTCGAGGCGCCGCGTATCGACGATCACCGCGTCCCCCCGCGTGGGCCGGTAGCCACCGGTATAGGACATACCGCCACCGCGCGGCACCACCGTTAGGCCGGCTGCTGTGGCGGACCGCACGCCCTTGGCGAGCTCTTCCTTGGTGCCGGGTGCGATAACCAATTCGGCAAGGTTGTCGGCTTTATAGAAGATATCGGTCGAGAAGAATTCGCGCTCTTTTTCGTCGGTGATGACGTGCTCATCTCCCATCAACGACTTCAAATCGTTGATCAGACTGTCCAAATTGCTGCCCATTTCGGCCTGCGCCATGACGCCCTCCCTTTCTTCTCGGTTTCCTGGATCATACCATTGGTCTTCACGCTTCGGGGGGCGGTATGACGGACTATTCCCAACTTTTCGAACCGTTGGAATTGGGCCCGATTCGGCTCAAGAACCGCGTTGTCATGAGCGGGCACCACATGGGTCTGGGCGACGGGCAGGGCGGTATCGGGCCTCGGCTCCATGCCTATATGGTTGCGCGCGCCCATGGCGGGGCGGCGATGGTGGGCCTTGAATCGTCGCCGGTCCATGCGTCGTCCATCAAAGGCGTGCGCCCGCATCTGTTCGATGATGCATTGCTCCCCGGCCTAACGGCGCTTGCTGACGATGTGCATGCCGCTGGCTCGCGTCTGTCGGTCATTCTTTGGCACGCGGGCCACAATATGACGCACCTCGGCGCCGGTCCGGCTTGGGCACCGTCCGCCGTCCCATCAGCGCAGTTTGCCGAGTTGCCCAAGGCGATGACCTTGGAGGACATCGACGAACTCGTCGATGCCTACGTCGGCGCCACCCGACGATGCCGGATGGCGGGCCTTGATGCGGTCGAGATTCAGACATCGTCGGATTACTTGCTGGGATCGTTCCTCAATCCGCTTTTCAATCGCCGCACCGATGCTTATGGCGGTTCGCTGGAAAACCGAATGCGGTTGATCCTTCGAGTAGCCGAGGCAGTGCGCGCCGAGGCCGGTGCCGACATGGCCGTGGGCGTGCGAACGTCGATTGCCCACAACGTGCCGGGTGATGCCGATGGTTACGGCGAAGAATCCTCATTGGCCGCTATGCGCGTTTTGGTCGATAGCCGCCTTGTCGATTACGTAAGCCTGATTACGGGATCGCATTTTGCGTTAGCCGATCTTATGCCGACAATGACCGCAGAACCGGCGCATCTCAGCAATGCAGGGGCGCGGTTTCGGGTAGCTCTGGGAGTGCCAATTGTCGTCGCTGGTAGCGTACGGACGCCCAATGAAGCGTGCACCGTTATCCGGGACGGCGGTGCCGATGTCGTAGCGATGGCGCGCTCGTGGATTGCCGATCCGAATTGGTTGGTCAAGGTTCAGGACGACGATGCCGCCGGCATCACGCCATGCGTGTCGTGCAACCAGGCCTGCACCTTCGCGCAGCGCAGCATTGGGCCGGCGACATGCGTGGTGAACCCGCGCGCCGGTCGCGAGTTCGAACAACCGCGATCCAAACGGGTTACGGCCGACAATGCGCTGACGGTCGTCGGCGGCGGGCCGGCGGGCATGGAGGCAGCGTGCCGGGCGGCCAGTCGCGGGTTCCGCGTCACACTTTTCGAGGCCGGGTCCCAGCTAGGCGGTGCGATGCGCCAAGCAGGCGAGGCGCCTCACCGGGCGCCGCTCCTGGGCGCGATCGATTGGTGGTCGTGCATGTTGGATCGCCTGGATGTGCGGGTCGTCTACGACGAGAAGATCGGCGTCGGCGATCTGCCGCAGGACGAGAAAACGATCTGGGCGGTTGGCGCCGATCCGGCGCAGAGTGCTGTTTGGCGCCGTCGGCCCCACTTGGTCGACGGGATACCCGGGACCGAGAAATTGAAACATGGACGGGCGGTCTTGGCTGGCACCGTCGCTGTTTCCGGTCGCGTCCTAATTATTGACGAGGAGAGCGGTTGGCCGACGATTTCGTTGGCTGAGACGTTGGCGTCGAACCCGGCCGTTGAGGCCGTGACGGTGGCGACCCCGGTGTCCCACCCTGCGCTGCCGGAACTGCTCTTCTCGGTGGAGGCCGACGAGGTGATGCGACGCCTCGGCGAAGTGGGGGTCGTTGTGCAAGGTGCTGCGACCGTGAACGCGGTCGATGGCAATCAGGTGGTGCTGACCTCGGGGGACGTCCTGGGGCCGTTCGACGCGATTGTTCTTTCGACCGGCACGTTGCCCCGGCCGGTGCCCGACGGGGCGCTGGCGATCGGCGACTGTGTCGCACCGCGCGGGTTCTGGGCCGCGACGAACGACGCGATGCGCCTGGTTGACTCGCTCTAACCGGCGTAGGGGCGGTCGCCCTTCACCGTGGTGCGATGCATGTGGCGTGCGTACTGCGTGTCGTAGGTCGTCGCGTGATGCATGGTGCACCGGTTATCCCAGAACACGAGATCGTGCGGCTGCCAGACGTGGCGGAACTGAAACTCTGGTCGGCTCGCCTGGACCAAAAGGTCGTCCAAGAGCGCTGCACCTTCATCTTCCGGAAGGCCAACCAAACGGACGGTAAACCCAGGATTGATGTAGAGTGCCTTGCGACCGGTCTCGGGGTGGGTGCGCACCACGGGATGAATCACTTCGTTGAGTTGGGCTTTTTGCTCTTCGGTTAGGGTGTCGCGGGCGTAGCCGGACTTGGTCTTACCCTCGAAACTCGCAAGGTAGGAGTGTGCCGCTTGGAGACCGACCAACCTTTGTTTGGTCTCTTCGGGGAGGTCTTCGTAGGCCATGTACATATTGCAATAGAGCGTGTCGCCCTTTTCCGGCGGGATTTCGATTGCGTGGAGCAACGAGCCCAGCGGCGGTTCTTCGACATAGGACATGTCCGAATGCCAATACCGACCGGCGTCTTCAAAACCCATGGGCCGTCCGTCGGGGTGCTTCTTGTTGGACAAGACCAGTACTTCCGGCTGATCGGGCAGCAGGTACTCGGCTTTGACATGGACCATGAGCTCACCGAACCGCTCGCTAAAGGCGACGTGCTCGGCGGGGGTCAGGCGTTGATCGCGAAACACAAGAACGAGATGGTCCAAGAGCGCCTGGTGAATAGCGGCCAACGTGGCGTCGTCCGGCATCGTCGATAGGTCGATGTCGGTGACTTCTGCGCCCATGACGGGCGATAAGGGTTGAATCTTCATGGTCGTCTCGCTTGTGGAACTGCGGTCATTTTTGGGCCAGCAGGACCCACCACTTCATGCCATAGGCATGCGTCTTGCCGTACAATGAGGTTCGCGAATAGCCCGCTTTGCCAAAGGCACTCGGGACAAGGTCTTCGACGATCGACTCCGATCTGAAGCCGGCTTTACGCGACAGGGCCGGCATGTCCATTTCGCGCATCTTGCTGCGAAAGGGCTCGGCATTGAAGTGGGTCGTCCAATCGCGTTGAAACTGGTCGTACGGATCGGGCCAGTACTTATTGAACTCGGGCACGTCGCCATGAACCATGTAGCCGCCCGGCTTCAACAGCCGGTAGCACTCGTTGATGATATTGGGGATCGCCTTTTGCGACGTTTCGTGGAACAAGATCATCGACGTGATCAAGTCGAAGCTCTCGTCCGGGTAATCCGTCTTCTCGGCATTCTGTTGCGAGAAATGGACGGTCTTGCCCAGCGATTCCGCGCGGGCATGCGCATAGCGCACCATCGGTGCGCCGAGGTCAAAGGCGTGGAGTTCGGCCTTGGGAAACGCGTCGGCGAGGCCCAAGGTTTGGTGCCCGACACCGCACCCCATATCCAGAATACGCGCCGGTTCAAAGTCCGGCATGTTCTCGCGAAAGTAAGCGCCGACCGTGACCCCAACGTCGTCGGTCATCGGCCCTTGACCGCCCATCCCGTATTGGTAGGCCCCGACGTCATAGAGCGCCCCGGCGAAGATATCGTCTTCCGTCAGTTCGACGTGATAGCCGCCGGGTTGGCAGTGGATGTGAATCTCGCTGTTGTAGCGTGGAATCTTGAGCGACGGGTCAAGCCGCAGCGTCCCCTTCGTCTTCCGTGCGGCCGTGGACTTAACGCGCGCCGCGATGTCATCGCGCTGGCGCCCGGTGCGCTCCCCCAGGCCTTCCCACATCAACTCTTGGCCCGAGCGATTGAGCGAACTCCAGGTCTGCCAAAACGGATCCTTGCGCATGACCCGCGCAACGTCGCGCGGCGATTTTGGGGCGTGGCCTTGCGCCTTCTGAAAGGCTTTCGCCCCACGGGCTTCGAACGCCTTTTTGTTGCCCGGTCCTAGATCGGTCAGTACGTGCACCTTGAGGCTCGTGACGAAATCGAGCCGTGCCGCCTCGTCGTGGGTCTCGTCCGGCAATACGCCGTGCTGCGCTTGTCCTCTCATGATCGCCTCCCTGCCGCTGCGAGGACCCAGTCTAGCATTCCGGGACATCCGGCGGCAGGAACTTGGTACCATGCCCGCATCCCGCGCTCAGCATAGCTTTCCGAAGGGTGTCCGCACCGCCTTTTCGGCGTGGCGCGTTTCCTCTACCGTGCGGGCCGGTTCGCATCTTGGACATGAGGCAGAAAATGAAGAACGCACAGGATCCCGTGGTGATCGTCGGTTTGGCGCGCACCCCCATCGGCAACTTTCAAGGGGCCCTGTCGTCCGTGGGTGCGCCAAAGCTCGGCGGCGCCGCGATCGAGGCGGCGCTCGACCGAGCAGGGGTCGCCCCCGACACCGTCGACGACGTGATCATGGGCTGTGTCCTACCGGCGGGCATGGGCCAAGCGCCGGCCCGCCAGGCGGCTTTGGCCGGTGGTATTCCGATCAGCGTGGGTGCCACGACGATCAACAAGATGTGCGGCTCGGGCATGCGCGCCACCATGATGGCGGCCGATCAAGTCGCCGCAGGATCGGCGACGATCATGGTCGCCGGTGGTCTCGAAAGCATGTCCAACACGCCTTACCTGCTCGACAAAGCGCGCGGGGGGTACCGGCTCGGCAACGGCAAGATCTACGATCACATGTTCATCGACGGGTTGGAGGACACGATCGATCAACCGGGCAAGCTGATGGGCTCTTTCGCCGAAGACACGGCCGAGAAATATCAGTTCACCCGCGAGCAGCAGGATAATTTTGCGCTGACCTCGCTTGAACGCGCCAAGAAAGCCAACGAAGACGGATCGTTTGACGGCGAAATCACCCCGGTCACGGTGAAGACCCGCGCTGGGGAAACAACGGTGAGCCAGGACGAGTTGCCGTTTACGGCCAAGATCGAAAAAATACCCCAGCTCAAACCGGCTTTCCGCGAGGGCGGGACGGTGACGGCGGCCAATTCGTCGGCCATCTCGGATGGCGCGGCTGCTTTGGTGTTGATGCGCGAGTCGGAGGCCGAGAAACGAGGCCTGACGCCGTTGGCGCGCATCGTCGACTACACGACTCACAGTCAAGAATCGTCGTGGTTCACGACGGCACCGATCGGCGCCATCAACAAGCTTTTTGAAAAGACCGGTTGGTCGCGAGACGACGTCGATCTCTTTGAAGTCAACGAAGCCTTCGCCGTGGTCACGATGGCCGCGATGAAAGACATCGGGGTCGATCATGACCAGATGAACGTACACGGCGGCGCCTGCGCGCTGGGGCACCCCGTCGGCGCGTCGGGGGCACGGATCATCGCGACGCTGTATTACGCCCTGGCCAAGAACGGTCTGAACCGTGGCGTTGCCAGCTTGTGCATCGGGGGCGGCGAGGCCACGGCCATCGGGATCGAACGCATCGCGGCATAGGAAAGCCCTGACGATGGAGCCCCGCCGGTTCGGTAGCGGAAGTCAGTGGGAGCAGAAATACGGCTATTCCCGTGTCGTCGTCGATGGCGATTGGGTCTTCGTGTCGGGCACCACGGGCACCGACTATGCGACCGGTGACGTGGTCGATGGCGCGGAAGGCCAGGTGTCCAAAGCTTTCGAGAACATCCGAGTCGCCTTGGAGGAAGCCGGTGCGGCGTTGAGCGATGTGGTTCAGGCCCGCTATTACATCGCGCGGCGTGCCGACGTCGACACCGTTCTGACCGCCATCGGCGCCCACTTTGCCGACATTCGTCCGACCGCCACTGCCGTTGTCGC
>Ga0181579_10004110_pt1 | contig 11361 bp, 6 predicted proteins | sample 071ome_24_FD_132996 | JGI IMG/M metagenome (GOLD analysis project Ga0181579, IMG submission 132996) | Coastal salt marsh microbial communities from the Groves Creek Marsh, Skidaway Island, Georgia - 071402CT metaG (megahit assembly) | ecosystem: Environmental > Aquatic > Marine > Intertidal zone... | reverse complement strand
TGTACGACCTGAAGCTTCGCGAGTGCTTCGAGCGCGACGATTTCCAGCTCGACGTCGACTGCACGCACCTCCACGGCTACGACCCCCAGCTGTACAAGATGCTGGTGTCCTACCCTCAGGAGATCATCCCCCTGATGGACGCGGTGTGCACCGAGTACTTCATGCAGCGCGTGCTGCCCCAGGACGAGATGCCGCCGGACGAGACCTGGGGCATACAGGTGAGGACTTACAACCTCAAGGAGACGCGAGCGATGAGAGATCTAAACCCAAGCGACATCGACAAGCTGGTGGCGGTGAGGGGCATGGTCACCAGGGTCAGCGCGGTGATTCCGGACCTGAAGGCGACCTATTTCCAGTGTTCCGCGTGCGAGTTCCATCCGCCGATGGCGCTGGTAGACCGCGGAAGGGTCAACGAACCACCGCTTCGTTGCCAGAGCTGCAACGCGGTGGGCACGCAGACTCTGGTTCACAACCTCTGCCACTTTGCGAACAAGCAGCAGATCAAGATGCAGGAAACCCCGGACGCCATCCCGGAGGGCGAGACCCCCCACACGGTGTCCATGTGCGTGTTCGATTCCCTCGTGGACGAGGCCAAGCCCGGTGACAGGGTGGAGGTCACCGGCGTGTACCGCGCCGTGCCCATCCGCGTCGCGCCGAACCAGCGGGTCCTCAAGGCTGTGTACAAGACCTACGTGGACGTGATTCACATTCGCAAGGACACGACGAGCCGCATCAAGAACACCGCGGCGAAAGATGACAGGATGGACGCCGAGGAGGCTGAGCGCGACGGCACGGCGACCGCGGGCGACCGCTGGGGCGCCGAGGCGGAGGAGGCGACGGCGGGTCAGAAAAACGAAGGCCGAGGGCCCAAGGACGAGATCGAGTTCACCGACGAGCGCATCGCCGAGTTCGAAGCCATGGGCAAGAACGGGGACATATACGAGCGGCTGGTGGCGTCCCTCGCGCCGAGTATATGGGAGATGGAGGAGGTCAAGAAGGGTTTGCTGTGCCAGCTGTTCGGCGCGACGAGCAAGACGTTCAAGGGTTCCACTTCCGGGAACAAGGTTCGCGGCGACATCAACGTCATCCTCGTCGGCGACCCGGGTGTCTCGAAGTCGCAGCTGCTGACGTACGTCAACAAGGTGGCGCCGCGCGGGATATACACGTCGGGTAGGGGCTCGTCAGCCGTCGGTCTCACCGCGTACGTGCAGAGGGATCCCGAGACGAAGGACATGGTGCTGGAGTCGGGGGCGCTGGTCTTATCGGACCGGGGCATCTGCTGCATCGACGAGTTCGACAAGATGGGCGAGGGCGCGCGGTCCACCCTGCACGAGGTGATGGAGCAGCAGACCGTTTCGATCGCCAAAGCTGGCATCATCGCGGTTCTCAACGCGAGGACTTCCGTGCTGGCGTCGGCAAACCCGGTGGGGTCGAGGTACAACCCGGCCATGAGCGTGGTTGACAACATCCAGCTCCCGCCCACCCTGCTCTCGCGTTTCGACCTCATCTACCTCGTCTTGGACAAGCCGAACCCGGAGACGGACCGGAGGCTGGCGAGGCACCTCATCAGCCTCCACTTCAAGGAACCCCCGCCGAGGGCGGAGGCTTCGCTGGACGCGTCCACGCTCACCGAGTACATCAGCTACGCTCGGTCCACCTACTTTCCAATCTTGAACAACGAGGCTGCGGAGGTGCTCGTAGAGGGGTACGTGGACATGCGCCGCGTGGGAAGCGCCGGCGGGCGCAAGACCATCACCGCGACCCCGCGTCAGCTCGAGTCGTTGATTCGCATCTCGGAGTCTCTGGCGCGCATGCGGCTGAGCAACGACGTCGAGAAGAAGGACGCCGAGGAGGCGCTTCGGCTGATGCGCGTCGCCATGCAGCAGGCGGCGATGGACCCCAAGACGGGTCAGATCGACATGGACAAGATCCTCACGGGACACAGCGCGTCCGACCGGATGCACCGGACGCACGTGGCGGACGCGATCCAGGACATACTGGCGGAGACGGGCACGGGCAAGGCGCGGCTCAGCGAGCTGGTGAGCAAGCTGAAGGAGCGGAACTCGAGCATGGAGATGAGCATCCAGGAGTGCAGGGACGCGGCGATGTCGCTGGTGGAGCAGGACAGGGCGATGATCAAGGGCGACCTGGTGACGCTCATCTGATTCTGATTCGATTCGGTCAAACCATAAATAAAGCGTGTTTACCGCCAAAAAACGAGAGCCACGTCGATGTTACTTGCGCCGGGTGGCAACCTCCCAAGAATTCGTGACCGCCAGATTGTCAAAACTACAGATCTTCGAATCGCCGAAACGTGATTGGTTGAGAGCAGCTGAGAGCAGAAACCACCGTCAACCCCGGTCTAATAAACGGTCAAATTATCAAAGATCCATATCTCCGAGATCGACCGCGACGCACCACCGTGGCATCTGGGCATCCCGGGTGCTGTGGTGATTCTGCTTGGTAAAACCAGCGGGTTCCGTCGTCGGTCCGCCACTTCACTGGCGTGCACTCGCTGCGCTGCCGTTGATTCACGTCGCTTGTCCGAGGTCGGCGAGTAGTGCGTGCGAAGCGTGAGACGTCAGATCCAGTCGTAAGGTCAACGCCGCGCGACTTCCGGTCGACGAACAGTTGAAATGTTTGCCGCGACTTCCCTCGTGGGCGTCAAGCCCACCGTCCGCGCGAATGCCGGACGCGTGAGGTGCCGCGCCACCGCCAGCGCGGCCGTGGCCCCCGCCGGTCTCTCCGGGATGACCGGCTTCCGCCGCGCGTCCTCCATCGACACCCTGGGCCGCGGCATCGGCGCCAAGAAGACCTTCAACGGCGCCGTGGCTCAGACCCTAGGGTTGGCTGGTCGCTCCGGCCGTGGCCGTCGTTTCGTCGTCCAGGCCATGTTCGAGGTGCGCCCCCGTGAGACCCGCGCCAATCGTCTACTCGACCGTTCGAACCCGAAATTGATTCGAAATCATCGTACCTTGGGTGTCGGTTCATCCATCTCGCGCGTGAATCCGCGCGTCAGACCGCGTCGCGCGCGTCGACGCGACGCGGAAGCGACCCCGGTCGAGCCCCGGTCGGGAAGAAAAAAAAACCAGCGCGGAACCGCCAAACGCACGACTCTGACCTTCTGCACCCTTCCCCCGTCTCCCCCTCTCCAACAGCGCTTCACCGAGAAGGCCATCAAGGTTGTCATGCTGGCCCAGGAGGAGGCCCGCCGCCTCGGCCACAACTTCGTCGGCACCGAGCAGGTGAGTCCGCGCCCCGGCGCCCGTCGCGCGGACCCCTTTCCCGTTGGATAGGGTGCCCCCTCGAGAATCCGAGGATCTGGCACTAGGTTTAGGGCAGGTGCCTTCCTCTGTGCGGGTCCCCCGAGTGAAGCCATCCAATCCTCCGTCGCTCACACCCGTCTCCCTCCTTTCCTTTCAACGCAGATCATGCTCGGTCTCATCGGCGAGGGCACCGGCATCGCCGCCAAGGTGCTCAAGAGCATGGGTGAGTACGCCGAAGCCGCTGTTTCCCCCCCATTGCCGCAACTTGCCTTATCCGCTGTCGCGAGGTGACAAAAATTTTGTCTCGCAAACCCGCTGACCGTCTCGCGCCCCCACGATTCGTCCCTTCCACTCAGGCATCTCCCTCAAGGAGGCGCGCATCGAGGTTGAGAAGATCATCGGCCGCGGCTCCGGCTTCGTCGCCGTGGAGATCCCCTTCACCCCCCGCGCCAAGCGCGTCCTGGAGCTGGCGCTCGAGGAGGCGAGGCAGCTCGGCCACAACTACATCGGCACGGAGCACCTCCTCCTCGGCCTCCTCCGCGAGGGCGAGGGCGTCGCCGCTCGCGTGCTCGAGAACCTCGACGCGGATCCCTCCAAGATTCGCTCGCAGGTGATCCGCATGGTTGGCGAGTCCCAGGAGGCTGTCGGCGCCGCCCCCGGCGCGGGTGGCGCCGCGGGTGGCTCCAAGACGCCAACCCTCGAGGAGTTCGGCTCCGACCTCACCAAGCAGGCTGAGGAGGCCAAGCTCGACCCGTGCATCGGCCGATCGAACGAGATCATCCGCGTCACCCAGATTCTCGGCCGCCGCACCAAGAACAACCCCTGCCTCATCGGCGAGCCCGGCGTCGGTAAGTCCGCCATCGCGGAGGGCCTCGCGCAGAAGATCGCCGCCAACGACGTCCCCGAGACGCTCGAGGGCAAGCGCATGATGACCCTGGACATGGGCCTCCTCGTCGCGGGCACCAAGTACCGCGGTGAGTTCGAGGAGCGCCTCAAGAAGCTCATGGACGAGGTCAAGGCTGACGAGGATATCATCCTCTTCATCGACGAGGTGCACACGCTCATTGGCGCCGGCGCGGCGGAGGGCGCCATCGACGCGGCTAACATCCTCAAGCCCGCCCTCGCCCGCGGTGAGCTCCAGTGCATCGGCGCCACCACCATCGACGAGTACCGCAAGCACATCGAGAAGGACCCCGCGCTCGAGCGTCGTTTCCAGCCCGTGCAGGTTCCCGAGCCCTCCGTCGAGGAGGCGATTCTCATCCTCCAGGGCCTCCGCGAGAGGTACGAGACCCACCACAAGCTGAGGTACACCGACGAGGCGATCGAGGCTGCCGCCAAGTTTGCGCACCAGTACATCTCCGACAGGTTCCTCCCCGACAAGGCGATCGATCTCATCGACGAGGCTGGCTCCCGCGTTCGCCTGGCGCACGCGGCGCTCCCCGAGGAGGCCAAGGAGCTCGACAAGGAGCTCAAGGCTCTGCTCAAGGAGAAGGACACCGCGATTCGCGCGCAGGACTTTGAGGCTGCGGGTGCCCTCCGCGACAAGGAGGTAGAGCTCAAGACGGAGATCCAGAAGATCACCAAGGCGAAGCAGGAGGAGAACAAGGCGGCGCTCGAAGCTGGCGGCGGCGAGGCTGGACCCACCGTCACCGAGTCGGACATCGCCAAGATTGTCGCGTCGTGGACCGGCATCCCGGTCGAGAAGGTGTCCTCTGACGAGGGCAACCAGCTCATGAACATGGAGGAGACGCTTCACTCGCGCCTCATCGGCCAGGAGGAGGCTGTCGTCGCCTGCTCCCGCGCCATTCGCCGCGCGCGCACGGGTCTCAAGAACCCCAACCGCCCCGTCGCGTCCTTCATCTTCTCTGGACCCACCGGCGTCGGTAAGTCCGAGCTCGCCAAGTCGATCTCCTCCTTCTACTTCGGCTCCGAGGATGCGATGGTGCGCCTCGACATGTCCGAGTTCATGGAGAGGCACACCGTGTCCAAGCTCATCGGCTCTCCCCCCGGCTACGTCGGCTACTCCGAGGGTGGCCAGCTCACCGAGGCTGTCAGGCGGCGCCCTTACACCCTCGTGCTCTTTGACGAGGTTGAGAAGGCGCACCCCGACGTCTTCAACATGATGCTTCAGATTCTTGAGGATGGCCGCCTCACCGACTCCAAGGGTCGCGTGGTCGACTTCAAGAACACCCTCATCATCCTCACCTCCAACGTCGGCTCCTCCGTCATCGAGAAGGGCGGCGGCGGCCTCGGCTTCCAGCTCAACGACGACGCCGAGGACACCTCCTACCAGCGCATCAAGCAGCTCGTCAACGAGGAGCTCAAGAACTACTTCCGCCCCGAGTTCCTCAACCGCCTCGACGAGATCATCGTCTTCCGCCAGCTCAACAAGAACGAGGTGCGCGAGATTGCCCAGATCATGCTCAACCAGGTGTTCAAGCGCCTCAAGGAGAAGGAGATCACTCTCGACGTCACCGACAGGTTCAAGGACCGACTCGTCGACGAGGGCTTCAACCCCACCTACGGTGCCCGCCCCCTGCGCCGCGCGGTGATGCGCCTCCTCGAGGACAACCTCGCCGAGAAGATGCTCAACGGTGACATCAGCGAGGGTTCTTCGTGCATCATGGACGTCAACGCCGCGGGTGAGATCACCGTGCTCACCGGGGACGGCGTCACCCTCAACGCCGGGCAGGTGCGCGGCGAGACCGGCATCGCGTAATCGCGCGCACCGTGCGCGCGCGCGAATGAATGTGTCTGTGAATTTCTTGAATTTCTTTGGTGGGTGGGGCGCGCCGCGATCACGCTCCTCCGAGACGGGTGGACGAAAACCAGTGGCTGAAATCTGGTGACGTCGGCCCGCGGGTGGGGAGGCGGCGCGCATATTTGGCGAAAACAAATACGGAGAGGACGGCGGGTCCCCTCGGATAGTGTACTCAAATCTCAATGCGGCGCTTTGGCATTGAAAACTGATACGTAGTGAGAGAACAACATCTCAATACAACATCTTAAATTCTTCGAGCACTCGCGACCTATTCATCACTCCCCCATGTCTCGCAGCTTGTCGCCAAACTTGGCTGTTATTTTCCCTGTTTATTTGGCGCGGAGCGCGTGCCAGAGTCTGAGGCTCTGGTCTGGCCACCAGTGTTGGTATTCAAAAGAGATGCACCCCTGCTCGTGCGACGTCGAACAGGTTGCCAGGAGCGGGACCAGTGGGACGAGAGAAGATGCCGTTCGAGATTCCGGACGACGACGGGTGGGACGACGATGCGCTGATAGAACACATTCGTGATGAACCTCGGTGGTCGTCGAAGCAAGCCGATCTCACGATGACGGTTGGCACCCGCCCGAGCGTCGAGATGCGCAACGCGACCGGCGCGGGGACCGGCAGAAGCCACTCCTTCGTGACCGCCAACTCGGCCGATCGATATCCCCGCGTGGGCCAGGGTCATACTCCCGCGCCGAACCCGCCTCCTCCCGCGCCTGCGCCCCGGCGAACCACCGTGGTGGCGGGCCCGTTCGATGACGGCGACGACGACGACTTCCTCCTCGAGGCTCTCGCCGCGACGGAGCGACGCGCGATGTCCGCGTCGGCGGGCCCCCCCGCGCCCCGCCACAACCAGCACCAGTATCATCAGCAGCCAGTGCGATCCGACGGGCGCGGGCACATGCCCCTCCAGCCCGTCAACCAGGGCCAGGCGCCGAGTGGGCACCGCGTTTGTCAACCTCATGATCAGATCCCGCATCACCATCACCGCGACCACCATCACCGCGACCCGCGTCCGGTCCCGATCGACCGCGACAACTACCACCGCGTCCAGCCCGGTCCCCCCGCGCCCCAACCCCGCCGGCTCACCGTCGAGCTGATCCTCGAGAAGCACGGCGGGCGCGTCGCCGTGTCGTGCCGTCAGGGCTACGACGAAGCCGTCGCGTCCGTTTGTCGATCGATCCCGGGCGCCGTGTACGACGGATATACCCGGCGATGGACCGTGCCCGATGGCGCCGTCGCGGACGTCTCCCGCGCGCTCAAGTCCACGCGGGACGCGACGGTCGAGGTGATCGCGCCGGTTCCGATGGTCCTTCGCGCGCTCGGGGTGGTCGGGCGGTTGGAGCGAGCGGCGGCGAAAGCCGAGGCGGACGGCTCCGGCTCCGGCTTTGGCGGGGGGAACGAGGGGGGTCGGGGTCACGAAGACGGGGTCACGGAAAACGCGGAGGGTGGCGAAAACATGACCCCGCTGGAGCGCGCGGTGGAGAGGGCGTACGCGCGCGTCCCGGAGTCGCTCCGATCGCGGATGTTCCCGTTCCAGATTGAGGGCGTCAAGTACGGCTTATCTCGCGGCGGCAGGGTGCTCATCGGCGATCAGATGGGTCTGGGCAAGACGGTGCAGGCGCTCGCGCTCATCTCCTGCTACCGAGAGGAGTGGCCGTGTCTGATATTGGTGCCCACGTCGTTGAGGGACGCGTGGCACGAGGCGCTGCGGCGGTGGCTCGACGTGCGACCCGGTCTCATCGCGTCGGTGGGCTCGGGCGCCGAGGCGCATAAGATCAACGCCGCGACGTTCGCCATCGTGCCGTACTCGCTCGTGGGGAAGATGCAGGGCAAACTCGCGGCGAGGAACTTCCAGGTTGTCGTGTGCGACGAGTCGCACTTCATCAAGGACGCCAAGGCGCAGCGGACCAAGGCGGTGGTCCCGTTGCTCAAAGCCGCGAGGCGAGCCATCTGCCTCACGGGCACCCCGGCGCTGAGCAGACCGGTGGAGCTGTACTCTCAGGTGGAGGCGCTCCGGCCGAACGTCTTCACCAAGTTCACGGAGTTTGCGCAGAGGTACTGCGCCGGGTCGAGGTTCGGATGGCAGGGGTGCGAGAACCCGGACGAGCTCTACGCGATAATCTCGCGGCTCGTCATGGTGCGCAGGCTCAAGCGCGACGTTTTGACGCAGCTCCCGCCCAAGCGAAGGGAGCAGGTGTACATAGCGCTGGATAAGAAAACCGAGGCGTACAGGGAGATGAAGGCTGTCCAGGAGCAGCTGCAGCGGCTGAGGGACCACGCCAAGGACAACGGGCTCCTGCTGGGCGCCGGCGGCGACGGCAAGATGAACGTCGAGGAGAAGCGTTTGATGAACGCGTATTACGTGGCGAGCGCAAAGGCAAAGGCGACGTCGGTGCAGGATTACCTGGAGACTCTTCTGGACGGCAGCGGCGCGGGGGATAAGTTCCTGTTCTTCGCGCACCACAAGGAGCTCCTGGACGCGGCGAGCGCGATCCTGCGCAAGCGAAAGACGCAGTTTATTCGCATCGACGGAGCGACGCCCACGTCTGAGCGCGGCGGTTTGGTGCAGCAGTTTCAAACCGTGGACGCCATCAAGGTTGCGGTCTTATCGATCAAGGCTGCCGGCATGGGCCTCACGCTGACCGCGGCGTCCACCGTGGTGTTCGGCGAGCTGTCGTGGACGCCGGGCGACATCGTCCAGGCGGAGGACAGGGCGCACAGGATCGGCCAGGCTTCGTCGGTGCTCGTGCAGTTTCTTCACGCGAAAAATTCCGTCGACGACGTGATGTGGGGGTCGGTGCAGAACAAGCTGGAGAACCTGGGGCAGGTGCTCGACGGCCGCGGGGGGGACCACCTGGAGATTCACGACGATCAGACGCACAGGGCCAAGTACAGGCCGCCGGCGGGGCCGGACAGGAGCCCCGGGGGCGGACCGTTAAAAACAAACTTTCCGTTTGGCGCAAACGCACAGGCGCAGCGGACGCAAGGGACGCTGGACGGTTTCGTCGCGAGGTCCGGGTCGCAGGACACGGGTTCGGCGGAGCTCAAGCGCGGCGGCGGGCGGGAACGGGAGGGGAACGAGGACGCCGGCAAGCGTCCGAGGCTTTGACCGAAGGAAATCTCATGAGATTAGCCAAGTCTTATTACTACTTGTAGTCGGCGGCGCGAAGGTATTTTTATACAGGTGGAACAGAACGTCTCACCGGCGCGAGGCGTCTCACCGGAAAGCCTTGTTGGAGTAATCCTGTCCCGGCCGCGGCTGGTTCCCGTCCCCGAGCACCGCGCGCTTCGGGTCCTTCATGTACTGGTTCTCCGCCTCCTCCGAGTGGTACACGCACGACACCTCCGGGCTCTTGTCGAGGTCGCCGACAAAGGCAAACGTGTTCATGTTTCGCTTGCAATCCGCCTCCTGGTCCGCGTTGACCAGCTTGTTCCTCTCGAGGATGGACCAGTTGCTCCGCCTCAGCACGCACCCGGGCTTCACCTCGGGCTGCGACACGTAGATGTTGAAGGGGTTCAAGGACAGGAACACCCTCTGGTCGAACACCATCGCGGACGCTCCGTTCGCCATGCACACCTCCGACGACGGGGTTTGGCGATCGAGGATGTCTCGGCTCGCCACGTTGGTGGGCTCGAGGTTGACGCTGGTGTCGAAGGCGACGCCCGCGCCCATGCCCACGATGAAAGCACCCGCGACGAGGAAGTTGGTCACCCGGTTTCCCCCGCCCCCGCCGCCGTCCGGCCCGCCGCCGTTGCCGCCGAAGAGTCCACCGCCCGGAGGACTCCCGCGGTCCGCCCTCGGCTCGGCCCACCCGCCATTGGGTCGCGCCCCGGGGCCCGGTCCTCCCGCGCGCCCGCCGCGGGGGGGCGCGTAATCGTAGTCGTACCCGTCGGGCCCGCGATACGCGTCGCGCTGCGCGCCGGGAGGGCCGCGGGAGGGCAGTTCGAAGTCTTCGTCCGCGGCGCCGGCGCGTGCGACGCCCCGCTGCGCGCGACTTCCACGCGATTTCCGCCGCGCCGAGCGTCGGAGGGGTGACTCCTGGGGGTTCACGGGGGACGAACGGCGGAGGGAGGTGGGGCGCGACGTCGACGGGAGCCGCCCGCCAGACGGCGCCGCGAGGTGAGAGGGCGCCGCGAGGTGAAGCGCGAGGGTCGACATGTCCGCAGGGACGTCGTCAGCGCGCGCTCGTCTGCGCGGGGGCGGTGAAGATATTCGAAGAAGATTCGTTCGAAGCTCCCATCCGCACTGTGGTGGTGGCGGCGAAAGCAACTGTCACATCGCCACGCACCGGGGCGCGCGATGCTGTCGTTCCTGGGGCGAGGCAGGGGCGGGGAGGAGCCGGAGCCCTCCTCGCAGCCGATGGAGACCTCGGATGTATCCCTGGCCGACGCCGAGCGGGTCACGCTGCGATGCGAGGCCGTCCTCGAGGGCCACGGCGCCGAGGAGGTCAGCGTCGCCAGGGTGTGGCACTGCGCGTGGGACCCCACCGGGAAGACTCTCGCCACCTGCAGCAGCGACAAGACGTGCAGGATCTGGGCCAAGAGCGCCGCCGCGGGAAACACGTGGGTGACGGTGGCGGAGCTGGAGGGTGTGCACAGCAGGACGGTGCGGCAGGCCGCGTGGTCGCCTTGCGGTGCGTTCAATCGGTCCATCACCCCGACGGCTGCTGTTTCGCCCTCTTCTCAATCGCCCCTCTTTTTTCCCCGTTAACCTAGCGCGGTGCTGGTCAGACGGTCGAGTCGCGTGCCCACCCGATGCGCGCGGCTCAACATAACTGCCAGCGAAATTAAACGCGGGCTGTGGCGGCTCCGACGACAAAATTGCAACTGGGGCGACCCAACTCCACGGTCCCTCCAGATCTGCGTCGTCGACATCCAAAAAACCAAATCGATCCTCCTCCTTCTCGACCCGACCGGATTCCCTCCGTCCATCGCGACGACGCACCCACGACTGACACACGTCCACCCATCCACACCCATCCACACCACAGGACGACTCCTCGCCACCGCCTCCTTCGACGCGAGCACCGCCGTGTGGGCCCAGAGCGGGTCCACGAACGAGTGGGAGTGCGTCGCCGTCGTCGAGGGCCACGAGAACGAGGTCAAGTCGTGCGCGTGGTCCCCGTCTGGTTCGCTCCTCGCCACGTGCGGCCGCGATAAGAGCGTGTGGATCTGGGAGGTCCAGCCAGGACACGACTTTGAGTGCGTCGCCGTGCTCAACGGCCACACCCAGGACGTCAAGCAGGTGGTGTGGCACCCGGCGGAGGATGCGCTCGTGTCGACGTCGTACGACGACTCGATCAAGGTTTGGACCGAGGACCCGGGCGG
>Ga0181579_10004106_pt1 | contig 11376 bp, 6 predicted proteins | sample 071ome_24_FD_132996 | JGI IMG/M metagenome (GOLD analysis project Ga0181579, IMG submission 132996) | Coastal salt marsh microbial communities from the Groves Creek Marsh, Skidaway Island, Georgia - 071402CT metaG (megahit assembly) | ecosystem: Environmental > Aquatic > Marine > Intertidal zone... | reverse complement strand
GAAAAGCGCGGCGATAGGAAACGGGAAAAAAATGAGCGACTTTGAGGAACGGCTCAATCAGCTGGTCGCCCGCAAGGATGAGCTGGCGCAACTCATGTCCGATCCGGAGATCGCCGGCAGCGACGCCTTTGCCGGTCTGTCGCGTGAATATGCCGAAATTTCACCTATCGTGGATTGTATTGAAGCGCGACGGGCGCTGCAGGAGGAGATCGCCGATCTTGGCGGGTTGCTGGCGGATCAGTCGGAGGATCCGGAAATGCGCGCCATGGCGGAAGAGGAATTCCGCGAAGCGCGGGAAAAACTGCCGGAGCTGGAGCGTGACTTGCAGCTCTTGCTGCTGCCCAAGGACGCCGCCGACGAACGCAACGCGATCCTGGAAATACGCGCCGGCACCGGCGGTGACGAGGCGTCTCTGTTCGCCGCGAATCTCTATCGCATGTATCAGCGCTTTGCGGATCTTCATGGCTGGAAGTTCGAGGCGATGGAGGTCGCGGAAACCGAAGTCGGCGGATTTCGCGAGGCGGTGGTCGAGATCGCCGGACGCGGCGTGTTTGCGCGGCTGAAGTTCGAATCCGGCGTTCATCGCGTGCAGCGCGTGCCGGAAACCGAATCCGGGGGCCGTATCCATACCTCGGCGGCGACGGTGGCCGTTCTGCCCGAAGCCGAAGACGTCGATGTCGAGGTGAACGACAAGGATTTGCGCATCGATACCTTCCGGGCTCAGGGCGCGGGCGGCCAGCACGTCAACAAGACGGACAGCGCGGTGCGCATCACCCATATTCCGACCGGCATCGTGGTCAGCCAGCAGGATGAGAAATCGCAACACAAGAATCGCGCCAAGGCGATGAAGGTGCTGCGTGCCCGTCTTTATGACGCGCAGCGGACGGCGCTCGACGAAGCCCGCGCGGAAGACCGGAAATCTCAGGTCGGCTCGGGCGATCGCTCCGAACGCATCCGGACCTATAATTTTCCACAAGGGCGCGTAACCGATCACCGTATCTCGCTGACCCTGCACAAGCTCGACAAGGTGCTTGATGGCGAGGCGCTCGATGAAATCGTCGATGCGCTGATCGCCGAGGATCAGGCGGCAAAGCTCGCCTCTCTGGAATGAGCGCCGGTCTGGGCGCGACAGATGCCGGGACGCTGATTGACGCGGCGGTGAAACGGCTTGCCCCCGCCGGTATCGAGTCGCCCCGGCGTGAGGCGCGACTCTTGCTCGGCCATGTCCTGGAGGCTGATCCCGGCCGCTTCACCGCCTGGCCCGAAACCGCATGCAGTGATGAGCAGAGAGCGTATTTTGAGGCGTTGGTCGAAAGGCGCGCCGCGCGCGAGCCCCTGTCGCACCTGACTGGCGTCCGGGATTTCTGGAGCCTCGATTTTCATGTAACCGCGGATGTGCTCGACCCCCGGCCGGACAGTGAGACGCTGGTGGCCGAAGCGCTGAACCGCTTGCCCGGCAGGGAAGCCGCGCCACGCATTCTCGATATCGGAACCGGCTCCGGTTGTCTGCTTCTTGCCGTCCTGTCCGAACGACCGAATGCGTCCGGTCTGGGAATCGACATTTCGCCCGCCGCGCTGGAAATTGCCCGGCGCAACGCGGCCGATCTGGGTCTGGCCGCCCGTGCTCAATTTCAGCAATCGGACTGGCTGAAAACGGTCACGGGCCGGTTCGATCTGATCCTTTGTAATCCGCCTTATATTCCGGATGCGGAAATTGAAACCCTTCAACCCGAAGTGCGGGATTTTGAACCGCGTCTGGCGCTTGGCGGCGGCCCGGACGGGTTGGCGCCTTATAAAAACCTGATCCCGGAGCTTCCGGAATATCTCGCTCCGGACGGTGTGGCGCTATTTGAGTTGGGCGTGGGCCAGGCATCGGCCATTGCGGAAATCGCGATTCAATGCGGCGTGGAAACCCTGGCTCAGATAGAGGATTTGTCGGGCCGGACGCGCTGCCTGGCTTTCGGAATCCGGGGTTGATCTGGTCAGCGAAAAAAGGGGTTGGAATGGCGGCTAAACCCCTCTAATGTGGGTCCCGGCGTTCAGGACAGATGACTGTTGAACGCCTTTCAGTCCCATAAACGGCTGTAAACCGACCCCCCCGGCGGGTGCGCGCGGAGATGCGCGCAAAGACTGTTCGACATCGCGTTGGCGGTGTCACGGGCGGGGCGCATGGGACGACAGGAATTGGAAGCAAGACCGGAAACAGGAAAAATGAGATCGGGTCCTAATAACCGGCGGTCCAGAGGCCGCGGCAATGGGGGAAGACGGGGCGGTTCGCCCCGCAATCAGAATTTTGATAGCAACGGTCCCGACATAAAGGTGCGCGGTTCCGCGCAGCAGGTCGTTGATAAATACCAGGCGCTTGCGCGGGAGGCCTCGACGGCCGGAGATCCGATCAGGGCCGAGGGCTATTTCCAGCATGCCGAACATTATTTGCGTGTCCTGAACGCGCAGAACGCCCAGAACGCCAGCAACAACGCCGGTGATCAGCAGCAGGCGAGAAATACCGAAAACGGCGCGGATGGCCAGAAACAGCCGGCGGAGGCGAGCGGCGCCAGCCAGGACGAAAATTCCGGAAATCAGGAAAGCGGTGAACAGGCGGCCGAAACGGCGGAAGCCGCTGCCGATCCCGCCAGTCAGGAACAGCCCGAATTACCGCGTGAGCAGCGCCGTCCGCGCGGTCGCAGGCGTCCGAAAAACGATAGCGCCGAGAACGGAAACGGGGCGGAAGCCGTCGAAGCCGCTTCCGACAATTCCGAAAGCGGTGATTCCGCCGCTGCGGAGAATGCTGCGGAGCAACAGGGCGCTGCCTGACCCGTCCTGTCCGTGTTAGCGGTCTTGTAAAGCAAACGTTCAATTTCCATATCCATTGTGGGACGCCTCACAGGGTCCCGATGCGTTTGCCCGCCTTTAGAGGGGGCAGTTTGGCAATGTCTCTGAAGGGAGTTGCAGGACATGGAATTTGAAAATTTCACCGAACGGTCACGTGGTTTCGTACAGGCCGCTCAATCGCTGGCGCTGCGATCCAATCACCAGCGTCTTACACCCGACCACATTCTGAAGGTTCTTCTCGACGACAAGGAAGGTCTTGCCGCCGGTCTCATCAAGGCCGCCGGTGGCGATCCCGCGCGCGCGTCGCAGGAAACCGAAGCCGCTTTGGCCAGGGTGCCCGCTGTCGAAGGCTCCGGCGCGGGGCAGATCTATCTCGATCCGCAGACCGCCCGCCTGTTCGATCAGGCGGAGCAAATCGCCGAAAAGGCCGGCGATAGTTTCGTCACCGTCGAACGGCTGCTGCTGGCGCTTGCCCTGTTGCAGGGCAGCGACGCGGCAAAGGCGCTTGAGGCGGCCGGCGTGACGCCGCAATCGCTGAACAGCGCGATCGAGGAAGTACGCAAGGGCCGGACGGCCGATAGCGCCAATGCCGAAGCCAATTTCGACGCGCTCGCCAAATACGCCATCGACGTCACCGAACAGGCCCGCGAAGGCAAGCTCGATCCCGTCATAGGGCGCGACGAGGAGATCCGCCGCACCGTCCAGGTGCTGGCGCGGCGTACCAAGAACAACCCGGTTCTGATCGGCGAACCCGGCGTCGGCAAGACCGCCATCGTCGAAGGGCTGGCCTTGCGCATCGTCAAGGGCGATGTGCCGGACGGGCTGCGCGACAAGCGGCTGATGTCGCTTGATCTCGGCGCGCTGGTCGCGGGATCGAAATTCCGCGGTGAGTTTGAGGAACGGCTCAAGGCGGTGCTGCAGGAAATCAGCGCCTGCGAGGGCGAAATCGTCCTCTTTATCGATGAGCTGCACACGCTGGTCGGTGCCGGTGGCGCGGAAGGGGCGATGGATGCCTCCAACATGCTGAAACCGGCGCTGGCGCGGGGCGAGTTGCACTGTATCGGCGCGACCACGCTGAATGAATACCGCCAGCATGTCGAAAAGGACGCCGCGCTGGCCCGCCGGTTCCAGCCGGTATTCGTCGCCGAACCCTCGGTCGAGGATACGATCTCGATCCTGCGCGGTCTGAAGGAAAAATACGAACTTCATCACGGGGTGCGGATCACCGACGGCGCCATTGTTTCGGCGGCGACCCTGTCCAACCGCTATATCACCGACCGCTTCCTGCCCGACAAGGCGATTGATCTGGTCGATGAGGCGGCGTCGCGCCTGCGGATGGAAGTCGATTCCAAACCGGAGGAAATTGATGAGCTCGACCGGCGGATCATCCAGCTCAAGATCGAGCGCGAAGCGCTGAAAAAGGAATCCGATGAGGCCTCCAGGGACCGGCTCGGCAAATTGCAGGAAGAACTTGCCAATCTGGAAGAGGAATCGGAACGGCTGACCCGTCTGTGGCAATCCGAAAAGGACCGGCTGGCGGGGTCGCAACAGGTCAAGGAAGAGCTCGACCAGGCAAGGCTGGAGCTGGAACAGGCGCAACGCGCCGGCGATCTCGCCAAGGCGGGTGAGTTGATGTACGGCATCATTCCGGATCTCGAGGCGAAGACCGCGGCGGAGACCAGCGACGACGAGACGCCGCGCATGCTGCAGGAGGAAGTATCCGACAAGGACATCGCCTCCGTCGTTTCGCGCTGGACCGGTATTCCGGTGGACAAGATGCTGGAGGGCGAGCGGGAAAAACTGCTGGCGATGGAAGAGGCTCTGGGCGGCCGGGTGATCGGCCAGGAAGAGGCCATCGTCGCGGTCAGCAACGCGGTGCGCCGCGCGCGCGCCGGGCTGCAGGACCCGAACCGGCCCATCGGCTCGTTCATGTTTCTCGGCCCCACCGGCGTCGGCAAGACGGAGCTGACCCGCGCACTGGCGGAATTCCTGTTCGATGACGACACCGCCTTGCTGCGGATCGATATGTCGGAATTCATGGAGAAACATTCCGTGGCCCGGCTTATCGGCGCGCCGCCCGGCTATGTCGGGTATGAGGAAGGCGGCTCGCTCACCGAAGGCGTCCGCCGCCGGCCCTATCAGGTGGTGCTGTTCGATGAGGTCGAAAAGGCGCATCCGGATGTGTTCAACATCCTGCTGCAGGTGCTGGATGGAGGGCGCCTGACGGATGGGCACGGCCGGACGGTCGATTTCCGCAACACGCTGATCATCCTGACGTCGAACCTCGGCAGCGACCTGTTGGCGGCGCAGCCCGATGGCGAGGATTCAGCCGCGGTGCGTGAGCCGGTGATGGAGGCGGTGCGTGCCGCCTTCCGGCCGGAATTTCTCAACCGGCTGGATGAAACCCTGCTGTTCCACAGGCTGGAGCGCAAACACATGTCCGGGATCGTCGATATCCAGCTTGGCCATCTGCGCAAGCTGCTGGCCGATCACAAGATCGAGCTGGAGATGGATGAAGCCGCGCGGACCTGGCTGGCCGATACCGGCTATGATCCGGTCTATGGCGCAAGGCCGCTGAAACGGGTGATCCAGACCCATCTGCAGAACCCGCTGGCGACCATGCTGCTGGAAGGCACGGTGCGTGACGGAGAGACTGTCCGCGTCAGCGCCGGTGAAGATGGTCTGACCATTAACGATCAGGTCGCCCAGGCGGCTTGAACAAATTCGATCTTGAAAAGGAGAGGGCGTGGTTTTTTTCCACGCCCTTTTCTATTCGAGCGACGCCTTTTGCACCGGGGCGAGCGCGGCCAGGCGATTTTCCACGCGGTCGCGGATTTTCCTGAAGGAAGCCAGCTCCACGCCCTGCAGCTTGCGGCCCGACGGCAGTTTCATACGCAGCGGGTTGACCTGACGGCCCTTCACCAGCACTTCGTAATGCAGATGCGGTCCGGTTGATCGCCCGGTTGAGCCGACATAGCCGATCACCTGGCCCTGCCGCACACGCTTGCCCTTGCGGACTCCGCGGCGGAATCCCTTCATATGGGCATAGGCCGTCGAATACCGCCCGTTATGGCGAATGCGGATATAGTTGCCATACCCGCCCTTGCGCCCGGCATAGGTCACGGTGCCGTTGCCCGCCGCATAAATTGGCGTGCCGCGCGGCGCGGCGAAATCGATGCCACGATGCATCTTGGTATAGCCGAGAATCGGATGGCGGCGTTTGCCGAAACGCGATGACAGGCGGGCCCCGTTGATCGGGGTTTTCATCAGCGCCTTCTGCGCGCTCTTGCCTTTTTCATCGAAATATTCGACACCGTTTTTCTTGCTTTCAAAGCGATAAAGCCGGGTCGTCTTGCCGCCGAGCGTCAGCGCCGCGAAGCGGACATTGCCCCAATCCGCAACCGATCCGTCGGGTAGCAGCGCGCGGCGCGCCAGCACATCGAACCCGTCGCCCGGATGTATATCGCGCTGGAAATCGACATCCCAACTGAACAGGCGGATGACTTCGACGATTATTTCGGCGGGCACCCCTGCCTTCCTCGCATCGACATAGAGGCTGGAGCCGATCTTGCCTGATATACGAATATCTTCCTGTTCCAGCGTGCGGTCGATCCGCCGCGCGGTGAAGGCCTCATCCGCATTGAGCCGTACCATGATCGTGCGGGCGGCGGATGGTGAAAATTCGAACCCGTCAAAGGCTGGCGCGGACTCCGGCGACGCCTTGCGGTAAATGACGATTTCCGTCCCCTGACGCAGATCGCGCGGATTGAACAGCTTGCGCATGGCGGCGACGGCGTTATGGGCTTCCGTCCGGCCGACGCCCGCTTTCAGCAAGACCACCATCAGTGTCTGGCCGCGCTTGACGCGCACGGTTTCCGCCATGGCCGCGGGCGGCGGCACCAGCGCTTCGCCGTTTTCTACATAACGGGCGATCATCGCGGCCTGCGTATCGGTCAGCGGCGCTAACCTGGCCGCCTGTTTGACGGGGTGTTCGCCCTCCGCCAGGCGGGCATGGCCTTCATCGGGCTGGCCGAACCAGAAAACGCCGGCGAACAGGCAGGCGATAAGGCTTGCCAGCACGCCATGCATCAAAAATTTGCGTTTGGTTTTCTCTAACAAACTCCGGAACCCCGATCCGCCCCGTTGCGGGACGTTACGCTAGAAAACGCCGCCAGATGGCGGCTCCCTCGACGTCCGCCAAGATGCGTTAACCATGGGGCGATGTCAATATAATCAAACGAATCAACAGCCTGCCGGGCGTTCTTGAAATGGCATCGGCGATTCGGTCCATAGGCCGGTTGACGGCTGCCTGATTCCCGCCTCTACTTTAACAAAACAAGACCTCAGGGGGGTACAGTGTTTCATTCTGCGGAACCGTTTTTTCGGCCCAAAACCGTCGCCATCGTCGGCGCATCCGAAACCGGCGGGGGCGGCTGGGCCAAGGCGATATACCAGAATCTCGAATATGGCGGGTTTCCGGCCAAGACCTATCTGATCAATCCGCGCCGGGACGAGCTTTGGGGCCAGAAGGTCTATCCCGATTTCAAATCGATTCCCGAACAGATCGATCTCGCGCTGACCATCGTGCCCGCGCCCTTTATTCCCGACGTGCTGGCGGAAGGGACCGAGGCCGGGCTGAAGGCCGCATTGATCTATGCCGCGCGCTTTGGCGAAGGGGATGATGCCGAAGGACGAAAACGCGCGGATGCGGTAAAGGCGCTGTGCGATGAAAAAGGTCTCGTCGTCTGCGGGCCGAACTGCATGGGCGCGCTCTCGCTGCATAATAACCAGCTGTTTTATCCCGCGACCCGGGTGCGCAGCCTCGGCGCGGGCGATGTCGGGGTGGTGTTTCAGTCCGGCGGCACCTTCATGTACTGGCTGGAACGGGCTTATAACCGCGGGCTGGATTTCTCCTTCGCGGTGTCGTCGGGGAACGAGCTCAATCTCGATCTCGCCGATTACATCAATTTCCTGGTCGACGATCCCGCGACCAACATGATCTGCTGCATGGTCGAGGGCATCCGGCGCCCCGACGCCTTTATGGAAGCCACCCGCCGCGCGTTCGAGGCGGAAAAGCCGGTGCTTATGGTGAAGGTCGGGCGTTCCGCCGCCGGCAAGGAAGCGGCGCAAAGCCATACCGGCGCGCTGGCCAGTGATGACGCGGTGCTGAAGGCCGTCTGTCAGCGCTACGGCGTCACCCGCTGCTATTCGCTGGATGAGATGACCGAGGCGGCTTTGGTCTTCCGTCAGCGCCGCTGGCCCAAGGGGCCAAAAATCGCCATGGCCGGTTTTTCCGGCGGCGGCAAGGGTCTGTTCCTCGATTACGCCGAGGATGAGGGCGCGGAGATGGCGGTCCTGTCGGAAAAGACCGTCGCCGCCTGCGAAACCGAAATAGACGAGGGGCTTTCCGGACAGAATCCGATCGATTGCGGCGCCGGTATTGCCTACCGGCATCAGGCCTTCTCCTGGCTGTGCCAGCAGGTGGTGGTAGATGACGGGGTCGATCTGATGGCGATCCAGGGTCAGTTGCCGACTCGCGAAGACGATCCCGCCGACCCGACGGTTTTTTCCCAGGTCTATGACCTGACCGACAAGCCGACCATCGCCTATTCGCGTGTGGCCCAGAATGTCAGCGAGGCCGGTCGCGCCTTTCAGGAAAAGACCAGAACCCCGTTCGTGCAGGGGATCGACGCCACCATCAAGGCGCTGCAGCACCTCGTGCGCTACGGCGCGGCACGGCAGCGCGGGATCACGGCGCTACCGGAAGCCAATGGCCGGCCCGCGGCGCTTGAGGGCGATGCGCTGAGCGGGACCTTGTCCGCGCATCATCTCACCCCGCCCAAATCTGTCATGGCGGCGGATGCGGACGCGGCGGCGAAAGCGGCGGCGGAATTCGGCTTTCCGGTGGCGGTGAAAATCGTTTCCCCCGAAGCCAGCCACAAGACCGAGGTCGGCGGTGTCGCGCTCGGGCTTGCCGATGCGGATGCGGTGAAAGCGGAGGCGGCGGATATGGCGGCCCGGCTTTCCGCGCTGGATCCTTCCGCCACCATCGACGGGTTCCTGGTACAGGAAATGGTCGATGGGCTGGAGGTCATTATCGGCGCCCGCGAGGACCCGCAATTCGGCCCCTTCATGGTGGTCGGGATCGGCGGTGTCGCGGTCGAGGCGATGCAGGATGTGTCCCTGCGCATGCTGCCGGTCGATGCGGATACGGCGCGCGATATGCTGGGGGAATTGCGCGGCAAGGCGCTGTTCGGCGAATTCCGGGGCAGGCCCGCCCGCGATATGGACGCGCTGGTCGCGGCGATCTGCGGTTTGTCGGATCTGTTCGCGGCGCATCGCAATCATCTGGCCGATCTGGAGATCAACCCGCTGATGGTCGGGGCTGAATGGCAGGGCGTGCGCGCGGTCGATGTGCGCCCGGTAAAGCGCGAGGATTAGGACAGGATCATGGATTACGAACTTCCCGAAGAATTGCGGATGCTCAAGGAAACGGTGCGCCGTTTCGTCGATAACGAGATCATCCCCATCGAACGCGACGCCTATGAGGGTCATCAGCTCAAACCCGATATCCGCGCGATGCTGGAGGAAAAGGCGAAGGAAATCGGGCTCTGGATGTTCGACGTGCCCGAGGAATATGGCGGGCTCGGCCTGTCGCTGCTGGCCAAGGTCGTGGTGTGGGAGGAGATGGGCCGCACCATCGCCATACCGACCCGCGGCGGACATATTTTCGGCCCCGTGGTCAGCCCGGTGCTCTATCATTTGAATGACAGCCAGAAAGAGGAATATCTGCTGCCGGTCATTCGCGGCGAACGGCGCGCCTGTTTCGCCCAGACCGAACCGGACGCGGGCGGCGATCCGGGCGGCATGCGGACCACCGCCGTTCTTGACGGCAATGAATATGTGATCAACGGCTATAAGCGTTTCATCACCAGCGCGGACAAGGCGGATTTCGCGCAGGTATTGGCGGCGACCGACCGTTCCAAGGGCTCACGCGGCGGCATTTCCATGTTCCTGGTGGAGATGGACACGCCGGGCGTCGAGCTGGTGCGGCCGCAGGAAACCATGATGGATGACAGGCCGTGGGAGCTCTCCTTCACCGATGTGAGGATTCCCGCGACCAACATCATCGGCGAGGAAGGGGATGGTTTCAAATTCGGCCAGACCTGGATTACCGCGGGACGCATCCGCCATGCCGCGCGCGGCATCGGCGTCGCCGAACGCTGTCTGGAGCTTTCGGGGAAATACACCAATGAGCGCGAAACGTTCGGCCAGAAACTGTCCGCGCGCCAAGGCGTGCAGTTCCCGCTGATCGACGCCTGGATGAAGACCAAGATGCTGCGCCAGTTTGTTTACGCCACGGCGGCGCGGGCGGATGCGGGCGAGGATATCCGCTTCGATTCCTATATGTGCAAGATCGCGGGCGACGAACACGCCTTCAAGACCTGCGACGACGCGCTGCAGGTCCATGGCGGGATCGGGCTGACCACCGATCTGCCGCTGGAAAAACTCTGGCGTGACAGCCGGTCGATGGTGATTACGGAAGGCCCGCCCGAAATTCTCCGCATGGCCCTTTCCCGCGCCTTTTATCGTGAATATGGTTGAGATGAGTTTCTAGCGAAACATCGCACCAGCCCGCTCCCCTTCCCGGCTACCCACAAGGATACTCTCGTTGGATGGCCGGGAGGGGGAGCGGGCCGGCGCCGATTAACCTGATTGAGAAATTGAGCAGACTTCATCAATTAAACGAAAGGAAGAAAACCAATGGCTGGGAAGCTGAAAAACGTCAAGCTGACGATCAAGGACGGCATCGCCTGGGTGATGCTGAACCGCCCCGAAAAGCGCAATGCGATGAGCCCCGCGCTGCATTATGAAATGGACGAAACGCTGCGCGATCTGGAATCCGATCCGCGTGTCGCGGTGGTCGTCATCGGCGGCGAGGGCGGTTATTTCAGCGCCGGTCAGGACCTCAAGGAATTCTTCCGCGAAACCGACGGCAAGCCCTATGAGAAAAAACGCGCGGCGGAGGCCGCCAACCGCTGGCGCTGGGAACGGCTTTACAAATACGACAAGCCCACCATCGCGATGATCGAAGGGTACTGCGTCGGCGGCGCCTTCATGCAGCTCTGCGCGGTCGATTTCGCTGTCGCCGCGGATGACGCGATCTTCTCCCTCTCCGAGGTGAACTGGGGCATCCTGCCGGGCGCGCTGGTGTCCAAGGTGGTGTCGGATACGATCCTGCCGCGTCACGCGCTATACTATGCCTGCATGGGCGATGCGTTTGATGCGAAGGAAGCCGAGCGGATCGGCCTGATCAATTTCGCCGTGCCGCAGAAGGACCTCAAGAGCAAGGTGCTGGAGCTTGCCGACAAGCTGATGGCGAAAAGCCCGAACGTGCTTAAGGCCACCAAGCAGGCCGTTCGCATGGTGCGCACCATGGATTTCGACCAGTCCTATGATTATCTCGCCGCCAAGGGCCAGGCGATCAAGGTCGGCGACGCGCAGGATTCGTACAATACGGGCCTCAAGCAGTTCCTCGATGAG
>Ga0181579_10004105_pt1 | contig 11379 bp, 12 predicted proteins | sample 071ome_24_FD_132996 | JGI IMG/M metagenome (GOLD analysis project Ga0181579, IMG submission 132996) | Coastal salt marsh microbial communities from the Groves Creek Marsh, Skidaway Island, Georgia - 071402CT metaG (megahit assembly) | ecosystem: Environmental > Aquatic > Marine > Intertidal... | reverse complement strand
CAGAAAGCTATTGATGAAGGTAAGCTGGATATCAAGAAAGCCATCGACAGTGCGGCTTTAGTTGCCTCAGGTATGGTGACAAATCCGCGTGATGGTATTCGTCTCTTAGGTCAGGGTGAAATCAAAGCCAAGGTTACGATACATGTGGCTGGGGTTTCGGGCTCTGCTAAAGAAGCAGTGGAAAAAGCTGGTGGATCAGTGGTTGTCGAAGAGAAATCAGCCAAATCCGAGTCATCAGATAAGGAAAGTGGCAAGTCCTAATGGCTAAAGCCCCGGATAGAATGGCTGTAGGCGCCGGTTTAGGCGCTTTTGGCAAGGCGAGCGATCTTCGCCAGCGTATTATGTTTACGCTTGGTGCTTTGATTGTTTATCGCCTTGGCACTTATATTCCAGTTCCGGGGATTAACCCACAAGTCCTAAACGATATCTTTAGCCGCAATTCTTCTGGTATTCTGGGCATGTTTGATATGTTCAGTGGTGGATCACTAGGGCGGATGACAATCTTTGCCTTAACCATCATGCCATACATTACGGCATCAATTATTATGCAGTTGATGACCTCTATCGTGCCAAGCCTTGAGACTTTGAAAAAAGATGGCGAAGCTGGTCGTAAGATCATCAACCAATATACCCGTTATCTTACGGTGTTTTTGGCAACTGTTCAGGGTTATGGCATTGCTGTGGGGCTCGAACAAGCTGAAGGCGTCGTGTTTGACCCTGGCATGTTTTTCCGCGTAACTACGGTGGTTACACTGGTTGGCGGTACCTTATTCCTGATGTGGCTTGGTGAACAGATCACACAGCGCGGTGTTGGTAATGGGATTTCCCTTATTATCTTCTCTGGGATTGTTGCCAACTTGCCTAGCGCCTTGGCCGGCACCTTTGAATTAGGTCGAACAGGGGCATTGTCTCCGTTTTTGATTTTGTTCTTTTTGGTAATGGCTATTGGCGTTATTGCCTTTATCGTCTTTATTGAACGGGCGCAAAGGCGCATTTTGGTGCAGTATCCGAAACGCCAAATGGGCAATAAGATGTTTGGTGGCGAATCTTCACATTTGCCGCTTAAGGTTAATGTGCCTGGGGTAATCCCACCGATCTTTGCTTCATCGCTTTTGCTGATGCCAGTGTCGGTATTAAGCTTGACCAATACTGCTGATGGCGGTGCTGGCTGGCTGGTGACCTTGAATGCACTTCTTGGCCGTGGTCAGCCTCTATATCTGGCTATCTATATCGCCTTGATTGTGTTCTTCGCCTTTTTCTATACAGCGATTGTGTTTAATCCATCTGAAACCGCAGAAAATCTGCGCCGCTATGGTGGGTATGTTCCAGGGATACGTCCCGGTAAACCAACCGCAGATTATCTGGATTATGTGCTTACCCGTTTGACCGTGCTTGGGGCGGCTTATCTATCTGCAGTTTGTGTGTTGCCTGAGATATTGATTAGCAACTACAGCGTGCCGTTTTACTTTGGTGGAACCAGCCTTTTAATTGTTGTCACGGTCACTCAAGACACAGTTACGCAAGTGCAGTCGCATTTAATGGCGCATCAGTACGAAAGCCTTATCCGCAAATCTAACCTAAGGGGGAAAAACAGATGATCTTGATTCTTTTTGGCCCTCCAGGTGTTGGTAAAGGCACTCAGGCTGCCAGATTAACGGAAACCCGTGGCTTGGTTCAGTTATCAACAGGTGATATGTTGCGTGAGGCCATTGCCAATGGCACCGAACTTGGTCGCAAGGCCAAATCTGTTATGGATGCAGGTAAGTTGGTGGCAGATGATATTATCATTGGGATGATTGCGGAACGCTTATCGTCACCAGAATGTGCCAATGGCGTTATCCTAGACGGATTTCCCCGCACGATAGAACAGGCCAAAGGCTTGGATAGTATGCTGGATGATATGGGTCTGAATATAGACCGGGTTATCGAAATGCAGGTAGATGAAAGTATTCTTGCTGACCGTATCAAAAAACGGGCGCAAGAATCAGACCAGGTTCGTGATGACGATAATGTTGAGGTGCTCAAAAAGCGTCTCAAGGTGTATCATGAAAACACGGCTCCAATTATTCCTTATTACAAGGATGGGGGCAAAGTAAGTGTTGTTGACGGTATGCAACCGATTGAGGATGTTGCCGCAGCAATTGATAAGATTCTTAACGGTCAGGAGGGCTGACCGAGCTTGACTGTAATTCGCTTATGGCTATAATTTGCGCTTTAGTTTATGTGGTAGTGCGAAAGACCCCATAAGAACAAGAATTCCGGTCGTTATTGTAAAAGGAGAAGGCAGTGGCTCGTATTGCTGGTGTCAACATACCAACGAAAAAAAGGGTAAAGATTGCCCTGACCTATATTCACGGAATTGGCTCAACATCTGCCAATAAGATCTGTGATCAGGCTGGATTATCTGAAGAGAGACGCGTCAATGACCTCACCGAGGATGAATTGACACGGATCAGAGATATCATTGATGCTGATTTTCTTGTTGAGGGGGATTTACGCCGCCAAACATCGATGAGCATTAAGCGTTATTTGGACTTGGGATGTTTGCGTGGCCTGCGCCATCGCCGCAACTTGCCAGTTCGTGGTCAGCGAACCCATACCAATGCTAGGACACGCAAAGGTCCGGCAAAGGCTATCGCTGGCAAGAAGAAATAGGGCGGACAGGAGAGCATTATGGCAAAGCAACCAACCCAAGGACGTGTCAAACGCCGTGAGAAAAAGAATATCACGAATGGCGTAGCGCATGTTAATTCGTCCTTTAATAACACTAAAATCACCATTACCGATGTTCAGGGTAACGCCATTTCATGGTCTTCCGCTGGCGGCATGGGGTTTAAGGGTTCAAGGAAATCTACCCCTTTTGCGGCACAGATGGCTGCAGAAGATGCTGGGAAGAAAGCCATTGAACATGGAATGAAAAATATTGATGTGCAGGTGAGTGGCCCAGGAACAGGACGTGAATCTGCCCTGCGTGCGCTGCAGGCGGTCGGCTTTAATATCAGCTCGATCCGTGATGTCACACCAATTCCCCATAACGGGTGCCGCCCGCGTAAGCGTCGGCGCGTCTGATCAATTTTCAGACCGCAAGGTAACCCATTTCCTCAGCCCTGAACTGGCGGCTGATGGCAGGCATGAAAGAAGGAAACTGGCTATGATCGAATTGAACTGGCAGGAATTAAAAAAACCTGAAAAGCGCAACATCAAGTATGATGAGTTGAACGCAAATAAAGTCACCATGACCATTGAGCCGTTTGAGCGTGGCTTTGGTGTGACTGTTGGCAACGCGCTGCGCCGCGTTTTGCTATCCTCGCTTCAGGGGGCAGCGATTACTTCTGTTCAGATCCAAGGCGTTCTGCATGAATTTTCCTCTATCGCTGGGGTGAACGAAGATGTGACAGATCTGGTTCTTAACCTCAAAGGTGTTGCGGTTAAGATGTCGGTCGAAGGTCCAAAGCGTTTGCGTTTGAATGCCGAAGGCCCATGTGTTGTTAACGCTGGTATGATTAATACTGTTAATGGCGTTGAGATCATGAACCCTGACCATGTCATCTGTACCCTTGATGAGGGTGCAACTCTTGGGATGGAACTGACTGTGAATATGGGCAGTGGCTACGTCCCTGCTAGTGCAAACAAACATGAAGACCCGCCCATTGGTTTGGTTCCAATTGATGCCATCTACTCGCCAATTCGTCAGGTGGCTTACAAGGTGGAAAACACCCGTGTCGGCCAGCGTACCGATTTTGATAAACTGATTTTAACGGTTGAAACTGATGGTTCAGTCAACCCAGAAGATGCCGTAGCATTTGCTGCGCGGATTATTCAAGATCAGTTGCAATACTTTATCAATTTTGAAGAGCCAAAAACGTCACAGGCCGCCGAAGAAATTGATCAGATTCCGTTTAATCGCAATCTTTTGCGGAAAGTCGACGAGTTGGAATTGTCCGTGCGTTCTGCTAATTGCTTAAAGAACGACAACATTGTCTATATTGGTGATTTGTGCCTGAAAACAGAGCCTGAAATGTTGCGGACACCAAATTTTGGACGTAAGTCCCTTAACGAAATCAAGGAAGTCCTGCAAGGCATGGGACTGGAACTTGGAATGGATATCCCGTATTGGCCTCCTGAAAATATTGAGGAATTGGTCAAGCGTCTGGATGAACCTTTCTAAGCGACCTGTCACGCAAACTGGAGAATTCACATGCGCCATCGTATTTCTGGTCGGAAACTGAACCGTACGTCACAGCACCGTCAAATGTTGTTTCGTAATATGTCTCAGGCATTGATCCGCCACGAACAGATTGTTACCACTCTTGCTAAGGCACGCGAATTGCGGCCTGTAGTTGAAAAGTTGATCACCCTAGGAAAGCGCGGTGATCTTCATGCTCGGCGTCAGGCATTTGCCCGTCTTCGGGATGATGCCATGACGGCAAAGCTGTTTGAAACGCTTGGCCCCCGCTACGCTGAGCGCAGTGGCGGTTATACTCGCATTATCAAGGCTGGCTATCGTTATGGCGATGCCGCGGCTATGGCTGTGATTGAGTTTGTTGATCGTGACGAAGAAGCACGCGGACTTGGCGATCAAAAAGAAGAACTGGTAGAAGAAACCGCCTAGTTGCTTCGCCATTGTTATGAAAGAATTCCCAAAGGCCGGTTTTCATACCGGCCTTTTTGTTTCATACTTTGCCTATGACAACTTCACCATTGGATAATTTGTTTTCAGATCAAGTCGCCCGTCCGCTAGCAGACGTATTGCGCCCTCATCATCTCAAAGATGTGGTGGGGCAGGATCATTTGCTATCAGAAAACGGCCCATTAACACGCATGGTGATGGCGGCAAAACAGGAAAAGCCTTTTCCGTCCCTCATTTTTTGGGGTGCACCAGGAACAGGAAAGACAACAATCGCCCGATTGTTAGCAGATGAAATTGGGATGCGGTTTGAACCCGTATCCGCTGTCTTTGATGGCGTGGCCGAACTGCGTAAAATATTTGCCCGTGCGCGTGAGCATCGTTCTGCTGGCGAAAAAACCTTATTGTTTGTTGATGAGGTGCATCGCTTTAACAAAGCTCAGCAAGACGGATTATTGCCCCATGTTGAAGATGGTTTAGTGACCCTAGTAGGGGCAACAACGGAAAACCCTAGCTTCGCCCTTAACGGGGCTTTGCTTTCCCGTTGTCAGGTTATGGTGCTTAACCGTTTAGATGAGCAGGCACTTGATCAAATTATGATCAGAGCTGAAACACATTACGGTCAGAAATTGCCTTTAAATGAGGCGGCTCGCGCTATGCTATGTGCGTTAGCAGATGGCGACGGCAGATATTGCTTGAACGCGGTAGAAACCATCATGGCACAGAGTGATGCCGATACAACAGCAATGCCGCCTGAAGAATTGTCCCGTATCCTCACGCGCCGCGCTATTGCTTTTGATCGGGATGGGGAACAACATTATAACCTCATCTCGGCGCTTCATAAATCCTTGCGATCTTCAGATGCTGATGCGGCGTTATATTGGTTTGCCCGTATGGTGGTTGGCGGTGAGGATTTGCACTATGTGTTGCGCCGTTTGACTCGATTTGCCGCTGAAGATATTGGCCTTGCTGAACCCGAAGCGGTGCCGCGATCTATTGCCGCTTGGCAGAGTTATGAGAGGCTTGGCTCCCCTGAAGGAGAGTTATCCATTGCACAACTGGTGCTTTATCTTGCCACAGCGCCAAAATCCAATGCGTCCTATGTGGCACTCAAAGCGGCGTTGCGAACAGCAAAAGACACGGGATCCTTGCCGCCACCTGCGCATATGCTAAATGCCCCCACAGGTTTAATGAAGGAGTTAGGCTATGGGAAGGGTTATGTTTATGACCATGAAATGCCTGATGGTTTTTCAGGTCAGAGTGGGTTTCCAGATGATATGCCGCGTCAGCAATTCTATGATCCCCCTGATCGTGGGTTTGAACGCGATATCCGGAAACGCCTAGATTGGTGGGCTAAGCGCCGCACAAATCCCAAGAACCAGATTGATCCCAAGCGCCACAAAAATCAGGGTGGCACAGAATGACAATCCATAAAACCAAAGGCTATGATCTTTTTGTCGGTATCGACTGGTCAGGCGCAGTAGGTGAGTATCATCACGGTATTCAAGTGGCTTGCCTAACTGCTGATGCCTCACATCCCACCTTGGTCAAGCCGCCAGTTGGTCGTGCTTGGTCACGCCAAAGCGTCATCGATTATCTCACGACAGAGGCTAAGTATCAAAACGTGCTAGCAGGTATTGATTTTGCTTTTGCTCATCCGTTTTTGGATCAAGGGGGGTATTACCCTGGATATGGGGAATCGCCACCTGATCCTTCCGCGTTATGGCAGATGGTTAATCAGATAGGCCAAAACCATAATGATGGTGCACATTATTATGGTGGGGTGATTTTCAGGCATGATGACTTGGGTCAATATTATAATCATCATAAATCACCACCCAAGAATAGTGATGGAAGTCGGAGAGATTTATTTGTATCTCGTCGCCGCCAAACGGAAATTGCCGCAATAGAAATGCACAAACGGTCACCATCGCCGACCTTTAACTGTATTGGCGCGGCTGGGGTTGGCACAGGGTCGCTGGCTGGGATGCGTATCCTTCATCATCTTTCATCTATCGCGCATATTTGGCCATTCCATAGCACAGGTGACATGGATCCTAGTGCGGCTTATGCGACTGAGAATCACTTAACCTTGGTTGAGATTTTTCCAGCCCTTTATTTTACCATGGCTGGGGTTAGTGATAAGGATAAGAAATCAGACCCTTTGGGCGCTTTAAAGCAAGGGCTGGCGTATTTTGACACATCCTCTACTGCAAAAATTGCCTCTGGCTTACCAGACCTTGATGATCTGGATGCTATGATTTCTGCTGCTGCTCTGCGTCATCTTCATGATCCTGTTGAGGTGTTTTGCATCCAAAACCCCGACCATAAAAAAGCTGCGGCAAAGGAAGGCTGGATCTTTGGGGTTGGGGGGGCTAGAAAGGCATCATGATCTGGCTGGCAATAGCAATTGGTGGGGCGATGGGCGCATTGGCGCGATATGGAACAACACAAGCAGTTGTGTCGGTTTCAGGAACAACGCTAGCATCGCCTATAGCGACGCTGATGGTGAATATTATCGGTTCAGCCATAATGGGGGCTTGTTATGGCTTTCTTGCAGGCGGTGGTGGGTTTTCTGAACCAATGCGGCTATTTCTGATGGTAGGGTTCTTGGGGGCTTTGACGACCTTTTCTACCTTTTCATTAGATGTGATTATGCTGGCTGAACGGGGGCAAGTGATCCTAGCGGTGCTTTATGCCACAGGCTCTGTGGTGGTTTCAGTTAGCATCTTTCTGATGCTTTATAGCCTGTTTCGTGGGTTAGGTTCAGTAGGTTAATCATGGCAGAAGCGCATATTGAACATCTCACCATTGCTGAAGCAGAAGCGGATATGAGGCTTGACCGAATGCTAAGAAATCGCTTTGCCGGATTGTCCCAAGGCGTGATTGAGAAATACCTGCGTACAGGTAAGATTCGTGTTGATGGTCATCGGATTAAGGCATCTCACCGTCTGGCTATGGGTGAGGATATTACCATGCCAAGGGAATTGCTGGTGATGATGGCGCAATCGCCACAATCTGGCGCGGCAGGGAAAAGCGTGCCGGCAAAATCGTCTCGGCCGGTATCAAAAGAATTGATCAATACCTTACGCCATGCGGTTATCCGTGAAACTGATAGTTTTATTGCCCTTAATAAACCTTCTGGGCTTGCGGTTCAGGGCGGCACAGGAACGCATCAACATATTGATGGGGCATTGTCTGCTGCCTTTCCGGAAAGTGAAAAACTGCTTTTGGTGCATCGGCTTGACCGTGATACCTCAGGCGTTCTTGTGGTAGCCAAAACACCTCAATCAGCGCGGCATTTAGCTAAAGGGTTTCAAGGCAGACAACATGATAAGTTTTATCTGGCCTTAGTGCTGGGTAAGCCAGAAGATCACGAAGGGGTTATCCAAGCTCCTTTGATGAAAGCAGGTGGACATGGTAACGAAAAGATGGTGGTCGATTTTGATGAAGGTCAAAAAGCTGAAACTGCCTTTACCTGTCTGGACACTATAGGCGGGAAAGTATCACTGATGATGCTTGAGCCGTGGACAGGGCGAACACATCAGTTGCGTGCACATATGCTCGCTTTGGGTTGTCCCATTCTTGGTGATGGAAAATATGGCGGCAGTGACGTCTTTCCTAATGATCAGGTGCGGCGGTTATGTCTGCATGCGGTCAGGCTTGATTTAGACGGCTTTCCGGCGCTGATAGCCGATTTACCAACGGATTTGCACCATCTGATGCGGTTTTTCGGCTTTGATCCAGCGGCGGTCATGACTATGATAAAGGAAATGAAACCCGGAAAGAGTTAAGATGGCGTCACCTGCAAAACGGTTTTGGAAAACCACCTCTATGGTGAAAGGGGACGAAGGCTGGATGGTTCATCTTGATCAGCGTCCGGTTAAAACCCCGGCTGGGTATCCCTTGGCTCTCCGAGGTGAGGCATTAGCAGAATATATTCTAAGGGAATGGGACGCCCAAGAAGAGCACATTAACCCTGCGACGATGCCGATGTTCAGATATGTGGTGACAGCGATTGATCGTGTCACTCCGCAACGCGGTGACGTTATTGATCAAATCCTTGGCTATACAAAAAATGAGATGCTTTGCTATCGCACGCCTGAACAAGCAGAATTAGCAGAAGAACAAAACCGTCATTGGCAACCTTGCCTAGACTGGGCCAAGCAAAATTATGATCTGTCATTTGAAGTTTCGACAGGTATCATGCCCATTAACCAACCTGAGGGTTCAGTAACATTGGCCGCTAATATTTTGACCAATATGGATGATTTCCGTTTGGCAGGGGTGTTTAACCTAATATCGATCAGCGGTTCTTTTGTGGTTGGGCTTGCCATTACTGATGGTAAGCTTTCCCCTCAAGAAGGATTTGAAGTCGCATTTCTTGAAGAGCTATGGCAGGCCAAGAAATGGGGATCAGACGAAGAAGCAGAAGATAGACGGAACAGGTTGAAGCAGGATATGATAGAAACTAAACAGTATTTGTCGCTTCTTGAAATTGCATAACATTTTTCTAGGGAAAGGACACCTACCATGACTTCTTCCATCGTTACCATGCTTGAAGAAAAGCGCGAAGCTGCGCGGTTGGGTGGTGGCCAGAAGCGAGTGGATACGCAGCATGGGAAAGGGAAATTAACGGCACGAGAGCGGTTAACGGTACTTTTGGATGAACACTCATTCGAAGAATGGGATATGTTTGTTGAGCATCGCTGTACAGATTTTGGGATGGCTGACATGACCATCCCGGGTGATGGTGTTGTCACGGGTTACGGGACAATTCATGGGCGTCCGGTTTTTGTATTCTCACAGGATTTTACGGTACTTGGCGGCTCACTTTCGGAAACTCACGCGGCTAAGATAGTCAAAGTGATGGATCAGGCAATGAAGTCGGGCATCCCTGTCATTGGATTAAATGATTCTGGCGGCGCTCGCATCCAAGAAGGAGTGGCTTCACTTGGTGGCTATGCAGAAGTGTTTCAGCGCAATGTCGACGCGTCTGGGGTTGTTCCACAAATTTCGGTCATTATGGGGCCATGTGCAGGGGGGGCAGTGTATTCCCCTGCAATGACAGACTTTATCTTTATGGTTGAAGGGTCATCTTATATGTATGTGACCGGCCCTGATGTTGTGAAAACGGTTACTCATGAGGAAGTGAGCCATGATGATTTGGGCGGTGCGTTAACGCATACGCGTAAATCCGGCGTTGCCCATAAAGCTTATCGTGATGATATTGCTGCTTTGATGGGGGTGAGGGCGCTGATGTCATATCTGCCGCAATCCTCAGCAGAAAAACCACCAAGTCTGCCCCCTCTTGATCCGATTGATAGGCAAGCGCCTGCCCTAGACCGCATCATTCCGGCTAATCCTAATCAACCCTATGATATGAAGCATATTATCAGTCACCTGATTGATGAGGACACTTTCTTTGAAATTCATCCCGATTACGCGGCTAATATCATCACGGGTTTTGCCCGAATGGGTGGTCAGACAGTGGCGATTATTGCAAATCAGCCAATGGTGCTGGCGGGATGTCTTGATATCAACGCCTCACGAAAAGCGGCGAGGTTTGTTCGTTTCGCGGATGCTTTTAATATTCCGTTGGTTACCCTCGTAGATGTGCCAGGCTTTATGCCTGGGACAACCCAGGAAAATGGCGGCATTATCAGTCATGGTGCAAAATTGCTTTTTGCTTATGCTGAGGCCACCGTTCCAAAACTGACCTTAATCACGCGTAAAGCCTATGGCGGCGCCTATGACGTGATGTCTTCTAAACATCTGCGCGGTGATGTCAATTACGCTTGGCCAACGGCCGAAATTGCTGTCATGGGGCCAGAAGGCGCGGCGCGGATCATTTTTCGTGCAGATAGCCATGATCCGGAAAAACTAAAAGAGCGTTCTGATGAATATCGTGAGAAATTTGCTAACCCCTTTGTTGCTGCTAAGCGCGGATATATTGATGATATAATTATGCCGCATAATTCACGTTTTCGGTTAATCAGGGCCCTAAATATGCTCAAGAATAAAACTAGCCGTCAGCCGATGCGTAAGCATGATAATTTGCCGCTTTAAGGGGTGTCAGCCATGTTTAAGAAAATCCTTATTGCAAATCGCGGCGAAATTGCCTGCCGGATCATACGTTCCGCAAAGGCCATGGGCATTAAAACCGTAGCGATTTATTCTGATGCAGATGCCAATAGCAATCATGTTGTTATGGCGGATGAAGCTGTTGCCATAGGGCCGTCCCCATCGAATATGAGTTATCTAAAGGGTGATAATATTATTGCCGCAGCTAAAGCCACCGGGGCAGAAGCTATTCATCCGGGGTTTGGCTTTCTTTCAGAAAATGCTGATTTTGTTGAGGCTGTTGAAAACGCCGGATTGGTGTTTATTGGCCCCATCGCCGAGGCCATTAAGTTAATGGGTGATAAGATCACATCAAAAACACTGGCGGTAAAGGCAGGGGTTTCTGTTGTCCCCGGAACCGAAGGTGCAGTCAGTGATATTGATGTCGCTAGCAAAGCCGCAAAGGAAATCGGCTATCCCGTCATGATTAAGGCTTCGGCTGGGGGTGGCGGGAAAGGGATGCGCATTGCCCATGATGAGCGTGAATTACGTGAGGCCATGCCCCAAGCACAAAACGAGGCAAGAGCATCTTTTGGTGATGACCGCGTGTTTATTGAAAAATTTGTCACACGCCCGCGCCATATTGAAATTCAGGTGTTGGGCGACAGCCAAGGTCACGTGGTCTATCT
>Ga0181579_10004104_pt1 | contig 11382 bp, 10 predicted proteins | sample 071ome_24_FD_132996 | JGI IMG/M metagenome (GOLD analysis project Ga0181579, IMG submission 132996) | Coastal salt marsh microbial communities from the Groves Creek Marsh, Skidaway Island, Georgia - 071402CT metaG (megahit assembly) | ecosystem: Environmental > Aquatic > Marine > Intertidal... | reverse complement strand
TATTTCACCGTCTGGTGTCACCAGGAAGATTCTGCTCGATTTGTCGATGCTTGCTACAAAACGGCACGTGCAGGAAAGCTTCGTCCGAGCGCCCACTACTACGTGATATCTGACAACACGTACAACATTTTCGATATCGAAACGACGCGCCGTGAGATTGGATACGAGCCACAGCACGATGCAGAGAACCACGTTCTCTGAGAAAGCGTTCTGCTTATGAGCGACATTCCAGAGTGGTTGATTAAGCGTCCTGAGCTAGGGCTGACGAAGTCTGATTTGTCGGCGTTTGAAACCTTTTATTCAGATGCTGTCGCTCGTGGTGATGGCGGGACAATTACGTACACCTATCATCAACCGGTCTGGAAGTTTCTTAGTTACATCGGTGAAAATTATCCGCTGCTATTTCACGGGACAGGGAAGCCAGACATAGATGAATTTGTTCCCAGACAGTCGAACGATTCTCAAGAATTTGGCAACCAGCGAGCCGTGTACGCAGCGTCCGATCCGTTGTGGGCCACCTATTTCGCTGTGGTGAACCGGGACGGTCCGGTTCGGTCGTTGGTGAATACGTGCATCCGTTTTGTATCCGATGAAGTTGATCCTGATCCGCACTATTTCTTCTCGATAAACGAGGATGCGTTCGATGCCGATACCTGGCGATCAGGCACGTTGTATCTTCTGCCTCGCGACGGATTCGAGCAGCAGGGTAATGGGAGGGCTGGTGGGTACGAAACTGAACTCCAACAATGGCGCAGTTTCGACCCGGTTAAGCCTCTAGCGAAGATGATGATCCGTCCTGAGGATTTTCCGTTTCTTGAGCATGTCAGAGGCCACGACGTAGGCAAGGTCAGTGTGAGGGCGAGAAAGAACCCGAAAGAGTTCCCGTGGCTGGACTAGCGCGTCTGCGAATTGTTAACAATGTGTAAACGGTGTCATGTAACTATTTACATGTAACACAATTCATGTATTCTAATTCTTGCAAAGAGATTTAGTTACTGATGACATATACTTCACCAACCTGGACATTTCTGACGAACCACACGCACACGTTGCTGGTCATCTGGCGGCAACCAGATGTTCGTGTTCGAGATATTGCCGAGCAGGTTGGAATCACCGAGCGGGCAGTGATGCGGATAATTCGTGAACTTGCCGACGCCGGGTTTATTTCAATCAGTAAGCTGGGTCGTGAAAACCGCTACGAAGTGGTCGGCGACCTTCACCTCCGACACCCTCTCGAAAAGAACCGGACGGTCGGTCAACTCCTCGAAGTTCTATCGAAAGGTGAACCCGTTGTTGCCGGCTAGCACTCTCAAGTCAGTCGCTCAAGGCGAAGGCGTTAAGTTGCACCACTCGACTCGAGGGCGCAGCGCGCTAATGGACGAGGTGTCGGGAGAGTATCGATTAATCGCAGTCGAGAGTTTGTTCTTGCTAAATCGACGTACGCCACGAACTGCCATCTCAGACGGATCCGGGAACTCAGCTTCAATCAATTAGTTCGAAGCTAGCATTTATTTAGTTCTCAAGAAACGAGGCTCCCGAAAAACGGGAGTCAGGATCTCAAATGGAAATCTCAACAACTGGTTGGCTGCTGTTCAACGGCTTTTTGCTTGCCATGCTTGCGTTAGACCTTGGAGTTTTTCACCGGAAAGCAAAGGTGATTCAGCCTCGTGAAGCGCTCATGTGGAGCGGGGTTTGGATCGGAATTGCTGGAATCTTTGCTGTGTTTGTTTACATCTGGCAAGGCTCACAATTCGGCACCGAATTCCTAACCGGTTACCTGATCGAGAAGACGCTTTCGATCGACAACGTTTTTGTGTTCGTGCTGATCTTCAGCTACTTCAAGGTTCCGGCTCAGTACCAGTACAGGGTCTTATTCTGGGGGGTGGTCGGAGCACTGGTCATGCGTGGAGCATTGATCCTTGCGGGATCGGCTCTGCTCAGCAACTTCCACTGGTTGATCTTCGTGTTCGGTGGATTCCTGGTGGTCAGCGGAATCAGGATGGCTTTCCACGACGAGAGCAAGTCTGATCCGGGTCGCAACCCTGTATTGAGGTTGGTCAAGAAAATCGTTCCAACCTCAGACGAATACGACGGCCAGAAATTCTTTACCCGCCGTACCGGGATGCTGATGGCGACACCGCTGTTCGCTGTTCTGGTCGTTGTTGAGGCAACTGACCTCGTGTTCGCGGTCGATTCAATACCGGCGATCTTTGCAATCACCGACGAACCGTTCATCGTCTACACGTCGAACGCACTGGCGATTCTGGGACTCAGGGCTTTGTACTTCGCGCTTGCAGGAGTGATCCACAAGTTCACGTACCTGAAGACGGGATTGTCGCTTGTGTTGGTGTTCGTCGGAGTCAAGATGCTCGCAAGCGATGTTCACCACATGCCTGCGTACGCATCGCTTCTGGTGATCATTGGAATCCTGGGGGCTGCGGTCGCTGTGTCACTAATGAAGGCGAAACCGGAAGCTGAACACTCAATCGAACTGGGACAAGTGAGCGTCGACTCACCGCAGAGGGAGATATAGCTCGGATCGGATTTTTCGACCGGGACTTTAGGAGAGGAGTTTCGAATGCAGTACATGGTGGAACTAGAACACAGGGCTGAATCGTGCATCGCTGGAGATCCGGCTGGCAATCACGCTCGACTGTTCGCTCAATTGAAGGATTATGCAGCCGACAAGGGATTGCAAATTCAGGGCGGCTGGCTATTCCCTGTGGGTCACCGAATGTGGTTCGTCGTTGATGCTGAAAACGGACACGATGTACAGCAGCTTTTCTTCGACGCGAAGGTTCACCTGTGGAGCGCAATTTCGGTGAACCCGGTAAACGACTACGACTCTTTCCTGGCGAACATCTTGCTGCCAGCGCAGCGAGGTGACTCGAAGGAATAACCGCTCCTCCTGGCTCTCCTAAATAACTCTTAAAGACGAACTGAGAGACGACTTTGAAACGTGTTCTCGGGTATTCAGTGCTGCTCGTTTTCGGGCTGGTGCTGTCCCAATTTCTACCATCAATATTCGGTTCTAGCCTCGATCCTGTTGCGACTTCAATCAGAGTTGCCACGATGATCGGGCTTGCCTTCATCATGATCCATGTCGGATTCGAGTTCCACATCGATAAAACCAGGCTCGGCAGCTACGGTTGGGACTATGTTGTGGCATTTACCGCCGCATTCTTTCCGTGGGTACTGGTGACCGGTTACTTCTTGCTGGTAATGCTTCCATCTGACTTCTGGTCGGACTGGGACGCATGGAAGGAAACCTTGCTCGCCGGACGCTTCGCAGCTCCTACCTCCGCAGGTGTTTTGTTCAGCATGCTTGCGGCAGCAGGACTTGCCGGGACCTGGGTGTTCAACAAGGCGCGCGTGCTTGCCATATTTGACGATCTCGACACGGTGTTGCTGATGATCCCAATCAAAATGCTCATGGTGGGAATCGCCTGGCAACTCGGAACGGTGGTTTTGCTGTTCACGGTATTGCTGATCGGTGCATACATGTTCATGCACCGTCTAAAACTCCCAATCACCTGGCAATGGGTATTCGTTTACTCAGTATTGATCGTGGGAGTGAGCGAGATTGTTTACGCCGGAAGCAAAGTGATCGATCCTTCGGTTCCGATCCACATCGAAGTGTTGTTGCCTGCGTTCGTTCTGGGTGTCATGGCTCGACCAAGGGGAGGCGACAGAACGAAGTCGGTTGAATCGCAAATTCACGCAGTGCTCGAGCGTCCGTCGGAGGCGAAGGCTAGCTTCTTGATATCTGCTGTATTCATGTTGCTGGTGGGACTGAGCATGCCGGCGATATTGACTCAATCGGACGCTCAACACGCGATGCCGACATCGGAAGAGTTGCACTCTGCAGCACCACCATCAGCAGTCGACAAACCTGAGTACCAGGGCGGGAAATCCGGACTGGACGGCGAGACGGTGACAGCCAACCAGCCTTCAATCGGTTGGGGGGTGATCGTGTTGCACGTTGTGGCGATCACGGTAATCAGCAACATCGGCAAGATGTTCCCTGCATTCTGTTACCGGGCTGAGGCGAGTTGGAGACGAAGACTGGCGTTGTCGATCGGCATGTGGCCGAGAGGAGAAGTTGGTGCCGGGATTTTGGTCCTGAGTCTCGGATTTGGAATTGGTGGTCCAATCGTGACGGTTGCGATGCTTTCGCTCGCAGCGAACCTTGTTCTGTCCGGTGTGTTCATCGTTGCTGTAAAACGATTGATGGATCATCCGGAAAACGAACAGGAACCGGCGACTAATCCCGTCGTCCAACCCGCGGCTACATGAATCGATTCGTCATCCGTTGAAACATTAATAATGAACTGGAAATTCGCTATCTGGCGATTTCTTTTCGGCACTGAGAGTTAGCATTTTCAGTCGGTTTTTTGAATTGGTTGTAAAACCGAATCGCGCCGACTACCAGTAGTTGATACGTGAACCACCTTGCACGGTTGTGGCAGGTGGTTCTTTGTGTGTGAGGAAGCTCCGACCGGATGGCAAAGTTCATATTTCGTCGCGTAATGTTCGGGTTGGTCCAGGGAATCGTGTTCCTGCTGACAATTCTTTACGTTTCGATGATGACGATCTCGGACATCTTGTACGCAGTGGTCGACCCTAGGATTCGGTATACGTAGGGTGGAAATGTGATCGGTGATCGTAACTGGTATTCTGCAACCCATGGTTGTGACGGTTGTTTTAATCCTGTTCGTTCCTCTCCGGTTCGCAATGGCGCGTTATCCGATGTTCTTCGACAAACTTCTCAGTCCGAACATTTGGAACGATGGTGACGAGAACGGATTGTTGATACCCAAAAACCCTGAGGAAACGTTTTTACTCGCTCCCGAGAAATCTCCTCTTCAACAGAAGATTACGCGATTTTTTGGGATTGTTTTGATGTTGCTCGGAATCATTGGTACGTGGGTGTCTTTATCACAATGACCGCGAACCGCCTCAAGTGGATGTGTTTGTAGAAAGCACATCCAAAAGCCCCGATCAAGTGATCGGGGCTTTTGGATTTCTGCCGTTGTGCGGACTACTTTTCGCCGTAGAAACCTTCGCCAGGTTGAGGTGGCATGACTACTAGCCCTGCACCTTCCCTCCGAGTGTGAATTCCTTGCGGAGAAGTGATCTGCGGCACTTCCTGTAGTCGGGTGAGTTCGGCTTCGTCGACTGTTATTCCGAAGCCCGGCTCGTTGCCGACATGGATGTATCCGTCCTCAATGTGAGTATCGGTTGTTACGCATGGCGGCGGATCGATAACCTGGACTTCTTGCATCATGAAGTTCGGCATGGCTGCCGCCACGTGGGCATAGACACTTCCGAAGCTGTTGTTGAACGTCACAGGTAGCTCGTAGGCGTAAGCGAAGTTCGCAATTTGCATCGACACAGTTACGCCGTTGGGGTGCATTTGCACGATGTCGATTGCTTCGTTGTGAACGAGCGGGTAGAACTCATCAAGTCCGTTGATGTTTTCTCCTGAAGACACAGCAGCGCGGACTGCTTGAGAGACCTGTCTCAGTCCCCGGTAATCCCAACGTCGTGCCGGTTCCTCGACCCATGCGAGGTCGAACTTTTCTTCGATTTCAGAGATGTATCGGATCGACTGTTTTGGCGACCAGTATTCATTCGAGTCGATCATCAAGTGTGGGCGCTTTGAGACCTGTGCGAGAACATCGTGCATGATCTGGATTCGCTCGATATCGCGGTCGATATCTGGTCCGACTTTTAGCTTTCCTGCGTCGACACCCAGGTCAGCGAATTCCTGGTAGTAAACGGCGACTTCTTCGTCGGTGAGACCGAGATCCAAGCCTGAGCCGTACGCCTTCACGCGTGGGTCTCTTGCACCAAGGAATCTCCAAAGGGGTTCGCCCGCAATTTTCGCCTTCAAGTCCCAAAGCGCTGCATCGATTGCTGAAATCGCTTTGAAGTCATCACCTTCATTGTTGTTCTTGAAGATGTGATCGTTCATCCGCTTCCAGAGACCGATGGTGCTTCGAGGGTCTTCGCCGTCGATCACCCGGAAGAATTTTTCCATCGAAGTGTTCGGTTTTGCGGGCGCGAGGCCGGTGATGTTCTCGTCGGTCTCAATGAAAATCAACGCAGCGGCCGCCAACTCGGATTCGGAAACCCCGTTGGCGTCGGCGGTTGCGTGCCGGCGAGGCCAGCTGAACTTTTCGAATCTGTATCCGGTGATTTTCATGCGTACTTTCCTGTGGTTGATCGATCGGGATCGACAAATCGACGAACGTTGATGACGAGGTAGCTACTGATTTGCGCGCCGAATGATAATCGGCAAAAACTATTCAGGCATGCTCGATATCGCTGTTTGACCGGATCATGACGATGGAGCTTGCGATTTGGTCAATAACAAAAGCCCCGATCAAGTGATCGGGGCTTTTGTTATTTCGTCTGGAGCGGAAGACGAGATTCGAACTCGCGACCCTCTCCTTGGCAAGGAGATGCTCTACCACTGAGCCACTTCCGCGTTTGCGTCATACGAATTTACCAAACGGTGGAATCATTGGCGAGGGTTTGCAGCGTTTTTGAGATTGTTTTTGGTGAGTCGCCCTCGACGCTGTATCAAAAGTCGTTGCAAGAAACCGTTGATCCCTCGGCTTACGCTCGGGATGACAACAAGTATGGGATTACGAGCCACAAGGTCCCTCTAAACTTCGACCCGTTCGGCTTCACTCAGGGCAGGCAGGTTCTACGTTTGCTCCGGGTGGACCTTCGTCCTTGGTCGCGGCGGCGCACTAATCCCCCTCTCCAACTCTCCCCGTTCCGCGGGGAGAGAACTCCTGCTTCGTTAAACTGGCGTGCCGTTCTATGAGTTTCAGCTGCGAGAAGGATTTGAATGCGTCGTTGTAAGTACCTGGTTATTGGTCGAGGGATTATGGGTAGCGCGGCTGCGATGCATCTGGCGTCTGCTTCTGATGGTGTGGTGATGCTTGGACCTACCGAGGCGATGGCTTACGAGGACGATAACGTACCGGAAGCCAGTCACTACGACGTTGGTCGAGTGACACGTATAGCGGATCCTGATCCTTTCTGGAGTGGCATGGCAAGTCGTTCGATTGGACGTTACCGGGCGCTCGAAGAAGTCACTGGCATCCAGTTCTTCAATGAAGCCGGGTTTATGTGGGCTGACGCGAATCATGAACGCGCTGACGAAACTCTCGACATGACCGTTCGTGCCGGTGGGGCGATGGGTGAACTCTCCGACGATGACATCAAGCAGCAATTTCCATATTTCAACTTAGAGCCCGAAGTCCGAGTGATGTTCCAGGAGGGTGAAGGTGGAACGATCAATCCTCGCGGATACGTTGGGGCGATGACGAAACGAGCTGTCCTGCTTGGTGCTGAAGTCATCGATGGATATTGCACAAAAATCGAAGTTTTCGAAGATGGAGTTCAGGTCACAACAGACGATGGTGTCGAGTTTCATGCCGAACGCATCATGCTGGCGACCGGAGCTTATGCAGCGTTTGACGGGTTGTTGCCTGTCAAAGTTCCGTTGAAAACCAATAAACACACTTTGGTCCTGATCGAAATGCCGGAATCCCTGGTTAGCGGTGAGTTTGCTGGTATGCCTAGCCTGATGAGCCAGCCATATGCAGATCGAATTCCTACGTTCACGTTACCTCCCTTGAAGTACCCAGACGGGAAGTTTTATCTGAAGATCGGCATTGAGGGGCCACGTCCAGAAGCTAGCGATTTGGCAGAAATGAATGCCTGGTTCCGTTCAGGAGACGATCCCGATTTGAACAAGGGGCTGATTGAAGAACTATCCACGCTCATGCCGACTCTTGACGTGAGCAAATGGAAGTGGTTGGCCTGTGTCACAACAGATACACCGGATCGCAGGCCGGTTGTGGATTTGATTGAGGACGGGAAGATCTGCCTGCAAATTGGCGGAAACGGGTATTCGGCGAAGTCAGGTGACGCACTTGGAGAACTAGGCGCATCGCTGTTGCTCGGCAACCCGTGGCCAGGTCCGATTCCGCAAGAAGAGTTGGCGTACGACCGGTTTTAGAGGTGGTTCTCGTTAGTCGCGCTCGGCCACTGCGTAGCAGGAACTCGGCTCGGGCGTCGCATTTATCCCCCTTTCGGACTATCCCCGTTCCGTGGGGAGAGAACGTGACTTGGCGCGCTTGGAGGGAGTTACTCCGCTACTTTTATAAGTTGTTTGCCGAAGTTGTCGCCGCGGAGGAGACCTGCAAATGTTGAGGGCGCGTTTTCGAAGCCCTCAACGATGTCTTCCCTGTATTTGAGAAGACCATCTTTGATCCACTCGGCAAGTCTGGCTCTGGCAACTTCATGGTGACGTTCAAAGTCGTAAACCAGGAATCCTTGAACAGTCGAGCGAGTTCTGATAAGTGCCCAGAAATTGCGCGGTCCCATTGGCGTTTCAGTTGCGTTGTACTGAGAGATTTGTCCGCAAACGGCAACTCGTGCTGAGTCGGCAAGATTCGTCATCACTGCGTCGGTAACAGGACCGCCAACGTTGTCGAAGTAGCAGTCGATACCTGACGGCGCGAGGCGTTGAAGCTCTTCGTTTACGTCTTGAGTCTTGTAGTTGATTGCTGAGTTGAATCCGAGTTCATCGACTATGTAATCGCATTTTTCTTCGCTTCCAGCAACTCCGATGACGTTGCACCCAGCGATCTTTCCGACCTGCCCAACTACGCCGCCAACTGCGCCTGACGCGGCGGACACAACAAGAGTGTCACCAGGGTTTGGTTTGCAAACTTCAAGAAGACCGAAGTAGGCGGTAAGTCCGGGCATGCCAAGAACACCAACGGCAGTGGAGATTGGGCCGAGCGAGGTATTTACCGGCTTTGCGACGTGGCCGGGGACAACGCCGTATTCCTGCCAGCCAATCCCTGCTCGAACGATGTCACCAACCGAATGAAGTGGAGATTCGCTCGCTTCGACGCGACCAACGACTTCGCCGACGATTACATCACCGGGCTCAACCACTGTTGAGTAAGAAGGTCCGGGACGCATTCGACCTCGCATGTACGGGTCGAGAGACAGGTACAGAGTTTTGACTAGCACCTCACCGTGTTTCGGAGTCGGGATATCCGACTCCTTGACGGCGAAATTATCACTTGTAGGCTCGCCGTTCGGATAGCTCGCCAGAGTCCATGCGCGGTTTACACCTGCCACGATTATTAGCTCCTGTTATTTGGAGATCGAAAGATTTCCGTACTCGTCGACTAGAACACTCCAGGCAGGGTGGACAACGGTGGTGCAGTCTGGCTCTTCGACAATGGCGGGACCAGAGAATTGCGCACCCGCTGGCAACTTCACCCTGTCGTAGACCGCAGTTTCGGTCACGCCGTTCGACTCCGAGAAGTAGACCGGACGCGAACCTTTGAGGGCGGATGACGCGTCGCTGCTGGTTTCTTCCAACTTCTTCATGTTGGGGCGTGCGATTTTTCCGACCGTTGTCAGGCGAAGGTTTACCAGTTCGACTGGTTCGTCCTGCGCTCTGAAGCCGTAAGCAGTTTCATGTGCGTCATGGAAAGATTCACAAAGTTCGTTCAACCACTGTCGATCGATGAGTTCGCGATCCGGAGCGGGCACGCTTAGTTCGAAACTCTGTCCCCAGTAACGCATTTCTACGGCACGCTCAAAGACCGGTTCGCCCGACGATGAGGCTGCTGATTGATGCGCCTTGGCTCCCTCGTCTTCGAGTCGGGCAAAATGGCCGGCAATGTCGTCAGGTTGAACAGAATCTGCTCGGGCAATGAGGGTCGCTGAACTGTCCATTCGGACGTCCGTTACCAGCAGTCCCAGCGCCGAAGCCGTACCGGGGGCGAGTGGAATAAGGACGTTTGGAATACCTGCCTGTTCAGCGAGCCGGACGGTGTGGGCAGGTCCCGCTCCACCGAACCCGATCAACATGAAATCACGAGGGTCGTGTCCTCGCTGAACCGAAACCAAACGTAGTGCATTGACCATGGCCGTGTTCGCAATTTCGACGATGCCATGAGCAGCTTCTTCGATAGATATTCCCAGCGGATCGGCGCACTGAGTTTTGATGGCGTTGCGAGCACCTTTGAGATCGAGCTGCATGTCGCCGCCCGCGAAGTAATCTGGATCAAGTCGACCCAGTACGAGGTTCGCGTCAGTGATTGTTGGTTCCGTTCCACCCAGGCCATAGCAAACAGGACCGGGATCAGCTCCTGCTGAATGAGGCCCGACTCGAAGTGCACCTCCTGAATCGACCCAGGCAATCGATCCGCCACCTGCTCCGATTTCGACAAGGTCGACGACTGGAGTACGAATCGGGTAGCCCGATGCCCCGCCAAAGGCACCAGTACCAGCCTGTGCCGCACCACCTACTGAGTAGTCCTTGGTGACGTTGGGTTGTCCGTTGCGAATGAGGCTAGCTTTTGCGGTCGTGCCACCCATATCGAAGGAAATAACGTCTGGGCTACCGAGCGAAGTACCCAGAGCAGCAGCCGCAACTGCTCCGGCAGCGGGACCGGACTCGACCATGAACACCGGTGAATCTGACGCCGCTTCGGCAGGGTAAACACCACCACTAGACTGCATTACGAGAAGTTCGGACGTAACACCTGAGGAGTTCAATTTTTCTCGGATTGATGACAGGTACGTGCTGACCACTGGGGCAACAGACGAGTTGATGACCGTTGTTGAAGCTCGAAGGTACTCACGGAATTCTGGAACGACATCGGATGAGAGTGAAATTGTGATGTCGGGCAGCTTCGCTCTGAGCAGTTCGCCGATTCGCTGTTCGTGCGCCGAATTGCGGTAAGAATGGAGGAGGCAAACCGCAACTGCCTCGACGCCAGTCTCTGCAATTTTCTCGACGACTTGCTCGACCACCGATTCATCCAACGGGGTGATGACTTCACCCTGGGCGTTCAGGCGTTCCGGTACTTCATAGCAAAGTTGCCGAGGGACAAGCGGTTGAGGTTTTTCGAACTGCAGATCGTATAAAGAAGGTCGGATTTGTCGGGCAATCTCGAGCATGTCCCGGAAACCCTCGGTCGTTATGAACGCGGTGGTTGCTGTTTTTCCTTCGATGATGGCGTTGGTTGCTACAGTCGTGGCGTGGACGACGTGTTCGATCTCGGTGGGGTCGATACTGCCGTGGGTTGCGAGCAGTTTTTCGACAGCTGATATGAATCCTGAGGCAGGATTAGACGGCGTCGAAAGTACCTTGGAAGTCGTTACTTCACCGGTTGTTGAATCGACTAACGTGCCATCGGTAAATGTGCCAGCAATGTCGATCCCGACTCTAAAGCGGGCATCGTTGGGTGAGGTCAATTCGATTCTCCTGATCGTGCAAGTTCGATCCGTTTTGCCTGCGTGGCAGACTCATCAATTTCGTTGGTTGAG
>Ga0181579_10004092_pt1 | contig 11400 bp, 9 predicted proteins | sample 071ome_24_FD_132996 | JGI IMG/M metagenome (GOLD analysis project Ga0181579, IMG submission 132996) | Coastal salt marsh microbial communities from the Groves Creek Marsh, Skidaway Island, Georgia - 071402CT metaG (megahit assembly) | ecosystem: Environmental > Aquatic > Marine > Intertidal zone... | reverse complement strand
TTCCCATGAAAAAGGGCCGCCCGCGCCAGGCGAACGGCCCCATCTTTCAACAAGGGTGTCTGATTTACAGAGCCTTGTCGGTGATCATGTGCGTCCAGGCACCTTTAGGCGCCTTGGTGATCACCGGGTCCGAACCGCCCTTCAGCAGGGTCGACACGGTGCGCTCGTAATCGGCCGGGTCCAGAGCGCCGTTTGAACCGGCGGTCAGTTTGGCGATCTCGCCCATCATCCGGCGCTGATGCTTCTCGGTCTGGGCGCCGGTGGCGTCATTCTCGAGAACGATGTCAGCAGCGTCGTTCGGGTTTTCCTCGGCCCATTTCCAGCCCTTCATCGAGGCGCGGACAAAGCGCACCATCTGATCCTGGAAGGTGGCATCCTGAAGCCTGTCTTCAAGGACATAGAGACCGTCCTCAAGCGTGGCCACACCCTGCTCCTGGTACTTGAAGACAACCAGTTCATCAGCGGTCAGCCCGGCATCGATGATCTGCCAGTACTCGTTATAGGTCATGGTGGATACGCACTCGGCCTGCTTCTGCAGGATCGGGTCGACGTTGAATCCCTGCTTGAGGACATTCACACCACTGCCGCTGCCATCGGTGGGGATGCCAAGCTGGCTCATCCATGACAGGAAGGGATATTCGTTGCCATAGAACCAGACGCCAAGCGTCTTGCCGCGGAAATCGGCCGGAGACTTGATCCCCGAATCCTTGCGGCAGGTCAGCATCATGCCGGATGACTTGAAGGGCTGCGCGATATTGACAAGGTTCACGCCCTTTTCCCGCGACGCCAGCGCCGACGGCATCCAGTCGATCACCACATCAGCGCCGCCACCGGCGATCACCTGAACAGGCGATACGTCAGGCCCGCCCGGCTTGATGGTGACATCAAGTCCTTCCTCGGCATAAAAGCCCTGGTCGGCGGCAACGAAATAGCCGGCGAACTGCGCCTGGGTAACCCATTTCAGCTGCAGCGTCAGCTTGTCGGCCGCGCTTGCCGCCGTGCCCATGGCAACGGTCGCGGCAAGTGCCAGCAGGGTTGTCAGTGTCTTTTTCATGTCATGCTCCCTTGGTTGTGATCTTGTGGTTGGTTATGGGGTCTTCCGGCGGTTCGAGGGATGCCAGAAGGTCACCTGCCGTTCGAGCAGGCTGAGAAGGCCATAGCTGAGAGATCCGGCGAGAGCGGCAACAACAATTTCCGCCCACACCATATCGACATTCATGCGACCAACCTCGGTCGAGATGCGAAAGCCAAGGCCAACAATGGGGGTGCCGAAGAATTCGGCGACGATGGCGCCGATCAACGCCAGCGTGGAGTTGATCTTCAGCGCGTTGAAGATAAAGGGTGCCGCGGTCGGCAGCCGCAGCTTGATCAGCAGCTGAAAATAGGATGAGGCATAGGTGCGCAGCAAATCACGTTCCATCGTCTGCGTCGCCTGCAGCCCGGCAACCGTGTTCACCAGCATCGGGAAGAAGGTCATCACCACGACCACGGCGGCCTTTGACTGCCAGTCAAAGCCGAACCACATCACCATGATTGGCGCGATGCCGACGATTGGCAGTGCCGACACGAAATTGCCGACCGGCAGCAGGCCGCGTTGCAGGAACGGCACGCGGTCGATCAGGATGGCGGCGATGAAGGCGCTTCCGCAGCCAAGGATATAGCCGCTCAGCGCCGCTTTGATCACGGTCTGCTGAAAATCGGCCCACAGGATGGATGTTGATTCGGCAAAGCGAAGCGCGATCATGGATGGTGGTGGCAGCAGCACGGTCGGAATCTGCAGGCCGATCGTCAGCACCTCCCACACAAAGATGATCCAGGCGCCAAAGAAGACCGGCACTGCCAGTGACACGACAGATGCCAGCGCCGCCGGCAGGCGCCGTGCGGCCATCGCCTTTTCCACCGCCAGCCATCCGAACAGCCAGCAGGCGACAAGCAGCGGCCAGCTTGCCGCCGGCATGTCCTGGTCAAGAATGGACAGGATCAGCGCCATGCCGCCAAGGCTGGCGACAAGGTCGATCCGCGCCTGCGGCATCAGCCCCAGATGGTGGCGCATGCCGACACCGACAAGAACCAGACTGCCGATCACCATCATGCTTCCGGCACCGCCACTGTCGAGCAAGGCGGTGATCAGCGCCGCCGCCGCCGCAAACCCGCCCAGGGTGGCGATGGTGCGCTGAAACCCGGTCATGACTGCAGCCCCATGCGCCGCAGCGTGACATGGCTGATCACCCCGACAGCGCCAACAAGAAGCGCCGCCATGCAGGCCGCCGAGATCAGCGCCGACCAGATCTGAATCGTCTGGCCGTAATAGGATCCGGCCAGAAGCCGCGCGCCAAGCCCGGCCACCGCGCCGGTTGGCAATTCACCGACAATGGCGCCAACAAGACTGATCGCGATGGCAACTTTCATCGAGGCGAACAGGAACGGCACCGAAGCGGGAAGGCGCAGCTTCCAGAAGGTCTGAAGACGCGATGATTTGTAGGTGCGCATCAGATCCATCAGCATCGGGTCGGGGCTTCGCAGCCCCTTGACCATCCCGACAACGACGGGAAAAAAACTCAGATAGGTGGATATCATCGCCTTTGGCACCAGCCCCGACAGGCCAACGGCGTTCAGCACCACGATGATCATCGGCGCGATGGCCAGGATCGGGATTGTCTGACTGGTGATGATCCAGGGCATCAGCGATTTGTCCATCGCCCGGTTCTCGACAATCGACACCGCCAGCCCGATACCAAGAATCGTTCCCATCGCGAAACCAAGCAGGGTCGAGGACAGGGTGATGCTGCCATGATAGATCAGCGAGCGTTTCGAGGTGATCTTCTTCTTCACCGTGGTGTTCCAGATCTCGATGACGATCTGGTGCGGCGCCGGCAGGATCGGGCGGTCCTGCGCCATCGTATCACGGACAAGATCGGCCATCTGCCATTCGGTGCCGGCCTTTTCATAGCGTTCGATCTGCCAGGGGGCGTTCAGATGGACGGTGAAGCCGTACCAGATGATCATGATCGCGGCGACCACGACGGCAATTGGCGCTGTCCTGCTGATCATGCCTGTCACCGCAGCGTCCCCCTGCAGGTTCCCCCGGGGGCATGAGCATGATGCCGGGCATGATGCCGGGCATGCTGGCGGGCAATGCTGAGATGTGCCCATGCTCTATTCATAGGAATGCCCTTCCCGAAGACCATTGCGGACCCGCTGTGCGATTTCAAGGAACCGTTTGGATTCCCGTATATCGAGCGGACGGTCGGCCGGCAGGTCGGATTCGATGATGTCGGTCACCCGGCCCGGGCGCGGCGACATCACAACGATGCGGTTCGAAAGATACACCGCCTCGGGGATGGAATGGGTCACAAAGCAGATTGTCTTGCCTGTCTTCTGCCAGAGCTGGAGAAGCTGTTCGTTCAGATGGTCCCGCACAATCTCGTCAAGCGCGCCGAAGGGTTCATCCATCAGCAGAAGGTCTGCATCAAAGGCCAGCGCCCGCGCGATCGAGGCCCGCTGCTGCATGCCACCTGACAGCTGCCAGGGGAATTTGCGGCCAAAGCCGTCAAGCCCGACAAGGTCCAGCGTTCGCTGCACACGTTCGGCCTGTTCGGCGAGGCTGATTCCCATAATTTCCAGCGGCAGTCCGATATTGCGTTCGATCGTTCGCCAGGCAAGAAGCGCCGGTGCCTGGAAGACATATCCATAGGCCCCGCCAAGCCGCGCTTCCTCGGGAGTCATGCCATTCACCGAGATCGAGCCGGCGGTCGGATGTTCAAGATCGGCGATGACCCGCAGCAGGGTTGTCTTGCCGCATCCCGACGGGCCGATGAAGGATACGAAATCGCCTTTCTCGATGGTCAGGTCGACGTCCTTCAGCGCATGCACCGGACCGTCATTCGAGTCGAAGGTCAAACAGAGTTTGTCCGCCTGAATGGCCGCCGTTCTGTTGGAATCCTGTGACATCACTCCCCCGTCACGCCAGTTGGTCCAGGTCCCGCCATGGCGTGACAGGCGTGCTTGCTGCGCATGATGGCATCAGACCCCGGCCGGCATGTTGGCCGGGTCCCGGATGACGGCACGCGGCGCCGTCAGCTCTTTCCATTTCGACAGCGCCTTGTTGGTTGGCGAGAACGGCTCGCGCGGCACGAACTTGCCATGCCCTTCGCGGGTTTTCACCTCGTCTTCCTGAATCGCCACATAACCACGGGTCATGGTGAAGCGTGGCAGACCCTTGACGGTGAAACCCTCGAACACATTGTAGTCGATCGCCGACTGCTGCGCGCTGTGCGAGATGGTTTTCTCGCGGGCCGGATCGACAACAACGATATCGGCGTCGGCACCCTCAAGGATTGCGCCCTTGCGCGGATACAGGTTCAGCGCCTTGGCGAAATTGCTCCATGCCGCGGCAACGAACTCGTTCATTGTCAGGCGGCCTGTCTCAACACCATATGTCCACAGAAGGGGCATCCGGTCCTCAAGACCACCGGTGCCGTTCGGGATCTTCGTGAAATCACCAAGGCCATAGCGCTTCTGCTCGGTCGTGAAAGCGCAATGGTCGGTGGCGACAACCTGCAGGCTGCCAGCCTGAAGCCCGGCCCACAGGCTGTCCTGATGAAGCTTGTTGCGGAAGGGTGGTGACATCACGCGCCGTGCGGCATGGTCCCAGTTCGGGTTGGCATATTCACTCTCGTCAAGCAACAGATGCTGGATCAACGGTTCGCCATAGACACGCATGCCTTTCTGGCGCGCCCGCCGGATGGCCTCATGCGCCTGCTCGCAGGACACATGCACGACATAGAGCGGCACACCAGCCATATCGGCGATCATGATGGCGCGGTTGGTGGCCTCTCCCTCAACCTCGGGGGGGCGTGAATAGGCGTGTGCCTCCGGCCCGTTATTGCCTTCCTCCATCAGCTTGGCCTGCAACTGCGCGACAACATCGCCATTCTCGGCATGCACAAGTGGCATCGCGCCAAGCTCGGCACAGCGCTGGAAGCTGGCATACATCTCGTCATCATCGACCATCAGCGCGCCCTTGTAGGCCATGAAATGCTTGAAGGTGTTGATCCCCTTCTTCACCACCTCGGGCATTTCATTGAACACCTGTTCGCCCCACCAGGTGACCGCCATATGGAACGAATAGTCGGTTGTGGCGCGTGATGATTTGTTGTCCCAGGCCTGGATTGCTGTCAGCAGCGACTGGTCGGGCGCCGGCAGACAGAAATCAACCACCATCGTGGTGCCGCCGGACAGCGCGGCACGGGTGCCGGATTCAAAATCATCGGTCGAATAGGTTCCCATGAAGGGCATCTCGAGATGCGTGTGTGGATCAATGCCGCCCGGCATGACATAGCACCCGGTGGCGTCGAGCGTTTCATTGCCCGACAGCCCTTCGCCGATCTTCGTGATCTTGCCGTTCTCGACAAGGACATCGGCCTTGTAGGTACGGTCGGCGGTGACAATGGTTCCATCCTTGATGACGGTGCTCATTTTGCTTCTCCCTGATCAATCATCGACGATGCCGGCGGTTTCGACGACGGCATGGAACAGCACGTCGGCGCCAGCGGTCGCCCAGTCCTTGGTTATATCCTCGGCTTCATTATGCGACAGGCCGTCGACACATGGACACATCACCATCGCCGTTGGCGCGACACGGTTGACCCAACAGGCATCATGGCCGGCTCCGGATACGATGTCACGATGCGAATATCCCAGACGCTCGGCGGCGCGGCGGATGGCGCCGACGCAACCGTCATCAAATTCCACCGGATCGAACTTGCCGGCCTGCTCGATGTCCATTTCAAGGCCGATCTCGTCACAGATCTCGCGCGCGCCGGCGCGAAGCCTGGCTTCCATATCGTCGATCACCTCCTGCTTCGGGTGCCGGAAATCTATCGTGAAGACAACCTTGCCCGGGATGATGTTGCGCGAATTCGGGAAGACATCGCAATGGCCGACGGCGCCAACGGCAAGCGGGGCGTGCGACCAGGCGATTTCGTCGACAAGCTGCGTGATCCGCGCCATGCCAAGCCCGGCATTGACACGTTTTGGCATCGGGGTCGATCCGGTATGCGCCTCCTTGCCGGTCAGCGTGACCTGAAGCCAGTTCAGACCCTGTCCATGCGTGACAACGCCGATGTCGATGGCTTCATCCTCGAGGATCGGGCCCTGTTCGATGTGAAGCTCGAAGAAGGCGGCAAGCTTGCGCGCGCCAACCTCCTCATCGCCGATCCAGCCAATGCGGGCCAGCTCATCGCCGACAGTCTTGCCGCCGGCATCGGTGCGGCCATAGGCCCAGTCAAGCGTGTGCACGCCGGCAAAGACACCAGAGGCCATCATCGGCGGTGAAAAGCGCGTTCCTTCCTCATTCGTCCAGTTGACCACCTCGATAGGATGGCGTGTCTTGATGCCGGTCTCGTTCAGCGTGCGGATGATTTCCAGCCCGGCAAGAACGCCCAGGACGCCATCATATTTTCCGCCGGTTGGCTGGGTGTCGAGATGGCTGCCAACCATGACAGGAGGCAGCGACGGGTCGGTGCCTTCGCGGCGGGCGAACATGGTGCCCATCTTGTCGAGCCCCATCTCCAGCCCCTCGGACTCGCACCATGACTGATAGAGCCGGCGCCCCTCGGCGTCTTCGTCGGTCAATGTCTGACGGTTGTTACCACCGGCAACGCCGGGGCCAATCTTCGCCATCTCCATGAGTGAATCCCACAGCCGGTCACCATTGATCCGAAAATTCTTGCCGCGTTGATCCATCAAGCTGCTGTTCATGTCGGAAGCCATTTGCCGTTTCCTTCCTGTTTATATCCGTCCCCGGTGGTTGAATTCCCGGGCTGGTGCCTAGAGTGACTGCCTAGAGTGACTGTCTTAGAGTGACTTCAGGGCCGCGCCGACAGCGTCGATCAGCTCATCAATCTGGTCCTTGGTGATGATCAATGGCGGTGACAGGGCGATGATATCGCCGGTTGTGCGGATCATGTAGCCCATCTCGAAGGCCTTCAGGAAGGCCGCGAAGGCGCGCCGTGTCGGCGCCCCGTCAATGGGTTTGAGCTCGATGGCGCCAATCAGCCCGATATTGCGGATGTCGATCACATAGGGATGATCGGCAAGACTGTGAAGCCGTTCCTCCCAATAGGCGGCAAGGTCGCTTGCGCGCGTCAGCAGCCCTTCTTCCTGATATGTGTCGAGCGTGCCAAGCGCCGCCGCGGCGGCCACCGGATTGCCGGAATAGGTATAGCCGTGGAAGAATTCTATCAGTTCTTCCGGCCCGTTCATGAAGGTGTCGTGAATTTCATCGCGAACGAAGACAGCCCCCATCGGGATGACCCCGCTTGTCAGTCCCTTGGCCGTGGTGATGATGTCGGGTGTCACATCGAAATAATCAGCGGCAAACGGGGTGCCAAGCCGTCCATAGCCGGTGATCACCTCGTCGAAGATCAGCAGGATACCATGCTTGTCGCAGATTTCGCGAAGCCGCTTGAGATAGCCTTTTGGCGGGACCAGAACGCCGGTCGACCCGGCAACCGGCTCGACAATCACGGCGGCGATTGTTGACGGGTCATGCAGGATCGCGATGCGCTCCAGCTCGTCGGCAAGCTCGGCCCCATGCTCGGGCTCACCGCGGGTAAAGGCGTTGCGCACCGGGTCATGCGTGTGTGGCAGGTGGTCGACACCTGTCAGCAGAGTGCCGAACATCTTGCGGTTGGCGACGATGCCACCAACCGAGATGCCGCCGAAATTGACCCCGTGATAGCCACGCTCGCGGCCAATCAGGCGGGTCCGGCTGCCTTCGCCGCGCGCCCGTTGATAGGCAAGCGCGATCTTCAGCGCCGTTTCCACCGATTCCGATCCGGAATTGGTGTAGAAGCAGTAATTCATGTCGGCCGGTGTCAGATCGACAAGCCTGTTGGCAAGTTCAAACGCCTTCGGGTGTCCCATCTGGAAGGCCGGGGCGTAATCGAGCTGCGCCACCTGATCCTGGACAGCCTTGACGATCCTCGGCCTGCCATGACCTGCATTCACACACCACAATCCGGCGGTGCCGTCGAGAATCTGTCGTCCCTCCGCGGTCGTGTAATGCATGTCCTTGGCGCTGACCAGCATGCGTGGGTTGGCCTTGAACTGACGGTTCGCCGTGAAGGGCATCCAGAAGGCGCGTAAATCATTCGGCTGTAGATTGGCACTGTCAGGCATTGTGGCGCGCTCCCTCGAAATTGCGGGCCCCGGAATTGCAGGCATGCCCACTGGTCAACCGTCTCGGCTTGCTGGCCGGGGTGACCTTCCACGACCGGGGTGGAAACGGCTTCGTAAAAATTATGAAATATCATTTTTACCGTTTGGTCAAATATCTTAGGATGGCCTGACGCGAAAAAATACTGGTCGCGAAATGGGGACAGATGTCAGGTAACGTGAAGCCGCGCGCCACCGAAAGGTCAGCGGGTGGCAAGACCCGGATTCAGAAGGAGAATGAGACGCGGATTCTGCGGGCCGCTCTCGATGTGTTTTCTGAAAGCGGCTTCCATGGGGCGACGCTTGATCGCATCGCCAGCCAGGCCAGCATGTCGAAGCCGAACCTGCTTTATTATTTCAAGAGCAAGGAAGAAATTCATGTGGCGCTGCTGACGGATCTGCTGGATGTCTGGCTGGCGCCGTTGCGCGAAATGCGCTCTGATGGTGACCCGATTGACGAGATCGGATCCTACATCCGCCGCAAGCTGGAATCCTCGCGAAGCTTCCCGCGTGAATCACGATTGTTTGCCAATGAAATTCTTGCCGGGGCACCGCATATTTCGGCTTTCCTGCAGACCGAACTGAAGCAGCTTGTCGAGGAGAAGGCGGCGATTCTGCAACGCTGGATTGACGAAGGGCGGATGGCGCCCTGCGATCCGCGTCATGTCCTGTTCGCCATCTGGTCAACAACGCAGCATTACGCCGATTTCAGCGTCCAGGTGCGGCATGTTCTTGGCCTCAGCCCGGGTGACAAAAGCTATTATGACGAAGCCATAAACATGCTGGAAACCCTGTTCCTTGGCCAGTTGATCAGCCAGAGCGGGCCCGGTTGACCGGCCATCTGGTGCCCGGCCATCTGGTGACCGGCCATCAGGTGTGGGCCGGGCCTATTCGGCGGCGTCCCGCATCGGGTTGTTCGGGTGCATCGTCCAGTTGCCATAATCGTCGGACACAGGCTTGCCGGTGCGCTTGTCCATACCGCCAGAGGGGATCTGCTCCATGGTGATGCAGTTTTCCACCGGGCAGACATTCACGCACAGGTTACAGCCGACACATTCCTCGTCGATCACCTCAAACATCCGCTCGCCATCGACCATGCTGGTGATCGCCTGGTGCGAGGTGTCCTCGCAGGCGATGTGACAGCGGCCGCATTTGATACAGCTGTCCTGATCAATCCGGGCCTTGGTGGTGTAGTTCAGATTCAGATATTGCCATTCCGTCACATTCGGAACGGCGCGGCCCTGGACGGCATCAAGATCGGCATGCCCGGCATTGTCCATCCATTGCTCCAGACCTTCGACAAGATCATCGATGATCTTGAATCCATAGGTCATGGCGGCGGTGCAGACCTGCACATTGCCGGCGCCAAGGGCCATGAACTCTGCCGCGTCGCGCCAGGTTGTGACGCCGCCGATCCCCGAGATCGGCAGCGAGGCTGTTTCCGGGTCACGCGCGATGGCGGCCACCATGTTCAGGGCGATCGGCTTGACCGCCGGACCGCAATAGCCACCATGCGTTCCCTTGCCGTCGATCGTCGGCTGCGGGGCAAAACTGTCGAGATCGACCGAGACGATCGAGCTGATGGTGTTGATCAGTGACACGGCGTCGGCACCGCCGGCATGCGCGGCGCGCGCCGGATAACGAACATCGGTGATGTTCGGCGTCAGCTTGACGATCACCGGCATGCGGGTATTCGCCTTCGCCCAGCGCGTCACCATCTCGATATATTCCGGCACCTGGCCAACCGCCGCGCCCATGCCGCGTTCGGACATGCCGTGGGGACAGCCGAAATTCAGCTCAACACCGTCGCATCCCGTATCCTCGACCTGGCGCAGGATCTGTTCCCAGCACGGCTCTTCGCAGGGCACCATCAGGCTTGTCACGACGGCGCGGTCGGGCCAGTCGCGTTTCACCGATTTGATCTCCTGGAGGTTCACCTCAAGCGGCCGGTCGGTGATCAGTTCGATATTGTTCAGTCCCAGAAGGCGGCGGTCGGCGCCCCAGATGGCGCCATAGCGCGGGCCGCCGACATTGACGATATGCGGGTCGAGACCAAGCGTCTTCCACACTACACCGCCCCAGCCGGCCTTGAAGGCGCGGACGACGTTATATTCCTTATCCGTTGGCGGTGCCGAGGCAAGCCAGAACGGGTTGGGGGATTTGATTCCAGCGAAGTCATTTCTCAGGTCAGCCATGGATGCCTCCTTCGTGACAGGGTCAGGCGGACAGCGCCGCGTGGATGGATTCGGCCGCGTCGCGCCCCTGCGCCACCGCGGTCACCGTCAGATCGTCACCGCCAGCGGTACAGTCGCCGCCGGCCCAGACAGACGGGTTGGACGTGCGAAATTCATCATCGACCTTGATCCGTCCCTTTTCGAGGGTGATGCCGGCAAGCGCATCACCGGCGCCGAGGGTCTGGCCGATGGCCGTGAAAAGCTGGTCGACCTCAAAGGTCTGGAACTTGCCGGTACCGGCAAGCTTGCCGCCCGAAAGGCCGGTATATTCCATCTTTACAAGAAGGCTGCCACTGTCGGATTTCGTTACCCCGACAGGCTGCATCCAGTGCCGGATGTTGACGCCCTTCGATGTCGACTGGTTCTGCTCGACTTCAGACGCGTTCATCTGCTCGCGTCCGCGGCGATAGGCGATGGTCACCTCCTGCGCGCCAAGAAGATGCGCTTGCGTGGCCACATCAATGGCGGTCATGCCGCCGCCAATGACCATCACACGGCGCCCCACCGGGATGGATGCCATGTCGGCGGCCTGGCGCAATTCAGCGATAAAATCGACGGCGCTGGCGACGGCGGCGTCATCCTCGCCGGCAACGCCAAGGGCGTTGACGCCGGACAGGCCGATGCCGACGAACACAGCATCATGCTTCCTGGTCAGTTCATCAATCGCCAGATCATCGCCAAGCCGCGCGCCAGTGACAATCTCGATGCCACCGATGGCGGTCACGTAGTCAACTTCATGCTGCGCGAAATCATCGACTGTCTTGTAGGTGGCGATGCCATATTCATTCAGCCCGCCGGCCTTGTCGCGACCGTCATAGACAATGACCGAATGCCCCTTCATCGCCAGCCGGTGCGCGCAGGCAAGGCCGGCTGGCCCGGCCCCGATGACAGCAACGCTTTTGCCGGTTTCGGCGGCACGGCTGTAGAACTGGCGGCCATGGCTCAT
>Ga0181579_10004086_pt1 | contig 11403 bp, 11 predicted proteins | sample 071ome_24_FD_132996 | JGI IMG/M metagenome (GOLD analysis project Ga0181579, IMG submission 132996) | Coastal salt marsh microbial communities from the Groves Creek Marsh, Skidaway Island, Georgia - 071402CT metaG (megahit assembly) | ecosystem: Environmental > Aquatic > Marine > Intertidal... | reverse complement strand
GCGCCAACCACACCAGCTGTGCTGTGCGGCAAGGGACTTGTGATGAATGGCGATACGCCGCTTCTGATGCCTGAACTTGCCACCGAACTCCTGCCGGGCACCCCGCATGTGATCCTGTCCGGCCCGACGTTCGCTGATGAGGTGATGCGCGGCCTTCCGGCAGCGATCACGGCCGCCAGCACGGACAAACAGGCCATCGCCACGGTCCAGCAGGCCTTTGCCGGCAGCCATCTTCGAGTCTATGCAAACCATGATCCGATTGGTGTCGCCATCGGCGGGGCTATGAAGAATGTGATCGCCATCGCCGCCGGCTGTGCGGCCGGCCTCGACCTTGGCGACAACGCACGGGCGGCGCTGATCACCCGCGGCCTTGCCGAAATGGCGCGTTTCGCCGCCGCCGCCGGGGCGCAGCCGGACACCATCTATGGCCTGTCCGGGGCAGGTGACCTGGCGCTGAGCTGTGCCGGACCACATTCACGAAACATGGCCTATGGGCTGGCTCTCGGGCGCGGCGAACACCCATCCGAACGGCTGGCCGAGGGACGCCACAGCGTGGCGGCACTCGCGGCACGCGCAGATGCGCTTGGCGTCGAGCTTCCGATCACGTCGGGGGTTAACAGCGTGGTCAATCAAGGCGCCGATCTTCGCGAAGTGGTGGCCGGATTGCTGGCACGCCACGCCGGCGTTGAATAGTGGCTAACAACCCTTACCTCTACAGATGATCATGCCCGATGGCATGGCTGATGGCATGGCAGAAAGGCGGGGCAGAATGAACTACTGGCTGATGAAATCAGAGCCCTCAACCTGGTCATGGGATGACCAGCAGGCCAGGGGCGATGACGGTGAGGGATGGGACGGCGTCCGCAACTATCAGGCGTCGAACAATATGAAGGCCATGGAAATCGGGGATCTTGCCTTCTTCTATCATTCGGTGAATGAGAAGCGGATTGTCGGAATCGTCGAGGTGTGCGAGCTCTATCATCCTGACCCGACAGATGCCGGCGGACGTTTTGGCATGGTCACGGTGAAGGCCGTCAGGAGCATGACAAAACCCGTCACACTTGCCGAGATCAAGGCCGATGAACGTCTTGCCGAAATGGCGCTTGTCCGCCAGTCACGTCTGTCTGTGACCCCGGTCACCGCGGCGCATTGGGCCATCCTGATGGAGATGGGCGAGACAGCCCTCTAGGATCAGCACACTGAAGCTGGTCAGTTGTCGGACGAGACGTCGCGGCGGATGAAATAGAGGTTCCGCAGATAGATGAACAGCCCGAGCCCCTGACCGCAGATAATCACCGGATCCTGCCGCCAGATGGCATAGAGAAGCAGCACCGCGCCACCGCCGATCGAAAAATACCAGAAGGCTATCGGTATCACCGATTTGGCCTGCTTCTCCGATGACAGCCACTGGATGATGAACCGCATCGCGAACAGGCCCTGTCCGGCAAATCCGACAACAATCATGATCTGTTCAGGATTTGTGACAAGGCTGTCGGGAAGGAAGGGCAATATCGTGACAAGAACACTGGCAAAGGCGCGGGCGCCAGCCTCGATCTGTGCTGACAAAATGGCGATCATGCGCCAACTCCTTGCTTACCAATCTTCTTGCCGGCCATCTTTTGGACCGTGATCTCGGTGACCTCGCCCTGCCGCGGCGCGCGGCGAAGCAACCAGATCACACCAAACACATCGCTGATCCCGACCGCCAGCCTGTCGAGGATCCGGTATTTTGAACTGCCGCGAAGACGCGGACGATGCGCCACTTCGACACCAACCACCATACCGCCATGCCGCCGCACCAGACTTGGCATGAACCGGTGCATGTGATTGAAAAAGGGAAGTTGCAAAAACAGCGAACGGTGCAGGATCTTGATCCCACAGCCGCTGTCGGGATGCGTGTCGGCCAGCAGGCTGCGCCGAATCCAGCGCGCCCCACGCGACGCCAGCAGGCGCATCGGACTGTCCTGACGTCGGGCGCGAATGCCAGCCGCCATGCCGACCGCGCCAGTCCCGGCGGTCTGCGACACCAGCGCAGCTTCAAGCGCCGGGAAGTCGGCCGGCACATTCTGGCCGTCGCCATCCAGCACCCCGATCAGATCACCGCGCGCGGCCAGCAACGCCGATCTGATGGCCGCACTCTGTCCGGCGCGGCTCTGATGCCGCAATACCCGCAATTCAGCAATGTCGGCGGCGCAGTCGGCAAGCTCGGCCCGGCTGTGATCGGTGCTGGCGTCATCAACATAGATGATCTCGAATCGGCGCCCCTTCAGCGCGGCGCAGATTTCCTCGACAAGCGGGCGGATATTGCCAGCCTCATTCATGACCGGAACGAGAATCGAAATCTCGATCGCGGATGGCGGGATAGCGGCGGCCTTGGCTTTGGTCATGAAGACACACTCGGCAGGGGCAGGAATAATGGCATGGGCACTTGCGTTTCTTTACCCACTCACGCCGCCCGGGTCAAACGCGCCGGCCTGATACAGGAAAATTAATACATTCTTGCCCTTTGACATATTGAACCCCTCGATCTGGCGAACGGCATCAACATCAAGTTCCAGACTGTCGGCCATGTCAAGAAAGGCTGTCTGCTGGTCGCGCTCGACAATGGCAAGCCCGCCCGGTGCCTCGGCAAGGAAAAGCGCCGCCTCGCCACCATCAACAAGAAGCAGATCACGACCAAGGTGAAAGACAAGCGAGGGTTCGTGAAACCCTGCCGCGGCAATGGCGGCGGGCGGCGGACCTGTTTCGATGATGGCGGCGTCAATGGCCCGCGCCATATGGATCCGGGACAGCGACGGGATCACCCCGCCGATGGCGACAAGGTTCATCAACGCGCCGGCGGCGATCACCAGCGCCACCGGCCTGATGCCGCCATGCCGGTGCCAGACGATGCCCTGCCACAGAACCAGCCCGGCAAGCAGCGCGCAGAGCAGGGCAAAGGCGAATGCCCGTCCCCCGGTCACCCCGCCATAGGTCAGGGCGGCCCAGGCAAAACAGGCAACAAGAACCGGTCCGGCAGCAAGCATCACTCCCTCGCCGGCAAGCGCCAGCAACCGCCGCGCCACCGCCCGCATGCCGCCCTTCGCCAGCCCGGCAAGCGGCGCGTCAACGGCGCAGACAAGAAGCACCATGATCGCCGGCACCACCGGCAGCGGGTAATGCGGCAGCTTGGTTGGCACAAATTCAATCATCACCCAGAAGGGCAGAATCCAGGCAAGCAGGAACCGGCTTTCCACATGTGACACCAGCAAGGGCAGCTGGCTGATGGCGCGTGGCAACAGCAGACTTGCCGGCCATAGCAGGATCGCGGCCAACATCAGATAGCTGCCAACCGGCGCGCCGTGTGATTCCTGTCCACTCTGTACCTTCGCCAGAAAATCACCACGAATGGCTATATCAAGAAAGGCCCCGTCGGTGGCCAGCGTGACGAGAACCGCCCAGGGAAGTGTCACCAGACACAGGATGATCACCCCACGCCCGGCCCGCAGCATGCGAAGCCATGTCAGATTGCGATGCCAGGCCGACAGCGCGGCAATTGTTGTCAGCGCCAGCATTGGCGCCACCGGCCCCTTGACCAGCACTGCCGCCGCCATCGGAAGCCATACCCACAGATAGGAATGATAGGCCAGCCGGCGGCCATGCTGCCATGCCTGGTAGATTCGCATCAGCCCATATTGCTGCATCAGGCATAGCAGCATCAGCACCGAATCCGTCTTTGCCAGATGCGCCTCGGCAAAGACAATCAGCGCGCCACCACAGGCGGCAGCGGCAAGCACGGCGCGTTGGGGTTTATAGAGAGTGCGCGCAATACGATAGGTGCCATAGACCGTCAACAGCATGGCAAGAAGACTTGGCAGCCGATAGGACGCGATATTGTCCTCGCCAAACAGCGACGCCGAAGCCGACTGAAGCCAGTAAATTCCGGCTGGTTTCTTGGCCCTGATTTCATCCTGGAACCGGATGGTGATCAGATCGCCCGTCTGCACCATCTGCTTGCTGGCCTGGGCAAAGCGCGACTCGTCGCGATCCATCGGCGGCACGGTCTGGTGCCCGATCAGAACGGCGGCGGCAAGACATGCCAGCACCAGCAGCAACGCCGATTTTTTGAATGGCACGTTCACGGCCGATCCCCTGGATGATCGGCCGCCTGTAGCCCAGATGACCGGTGCTTCGTTAAAGCATTTTTTGGACGTATTTGCTATATCAATTGCCTGCCTTCGCCCCCGGCTGTAGGGTCCACGGCATCGCCACCCGGCAATGGGATCATGACCGACATCTCTTCAAGACAAGCTGGCAACCGTTCCTGGCAACAACAGACAAGCTGGCGTCATCTTTGGTCGATATCATGGCCAATCATTATCGCCAACGTTACCTTCCCGCTTGTTGGCGCCGCTGACACGGCGATGATGGGGCGGCTCGACGACGCCAGCTTTGTCGGCGGTGTCGCGCTTGGCAGCCTGGTGTTCAATTTCATCTATTTCGGGCTTGGTTTCCTGCGTATGTGCACCACCGGCCTGGTTGCCCAGGCGCAGGGGCGCGGCGACCTGCGGGACATCGAAAATCATCTCGTCCGCGGGTTGATACTTGCCTTTTTCCTTGGCTCCATCTTCGTTCTGGCCACACCGCTTGTGCATATGGTCACCAGCGCCCTGCTGACCGCAAGCGACACTGTCGAGGCGTTGATGCAGCGATATGTTGGCCTGCGCCTTCTTGCTGTGCCGGCGGCGCTGGCGAACATGGTTCTTCTTGGATGTATTTTCGGGCGCCAGCAGATGCGCCTTGCGATGGTACAGATCATCTTCATCAATCTTGCCAATCTGACGCTGAATGTCTTTTTCGTGCTTGGTCTTGGCATGACAATCGAGGGTGTCGCGCTGGCGTCGGTTGTCGCGCAATGGGCCGGTCTTGCGGTAACGCTTGGGCTTGTCAGCTGGCACTGGCGGGATCTTCTTGCCGGGGCTGGCCGTCGCATTTTCACCCGCCGACCAGCCTGGTTCGACCCGGCGGCCTTTGCGCGGTTCTTCGAAATCGGCAGCGATATCACCATTCGCACCGTGCTGATCCTTCTCAGCGAGGCGGTGCTGTTGAATCAGGCGGCCGGGATCGGTGATCTGTCACTGGCCGCGATGCAGCTGATTCTGGTCATGTTCGGGCTGATCTGCTTTTCGCTGGATGGCTTTGCCCACGCCGCCGAGGCGCTTGTTGGCGAGGCGGTTGGACGCCGTCACCTGCCGATGCTCGACCAGGTGGTTCGCCGGACCAATATCATGGCGGGCCTTGCGGCGCTTGCAATCAGCGCCCTTGTCTGGGGCGGTGCGCCGTGGATTGTCGGTCTTCTGACCTCACAGCAGGATCTGGCCGCCCTGACCCTGGCGCATTGGCACTGGGCGGCGCTGCTGCCGCCGGTCTCGTTCCTTGCCTTCCAGATGGACGGTGTTTTCATTGGCGCAACACAGAGCCGCGAGATGCGCAACGCGATGCTGGTCTCGGCCGCCCTGTTCGCTGTGTCTGTGCTGTTGCTTGGCGGGTTTGGGCTGAATGGCCTTTTTGCCGCCTTTACGATATATCTCGGCTTGCGCGGCATCACCCTGCAGATGCGCATGGGGCGTGTCCGCGCGCTCGCCACCCCGCGACCAATGGATGAGTCATGACAAAATTCCCTCTTCGCCAGCCAGATGAACTAGGCCTTGTTACAGATGATGTCGACGCCCGCCAGCTGCGCCTTCTGACCCCACAGGAATATGCTGGCTGGCGAGACGCCGCCGATGACGCCACACAGAACTGGATCGGGGCCAGCGGCTTTGCCGGCAGCGCTGGCAAGGCCTGCCTTCTGCCAGCAACAGACACGCATGACGCGGTTGGGATCATTGATCCGGTGGACGCCATCTGGCATGCCGCCGCGATCGCCACATCACTGCCAGCCGGGCGCTGGTCGGTGGCGGGTCCATGCGATCCGGCCATTGACCTCACTGCTGTCGGCCTTGGGTGGGCGCTGGCGCAATACAGCTTCACCACCTATCGTGACGCGCCTGACAGGGATGTTCGTGAACTCAGCCTTGCCACGATGCCGGACGAAGGGACGCGGGCACGGGTGATCGGCCTTGCCAGCGGCACCGCCTTCTGCCGCGACCTGATCAACGCGCCGCCGAATCACATGACGCCGGCCGGGCTGGAACAGGCGGCCCACCATCTTGCCGACAGGTTCAATGCCAGCATCGAGGTCACCACGGGCGAGGCGCTTGCCAGCGACTACCCGGCTATTGATACGGTAGGGCGGGCCGCCGAGATCGCGCCGAGGCTGATCGACCTTCACTGGGGTGACAAGGGTCCGAAAATCACCCTTATCGGCAAGGGAATCACCTTTGACTCGGGCGGTCTTGATCTGAAGCCATCAAAGGCGATGGAATTGATGAAAAAGGATATGGGCGGGGCGGCGACGGTGCTTGGTCTTGCCAGCGCGGTGATGATGGCCGGGCTCACTGTCCGGTTGCGGGTTCTGGTGCCAGCAGCCGAAAACGCGGTATCGTCGAAATCGATGCGTCCGCTTGATGTGATCGACACCCGCGCCGGCCTGCCGGTCGAGGTTGGCAACACCGATGCCGAGGGGCGACTGGTTCTGGCCGACGCGATCACGCTTGCCTGCGAAGACGAACCCGACTTCATGATTGATTTCGCCACGCTGACCGGTGCCGCGCGCGTGGCGCTTGGCACCGAACTGCCAGCTTTGTTCTGCAACCTGGATGAAACCGCCAGCGGAATCCTCGCGGCGGCAGACGCGGCGGCGGATCCACTCTGGCGGTTGCCGTTGTTCGATGCCTATGAACGGCATCTCGAGGCCGGCCATGTGGCGCTGTCCAGTACCGGCCCCTCAGGCTATGGCGGTGCCATCACCGCCGCGCTGTTCCTTCGTCGTTTTGCTGGCAAGACGACGAACTGGGCGCATATCGATGTGATGGCATGGAATCTGGCCGGGCGGGCGGGGCGGCCAAAGGGTGGCGAGGCGATGGGGCTGCGCGCCCTCTTCACCTATATCGAAAGGCTTGCCGCCGGCTAGTAGCCACGCTCCCAGTCGACACGATTTGCCGGCTCCTCGCCAGCCATAATCCGCTGGATGGCCTGCGCCACCTGGTCAGCCGCCGATGTGGCGTTTGTCTGCGCCGCCACATGCGGCCAGACACGCACCTTGGGGTGAGTCCAGAATGGATGGTCATCCGGCAGCGGTTCAACCGCGAACACATCAAGGGCGGCACCGCCAAGTTGACCTGAATCAACGGCGGCAAGCAGATCATCATCTGCCACCTGCGGGCCCCGTCCACCATTGATGATGAAGGCCCCGGGTGCCAGCCGGTCGAAAAAACCCGCATTCATGATGCCGGTTGTCTGTGGGGTCAATGGCAGCACCGATACGACTATATCGAGACCATCGGCGAAATCACCAAGCTGGTCCATGCCGACAAACACCTCGACCCCGTCGATTGTCTTGGGTGATCTGGCAAAGCCGCGCACGGTGAATCCAAGCGCCGCGAAACGCCGCGCGATCACCGTACCAATGGCCCCGACACCAAGGATTCCGACGCGTGCGCCGGTGGCAGGCCGCTGTGGCAGCGAGTGCCAGTGGCGGGCCGCCTGCTGGGCCCGGTACGCGGCCCCGTCACGCCAGAAATCCAGCGCGTTCAGGATCGCCCAGTGGCTCAGCGCGTTGGCCATGTCGGGATCAATCAGACGCACCAGCGGAATGTCGCGCGGCACCGTGCTGTCACGCATCATATGATCGACGCCCTGGCCCTGCATGATGATGCCACGAAGATTGGCGCAGTTCGCAAAGGCATGCGGCGGCGGCGCCCAGACAAGCGCGACGTCACTTGCCGCGCCAGCCTCGCTCAGCAACTCATTGATCTCGAAATCCGGCAGCCGCGTGCCAAGTGACGTTTCCCAGTCGGCGATATCGCTGGCATTCCCGTAAAAGCCGATCCGGATCATCGCACTCTCCCTGTCAGGCCTCGTCTCTCACAATGGCAAGCGCCTCGGCATGCAAAGCCGGCGTCGCCGCGGCAAGAAGGCTTGTCGTGTCCCGCATCGATACCTGCGCACCTGTCTTGTCGGTGACAACACCGCCAGCGGCGCGAATCACCTGCACGACCCCCATGATATCATGCGTTGCCAGACCGTCCTCAAGCACAAGGTCAAGATGGCCGGCGGCAAGAAGCGCGTAATTGTGGCAGTCCCCACCATAGCTGTTGGTCGCCGCACCGGCGCTAAGCCTGTTGAAGGCATCAAGACTGTCATCAAGAAGCGCTTCCGGCGCGGTGGTGGCAAGGCGGGCATTGCGAAGCGCGCTGACCTTGCTGGTGGTGATGGTGGCGCCATTCAGCGTCGCCTTGTCGCCGACGGCCACATAGCATTCATCAAGCATCGGCATGTCGATCAGTCCGGCGATCGGATCATCGTTCCTGACCAGCCCGATCAGCGTGCCGAAAACCGGCCGGCCACAGATAAAGGCGCGGGTGCCGTCAATCGGGTCGATGACCCAGGCATAACCGCTGCTGCCATGGCGCGGGGCGTGTTCCTCGCCAAGAATATCGTCATCGGGGAATTGCGCTATAAGGGCGTCACGAAGCGCCAGTTCGGCCGATTTGTCGGCAAGCGTTACCGGCGAATCATCGGCTTTCCATTCGATGGTGCCGCCACTGCGAAACCAGTTCGAGATGATCGGGCGGCTGACAGATGGCAGACTGGCCAAAAAATCAGCCAGCTCGCCATTGCTGAGCTGGCTGTGAATTCGGGTGGTATCCGCCACGATCCCTCAGCTTCCGCTTTCGGCCGCAATCTGCTCATCGGTTGGCAGGTCGGCTGGCGCATCGGCCTGCTGGCGGAGATAGGCGATCATGTTGGCGCGGTCCTGCGGCTTTTTCAGGCCGGCGAAATTCATCTTCGTGCCCGAGATATACGCCTTTGGTTTTGCCAGGAAGGCGTTCAGCGCGGCATAATCCCACTGCCCGCCAAACTCGACCAGCGCATTGGAATAGCCAAAGCCGTCGACAACACCCTTATCGGCATTGACGACGTTCCACAGTGCCGGACCAACCTTGTTGGCGCCGCCCTTGTCGAAAACGTGGCAGGCGGTGCATTTCTTGGCCAGCTTCTCGCCAGCGGCCGCATCGGCACTGGCAAGCAGTGCCATGATGGGCTCCGGCCCCTTGTCGGCTGGCGCGGCGGCGGTGGCGGCGCCACCTTCCGGCACCTCGATGACATAGGCATTCTGCTCGAGCTCGCTGTGCGGCACGAGGACTTCGGCAAGCTTCACGCCTGTCATCAGCAAAAGACCGGCGACAAGTATGCCGGCAAAAAGCTTGTTCAGACCAAGTTCATCCATGCTCACTTCTCCCGCTGGCGCGGAAGCTCCCCCTCAAATGTCTGGCGGCCGGCCATCTCAAGACCTGCCCAACGCCCATCTCTTAGCGAAATTGCCGGTTGCCCTCAAGCCCCCGATCAGCCTATTTGCGCCTTTTGCCTAGGCAAATCGACGATTATGTGATGAATTGCCGCATCATGAGTTCGACCTTGTCACCTGTCATCATCATTCCCGCCCGCATGGCGGCCAGTCGTCTACCGGGAAAACCTCTTGCCGACATTGCCGGCAAGCCGATGATTCAGCATGTCTGGGAACGCGCGATGGCCGCCGATATCGCACCAGTCTGGGTGGCAACCGACGATGACGCGATTGTCGCGGCGGTTCAGGCGGCCGGCGGCAATGCGGTGAAAACCCGCGCCGACCATCCTTCGGGATCAGACCGCACCTTCGAAGCTGTTGAGCGGATCGACCCGGACCGGCATTTCGAGATCATCCTCAATCTTCAGGGTGACCTTCCCGAGCTCGACCCGGTGATTCCGGCCACACTTCTTGCCACCGCAGATCGCAGCGGCGCCGCGCTGTCGACACTTGTCACCCGTGCCGACGAGGCAGAGGCGGCGCGCCCGCAGGTCGTCAAGACGGTGGTCAGCTGGCAGGACAGCACCACCAGCCCCCGAATCGGAACCGCGCTCTATTTCAGCCGCGCTGTCGTGCCGACCGGCACAGCGCAGAAATATCATCATGTCGGTGTCTATGGCTGGCGGCGTGAGGCGCTGGCAAGATTTGTCGCGCTGCCACCCTCGCCACTGGAACGCGCCGAAAAGCTGGAACAGCTGCGCGCCCTGGAGGCCGGCATGAAGATCGCCGTTGCCGAGATTGCCGCGGCGCCTGCCGGTGTCGATACCGAGGATGATCTCGCCGCGACGCGCCAACGTCTTGGCGGCGCGTGACTGACCTGTCTGCCAGGTCCCCGTGCAGCCCGGCAGCCGGCCAGTAACATTGACAGTCACAGGCCATGACACGATACTCGCGCGCTGGTAAAACGCCGCCGGAAATCAGCAACAGAAAGCCAGTTTGATGAGCGACAGCAACAATATCATCGCCTTCCAGGGCGTACTTGGCGCCTATTCACACATGGCCTGCCAGGCGGTGAAACCGGAGATGGAGGTGCTTCCCTGCGCCTCATTCGAGGATATGATCCTCGCGGTCCAGGAAGGGCGTGCCGCGCTCGCCATGGTACCGGTCGAGAATTCGATCGCCGGGCGGGTGGCCGACATTCACCATCTTCTTCCCGAATCCGGCCTGTTCATCAATGGCGAGCATTTCCAGCGCGTCAATCACCATCTGCTGGCGCCAAAGGGTGCCACTCTGGAAACCCTTGTCGAGGTCCACAGCCACGCGCAGGGGCTTGCGCAATGCCGCGAGCGGCTTCGCGCGCTGGGGCTGACACCGGTGATGCATCCCGATACCGCCGGCGCCGCCAAGGATATCGCCGCGCGGGGTGACACAAAAATTGGCGCCATCGCCTCGGAACTCGCCGGCCAGATCTATGGGCTTGATGTGTTGCTGGCCTCGGCCGAGGATGCCGAGCGCAACACAACACGTTTTCTTGTCATGTCGCGGACAGACGTCATCCCGCCGCTGAATGGCGAGCGAATGATGACCACCATGGTGTTCACGCTTCGCAGCGTGCCGGCAGCGCTTTACAAAGCGCTCGGCGGGTTCGCCACAAACGGCGTCAACATGACCAAGCTGGAAAGTTATATTCGCCCGGGATCGGCCGAGCGCGCGCAGTTCTATGTCGATGTCGAGGGCCATATCGAGGCTCCGGAAATGAAACTCGCCATGGAGGAGCTTCGTTTCTACTGCCAGGACGGCAAGGTGACGGTGCTTGGCACCTACCCGGCAAGCCCGGTGCGCGCGAACAGCTGACATATCGGCGGCACCCTTATCAGCCGCCTTGGATCGGCCACGCCGATTGGCGTCAACATTAATGGCTTGTCCCCCCTGCCGCTTTCATCCATATAGAGATCAGGAAGGCTGGACGGACG
>Ga0181579_10004075_pt1 | contig 11422 bp, 9 predicted proteins | sample 071ome_24_FD_132996 | JGI IMG/M metagenome (GOLD analysis project Ga0181579, IMG submission 132996) | Coastal salt marsh microbial communities from the Groves Creek Marsh, Skidaway Island, Georgia - 071402CT metaG (megahit assembly) | ecosystem: Environmental > Aquatic > Marine > Intertidal zone... | reverse complement strand
TAAAGTGATTTAGTATCTGTTAAATCTGTACCTGGGTCGAAATGCATATTTGCATATCCATTCGTTCCATTACCTTTTGCTCCGTTAACATCGTGTGTCCAACCACCAGCAAAAGTTAATCTAAATGCCGCGTCTGTATCTGCTGGGTTTTTAAGGTTATATTTTTGTGAGGTTGAGGTTGTACCAGCAAACGGATAAAGCACAAGAAGATCGGTCCACAAACCTATATCTTTAAGTCCAACCGTTAAGGTGTTTATAGAATCTGCTTCGGCACCTGAAATTCCTGTAGCATTTATAAATGCTTGTGCATCGGGATCATAACCACCTGTTCCACCACCACCTTCACCATAGATGATTGTTGAAACGGTTAAATTGGAAATAAAATTTAGCATCGTCGAATTATTTTATTGTTGGGGCGGTATCCAAGGTTTAGGTTGGAACGTTGTTAGTGGTAAAGAATTAACCCAAGCAACATCTTGGTTTTGGTTTTCCTTAACCTCTTCCTCGGATATTACCCAATTGTCGTTAACATCTTGCACCGGGTTAAAGTAAGTGTCAGGAATATACAATTTTCCGACAAGTTCGTTTTTCTGAGATTCCGTGATTATTGCAACCAGTGACATCCGTTATAATTTTTTTAGTATAGTGCATAGGCGCTGCCTGCAGAAACCGATGCAACGGCAGAAACACGAATTGGTTGATATCCTGCTGGTAATGCAACTGATATAGATCCTGTTGCTCCAACCGGGGTAAAACCAACCGTTGCTGCCTCGCTTAACAAAAGAGAAAAGTTTGTAACTCCAGATGCAAGTGGTGATCCAGGGGTAATTGCCTCAACGTTGTTCGGAGATGCATATTGCAACTCTTTAGCAATAACCTCGATCATAATATCTGAATTCCAAGATTCTTGAGGAGATGGGTTACTCATAATTGTATTTTATTTTTAGTAAATATAATTTTTAGGCACCTTGCCATAATTTTTGGTAAAAGTCCCATTTAGTTTGGGTTGTGTTCCAAACACCATAAGAAGAATAATAAACATAACTTGAGTTTGTCTCGTTATTGGAAACATAAGGTGTGTAATTAATCTCGTTTGGTGTTAAGTCTTCCAGCACCATTTGTCCCTCGTCAAGTAAATCTCCTGATGCGGGGTTAAGCGTTGCTGTGCTTGTATTCCATAACTTGTAATCCCAATTGCCGGCGGGTGCCAGATAAACCGAACCGTTTAAAGGATCTTCTATAGAAACGTTCGGTGGTAAGGTAATTTCAAGTTTCAGATAACGGGTGTTGCGGGTTAAGACACTTGGGACAACATATGTCCATTGTCTTGTAAACCCATTATTAAACCCAAGGAGAAAGTAATCTCCAAACGTTTGCACGTCGTTGTCTATAGTGTCAACATATATGACAAACGTGTTTGTTGTAATCGGGGTTAACGTTATCATCTATAAGGATGTTTATAGTAAATATAGATTTGTGCTTTTCTGCCAATAAAAAAACGGGGCGTTAACCCCGTTTTCCTTAACCTCGTCTTTTTGTGTTTTAGACGGTCGTAATTGTAATACCGTTTATTGATGTTAAACTGTCAAGTGCGTATACACTGTCTGGTTCATCTGCGGTAATTGTAACAACGTAATTATTGGCATCGCCAGGAGCGGTTCCTGAGTTTGCTGACATAGCGGTGGTTACACCTCCACGATCTTTACCCATAAACCATAATTGTCCGTTGTTGTCCTCGAAGATAATTTTAATATCTCTGTTTCTGCTTAGCAGAAGTAATTGATTTCTCTTGTCTGCTGATAACTTTTGCAAGTTAAAAGTAAACGCCTGAGAATAAAACGCCGTTCCGTTTGTATTGGAAATTGTTCCGGTTTCAACGAAATTTGCTGTATCCTTTGGCAATTGATATTCATACATCGTCCCTGAACCAGTAAGTCCAGTGATTTGGTTATCCGCATCATAAGATGCTGCTGTAACCTCGACGTCCACACCAATATAGGCGACTTTAATACCTGCCACCGCATCAATACATCCGAGAGAAATTGCTGAAGTTAATGCACAACTCATATTTTTCTGTATTTTTTTTGTTTTTTAGTAAGGGGAGAACTTAATCTCCCCCTTTATTGGTGTTTGGTTATTATGCCAAATCGTTTGTAGAGAATTCTTCAACAAGAACTCCAACACCGTTGGTGTATTTTGCGATCATTCTCATTTCCTGGTTGTCACGTGACCACCAAGCGTCGATTCTGTCTGTATCTTCGGTCAAACCACAAACCATAATGATGTGTTTTGCCGGTCCACAAATTACACGAGATGATGTTCCAAATCCACCAACCGGAACTGCGGTGATGTTTGTTCCTGGAATAACAACGCTCTGTCCCAAACCTGTTCCTGTAGAAACGCCTGGATGGTAGTGGTAAAGGTTAAGAGCAACCAAGTTTGTCATCAATGCGCGGAAAGATGCATATGACATAAACATCATAAGGTCTTCGCGATTTGAAACTGCCAATGGCAATGCGTCGATCAACTCAAGAGCAAGTGAGTAAGCGGTTGATGATGTAAAGGCACCACCTGTTGCTGCCAACGCTGCTCCATTTGCTGAAGTAACTTGAGTGATGATTTGAGAACCAATCACGCCTTCTGCTGATTTTCTTGATTCTTCAACCATATAATTTGCGATCTGCTCTTCAAATGGCAAATTTTCGCCATAAGCAGATGAATCAAGTTGTGTAGACAACCAGTAATCTCTCAAATCTGCAAGACATAGTGACTGCTTCCAAGATTTTGTTGAGTTTGTGATTGAAATTTGTGTGAAGTTTGTAGAACCACCTGAGGTCCATCCACACGCTTCGTTTTGGAAATCTGCTGTCGCTCCAAGAACGTTTACTGCAACGGTTGCTTCTGGGTAACCAGGGCGAACGTCAATGTAATCAACCAAGTCTGCGCCAAGCACTGCCTTGGAAATCAGTAACCCCGAGTCCTCCAGGGTAAATGATGATAAATCGGAAAGTGAAAATCCCATAATATTATTCTTTTTTTAGTTTAGTGTTTTTTAAAGAAGTTATCCTCCTTAAGATTTTTTAGTGCTGCAACACGTGCTGCAACTTTGTCTTCTGCGTTTGCAACTGAAAATTCTTCAGATGTTAAGGTTTTGAATTTATCGCCTGCTGGTTCTTTAGCGAACTTAGCATACTTTTCTTTCATCATCTTAACCTCTTCCTTGATCTCTGCCATTTCTGACACGACCTCTTCAACTGCCATAACGACTTTTTGCATCGCTTCTTTGATCTCAGCAACATCTTCCATTTCGATTTTTGGTTCGTCCTCGTGCTCTTCAGCATCGACCTTAACCTCAACCTCTTCTTCTTGTGCCTCGACCTCAACGTCAACGCTTGCTTCTTCAGAAGATTTCTCTTCAACTGAAACGATCTTACCCTCTTCGTCAACGACGATTTTTAGGGAATCGGTCTCGTGTTCGCCCGATGGTGCTGGGGTGTTACCTTCTTCGGTAACGACGAATACAGGGTAACCTGGTTCGAATGCCTCTGCCTCAACAACGGTTCCATCAACGAGTGTTTCAGATGCGAGTTTAACCTCCATCCCAAGAACAACGCGAATTTGATTCAACTTGTTTTTGAAGTTCATACCTGTTAATTATTTTTGTTTGTAGTCACTAAATATACTTTTAAACGGGTGTGACATATCTTTATTCCCCGTTTAGAATTTCGATTAACTTTTCGACTTTCTTCTTGTCTTTCAGATATTCTTGGTAATCTTCTTCTTCGACGAAATTACCTTGTAAAGACAAACCTCTGAGTTCACCCGCCTTAACCTTTTTCCAAGTGTTCGGGTTTGTTACTCGCATCTTGGTCATCCAGGTTCCTTTTGGCACCTCCATATTGTATATGGTGTTTGCTTTATCCGTCTCTGCGTCTTCAACCACCCAAGATTCGAAAACATAAGAACCAGCATCCATATCGTCAATGTGCTGTATGTTTGTTTCTTTTGCTCTTAGTTCTCTCATAAACTTTTCTGCCATTCTTGCAATGGTGCCCTCAGAAAACTTTACATAATATGGGTTGCCATCTTCACCTTTGCGGATAATCTCAAGGTTCGGTATAGCAACGGGCCCAACAACGATTTTCTCGTCTTCATCTGCGAATAAATGTTTAAACTGTTTTGAGTTTTGTACTGGCACACAATTGGGAACACGTCTACCGTTTAGAATTTTAGTTCCAATTGCTTCATACCCGGGCCAACACGCTTCATCTAAATCGAAGTCTTCTGACGCTTCTACCAAACCTTTATTAAGATATTCGTGTATCTTCTCGATATGACCTGACATATAAGACGTGTCATATGTCTTACCGGTTCTTTTAGCGATCTCGCCCATTATGTCGTTAAAGTCTTCTAAAAGCACCATTGCCTCTTTAAGATCTTCTGTTGACGAAAAGTCGTTCTCAATGGCGTTCTTTTCTATAGCAAAAATACCGTCTGCTGCTCTCGCTGCTGCACGAACCATTCCATAATCATCTTCACCCTTGGAATCTTCTATAAGTTGCTTAAACGTGCCTATAGCACCTGGGCACATATAGAAATATTTGGTGCGATAACCGAATATGTCCATTTCCTCGTTAAAGTTCTCTTTCTTAACAAGTTTATCCTCGTCGTCTACCTGGTGTGTATATGGCGGTAAAGAACCGGTGTCTATACTAAACCCTTGCTCATACATCGAGTAACATATTGCTGCTGCTTGATCTTCTGGTTTACCCTCGCCTAAAACAACGGGCATACAACGGGACATAAAGTCGCTTTCAGATTCACCTGCTATAGGTTTAACAAAATCTTCTGAACGCATATACATCCAATATTTGCCAATGGCGGGTTCGTCCACCAGGGCAATTGCATCAACGCCCGAGTTTTCGAGGTCGTCGATTATTTCTAAATTAATAACTTTTCTCTCCATCGATTTAAATATAAATTTTTATAGTCGTGCTATATCTGATATGCGTTTGTTCGCCTCTTGTTGTGAAGACATCTCTGACGCAACAACATATGTCTTGATGACCGGTTGTTTTTGTCCCATCATCGCGTTCTCTTGTTCTGAACTTAAGTTGCCCATTGAACGTTGTTCACCTTGTCCAAGCGAGTTCATCTGCTCAAGCATCGGCAAGAACGATTGGGTGGCGTTGCGGTTAACTATAAACTCACCGCCCTCGAGTTCGCCAAACGGAGACATAATTCCACCTTGGGCGTGTGATCTTCCGGTTAACAAACCACCTTGTCTAAACTTGCTTGGTGCTGGTGCTCCACCGCCAGCACCGTCTCCGCCACCAGCACCACCACCTGACGGTTCGAATTTAGTTTTAGCGATTTTAGCAACATTTGCTAAACCTGCTGCTATAATTAAACCTGCTTGTATTGCTGGGTAACCTGGGAAAAGAACGGTCGTTGGGTTTGCCGTTGCTGCTGCAAGAACACCCGTTGCTGCTGAATAAGTGTCTATAGTTGCTGATGCAATGTTCAAACCTTTTTGGATGTTAAACGCTCTCTTTTGTGCTGCCTCGTCTTCGCCAGCAAACGTGCTTACTAAATCGGCGATGATATTAAGTCCATCACTTACTGCTTGTGCTTTTGCCTCGAAAACCGCACGCTCTTTTTCAAGTTCGGTTTGTCTATATCGGTCGTTTACCTCGCCAACCGCCTTGTTTCTTGCCTCGGTTAACGCCTCGGTGTCTAAATTATATTTTTCTGCTTGGGCAATAAGGTCGTCATAATATGCCTCGACTGCTGCAATCTCTGCCTCGCGTTCGGTCATCGTTCCTTCTCGAATCGCTTGCAACGCTGCTGCTTTTGCCTCTGCTTCTTCGATTTCTTTTTGATCTGCCGCTGCTTGTATTGCCTCGAGTTCTTGGTTATACTTTTCTTCTGCTAAAAGTTTTAACTTGTTCTTTTGCTCTTCGGTTGCCTCAGATTCTTCGATTTCTCTTATGGCGTTATCTCGGTCGATCTCTGCCTTTTTCCTTGCCCTTTCTTCTTCGTCCGCTATACTTGCCAGAAGATTTTCTTGCTCCATCTTGCGAATCTCTTCGTCGATCTTGGCAAGTTCTTCTGCTCTTTTTGCTGCATCATCTTTTCTTTTTTGTGATGCTGCCTCTTCTTCTTTTTGGTTTGCTAAACGGTAACCGTCTCTTTTAGATCTTAATTGGGCAAGTGTCTTTTCGGTTTCATCTATAGTTGCTTGTCCCTCTGCTGCCGTTTCCTCAGGATCGAATATCAAATCTGCTATACCACCAGAAAAACCCTCTTCAAGATTCGTTGCAATATCAACACCAGGAATTTTAGAAATCGCTGCGGTTGCAAGATCCACCGTTTTTAGAATTAATGTAATCGGTGCAAGCAATAAACGAATAAGATTTTGTGCGATCTGGTTGTTCCTTTTCATCGCATCCTCTTGTGCCTTCGCTTGTTGCTTCTGCTGCTCAAGAACCATTTCGGTGGCGTTAATCACCTCTTCGGTTTGCTGTATCTTAAGATCCCGAATCTCTCTTTCAGATTTGCCCGCAAGTTTTAGCGAGTTCTCAGATAACTCAAGATTTTCTAAATTTTGTTGTTGTGCATCTGCGGTTGCCTGAGTGTCTTCAAGTAATTGTTTCTGATCTGCGCTGACACCAGATATAGCACCAACGATGTCGTCCCAATAAGCAACTATAGCACCAAGGGCGACGACAATTGCACCTATACCGGTTGATATAAGCGCCGTCTTCATCGCGTTCGCACCCTTTACTGCAGATTTAAAAGCGGTAACCGCTCTTTTACCCATTGAAACGAACCCGCCGCCAACCTCTTTAACCTTGGTTGCTAAACCACCCGTAAACTCGTCAAGAACTTTAAAAGCACCCTCGGATGCCTCGGCACCTTCTTTTGCTTTATCGCCTGTATCTTTTGCTGCATCACCAACACCGTCAACCGCGTTTGCCGTTTTATCTGCTTGTTGCTCAACGCCTTTTAACGCTTCGGTGGTTCCATCTGCGGCATCGGTAACTTGGTTCATCGCGTTAACCGCCTCAGATGTATCTGCGGTTACCTTATAAATTTTTTCTTTTTCCTTTGCCATATTCGGGCGTTTATTTTAAGTATATTTTTGTCTTTTTCTGTTTATGGGAACCACTCGAATTCTACAGTGTAAACGTCTTCCCCAATTGGTCCAAATGTTAGTGTGTAGTAAGGTGCGCTTGCTCCACCATCAATATGTACAATATCTCCGTTTTTGCGAACGACATAAGCAACCGTTCCGCCATAAATTGCTGGAACTACAACTTGCATTCTGAACCAAGAACTCGGAGAATATAATGGGGAATAAGTATTGTCGAAGTTTGCACCTGTTGATACCTCATAACCGTTTGCAAGGAAACTCTCGCCGTCATAAGATATCTCGTTGTACACTTGTAACTCAGTGTTTGTGCCTGAGTTGTTCTCAAGTGTTACATCTACAGAATCTGTTCGGTCTCCGCACTCCAACCAAATTGTTTGTGCATTTGTACAACCACCTGTTGCACCCGCTGTTGCACCAGCAACCTCAACATATACTGCTCCATCAGAAACATAACCATCTGCTGTTGCGCCGATCGGAGATTCTTGGTAAGGGTCGTTATAGAACGCTGTTGCGTCATAAAAGTTTGGTGTGTCATAATACATTGTGTTGGTTCCAACCGCACCTGTTGTACCTTGTCCACAACAACCACCTGCCTCTGTTGAACCGTATCCAAGCACATCGTCATATCCAAGTTGGTCACAGATACAACCGATGGTACCGTTTCCAACCTGTACTATAGTTTTACCATCTCGCCCAATTAACACCGGGGAACTGCTACCGGTTTCTTTATACCAAGTGCCAGGGGTTAACAAACCATAACCAGCGCTGGAGAATGCAAGTGTCGATGTTGCAAGAGATGTACCGTCATAATAAATGGGAACCGGATAACTTGTACAACAAACGGCGTCGCAGAAATTTATAGATGCACACGCGGATGAGAAAACGGTTAACGGGTTACAAGAACAAGATGTTCCAACCCCTATAGCAATAACAAAACCTGAACGGTCAACTTCCAAAATCGTTGTGCCGTCGCTATAGTAACCTGCTGCTGCGGGCACGAATAAACTTTGATCCTGGAATAATTGGAAGGTGCCACCAAAAGTGTCTTGTGCAGAATAAAGGGTATATTGTGCAAACCCGTTACAGCAATATGCGTCGCACAAGGTGTCACCAAAACATAACCCTGAATATGGATAAGATTTAACACCCGAACCAGGTCCTGTAGTGTCGATGTTTATACCAACTGTACCAAGTTTAAGTAATTTAACCTTAACCTCGCTTGTTGCACCGAGTACATAATCTTTAATTTCCAGTGGCATATACCAAGCATCCTTAACAAATAAAAGATCGTTAAACCTTAACTTGGTTACATCTTGGTAATCAAGTACAAATGTGCCCTCTAAAATTCTGGACGAAGAAGAGAACGTGTCGTTGTACCAATCTTCCCAATACAAGTTGTAAGCATCTCTTGGGGTTCTACCCGAACCAACGTTTGGTGTATCTTCTACATCCCAAAATTGTTCGACGTTTTTCCAGTTAAGGTCGAACGCTGATTCGTTAAATGGGTATCGGTCGTATTGAGAAAATACAGGATATTCTGTTTTTGCAGTGCTTACACTTGGGTTTACAGTGTCGTTGGAAATATACCAAGTCAATGGTGAGGTTTGCATTCCGTTATAGAACATAAGACGAGGTTTAACCTGTATAGGTTGGCGCTCGTTCTCGGTATCTTTTGCAAAATGGGGAATCAAGAAATTGGCGTTGTTCCCAATGGGTGCAAGCGGCACCGGGGAAAATATACTTGTCAGGTCTCGGTTACCTGTAATAACCTCTATACCAGAATCTTGTTTGCGTTCTCCAAAAACCTCCTTATATTCTTGTTCATAAGAAAAGTTGTATATGTCAGATTCTTTAGAATCCTTAAATGTAATTTGTCTCTGCTGAGTATAGAACGTTGGCGTTATAGAAACGTCCTTGGCGTTGTTTAGTTTATCGGTCCAGTCTTTTTGTTCGCCTTGTCCAACCCAATCCTTCCAAGGTTCTATATAAAAGTTCTTAGGGTTCTCAGGGTCTGGTTCCCAGATTAACTTAAACCTGTCGTTTATACCTTTTATAAAATCGATTTGCTTTGTGTTTGCTGGCATAAGACCAGCAGGGTTTACAACGTTTGGTGTTATACCAGAAAATATACCACTGCGTAAATCGAACGCCGAGTTGGTTTGCCCACTTGGAACAATAACATATAATTCAACCGAGTCACCTTTAGTAATGTTTGCGGATAAGGTTGTTTCAAAATTACCTGAAATCCCAAATTTAACAACAGCGCTTGCTGGTTTACCAACTGGACTTGGTAAATCCAGATATTGTTGAGTATAATCAATGTAACCAGTTTGTGTTGCTCTTTTAACACCGTTAACAAACAATTGGAATTGCATGTTAAAGGTATAAGGTGGTGCTGTTTGGTAAGCAGGTGGTTGTGGGATCTGGAATTCAAATATCATATCTTTAATTGTAAAAAGATATGGTCCACCGGTAAAGGGTGCGATAAACTCGGATAATGTTGGCAACCAAGCGTTACCGTTGTTGTATACTACAGAGGGAAAGTTAAGTTTCTTTGCATCACCTGGGGTCACCGTACCAAAGTCTTGGAAACCGTTTTGTGCTTCGAAATTGGAATCTGAGCGCTGGGTTGGCAATGCCTCGTTGCTGGAAATTAAGTATAAATCTGTAAACCAACCCTGGTCTAAAAATTCAGATTCATAAGTAAACCCTGCCTCCTCGAAAATTTTATCCCAAACTACCTTGGCACGAATTGCTGGTTTGAATTGGGTGGTGTCCAACGGAAAAGACGAGGAGGTAAAACCATATTTAGAAACTACACCATCGTATTTAGATAATGTGCTTTGGTTTGGAACGCCGCTTGTATAGGTGTAACCCCATTCTGCCAACGGATAAACTATATCACCGTCAAACAATTTGCGTTCCCAAGATTTAGTTATTTGGGTATAGTTTATGGTGTGGTTAAAGTCGTCCAGGTTTAGTTCGCTTAGTTCCTTGGGTGCAACCACCGATGCAAAGTTACTGGTCTCGCCCATAAAGATCAATTCGTATTCGATCTTACCTGTAGCATCACCGCGGATAATTTGGTTAATTCTTAAGTTACCCTCCATAAAGGTGGAACCGTTAACCGTTACATAAGCATCTGCTTTTTGCCTTGCGTCATAATCTTGGGCGTTAACGTTAAACACCGCTTTAAAGTACTTACCGTTTGTTGGTGTGTGTGGCACCCTAAACGTTCTGGAAAAATTACTTGCCGTCTTAGTTGGGTCTTCTAAACTTTCGACCTGCTTGGTAATCTTAATGGGTTCTTCTTGGTATAGATCCAGTTCTAAAAAACCAGAATATCCTGACTGACCTTGCTGTAAAGCAAATAATTGAATGTTGTCCATTAAACGGTTTGTTTTTGTTGTACTTTGGTGAACGTTAAGTCGAACGACGCTTGTACAAGTTTCTCTTGTTTAACAAATTTGTAAGTGTAGTCGAGGTTATTAACCTTAACCGTTACCGGGTTTGTTGCCCCGTCGATGTATCCCCAAACACTTGGAGATTCTGGTATAGCACCTAAAAAGTCGACCTCGTCTTGGGTTACCCAATCGCTCTCGATTCTGTAAGTTTGTGTAACCGTCTTGTTAAACGATTTGTTACCGCCCCTTAACCAATTCTGGTAATTTGGATCGTCGTCGATTTCCTTAACGGGTTTTAACGCCGTGTAATCTAAAACCGATTGGTAATATTCTGTTTCTTCAGAACGAGATGTTCTCTCATATTTCATTGTGAAATTGTAGTAATCTCGCCCGCCCAGGTCGTTTAACCAACTTAACCTCACCGGCGGATAAAGGTCGTTGCAATTGGTGTCGAGGGTAAAGGTTACCGTTTCACCAGCAACCGCATCTGGTGTTGTTGCCGCCGTTGCGTTATCTTTATAGTAAGGGGTTACCTCATAATATGTTGTGCCAACGGGCAAACTTAAGTCTCGGGTCCCAACGTTAACCGCCATCATAACATAATCTTTATCAAACGATATAGACGTGTAATTTGCTGCCGTCATTGGTCCACCCCCGTTGCTGGTTATGTTTTGTATAAAGGTCGAGGATATAGAACCGGTAGCACCGAAGTATTCGATATTGATACCTTGCACCGCCTTTGAGTAAGTTGCCGCTGTGTCGATCCAATTGATAAACGACAAGGTGTGCACGTCGTTGTCTTGTATAGTTATTGAGTTGCCCTGGCGTTTCAAGAACTTGCCGTCGCCGTCCATCAGATATT
>Ga0181579_10004073_pt1 | contig 11428 bp, 8 predicted proteins | sample 071ome_24_FD_132996 | JGI IMG/M metagenome (GOLD analysis project Ga0181579, IMG submission 132996) | Coastal salt marsh microbial communities from the Groves Creek Marsh, Skidaway Island, Georgia - 071402CT metaG (megahit assembly) | ecosystem: Environmental > Aquatic > Marine > Intertidal zone... | reverse complement strand
TTTCAGCATCAGTGGCGCCGGAGCGGAGTTTTTTGTCGCGAAGGAGTCGTGGCTGCACAAACTGCCGGATGGGGTGAGTTGGACGCAGGGGGCTCTGGTGGAACCCTTTAGTTGCGGTTACTACGCAACCGTTCGGGCAGACAACCTTGATGGCAGCGACACCGTTCTCGTGTATGGAGCTGGACCCATTGGACTGGGCACGATCGCTGCTTCGGTGGCGAAGGGTGCGCGAGTAATCGTTGCTGAGCCGTCGGCTGAGCGGGTCGCAATAGCTCAGCGTCTGGGTGCGAATGACTCCGTCGACCCGACCGCTGATTCCTTCCTTGATGAGGTCATGGATCTCACGGCTGGAGTGGGAGCTTCTGTCGTTTTTGAAGCAAGCGGAAAGCCCCAGGCAATGGCGTCGGCTCTTGAAGCTGCGGCATTTCGTGCCCGTCTCGTTTACATAGGAATCGACGTAGGTGGTAGTGCTCAGGCCAAGATGGGAATGTTTCAGTCGAAGGAGCTCCAGGCGCGGGGAATCATTGGTTCCCCAGGAGTCTGGCCGCAGACGATCGAGTTCTTGTCGCGGACTGGCATCGATCTCTCGCCTCTCGTCACGTCAAGCTTCCCGCTGGCTGAGGCGGATCAGGCAATTCAGACTGTTCTCGACGACAAGTCGCAGGTGAAGGTGCATTACTTCTCGGAAGCCTCCTGACATGAAAGCTGGCACTCTCTATGCCCGCCACGATTTCCGAGTCGAGGCGCAACCCGACCCTCAGTGTGGCGATGACGACGTCTTGATCGAAGTCGCCTTCAACGGTCTCTGTGGAACTGATGCCACCGAGTACAGCAAGGGACCAATGATGGTTCCACTCGAATCTCGTCACCCCGGTAGCGGCCACTTGGGTCCGACGATTTTGGGTCATGAGTTTGTGGGAACAGTTGTTGATGCTGGTGTTAGTGCGCGCTCACGAGTGGGGGAGCGTGTGGCGTGCGGTGCAGGCGTCTCTTGTGGCCGGTGCTATCGGTGCTTAGAGGGACGCACGAATCTTTGCCGGGAGTACTACACCTTGGGTTTGAGCACCAACGGTGGGCTGGCCGAATTTGTTGCCGCGCCATCGAGCACCTGTATTCGAATACCTGATGGCGCCTCGGACAAGGAAGCAGCCCTTGCCCAGCCTTTGGCGGTTGGCATTCATAGCGTTGATCGGGCAAATGTCGCGGCGGGCGATTGCATCGTGGTGCTTGGGGTGGGAGCGATTGGCTCCTTCATCTGCACGGCGTTGCGGAATCATGATGGTCCCGTAATCGCTGTGGACGTGGACCACAAACGCCTTGAGGTTGCCCGCCAATTGGGAGTTGCAGAGACGATCTGCGTTTCACCCGACGCTTCTCTTGCGGATTTGCAGGATGCCGTTTCGAGAACTGTTGATGTTGTCTTTGAGGCGTCAGGAGTCGCGGGGGCTGCTGAGAAATCATTCGGTCTTGTTCGAGATGGCGGTGAGGTGACGCTGGTTGGCCTGAACAAGACGCCGCAAGCGTTGGTGCTCTCGGACATCGTGCTCAGGGAAGTCAATATGCGGTCGACCGTGGCTCACGTGTGTGCAAGCGACATTCCCGCGGCATTGAACCTCTTGGTTGATTTTCCTTTGTCGGAGATTCTTCCCACGCGAGTTATCTCCCTGGAGGCAATCGTTGACGAGGGCCTGGAACCACTCTCACGTGGAGCTGTGAACGGCAAGTTACTCGTGGACCCTCGCGATGGCTAAGGTCGCCGTTCTCGGCATTGGGCGCATGGGTGGAGCCATGGCCGAGAAACTGTCATTCGCCGGTCACGGTGTCAGCGTGTGGAATCGTACGCCCGCGCGAGCGGAGGAGCTAGCTGCGCGAATTGGTGTGGCTCACTCACGGTCTGCACACGATGCGGTGGCGAAAGCGGACCTGATCATCAGCATGTTGTCCACCGGAGAGGTAACGACATCGGTCCTTCTGGATGAAGCGGTTCTGGAGGCGATGGACGATGGCGCCATTGTTTGCGACATGGCCACGAGCGGCGCTGCGGTCGCTGTTGAACTTGACGGTGCTCTGCGCCGGAAAGGCTTCCGATTCATCGACGCGCCAGTGTCAGGCAGCGTTCCAACGGTGATGGCCGGTCAGCTGCTCGTGATGGCCAGTGGCGATGAGGGCGCAGTGCGAGAGGTAGAACCGGTGCTGCGGGCCTTCGCAAAGCGAGTTGCGTTCGTCGGTGCTGCCGGAGCAGGGCAGTCGATGAAAATGTCCGTAAACCTCATTGTCCATACCTTGAACTCAGCCTTGGCCGAAGCTCTGGCACTGGCAGAAAGCGGGGGAGTCTCCCGTGAAGACGCTTATGGAATTTTCTCTGAAAGCGTGATTGCGGCCCCATTTGTGTCCTACAAGCGAGCGGCCTTCCTTGACGATGCCACGCCAGTGGCAATGAGCCTGGATCTAACGGCGAAAGATCTTGAGCTCATCACGAGCTTTGCCCGAGACCGAGGTGTGTCGGCGACAGTCGCCGACGCCGTTCTGGATCAAGTTCGCGACGCCTGCGACGGGGGTTGGGGTTCCCGAGACATGGCAGACCTCGTCAGGTTCTTGTCGTCGAAAAGGGCCTTGCCCCAGGGGAGTCGTGTTCAGCCTGATTTAAGAGGCAAGTGAGATATCCCGTGGAGCGAGGGATGCTCGTGGGTGTCTGGCGGGCAAGAAGCCCTCAATTTGTGGTCCAAAAAGACTGAATTGCTCGGAGAAATCATCGTTACCGACCTGTGATGTTCTTTTCGCGTGAACACTTCCGTGGCTGCGTACAGTCCTACTAAACGGTCAACAAGGCGAGTGGATGCGGCGAGGAGGTGCTATGGCACTCGACACGGCGGTTCAGGAGTCCACCCCGGCTGTTCAGGAGAGGGCGGGGTTGTGGAACCGGGTCCCGCGAGGCCTGATCACCATCTCGATCGGAGTGCTCCTGCTCTTCCTTGTGAGCTACGTCTTCGCCCCGTCGAGCATGACGAAGGGTCCTTTGCTGGGAATGCTTCCGTTCGCGGCCGTCCTCGCCATTGTTTCCCTCGGCCAGACCCTGGTTGTTCAACAAGGCGGCATAGATATTTCCATCATGGGAGCTATTTCTCTCACTGTGGTGATTGCCACTCACGGAGCTGACGGTGATGACTCGCGGGTTGTGCCCGCGCTTTTCACGGCCCTCGTAGTCCTGGTGATTGCCGGACTCGTGAACGGCTTCCTCGTTGGCCGGGTCGGATTGAATCCGATCATTGCGACGCTCGGAATGAACGCGGTGCTCTACGCAATAGTCCTTGGGTATTCCGGAGGGATTCCGCAGATGAACGCGGATCTGCTCTCGTCCATGGCTTCAGGCTTGACGCTCGGAATACCCAATGCGGTGTTCTATGCGATAGCGGCGGTCGTCGTCGTTACCGTCGTAGTGAAGAGGACTGTGCCGGGACGAAAGTTTGAGGCCGTCGGCGCCAACCCAACGGCTGCGTGGGCTGCTGGACTGCGGGTGAAGAACCAACAGATGAGTGCCTACGTCTGGGCCATGGTCTTGTACTGGTTGGGTGGCGTGCTGCTCGCAGGCATCCTCAAACAACCGACTGCCTACCAAGGTGACGACTACCTGCTGCCCTCTGTGGCTGCCGTGGTGCTCGGTGGCACGTCCCTTTTGGGTGGTCGTGGATTTCCCGTCGCAACGGCTCTCGGAGCCTTGTTCTTGTCTCAACTCTCGAACTTCGTCCTCGGGCTAGGAGTGTCCTTCGCTATCCGAACGATCGTGGAAGCCCTCGCGCTGGTTATTGGTGTTGCCCTCTACACGCTGAATTGGAAGGGCATTCGTGCGCGAGTGCTAGGCAAAAATCTGTCAGGAAGCCCGCCAGGTGGTTCCTGACCAATGAGTTTCGGCTTGCGCCGAAAAACCAAAGTGCGGCTCGTGGGCCGCCTTAACAACGAAGGGAAGGGCAGATGAAGCGGAATCGCATCATCTTGACGACGGGAGCCGCGGTAACGGCGTTGGTGCTTGCCGCCTGCGGAGGCTCGTCGGATAGCGACTCGGCAGCGGAGGCTCCCCAGGAGGATGCTGCCTCGTCAGAGGAAGCAGTCGAAGAGGCGCCGGAGGAAGAGCCTGCCGACGACTCAGGCAGCGACGACTCAGGAGCCGACGATGCTGCAGACAGCGGTGCTGGTGATGTTCCACCGTGGTGTGGTCCAAACGAGATCACTCTCGGATTCGCCGACGGGTTCGGAGGAAATAACTGGCGTCTGGTGACGACCGAAACGGGTCGACGTGAAGCAGCCAAGTGCCCAAGCGTCAAGGAGTTGATCTACACGGACGGTCAGGGAGACCTGCAGAAGTCCATTTCGGATATTCAGGGGCTCGTTTCGCAGGGCGCTGACGCCGTTGTCGTGTTCCCGGACGCAAGTGAGGCGATTCTGCCAACGTTGCAGGAGGCCTACGGCGCCGGTGTTGTCACGGTTCCCTACCGGGTATACCCGGGCGGCAGCGATGGCGATGACTACACCGCCTATATCGCTCTGGATGCGACGAATGATGGCGCTAACTACTGCGCATGGATCAAGAAGGCACGCCCAGACGGTGCAACGGTGCTCGTGACCTCGGGTCCCAAGGGCAATAGCCAGGGAACCGACATGGCAACAGAGCTGCGCGCCTGCCTGGGCGCTGAGGGTGACAAGTACACCTTCGTTGGTGAAGACCCGTTTGAGGTGACCAACTGGGATCCAGCCGAAACCCAAAAGGTCATCACCGCGGCTGTGGCCAAGTACCCAGAAATTGATGTGATCGCGTCTGACTTCGGTCCGTCACTCGTGGGAGCGCTGCCAGAGTTCACGAAGGCGGGTCGTCCGATCCCCGCGTTGGCGACATCGGACGGCAACATTCTGGGTTGCTTCTGGCAAGACCAGCAAGATGCCGGAAATGGCTTCGACATGATGACCGTCGCAACGGGTAACGACCACGCGCGTACGGCCATTGACTATGCCGTGGCCGTGGCCACTGGAGGAGAGATCCCCAGTTCGACGGCTCACCAGCACGCCCTCTTTGAGGACAGTCTGGATCCGGATCGTCCCGTCCAATGCGACACAAGTCTTCCCGACTATGTGTTCCACTCGGCCGAGTTGATCACGGCACAAGAGCAGGCAGCACTGCTCGAGTAGCAGCCCGGTTGGTGGGGGCGGGTAAATCCCGTCCCCACCAACCCTTTGGTCCCTAACCCACGGCCGCAAGGAGCGACACCATCATGACCACTGCCGTAACAGCGGAAGAAGTAGTGCTTTCGCTCAGTGGGGTGAGCAAGAGCTTCTCTGGAGTAGATGCCCTAGTCGATGTGAGTCTCGACGTTGTGGCAGGAGAAGTTCACGCGCTGCTGGGAGAAAACGGTGCCGGAAAATCCACCTTGATGAACGTGGCAGCGGGCACTCTCGCCCCTGATCAGGGATCGATAGGAGTCGACGGGCAGTCCTTCCTTGCGCTTCGCCCGGCGGAAGCTGTGAGTCACGGAATTGCCTTCGTGCATCAGCACCCAGCCGTTCTCAACGACCTGACAGTTGCTGAGAACATCCGACTCGCGGTTCCGTCTGCATTTCTTAAGGGTGGAGGGTCTGCGCGCCAGGCAATGCAGGCGATGTTGGACGACGTGGGGTGCAGCGCTCACCTTGAGGATCGCGTCATCAATCTTTCTCTGGCCCAGAAACATCTACTCGAGCTTGCAAAAGCCCTCGTGATGAAGCCACGTGTTCTTATCCTTGACGAGCCGACAGCTCCGCTCGCACAGGACGCTGTTGAACTCCTTTTCTCCCGCGTGAGAACGGCAGCTGCCTCGGGCACCGGCGTCGTGTACATCACGCATCGCCTCGCCGAGGTGCGGCAATTGGCTGATCGCGTCACAGTCCTTCGAGATGGAAAGTTCCGCGGCACATCGTTCGTAGCGGAGATTTCCGACGAGGAGTTGTTGGCGCGTATCGTTGGTCGACAACTGGACCAGACCTTTCCTGCGAAGACAATCGTTGATGACAGTGCAAGGCCTTACCTGGAACTCCGTGATGTTTCGTCAGCAGGTGTCTCCTCGGTTGGTGTCAAGGTCAAACGGGGAGAAATCCTCGGGATTGCGGGTGTTGCGGGTAACGGTCAAAGCAAACTTATGGCCACGCTCGCGGGCCTAGAGAAATTCGATGGTGACGTTGTAGTTGATGAGGAGTCGCTATCTTCGGCGGATCTACGGCGTAGGGCCGCCTACTTGCCGGCTGATCGTCATCAAGAGGGACTGATGATGAGTCTCTCTGTCCGGGAAAATGCTGCACTTCTTGCTCTGAAGCGATTCCTAACAACTGGTCTGCTGAATCCAAAGAAGGAATCTGAGCTCGTAGGTGCACAACTTGCTCAGCTTGACGTCAAGGCCCCGAACATGGATGCGTCGGTTAGTGCGCTTTCTGGAGGTAATCAGCAGAAGGTTGTTCTGTCTCGCGCTCTCCTAAGGAAGCCCGATCTTGTCGTGGCCGACGAGCCTACTCAGGGTGTCGATGTGGGAGCGCGATCAGAGATCTATCGCATCTTGAGAGACGTTGCTGATAGTGGAACACCCGTCGTTGTGAACTCCTCAGATGCCCTTGAGCTTGAAGGCCTCTGTGACCGTGTTCTCGTGATGTCGCGCGGGCACGTTGTCGAACAACTTTCAGGAGACGAAGTTCGAGAGGATCGCATAGTTGCAGCGGCGGTAAGCGCGACGACCACGTCGGAAGGAGCGGCGAGCCTCCAGACACAACGGTCGTCACGTTTGCGTCGCTTTGTGCAGGGTGATTACTCACCCGTTGTCATCTTGGCCATCAGCATTTTGGCGCTTGCTGTCTTCGTAGCCTCGCAAAATGATCGATATTTCACGGCTTTCAACATAGGCGCCATTCTCGGCATAGTCGCGATCCTTGGTTTCATTTCGATGGGGCAAACGGTTGCGTTCCTTACTCACAACATTGATTTGTCTGTTGGGCCCCTGGCGGGCTTCCTAGTCGTCGTTGCATCTTTCTTTATCGGAAACGAGAGCACCTTGGGACAGATTCTCCTCGGGCTCATACTCATGCTGCTCGCTGCCACCATCACGGGATTGATCAACGGAACGCTTGTGAGGTTCGGTCATTTCACATCCGTTGCCGCCACGTTGGCCATTTATATTGGTCTTCAGGGGCTGGCATTCATCCTTCGAGATGGCCCAGAGGGGATCATCAACAGCGACATCATGGCTGTGTTGAAGACAAAATGGGGTCCGATACCTGCCGCTTTCGCTGTACTGGTTCTATTTGTCATCGCCTTAGAAATTGCGCTACGCAAGACCACGTGGGGTCTTCGAATTCGCGCCATCGGTTCCGATGAGCACGTGGCTCGCAGCCTCGGAGTGAATCCGAATCGCACTGCAATGTTCGCGTTTCTCACGGTGTCGTGGTGTGTATTTCTCGGAGGACTGTTGTTCATGGCTCAGATTGGTATCGGTGATCCGTCACAAGGCGCGGCCTTTACCTTGACCTCGATTACGGCTGTTGTCCTCGGTGGAACTGCCTTCTCAGGTGGGCGTGGGTCGTTCCTGGGCACCTTGCTCGGTGCCGTCCTTCTCGCTCAAGTTCTGAATGCCACGACGATGGTCGGTCTCGATCAGTGGTCTACGTACTTTGCGCAAGGAGCCCTCGTCATCGTTGCCGCACTTCTGTACCACGTTCTTCGATCAAGCCGACGCACTATGCGATAGGGAAGGGGAAGAAACCATGCTTGCAGCACGCTTTTACGCCGCGAAAGATATTCGTTTGGAAGACGTCGCGGTTCCGGAGGCCAAGGAAGCCGACGATGTATTGGTAGAGGTTGCGTTCTGTGGAATTTGTGGAACTGATCTGCACGAGTACCTGATGGGACCCATCGTCACTCCCGTAGAGCCGCACGCTCTCACCGGGGCAACCCTTCCTCAGACACTCGGCCATGAGTTTTCCGGGAAAGTCGTGGAAATCGGATCCGATGTTCGCGACGTAAAACCGGGGGACCGTGTGTCCGTCATGCCGGCCATCGTCTGTGGGCGTTGCTACCATTGCCGCCGCGGCAATGGGCATTTGTGTTCTTCGTTCGCGTGCACTGGCCTTAGTGCTGAAACGGGCGGCTTGGCGAATTTCGCCTGCTTGAAGGAGTACCAGGTAGCCAAGCTGCCAGATGCGGTAAGTGACTTGGAGGGAGCGTTGATCGAACCCGCCAGCGTTGCCGCCTACGGCGTGGATCGAGCTGGAGTTGTCGGTGGCGATGTCGTGTTGGTCACGGGGGCGGGGCCGATCGGAGTATTGACTGCGATGTACGCGAGTGCGTTAGGCGCTGCAACGGTTGTCATCGCGGAGCCGAATCCCAATAGAGCAGCGCTTGTATCGGCCATGGACATTGGTCCAGTGATGGATCCAACCGCGGAAGGCTTCTCAGATTTCATCCAAGACCTCACTGAAGGCGTTGGTGTCGATCTGGCGGTTGAGTGCTCAGGGACAACGCCCGGCCTTACTACGGCGGTGGGGAGCACGCGTGCCCGCGGTCAAGTTGTACAAACGGGTCTGCATACGGCGCCGGCCACAGTGGACATGATGTTGGTTGCCAACCTCGACATCACAGTTCACGGAAGTTGGTGCTGGTACATGACGGACTGGCCACGGATCATTCGTCTCGTCGCGGCAGGCAAGTACCCCGTCTCAAAGGCGGTCACTTCGACAATTGAACTCCCTGACGTTGTCTCGAAGGGATTCGACGTTCTTGTCGATCCGTCCGGAGATCAGCTCAAGGTGCTAGTTAATTCCCGTTAAGAGGAGCAGTCCATGTCGATAGAACTACAAGCTATTCACCACTCGGGGTTAATCGTCAGTGACCTTGATCGATCCATCTACTTTTACCACGACATCCTGGGCCTGCCGTTCGCTAATGAGCCCACTCCGTGGTTTGACGGCCCAGTGCTGTCCACGAGTGTTCGCGTTCCAAATGCTCGCCTTCGACAAGTGTCTTTTTGGGTAGGAGATAAGTCCCAAATGGAATTGATCGAGTACGACGATCAAGTCACCAGCAACGGCGGCCCGGTTCCCAATAACCACCGCGGGGCGGCTCATGTCTGTTTTCTCGTTGAGGATGTTTTCGCGAAGAAGCAGGAGCTCGAAAGTAAGGGAGTGGACTTCTACTCCGATGTGAATGTTGTCGACGAGGGGCCGTTGTCGGGCTGGCGATGGTGCTACTTCAGTGATCCGGACGGTCTTGCCCTCGAATTGGTTGAAGTTGCTTATTACAACGAATCTGATCGGATGGCGGCTGTTGCAGCCTATCTCAAAGATCGCCCGTCCATTGATGACATTCGCAACTCGACGAGTTTCCCCTTCTTGCTGGAGTGACGAGAGCCTAAATGACTCGCAGGCACTCATCGTTTAGCTGCACAACTTTGTCCTAAATGGAGGTGGCATTATGGGTTCGCCAACGTACGGAAGTATGAATGTCGACTGGGAAAACCGTCTCGACATGCCTCGACTCCGCCGAGAGAGGCTAGCAAGGCTGAATGCTGCTCTCGACGCGTCTGATCTTGGCTCGGTTCTTACATTCGACTTCCACAACATCCGGTATATGACCGGAACGCACATTGGAACCTGGGCAATGGACAAGCTCATTCGGTTCTCGGTGCTGCCTCGTGGGGGCGCTCCCGTTCTTTGGGACTTTGGCTCGGCGGTTAAGCATCATCGTCAGCAAACTCCGTGGCTGGATTACGACTATGCGGCCTCCCATGCGGATGCTCCTCTCAGCGGTCACGAGCGGCATCACGATGCTGTCAGTCCGGTCGGTCCGCTTGTCGGTGATGACCTGCTTGGCGGTGGGGCGCGCTTCGGAATCTCAACACTTCGCGGAACCATCGGACCAGGGGCGAGGCGGGCCGAGGATGTTGCCAAAAAGGTATACGAGGTCCTCGCCGAGCGAGGCCTACAGAACGAGCCAATAGGCGTTGACATCATCGAACTTCCGGTTCTGTTTGCTTTGCAAGACCTCGGCTTGACGGTGGTTGACGGGCAGGCAGTCTTTCTCGAGGCTCGCAGAATCAAAACCCCAGATGAGATCGGCCTGCTCACGCAGGCAGCATCGATGGTAGACGCAGCGTATGAAGACCTTTACGAATTTCTTCGACCCGGCGTGCGCGAGAACGAGACAGTCGGGCTGGTCGCCAAGAAGCTATATGACCTTGGATCCGAACATGTGGAGGGAGTCAATGCGATTTCCGGTGAGCGCTGCTCTCCGCACCCTCATGTGTTTTCCGACCGTCTCATTCGACCAGGCGACCCGGCCTTCTTCGACATTCTTCACTCGTTCAACGGTTACCGGACGTGCTACTACCGGACGTTTGCAGTTGGTTCGGCGTCACCGGCTCAACGAGATGCGTACAAGATTTGTCGCGAGTACATGGACGTGGCGATTGAAGCCGTGAAGCCCGGTGCAACAACCGCAGACATCGTCTCGCTTTGGCCAAAGGCAGAAGAATTCGGATTTCCCTCAGAGGAGGCTGCGTTCGCATTGCAATACGGGCACGGAGTTGGTCTCTCCATTTGGGAACGACCGATCTTCTCGCGGTTCACTTCGTTTGATGCGCCTGAGGTTCTTGAAGAGGGAATGGTGTTCGCGCTGGAGACCTACTGGCCAGCCAAGGACGGTTGGGGTGCTGCGCGCATTGAAGAAGAGGTCATTGTTCGTGAGCATGGAGCAGAGGTAATCACAAAGTTCCCCGCGGAAGAGTTGCTGGTTGCGGGTAAGCGCTACTACACAACGGGTGGCGCCCTTCCCATCCTGCGCGATTCCCAAAGTCACCTCAACACAGAAACGCACACCCGCGAGTCGCGCACCTAATGCACCTGGAGAAGGAAATGGAACGTCAACAACAAGTGAGAGAAGGCCTAACGCATGGACTTAGGTGATGGACGGGGACACCTCACGTACTCCACGCTTGTGCATCCGGGGGATACCTGGAGTGATATGCGCGAGAGCCTGGTGAGATTTGTCCCGGAAGTCAAGAAGCGGTTCTCTGCTGACCGCGCGATGGGTGTATCGCTCCGAATCTCTAATGCCTCGTCTGTCACGTTAGAGAACGAAGCGAGTGAGCGCGCATGGCTATCTGATTTTCTGGCGGCGGAAGATCTGTATGTGTACACCGTCAATGCCTTTCCGTATGGACCTTTCAAGGATCAAGTTGTCAAAGACATGGTCTACGAGCCGGATTGGTCAACCGACGAGCGAACTCAGTACACAATGCGTGTTGCCCGCATATTGGCAGAGATTTCGCAGCCGTCTGTCGAGCCAACAATTCAGAGTGCACCGCTGGCTTTTCGGCCGAAGGTAAGTGGTGACGCATATATCAACCGCTTCACTGAAAATGTTTTT
>Ga0181579_10004066_pt1 | contig 11437 bp, 11 predicted proteins | sample 071ome_24_FD_132996 | JGI IMG/M metagenome (GOLD analysis project Ga0181579, IMG submission 132996) | Coastal salt marsh microbial communities from the Groves Creek Marsh, Skidaway Island, Georgia - 071402CT metaG (megahit assembly) | ecosystem: Environmental > Aquatic > Marine > Intertidal... | reverse complement strand
TTCCGTTCGAGAAAACCTTTCGCAGGGCCTTGTTTATTTCTTCGCAATTCGCGTTCTAAATCCACAAGGAAAGAGGTATCCAAGAGTGTCAGTTCCATGGATCCGCTGGCTCTTTATCGTCTCGGTCCACATCTTCGATCGCTTCAAGATCTAGGGCCTCGCCATCAAGTATTGAGCTCCAAATCTCGAGCAAACGCCCCGCAGTGATCGGACTGTCCGGCCAAACCGCTCGCCTAACGACCTCCGAAAAAGACTCACGCGAGCGCCGCTTGGCGGCCTTCAAACGCTCGTAAGCGTCTATCTCTAGAGATATCGTTTTTGTCGCCATAATCTCTATACCATGCGCGATTCGCGTATTAAATCAATCAGAATCTATTACCTCGTTTCAACGATTTGAGGTAGCGACTGGCAGCTGGCAGTTAGCCCTTGGCCGATTCGTTTGACGGTACACTCGCATCAAAGATCCGGGTATTGCCCGCTCGGTCCATCGACAGACTCAGGATAGTGAGTTGAGTCGAACCAAAATCGGTCGTTACCTGCTGTCCAAGAATAGTTGCGCAAAAACCTGCCTGACGTAGTCGGATCCTGGCGGCGACATGTCGCCGATCCAGCGAAGCGGTGTTTAAACCATCTCCTATGATTACCAATCTCCGCACATTCCGAGATCTCTGCGTTTAATCCCAAAACTCCTTCGCGTACTCGGCGCGCTCTCTGCGGTTAAGAAAATCGTGGTCGCCGATTGTTGATTAGCGATCTTGCCACCAGCAAGCTAGGCTTTCCAAAGTTGATCGTCGTTCAGGTCAATTCCGTCCATCGCGTTACGCGTATCGACAATACAATGACTCCAAGCAGCAAGCTCACTGTAGTTCACCGAGGAGTGGTTTGTCGCGATTAAAACGGCGTCAAAAGAACCGACGGTTTCCTCATCCCAAGCTACCGACTCCGTTCCAGCCCAATGAGGGTGCTCTCTCGTGGGCTTTATAACAGGCACATAGGGATCGTAGTAGCCGACCTCGACGCCCTTTTCCTTGAGCATATCTAAAAGAATGTAGCTCGGCGACTCCCGATCGTCATCCACATTTGGCTTGTAGGCCAATCCCAGGACAAGAACCTTGCTGCCATTCAAAGCCTTTTTCTGGGCATTGAGAGCGTCAGCAGTCCTGCGAACCACGTATTCCGGCATCGAGGTATTAATTTCGCCCGCCAGTTCGATAAATCGCGTGTTGTGTCCGAACTCACGCGCTTTCCAAGTTAGATAGAATGGATCTATCGGAATACAGTGCCCTCCGAGGCCAGGACCCGGGTAGAAAGGCATGTATCCAAAAGGCTTAGTCTTAGCCGCGTTGATCACCTCCCAAACATCGATGCCCATACAATCGTAAATCACCTTCAGCTCATTAACCAAGGCTATATTAACGCTTCTAAAAATGTTTTCCAAGAGCTTGGTCGCTTCCGCTGCTCGGCAAGAGGAGACCGGAACCAGCGATCGCAAGGCTTTGATATAAAGTTCCTTGGCTTTCTCCAAACACGCTGGTGTGTATCCACCTATGACTTTAGGAATTGTGGCAACTACGCTTTGGGGGTTGCCAGGATCCTCGCGTTCGGGCGAGAAGGCCAAGTGAAAGTCTTCCCCGGCTTTCATTCCCGAGCCAGTTTCCAGAGCCTCCCTGAGTTCTGTATCCGTCGTCCCTGGATAGGTCGTTGATTCTAGAACCACCAGACTTCCCTTGGCTATGTAAGGTCCGATCGCCTTGGCTGTATCTAGAACGTAAGAAATGTCCGGCTCTCGATTCTTGCTCAAAGGGGTCGGTACGCAAATGATCGAAGCGTCCGCTTACGCAACTCGACTGAAATCCGTAGAGGCGCCAAACGCCCCCTTTTCCACCAAAGCCTTCACTTCGTCAGGTGAGATGTGCTTGGTGTAGCTTTTCCCTCCATTTAGTGCCTCCACCTTTAACGGGATCGATATCCAGCCCCAGGACAGATACTCCTGAACGGGCGAATTGAAGCGAAAGCGGGAGACCAACATATCCAAGACCTAAAATTGCAACCTTCATGACGCGCTAAAACCACATTTGAACTCGTGATCGCTCTTTAGATCGGATTCTTCTCAAATTTCTTCAAGCTTTTCATCGAACAGTCCTTTCCGACTGTCTAACAAGCCCAATCGGATTCCCATTTCTCGGTGGCGATTCATCGGGAGGCTTGTGCCTGACCGAAGCCTCACTTCGTTTCGAGAAGACTTTCTGAGCACCCGATTAAGATTTGCCTTGAGGCATAAGAACTCCCGAAAGTCAGGCTCCTGAAATCAGCTATCAGACTAGCTTTGCGATTGCCCTTTCCACAGCTGCAAAAGCGGTTCTGGTCATTCCAGATTGCCAACAAATCCCACATCGACAGCCTATTCACCCGGGCCAGATGCCCGAAGAAATGTGTCGGCGTACGCTTGAAATTTAGCGCCAGACTACAAGCCGCCCGCAGGGCGAGGCCCCTAACTAGCGTCATTGATGCCAGCTCGAGCGACAACCAAAAACCGCTCTCTAAACCGTCGAGGGTGTAGGCCCGCATGCGAGAGGAATATGGTGGACGGCAACGGTTCTCTGTTGGGCCCCGGAATCGGAAATCGCTCATCCTATCAATCTAAATTTATACTGAGATGAATTTCTTTTCAGGGATTACCTGATTGGGCCGTAGGCTTTGCGGCCCATTCAGACTAGTCGCCTTGCTGAAGTATCGATAAAAGGCTTCAAATCCGTTGCACGTCGAACGCCGACATGTATGGATCGCTAGGTACCGGAATGAAACCAGCCGACGACCACCTCAGCTCCCGACACAGGCCCTCGAAACCCGAAATTGACTCCTTTGCTTACGACGCGTTCTTCCTGAACGCGGACAATGGTAACCAAGCACTCGGCAAGGAGTTAGAACCGCTGGAACCTTCCCAAGCCAACACCCGTTTCCGTAGCGAGCGTTCTATGGATATCGTTATAGCGCTATCCGCCCTGCTCATACTAATGCCCATAATCATGGCTGCCATAGCCTTGATTAAGCTGACGTCGCGCGGACCTGTGATTTTCCGTCAGGAGCGGATTGGGAAAAATGGAAGGCCATTCACGATGTACAAATTCAGGACGATGCACATCGCAGCCAAAAGCGAATTTCACGAACGACATGCAAAATCCTTGATGGATGAAGATCTTCCAATGCTGAAAATGGATGCCTTCGGAGATCCTCGAATCATACCACTTGGCAGCCTGCTCAGGGCCACGGCAATCGATGAACTTCCGCAACTGATCAACGTCATAAGAGGCGAAATGAGTATCGTCGGACCTCGGCCTTGCCTGCCCTTTGAATACAACGCATACAACCAACTCGAGAAAGCTCGCTTTGATACCCTGCCCGGGATGACTGGTCTCTGGCAGGTTTCCGGCAAAAATAGGCTGACCTTTCGACAGATGGTCAGGCTCGACGTCATCTACTCGCGGGGCAAATCAGCTCGCTCTTACTTGAGGATTATTTTCCGAACCCCGATAGTGTTAGCCCAACAGACGATTGCGGCTTTCGAAAAGCATTCCACGGGCGCGCGCTTCCCAGCCCGGAAAATCGAGGCTATCCGAGGTAGCCATCGCGGTTTTGAGAGGTGATTTCTATTTAGGATATCGCTTCTCGCGCCGATAAACTCTCAAGACTGAATGGGATCATTGAGTAAAAAAATCAAAGTCGCTGTGATTGGCTTGGGCTACTGGGGTCCAAATGTTGCTAGAAATATCCACTCTCTCGAAAACTGCGAGCTAGCCGCCGTCTGCGACCTAGAGAAAGATCGTCTCGACCACGTGAGCCAAAAGTACCCGGGCGCCAAAGCATGCTCAAACGTCGAATCGATCCTGAATGACCGCGAAATCGATGCCGTGGCAATCGCGACGCCACTCCGATCGCACTTCCCTCTAGCACTGGCCTCGCTGGAGGCAGGTAAGCATGTTCTCGTAGAAAAGCCTCTGGCAGCTACGTCCGAGCAATGCGTCAAATTGACTCGGACTGCCGCCAAAAGAGGCCTAATTCTAATGGTCGGCCATACGTTTTTGTATTCTCCCGAAGTGTCTGCACTTAAAGAGGTGATTGATTCCGGGGATTTAGGGACCATCCGCTACATAAACTCTCGGCGACTCAATCTTGGGTTGTTTCATAACGATATCAACGTTGCTTGGGATCTAGCCCCTCACGACATCTCGATTATTCTTCACCTGCTCGGTGAAGCCCCAGTGGGCGTTAGTTGCTGCGGTGCCAAACACGCTGCGCACGAAGTTGAAGACGTGACTACGATGTCTCTGAGTTTCCCTGGCCGGAAAACGGCCATTATAACCAGCAGCTGGATCGACCCAAGAAAAGTTCGAGAAACTACAATCGTCGGCAGCAAAGGCATGGCCGTGTTCGATGATGTTGAGCCTCGAGAAAAAATCCGGATCTTCGATGCTCGGGTGGAGCGGCCTCCCCATTACGACACATTCACTGAATTCCAATACGCCTATCATCACGGGGATGTCAGAATTCCCTTTGTTAAGCCTGCAGAGCCACTCCGGAACGAGTGCCAACACTTCTTGGATTGTATCATCAGAGGGATATCGCCTAGGACTCCAGGCGAAGCCGGAACCCAAGTCGTCAGGGTGCTAGAAGCCGCCACCGAATCGTTGAATCTCAACGGAGTCGAAGTTCGGCTGAAAGGGGATCGAGGCGCAGCCTTGACCCCATTGAGGGCCCTCCGACCTTATCATCATTCAAATTCCTTCCTCAAAGTCGGTAATCTTCATTGATCGATGCGGATATGACCGAGATACGAAACTCGCTACAGAGAATCGCTACGGATGTTGATCTGGGAAAGCATGTTCAGTTGTGCGACTTCATAAATCTTTACGGGTGTAGCATCGGCAGCGAAACAAAGATCGGACCCTTCGTGGAGATTCAGAAAGGCGTCCGAGTAGGCCAGCGCTGCAAGATATCGAGCCACAGTTTTATCTGCGAGGGTGTCACCATCGAAGACGAGGTATTCGTCGGGCACGGGGTTATGTTTACGAACGACCCGTTCCCTCGAGCTACCAACCCTGATGGATCTCAGCAAGTCGATAGGGACTGGCAAACCGTCGAAACGGTTGTCGAGAAAGGCGCATCACTCGGATCCAACGCTACAATCCTGTGCGGGATCCGGATTGGAGCGGGGGCTTTGATCGGGGCCGGTAGCGTCGTAACCAAAGACGTTCCCCCGGGAGCGATTGTCGCCGGCGTTCCCGCCCGACCGCTAGCTAAGAAAGCCCCCTAGTGCAGGGCAATGGGAATCGACGTTTTTCTGTTGGTTGCGAAGTGATGGATACAATCGTGATGTCCGACTTATGCTCACACTTGCAAAACCCCACGAACACGCCGCAAAAAATCTTTCAAATAAGCGGGGCGATTCCCTTTACCCTTCTCGTTTCGCGCCGATCACTTACCTTGAAACGCATCCCTGCTCGAATTCTCTTATGTAATTCGCGCTGGATGCTTTCAAAACAGTCTATTTGCAACGCCTTGATTGGAGCTTGAGCTAGCCCAATTGATAGATTTCGGAGCCACGCCCTGGGAAACCAGTCTTGACACCGGGATGGCGGCAGCGTGGCGGAACTCTCGCAAGATCAGGGTTCTTCAATCAGCCACAGCTTGAGCGAAAAATGCAGCCCGCGATGATAAAGACTAAAAATTTGAAAATAGAAAAGCATACCTCGGACGGCAGCGGGCAGTTAGATTGTCTCCCATTTTCCAGTACGCAGGACCAACCCATGAACGTACCTTTGCTGGATCTCAAAGCCCACCACGCTCCCATTAAGGACGAAGTCCTGTCCAAGATCAGCGAGGTTATAGATTGCAACGCCTTCGCCGGCGGGCCCTTCGTCGAGTCCTTCGAATACGCCTTCGCCGACTACTGCAAAGTGGAACACGCAATCGGCGTCGGGAGCGGCACAGAATCGCTGTGGCTCGCCCTACTCGCCCAGGGAATTGGTCCTGGAGATGAGGTCATCACAGCTCCCAACACCTTTATTGCGACTGCCGAAGCCATCAATTTCACTGGCGCTAGGCCTGTCTTCGTAGATATCCTAGCAGACACCTATAACCTCAATCCAGAGCTCATCGAGGAGGCGATCACGCCAAAAACGAAGGCCATCATCCCAGTTCACCTTTTCGGGCAGATGGCGGATATGGATCCGATTCTGGAAATCGCTGAACGGCACGGATTATTCGTCATGGAAGACTCTGCTCAAGCCGTCAGCGCCGATTATAAAGGCAGACGCGCGGGTTCCATCGGTCACTGCGCCAGCTTCAGTTTCTACCCTGGCAAGAATCTCGGCGCTTTCGGTGATGCGGGCGCCATTACGACGAACGATGCCAGTCTGGCCCAAAAAATCCGCATTCTCAGGGATCACGGGCAAGCCAAGAAATACTTTCATTCGAGGTTGGGCTGGAATAGTCGCATGGATGGGATACAGGGGGCCGTCCTGGAACTGAAGCTCAAGGGAATCGACCTGGCCACCGCCAGGCGCCGCAAGGCCGCTTCCCGTTACGGCGAAAAGCTCTCCGCGGTTGAGGGAATCTTCCTACCTAGCGAGAACCGTTCCTGCAAACATGTTTACCATATCTATTCCATTCGCGTGAACAATCGCGACACCTTACTTGAGGCCCTCCTCAAAAGGGGAGTAGGCGGCTCAATCCACTATCCCATCCCTGTGCACCTGCAAGAGGCCTGCCAGAGTCTCGGCTACGAGAAAGGCGATTTCCCGATCGCGGAAAAATGCGCATCCGAGTTTCTTTCCCTTCCCATGTTTCCCGAGATTACCGAGGAGCAAATTTCCTACGTCGCCAATACGTTGAAGGAACTAATTCGGTGAATTGAAAAGGAGTTCCTCGAAAGGAGATAAATCAGTACGCTCCCTCCTTGAATTCTCGAACGAGCCGCTAAGGCGAAAAAACGCATAAAACTACCCGAGCTTCACCTGAAACAGGAGCTAGCTTTTTAGCTCCACCGTAATCTTACCATAAAATCAAGTTTGGGCAACCTTCTCGCAACCAGCCATTCGCCACCCGCAATCAACCGTTTTTAATCCACTCGATCGGCCCGACTGGAACACCCAAATCGCTCGCTTCCCCCAAGCGTCAATCTTCCATAGTTCTGCCTGGATTCGAGTCCTTCGAGATTCTTATGGCTTCACCCCTCTAGCGATCTCTGTTCAAACGGAAACCGATCAGCCAGCGGCCACCCTTGTCGCCATGGAGATCGACAGCTGGCTCACAGGAAAGCGCGGAATCTCTCTGCCCTTTACCGATGCCTGCGAGCCGCTCTACCAAAATCCCGATTCGCTTCGATGGCTTATCTCCGAGACCCGAGCCCTTGCTTTAAAACGCCATTGGGGTTTCATCGAACATCGCAGCGGCGACGGGTTCCCAACCGTAGAAAAGCCCTCGATTAGCTATTACTCGCACACGCTGGTCCTCGTCAAAAACACCCAAAAGCTATTTCAACAATGCAGCGCATCGACCCGACGAGCTAAGCGCAAAGCGGAGAAAGCAGGCCTAACTGTCGCTCGTTCGCAATCCCTAGAATCCCTCGCTGCATACTACCGCCTACACTCCCTTACCCGCCAGCGCCACGGATTGCCCCCCCAGCCCTGGCGCTTCTTTGAGAGCCTACATAGGCACGTCATCTCGCCCGGCAACGGCTCCATCTTCCTTGCCCTCGATCAAAACGCTCGCCAACCCATTGCTGGAGCCGTTTTCCTTCACCAGGGGTTGAACGCTCTCTACAAATTCGGCGCCTCCGACCACCGATTCCAACTACAAAGGCCTAGCAATCTCGTCATGTGGAAAGCCATCGAATGGCTGGCCCAAAACGCCTACCAAAAGCTAGACTTCGGACGCACCTCTTTGGGCAACGAGGGCCTCCGCCACTTCAAGCGTGGCTGGGGGGCGAGTGAAAAGACCGTGTCCTACTACCGAATCGACCCGAAATCCAATCGCATCGATATCCAAAGCGACCAAACAAACGGCTGGCATATTCGCTTTTTCAGAGCCCTGCCTATTCCATTGGCCCAACTCGCCGGCCAACTACTCTATCGGCACGTTGGATAATCGAAGCGATTAGCGGCCGCCAACTAACGCCTCATTTGTCGATGCCAAATACCCGAAGCGAATTCCACAACTCGCCCCATCCGGTCTCCAATATTTAACAAATCCTTTTTTCGGACGAATATGGAAGAAGTATAACGAATTCCATTTCCATCCGTACGGATATCCTCTAGAAAATCTTTGGATAGTTCAGTAAATCCTAGTCCAACATCACAATCCAATTTATTAGCTATGCAACATCCCGATCTAGCTTCCAAGCCCAGCAGCATAACGCTCAACGACGTTCTATATATTCTTTTTAAGCATAAGATAAAGATAGTTCTTTTCGCTGCGCTGGGCATCGTCTCTGCCGGGGCTATCTACGTGCTCTATCCAAAAAGTTATGCCTCTCAAGCTCGGCTCTTCATCCGCTACGTCGAACAGGGGAAAACGCCACGTTCCGGGGAGGACGAAACCCGAATTACAACTCTGGAGACCCGCGGCGAGTCGATTATTAACTCGGAGCTGCAGATCATCACGAGCATGGACCTGGCCTATCGCGTGGCCGAGAAGCTTGGTCCGGGCCAGATTCTTGGCGACTCCGCTCGGAACTTCGACCAAGACGCGGCGGCTAAGGCAATCCAAGACGCGATCAAGGTTAGCATCCCAAATCGTAGCACAGTTATTACGATCGACTACTCCCACCCCAATAAGGAGCTGGTTCGACCGATTCTGCAGGAGCTTCTTGATGGTTATCTCACCAAACATCTGGAAACGCGATCAGCCGGTTCTTTCGATAGCTTCGTCAACGAGCAAGCGGAGCAGTACCGGTCTAGACTGGGACGGACCGAGGAGGAACTGCAAAACGCCCTCAAGCGGGCTGGCGTTATTTCGCTGGAAGAATCTAAAGCTGACCAAAACGCCAAAATCGCCGCCATTCAAGGCGCCTTGCTGGATTCCAATGCTGAGCTAGCTTTGCGCGAATCGGTTGTAAACGATATCGGCAAGCTCGAGTCTACCACCTCGGACCCTGCTGACGAAACGAAATACGAGACCGCTCAAGAGCAGTCCGTCGATCCTGGCGTCCTGCGAACCTACGCGTCGCTCCAAGCTCGCCTTGACGTGCTGAGGCGTAACGAGCAAGACCTCCTGACCCGCTACACGCTCGAAAACCCGTTGGTGCAAGGCGCCCAAACTCAGCTAGCTGAAATTCAGGAGCGCATCGAGGAACTCGAAAATGACAATCCTCTGCTCGGGCAAACCGTTGCCGCAACGTCTACAAGCCGGGGCGTCGGCGCTCGGAACGCTACCCCAGACCTGAACTCAGCGAAACTCCAAGTCGTCGCCCTGAAAGCGAAGATCAAAGTGCTTGAAGAGCAGTATGCGCAGATTCGGCGAGACGCCGAGAGGGTGGCTTCCGTGGAGACCGAGATCCTGGACCTGCGACGCCGCAAGGAAATCGAGGAACAGAACTACCGCTATTTCTCCGAAAGCCGCGAACAAGCCAAGATCGACGAAGCTTTTGGCGCGGGCCGGGTCAACAATATCGGCATCGTGCAAAGCCCGACAAACGCCTATTGGGACAATGAGCCAACACTGAAGCTCGCGGGTGGAGCACTGGCAATCTTCACAGGAATTGGGCTCGCTTGGGCTTTCCTAATGGAACTCTTCTTCGACCAGACGATCAAGCGGCCAGTTGATGTCAAACGCAGCCTCGACATACCCCTCTTCCTCTCCATCCCCGATATGAAAAGCCGAGCGTATCGCGATATGCTGAAAAAAGTTGGGGAGCACAAGATCCTCCAACGGGCTAGGCGAGCCAAAGCCAAGCCCTCTAAAGATAGCTATCGGCCCAAATCGCCTACTTTGATCGCCGCAGCCAAGGCGGAACCTGATCGCTACGGTCCAGCCGCGGTCGCCGCCAAGGAGGAGTCCACGGAGGCCAGCCCCTGGGATAGTGAACACGAGCTTCATCCCTACTTCGAAGCTCTCAGGGATCGGCTTATAGGATTTTTTGAAGGGCGGGGGCTCACGCACAAGCCGAAGCTCGTTGGCCTCACCGGTATAGGCAGCCAGCCCGGTACCACATCGGTTGCCGCTGGCCTCGCTGGTACCTTATCCCAAACCGAGGAGGGCAACGTGCTCCTGGTAGATATGACTTTGGGGCGAGAGTCCGCTCAGCAATTCTACAAGGGCGAAGCCGTCAACAATCTGGAGCAGCTACTTGATGAGCGTGCTATCAAAGACGAGCGGCAATCCCGCAAGTTGGTGGTAGCCGCCGAAGGGAGCAACGGATACAAACTGCCCAAAATTCTTCCCAACCGTTTCAACGACCTTGTGCCCAAGCTGAAGGCTAGCGATTTCGACTATATCATTTTCGACATGCCTGCGGTCAGCCCCATAAGCGTCACGCCCCGCCTCGCCAGCTTCATGGATGCCGTTTTCATTGTCATAGAATCCGAAAAAGCTTCCAAAGATGTGGTAACGCGGGCCACGGAACTGCTTCAAAAAACCAACAATAACATCGGGGCCATCCTCAACAAGACCAAGACCTACGTCCCCAAAAAGCTGCAAGAGGAGTATCTGGGAGATCTTTGAGAACGGAGATCGGAGAGCAGAAGCCAGAATCCGGCCAGGGCTGGGCCGATAAGCCTTAGACTACGCTACGGCTCCATCTTATTCAAAACCAACCTGGGATTAGCTAACGGAAGTCTGTTATCTGTAGGCTAAAGCTACTTACATGATAATTCGCTCTGCCGAGGACTTAGAAGTCTACAAGAAGGCTTATTCTCTTGCTATGAATATATTTGTTATCAGCAGCAGCTTTCCATCTGAAGAGCGCTATTCACTTACCGACCAAATCAGAAGATCATCGAGATCTGTTTGCGCGAATCTGCAAGAGGCATGGGCTAAAAGACGTTACCCTGCTCATTTTACGAGCAAACTCACCGATGCAGATGGCGAGAGCAATGAAACGAGAACATGGATCAACTTCGCTCTAGATTGTAAATACGTAGACAAAGAAACCCACCAAAAGCTGACAGCTGAAAATCTGCAAGTAGGCGCTATGCTCGGCAAAATGCTCCAAAAGCCAGAGCCATTCCTTCAGACTAAATAGCCCGTCAACTCCTCCGCCCTCCGCCCTCAGACCTCAGACCACCATCCTCCGACTTCCGCCCTAAATCGTCGCTTCGCGACCTCTGCATTCTCCGCGGTTGATCAATCTTCCGATTTTCAAATCTTCAAATATTGCGATCTATAATCACCCATCACCTAATCTCCAATTTGGGCTCAGTTACACGGTCCGAGTCTCTTA
>Ga0181579_10004065_pt1 | contig 11439 bp, 10 predicted proteins | sample 071ome_24_FD_132996 | JGI IMG/M metagenome (GOLD analysis project Ga0181579, IMG submission 132996) | Coastal salt marsh microbial communities from the Groves Creek Marsh, Skidaway Island, Georgia - 071402CT metaG (megahit assembly) | ecosystem: Environmental > Aquatic > Marine > Intertidal... | reverse complement strand
CATGCTCGGCGTAGTACTCTTCCCAGGCGGCCTGGCCCTCGGAGGCGGAGTCGCCCCCGATGTAGTTGCCGTCGGTGTCGTACGCGTGCTCGCCGAACGCTTCCTGGTACTCGGCGGCGACTTCGCCACCCTCAGCGGCCTGCTTGATCGACAGGCTGATCCGGCGACGCTGCAGGTCAAGATCGATGATCTTCACCCAGAGTTCTTCGCCCGGCGTGACGACCTGTTCGGGAAGGTCAACGTGGTGGGCTGACATCTCGGAGATGTGGACCAGCCCCTCGATGCCATCGCCGACCTGAACGAACGAGCCGAACGGCACGAGCTTGGTTACGCGGCCGTAGACGAGTTCCCCAACACGGTGGCCGGAGGCGAACTCCTGCCACGGATCCTGCTGGGTCGCCTTCAGCGAAAGGCTGATGCGCTCGCGGTCGAGATCCACCTCGAGCACCTCGACGTCGATCTCGTCGCCCACGGTGACGACCGAGGACGGATGGTCGACATGCTTCCAGCTGAGCTCGGAGACGTGCACGAGGCCGTCCATACCGCCGAGGTCGACGAACGCACCGAAGTTGACGACGCTGGACACGACGCCCTTGCGGCGCTCACCCGGCTTGAGGTTGTCGAGGAACGCACCACGCTGTTCCTTCTGCGTCTCTTCAAGCCAGCTACGACGAGACAACACGACATTGTTGCGGTTCTTGTCGAGCTCGATGATCTTGGCCTCGATCTCCTTGCCGATGTAGGGCTGGAGGTCTCGGACTCGGCGCAGCTCAACCAGCGAGGCAGGAAGGAAGCCACGCAGACCGATATCGACGATCAGGCCGCCCTTGACGACCTCGATGACCTGGCCCTTGACCACACCGTCGGCTTCCTTGAGCTCTTCGATCTTGCCCCAGGCCCGCTCGTACTGAGCACGCTTCTTCGACAGGACAAGCCGGCCGTCCTTGTCTTCCTTGGTGATCACGAGCGCTTCGATGCGCTCGCCCATCGACACGACCTCGTTGGGGTCGACGTCGTTTCGGATGCTCAGCTCACGGCTCGGGATCACGCCCTCGCTCTTGTAGCCGATGTCGAGATGAACTTCGTCTTGATCGACTCGGACGACGGTGCCCTCAACGAGCTGCCCGTCCTCAACGAGGACCATGGTGGAGGTGTAGGCCTCTTCGATGTCGACGCCACCGAGGTCGGCGTCGATGATCTGGCGGGGGATGTAGTTGCCGTCGGAATCAAAAGTTCCGAACTCAGTGGCGGTATCGGTCATTGCATTTTCTCGGCGAATCGAGGTACCCGGGCGGTATCGGACCACACGGATCTGTCAGGGAGACAGCCTCGCAAGGCTATCGGGCGCCGCCGCCGATCACGATTGACGTGTCACCGCCGAGTGATGACGAGAAACTCGGGGCTCGCAAGATCAGGCGGGCGAGGTGTCCAATTCCCAGGTTCAGCAGCATGGAGCGACTCAACCGTGAGGCCAACTGCGGCGCACATCAGCCGAAGCTCTCGTGGCGTGAAGCACGTCGTCCACAAGTTGACCTCGGCCGCTACCCCGGCGGGATCACGAACCTCGGTGGTTTCTCGGTGCACGCCCCGTTCGGTATCGAACTCATTGCCGTCGAGCAGATGGGCGACCTGCAAATAGGCATTGAACGCCGTGAAGACAACCGCACCACCCGGTTTCGCAGCCCGAGTCATGCCGGCGAGGATCTCGGCGTCCGGATCAAGGGCGGCCCCCGCTGCTGGCCCACCACTCATCCCGAATGCGCCCTGACAGACCGAAAGGACGAGGTCGAACTCATCGGCGAATGGCATGGTGCGGGCGTCGAGATGTTCGAAGGTCACGCCGTCCGGAGCGTCGACGCGCGCCACCTCGATAAATCGCTCACTGATGTCGACACCATGGACGACGAACCCACGCCGTCCGAGTTCGTGGGCATGACGCCCTGGCCCGCATCCGACATCAAGCACACGCGCGCCGGGTTCGAGCGGCACTCGCCGGAGCAGTTCATCCATCTCTCGCGCCGTGCCCTTGGTGAATGAGTAGCGGAGGTACGCCGGCCCCATGTGCTCAGCGAGCGCCTCAAACCAGTGCCTCACGTGTCGGGTGTCCCGAACCGATGGACCGTCATACCACTCCTTGTCTGCGACAGAGTACTCTTCGTGGTGTTCTGGAGCACACCGCAGCGTGCGGCCGACCGTTGTCTCCGAACCAAAGGCGGATCATGAAGCAAGCACGGAGCAATCCGACGCGTAGATCGTTGCGTGAGCATCTTGGGATCACCGACACCGAAGTCTGGTCACGGCTCGATCTCGTCGGCGTCTCGCCCGCCGACCTCGACGCCCTCGGCCACGCCCACCCCTGCGTGATCGATCGACTCGACGAGATCGTCGAAGAGTTCTACCGACGCCAGACCGCGGTCGACGAGATCTCGGTCATCATCGGCGATGCTGACAGCCTGGCCCGGTTACAAGGAGCGATGCGGCGCTACATCGTCGACATCTTCACGGCGGAGTTCAATGCCGACTGCGTAAACGGACGGCTTCGAGTGGGCATGGTCCACAAGCGGATCGGCGTGTCGCCGAAGCTGTATCTCAGCTCCGTCCGCATCCTGAAAGAGGTCGTGTCGGAACACCTCCGCGGAATCGACGGGTTTGATGCCACCGATGCCATCGACGCATTCGACAAGGTGCTCCACTTCGACTCAGCGCTCGTTTTCGACGCCTATCTCCGAAGCCTGATGAACGAAATCGACACGGCTTGGGCTCGCTCCGAAGACAATGTGCGCGACGTCGAGCGGCGCCACACCGAGCGGGCCCGTCGACTCGAAGAGGTCGCTCGTCGCGACCAACTCACCGGGCTCTCGAACCGGCGGGGCTTTATGGAGGCACTCGGCACCACCCTGAGCCAATCCCTCATCGGCGGCCAACCAGCCACCGTCATCTATGTCGATGTCGACGACTTCAAGCAGGTCAATGACCAGCAAGGCCACCGGGCCGGTGACGCCGCGCTCCGAACCGTGGCCACAGCACTTCGTAGCGCATGCCGAGACCACGACGTCATTGCCCGACTCGGTGGAGATGAGTTCGGCGCGATCCTCGGCGACTGCGACCTCGAGCACGCCTGGGCCGTCGCACAACGCCTCACGGAAAGCCTTGCTTCCATCGATGTGTCGATCACGGTCAGTGTTGGCTTGGCCCAGAGTTCGCCGCTCACGCCAACCGACGGTGAGGAACTGCTGGCGCGGGCCGACGCACGGATGTACGAGGCCAAGAAAAAGCCAGGGAACTCCATCGTCGCGTGACGAACTCGCATGCGCTCGGGCATGCGGCGGTAGCGACTACCCCTTGGCGTCGGCCCAGGTGGCGGCGACCTGCAAGTCAATCTCCAGCGGTACCCGCAACTCGTACGCGTCTCGCATGATCGATGTCATGAGCTCACCAGCTCGCTCAACTTCCGCATCTGGAGACTCCACGATGATCTCGTCGTGAACCTGGAGCACGATCGCGCTCTCAAGCCCCTCTTCCTCCAACGCTCGGTCGAGGTTGACCAAGGCCACCTTAAAGATGTCGGCGGCCAGCCCCTGGATGCCCGCATTCATCGCCTGCCGTTCGCCTGCCTGTCGGACCTGCCGGTTGTTCGAGGCCAACTCAGGGATCTGACGTCGCCGCCCGAAAAGGGTCTCGGTGTAGCCACGTTCACGAGCGAGAGCGACGGTGTCTTCCATGTAGCGCTTCACGGCTGGGAACGCCTCGAAGTAGCTCTCGAGAATCTCGGCCGCTTCGGCGACGGCAATGTTGAGACGTTGGGCCAAGCCGTACGCCTCCATCCCGTAGGCGAGGCCGTAGGAGACCATCTTGGCTTTCGAGCGTTCCTCGACATGAACATCATCTGGTGCGATGTCGAAGACACGTGCAGCGGTCGCAGTGTGGATGTCGTCGCCCGCTTCGAACGCTTCGATGAGACCCGGATCCTCGGCGAGGTGGGCGATGCACCGGAGTTCGATCTGGTCGTAGTCCGCGATCAAGAGTTTGTGGCCCGCCGAGGCCGCGAACGCTGTGCGGAAGACGCGCCCCCGCTCGGAGCGCACGGGAATGTTGTGCAGGTTCGGCTGATCCGATGAAAGCCGACCGGTTCGGGCGACCGTCTGCTGGAAGGTGGCTCGGATGCGGTCGCCGTCACCGACTTCAGCGAGAAGGCCTTCGCCATAGGTGGACCGCAGCTTCTCAACTTCTCGGTACTGCAGAAGGTTTTCGACGATCGGATGTTCCGAGCGCATCTTCTCCAGGGACTGGGCGTCGGTGGAGTAGCCAGTCTTGGTCTTTTTCTGCGGGGTCAGGCCGAGCTCGTCGAAGAGGACCTCGCGCAACTGCTTGGTGGAATTGACGTTGAAGTCGTGCCCAGCATGCTCGATGACAGCCGCCCGCTTCGCCTCCGTCTCGGACACCAACTCGTTTCGAATCTGGGTAAGTACGGCCGGATCGACACCGATACCTCGGTGCTCCATCTTGGCCAGCACCCGAACCAACGGCACCTCAAGATCATCATGGAGAGCCAGCAAGCCCTGGTTGGCCATTGCCTCTCGCACCGGCATCACGAGGTGGTGCACGGCGAGTGCGGCAAGCGCCGGGGCCTGGGAAGCATCCCCAGCGTCACCAGCCTCGAGATCCAACTGGCCTTCCGGGGGTCCGGATTCGGGCATCTCGAGTTCGCAGTGGCGAAGGAGCAACGCGCCGAGGTCATAGACCGTGTCCGCCGGATCGAGAAGGTAGGCCGCAAGCTGCGTGTCGACCGACAGATCGCGGACATCGACGCCGAGGTCATAGAGTCGCCGCATCGTCGGTTTGGCACCGTGCATCGCCACGGGGCGCCCCTCGCTCCCGAGCAGCGCTCGCAGCGCATCAAGCACGACCGGTTCAGTGAGCTGAGCGGCATCCACGAAGCCCACATCTGCTGCCGCTGCGTCGATCACGAACGCCAGGCCGGCGTCAATACCCGCTTCGGGCACTGCGAGCGCGAGCACATCGCTTCCTGCGATTGCAAGCCCCAGTGCTGCGGCTGCATCGGCGGCCGTCTCGAAGCGGATCACGTCGGTCGTGAGAACCTCAGTCGGTGCACTCCCCCGCTCACCGAGCACCGGCGCAAGCCGGTCCCACAGGCTGCGGAACTCGAGGAAATCGAACAGCTTTTTGATCGCCTCCGTGTCGGGCGCACCCTGGGTGAGATCCTGCAGGCTGAACTCGAGATCGACATCCCGAACGAGTTCCATCATCTCGACGTTGTTGCGGACGTTTGCCTCGTTCGCCGCCAGGTTCTCCCGCAGCTTCGGGGTGAGTTCGTCCAGCACCTCGTAGATGCCATCGATACCGCCCCGCTCATTGATGAGCTTCGCAGCCGTCTTCTCACCGACGCCGGGGACCCCGGGAAGGTTGTCCGAGTTGTCGCCGCGGAGTGCGGCGTATTGGACATAGTCGACCGGTCTGACGCCGGCCCGTTCGAGAATGCCGGCCTCGTCATAGAGGGCGTAGTCGCTGACGCCGCGCTTGTTGTAGAGCACCCTGATGTGAGGGTCCTCGACCAGTTGGTAACTGTCGCGGTCGCCGGTGACGATGATGACATCGTCGCCCCGATCTCGACCCTGGGTGGCCAGGGTGGCGATGATGTCGTCCGCTTCGAACCCAACCGTCTCCAGGGTCGGGATCGCCATGGCCTCGAGGACCTCACGCACCAGGCCCATCTGTTGTCGGAGAATGTCCGGCGCCGACTCTCGCTGTGCCTTGTACGTCGGTGTCATCTCGTGCCGGAACGTCGGCTCGGGACGGTCGAACGCGACGGCGACATGGTCGGGCGCGTGGTCCTTCATCAGATTGATCAGCATCGAGGTAAAGCCGAACACCGCATTGGTGACTTGACCTGAGGCTGTCGCCATGTCCGTCGGGAGTGCGAAAAACGCTCGATACGTGAGTGAGTTGCCGTCGATGAGCATCACGGTCGCCATGACGGCGACCCTAACGCAGCCGGTCGGGATCCTGATGCCCAGCCGGTTAAGGCGTAAGTCGACCTTCGAGCACGTCCGTCGCCACGTCGACCATGCGTCGACGCGAGGACATCGCCGATCGCTGCAAGAACTGGAACGCATCGGCTTCGCTCTGCGTGTGGTGGTCGATCAAAAGGCCTTTGGCTCGGTCGATGAGCTTGCGCTCCTCGATCCGCTGCTCCGCCGCAGAGAGTTCGTTGCGCAGAGCGGCCGTCTCTCGCCGGCGAGCGATCGCCAACTCCAGCGCAGGAACGAGATCCTCACGCTGGTAGGGCTTCACCAGGTACGCCATGGCGCCGGCATCGCTGGCGTCGCGGATCAACTCACGCTGACTGAACGCCGTGAGCATCACGACCGCCGTGTCGGTCTGCTCAGCGATTGAACGAGCAGCTTCGATCCCGCTCAAGCCCGGCATCTTGATGTCGAGTAGGGCAAGGTCCGGACGGTGCTCGGTCACGAGGCGAACGGCATCGTCGCCGCGTCCCGTGTCGGCGACGACGGCATACCCCTCTTCGCGCAGAACCTCGACGAGATCCATGCGGATGATGGCTTCGTCCTCTGCGACGACGACGGTGACTGCGTCGGTCATGACGAGCTGAAGCGGTCGAGAAGTTCGTCTTGTTGCTCGTCGAGCGCCTGAATCTTGGCCGCGAGCTTGTCGCGGTGCCTGCGAAGTCGGTCGGCATGACGACTCGCTTTTCGATGCGCTTTCTCGGCCAGCGGGGTTTCCGAAACAAGCGCCCGCAAACGGGCATCCTCCGCTTCATCCACAAGTTGGATCAGTTGCTCTTCGGTGACGGCGAGATCATCACGCGCCGAACGGAGTTCTTCACTCACTGATCGGAGACGTCGTTCGATGCCGGCACGGGACATGCTTCGAATATACGGCGGACGATGCGAGCCCCCGCCGATGCGGGCACGATGGTGGCAATGCGGTTCGCGTCCTGGTGTTGCGCACTTTCCCTCGTGCTGGTGGCGTGTGGTGGCCACGACGATGTCGCGTGCACGGAACTCCGCGAGCCCGAAGACCAATCCTCGGGCCAGCATGTGCTGGCCGAGGGCGAGGTGGCGTATCAGACGTCGCCGCCGACGAGCGGGCCCCATATCGCTGGTCCTGCCCCATCGGGGGTGTTGGCGACGCCGGTCGCCGAAGAGATCCAAGTGCGACTTCTGGAGTCCGGCGGCGTGATGGTTCAGTACGACGACTCGGTTGTTGGCGCAGAACTCGAGCAACTCAAGTCGATCGCATCATCGAGGATCGTGGTTGCGCCCGCGTCGAGCGGTTTGCCCGAACGGATCGTCGCCACCGCATGGACATGGAAACTCACCTGCTCGGCCATCGACCTGCTCGCACTCGATGCGTTCGCCACAACGCGACCCGCCGCAGCACCTGGAGTCGACTGACCTTCAGCCCTGCCGAGCGGCGACCACGGTCTCCAGGCGTTCCAGCGTCTTGGCCAGGTTGCCCTTGTGTCGTTCGGGATACCCGACCATCTCGATAAAGCGAGGCGCGATCGACGTCGACCAATCGAACGATTCGGTCACCTTCGTTCCGCCCTCAACCGACTCCAACTCGTAGCGCCACCGATGACCCCCGAAATGCGCCCACGCGATCCGACGGTCCTCCTCGAACTCTTTCACCGTCGATGCCATCTGGTACGGCAGACCGAGTTTCATCTTCATCCGGAACCGGGCACCTTCGCTCAGCCGATCCGGCCCGGCCGCAACCCCTTGCACCGTGCCTGACCCGTCCATCTCAACATGACCCGCCGGCGACGCAAGCACATCGAAGATGGCCTCGGGCGAGAACGGCAGCACCCGGCTGTCTGAAATCACGCGTTCGACCATGGACAGGACGCTACCGGTGGCGTGCGCCTCTCAGCTCTCCCCGGTCCGGTTGGCGAGGCCGGAGCGATCAGGGAGGCGTCGTTGGTCGTTATGCTCCTACTCGACCGCATGCGCGACATCCCCTCGAATGCTCCCGGTTCGACCGTTCACCAGCGCTGGACACACCGCGCCATCACGCCATGGCCGTTCGCAGTGAGCGCGACCGGCGGCTACGACCATCCCTTCACCACGGACCTGAACCGGCCGATACTGGGAGTCGAGGAGCCCTCATGAGTCCGACCGACGCCAACTCTGCATCCCAGCCAGAGCCGACCCGCGCTGCCGAACGGCACACCATCTTGATCGTCGAAGACGCGCCAGAGTTCGTGCAACTGGTGCGCGCTGCCCTCGAACGGGCGGGCGACTACGAGATCGAAGTGGCCTCAGACGGTGTCGAGGCCATCGAGCGGGCCAGGAGCCTCGACCCCGACCTTGTCGTGCTCGACCTTGGTCTCCCCGGGGTAGACGGAATCGACGTCTGTCGAGAACTGCGTACCTTCACTGATGCCTACGTGCTCATGCTCACTGGTCGCGACGACGAGGTTGACCGGTTGGTAGGTCTCGCCGTTGGCGCCGACGACTATGTGACCAAGCCATTCTCGGCCCGAGAGGTCGCAGCGCGAGTCCAGGTATTGCTTCGACGTCCGCGGTCGCCGGTCGAGTCGAAATCTGAGGACGTCACCGAACTCGGCGACCTCCGGATCGACATGCTCGCCCGGGAGGTACAGGTCGCCGGTGAGTCCATCGATCTCACCAAACTCGAGTTCGACCTGCTCACGACTCTTGCGGCCCGGCCCGAAATGGTGTTCACCCGACAGATTCTCTTCGAGGCTGTCTGGGGCGGCGAATGGTACGGCGACGACCATCTCGTCAGCGTCCACATTGCCAACCTGCGCAAAAAGATCGACCGCTCTGGGCACCAGCACATCGCCACGGTTCGCGGTGTCGGCTACCGCCTTACACCGAGCTGAGCTCAGGGAGCTCCACCGCCACCACGCCGAGCTCGTCAGGATCGCGTTCGAAGCGCCCGCCGAGGCCGGTCACGATCCGCTCTACCAGCACGAACCCAAGCTGGCTGCCGTGGTCCCCGGACCGCGCAAGACGGTCCACGTGCGCCTCATCGGGTTCGGGTGCAGTCTCCGGCCCAGCGTCTCGAATTTCGATCCGCACTACCGAAGGCTCGACAGCAGTCGTCGTCGTGACCTGCACCGATCCGGGGGCCGCATGGGTGCGCACATTGTCCAACAGTTCGTCGAAAACAAGCGCTAGCTCCTCAGACGCACCGACTTGAGCTTCGCCTCGCGGCCCCGCATCGACGACTAAGAGTTGACCGGCTGCTGCGAGGCGAGCCCGCCACCGCTGCTCGACCTCGAACAGCAACTCACGCGCCGTTGCTGGACGAAGCCTGGCGCGGAGATCCAACTCGTCGAGCTCCACCTGGCGAACCAGGCGTTGCACGAGGCGGTCGAGGCGAAGGGCGGAGCGGGTTGCCGATGCGTGCCAGCTCCGAGCCGGTTCGTCAGTAGCAACCTCCTCAAGTAGTTCGAGCATGCCCCGCACGCCGTTCAGCGGCGTTGCCAGCGAATGAGATAAGCCGACCAGAAGGGCGCGCAGGTTGTCCGCTGCGGTCTCCGCTGCGGCAAGTGCCTCGTCAAGTTCCGCGGTTCGCTCGGCGATGCGCTGATCGAGGTGGACGTTGGCCTCGTAGAGCGACCGCATGCCCTCTTCGGCGATGCGTTCCGCCTCGACCCGGGCGTCTCGCTCTCGCTGGAGCCGACGCTCCAAACGAGCAATCCGCTCGGCGGACGTCAGACGGCCCGAATGCTCGTCGCTCACCCGGTTTCCTCAAGCCCCGCTGCGATGGAAGCGATCTCCGTCTCGGTCGATGCCGCCAGGGTGCGGAGCTGCTCACGCTGCGCCTCCGACGGGGCCGAACCATTGCGTGCGCTTTGCTCAAGCTCGGCCGCAAGGTCACTGAGCGCAGCGGCTCCAACGATTGCACTCGTCGACTTCAGAACGTGGGCCGCTTCCTCCACTCCCGAAACCTCGCTCGACTCTTCACCCGCAACAAGGATCCGTTCAACTCGAACCGGTAGCTCCGTGAGATAGGTCTTGAGCAGTGTCACCACAAGACCGGGATCGCCAATGTCGTCGACCAAGGTGTCGACCGCCGACCGATCGAGAAGCGAGGTCGACTCGGCCAGTTCGTCAGCGCTCGGCAACCAGGTCCGCAGCACCCGACCGATATCAGCCAACGACGCCGGCTTGCGCAGGTAATCATCGGCCCCAGCGTCGAGACAGGTGCGGGCATCCTGCGCCATCGCCCGCGCCGTCACCACGATGATCGGGAGCCGTTCACGGCGGAGCTCAACTTCTCGGAAACGCCACCGGCGGATGGTCTCTAAACCACTAATGCTCGGCAGGTGCCAGTCCATCAAGACCAGGTCGTACGCCTCGGATTCCAGGAGCCCGAGCGCCTCGAACCCGTCTTCGGCGATCTCGCACACAACGCCATGAGCCTCGAGCTGTCCACGAGCGAGCAGCTGGTTCTCCGTACTGTCCTCGACCACGAGGACCCGACTCGACCCGAGGTGCCCACCTGCAGCACTCGCAGGCTCGGCCGGCTCCGACACGGGCCCATCAGCCTCGGGCAGCGGGATCGTCACGCTGAAGCTTGCGCCAGGAGTGCTGTTCTCAGCGACGATCGACCCGCCCATCAGGCCCACGAGAGAGCTTGCGATCGCAAGGCCGAGCCCCACCCCGGGGCGTTGCTGATCGACCTGGACGAACGGCTCAAAAATTGACCGCAGCTGATCCTCGGGAATCCCCGGTCCGGAGTCCCGAACGATGAACTGCACCTCGGACTGCCGACCGCCCGGAACGACCCGAACCGTGACCCGGCCGTCATCGGTGAACTTCACGGCGTTGCCAACGATGTTCGACAGCACTTGCAACAACCGGTCCGGGTCGCCGTGCACGTGCAGGGGCACGTCGTCATCGACCTCGATCATGAGGTCGATGCCTTTGTCTCGAGCCGTGGGACCATGGACTCGGTCGACTCGCGCAACCAAGGGGCGCAGGGTAAAATCGATCGGTTGCAGTCGAAGATTGCCAGCATCAGCACGCCCGAACTCGAGGAGCTCATCAACCACGCGCTTGAGTCCGTTTGCCTCGGACAAGATGGCCTCGGCCTGCCGACGCTGGCCGTCTCCGAGGTCGCTTTCCGCCAGCAATTCGGCGAGTCCGGTGATGACGTGGAGCGGATTGCGAAGTTCGTGACTTGCGCGCGAGACCATGGCTGCGCGCTCTCGTGCGGCCCCAGCTTCCAGGACCCGGAGGCGACGCTCGTCATCGATGTCTTCGATGACCCCGAGCAAGAGCCGTTCGTCGTCAACGTCGATCGGTGTCGCCGTCAGCCGGCCCCAAAAGACCGAGCCGTCTCGTCGGATGTAGCGCTTTTCGACACGCACGGTTTCGTCGCTACCCGCAGCCCACGAGCCGAAGTAATCCGCGGTCGCCT
>Ga0181579_10004054_pt1 | contig 11447 bp, 11 predicted proteins | sample 071ome_24_FD_132996 | JGI IMG/M metagenome (GOLD analysis project Ga0181579, IMG submission 132996) | Coastal salt marsh microbial communities from the Groves Creek Marsh, Skidaway Island, Georgia - 071402CT metaG (megahit assembly) | ecosystem: Environmental > Aquatic > Marine > Intertidal... | reverse complement strand
ACGGCATGATCCTGGCCGGCACCACCGGCGAGAGCATGACCTTGGACACCGCCGAGACCGAGTGGCTAACCTGGACCAGTGCCGAGACGCTGGACGGCGCGATGCCCCTTTGGCTCGGCCTGTCCGGCGGCGATACCGCCAAGCTGACGAGGCAGATCGAGAGGACCGCCGATTGGCCGGTGGATGGTTATCTCGTCACCGTGCCCTATTACACCAGACCCAGCCAGGAAGGCCTGTTCGAACATTTCAGCGCCGTAGCCCGCGCCACTGACAAGCCGATCCTGGTCTACAACATCCCCTATCGTACCGGCGTCAATCTCGCCAATGACACCCTGCTTCGACTCGCCGAGCACGACAACATTGTCGGCGTGAAGGATTGCTGCGCCGATCCCGCGCAAAGCTTCGCGCTTACCGCCGCCCGGCCGGAGGGGTTCAGCGTGCTCACTGGCGAGGACGCGTTCTTTCACGCCGCGCTTTGCCAGGGCGCCGATGGCGGCATCCTGGCCTCGGCGCATGTGGAGACCGCCGCCTTCGCCCGGGTCCGCGACCTGCATCTCGCCAATGACCGCCAAGGCGCGCTCCAACAGTGGCGGGAACTGGTCGAGATCGCCCGCTTGCTGTTTCGCGAGCCCAACCCGGCGGCGGTGAAGTACTGGCTGTATCGCGCCGGCCTGATCGCCAGTCCCGAGCTCCGCCGGCCGATGATGGCGGCGAGCCCGTCGCTGCGCGCGCTGATCGACGAGGCGACGCGATCGCACCAACCCCACGTAGCCGCCTAGCCCGCATCAGGCAACCGAGGGCGCAAAGATCTGGCCTTCGCGCCTCCGGTTTGTCTACAGTGGCGACCCTCGGCATCGCCCGTGAATGACCTTTGGGAGAACCCACCATGTCCGTTACCCGCATCGAGAAAACCTCCGGTCCCGGCCCGATCATGAGTCGCTGTGTCGTCAAGGGCGACATGGTCTATGTCGCCGGCCTCACCGCCTCCGACCGCACCGCCGACATCACCGGCCAGACCCAGCAGATCCTGGACAAGATCGACGGCTATCTGGCTCAGGCCGGCACCGATAAATCCAAGCTGCTGCAGGCCAATCTCTGGATCACCGACATGAGCAACTTCGCCGCCATGAACGCGGTCTGGAATGCCTGGGTCGATCCCGAGAACCCACCGGTGCGGGCCTGCGTGCGCGCCGATCTCGCGGTGCCCGAGCTTTTGGTCGAGATCATGGTGACCGCCTACAAGTAAGCCAGAACCGACTGGCTTTGATTATCTCGCCTATCAACGCGACCAGGGCGGGCGCGCCGTGACTTTGGTCATGCGGATCGCGCCCGCCCTTTTCGTTCTGCTTTGGAGTTCCGCCTTCGTCGGCGCGAAATTCGGTCTTCCCCATGCCGAGCCGCTGACCTTCATGTGCCTGAGATTCACCTTCGTGACCCTGGCCTTTCTGATTCTCTGCGTCCTCTTCAAGGCAACGTGGCCAGGTAGCTGGTCTGAAGTAGGCCATATCGCGCTCGTGGGTCTTTTGGTCCAAGCGCTTTATCTCTCCAGCACTTTTCTCGCCCTGGACCGAGGCGCCTCGGTGGGATTGGTGGCGCTGGTCCTGGGCCTGCAACCGGTCTTGACCGTGCTGATCGTGAGCGCGCTGCCGAACGGGCGCGTGACCCGACAGCAATGGCTCGGCGTTATCCTTGGTTTCGGCGGCCTCATCCTGGTTCTTTGGCACAAGCTCGATCTCGGCGAGATCGACGGGATCGCGCTTGCCATGGTCTCCCTCGGCGTGTGCTTCATCACCGTCGGCACGTTGTATCAGCGCCGATACTGCTCCGGCATGGACATGCTGTCCGGCAATGTGATCCAGGCAGCGGTCGCAGCGCTGGTCACCGGCATCGGCGCCTGGTTTCTGGAGGATCGGGTGGTCGATTGGGACCCGCGCTTCATCGGGGCGCTCGCCTGGATGGTGATCGTGGTTTCCCTCGGTGCGCATAGCCTGTTGTTGCTGATGTTGCGGCAAAGCCAGGCGACGAAGGTGGCGAGCCTGTTCTATCTCACCCCGCCCACGGCCGCCGTCATGGCGTTTTTCATGTTCGACGAGCGCCTGACCCTCCTCGCTCTCGCCGGCATGGCGATCACCGCGATCGGCGTCGCCCTGGTGGTTCGGGAGAATTGACGGCAAGATATCCAACTTGAGAGGCGAGCCTATCGAAGGATGACCCCATGACCGAGCCCTGGAACAAATACGATCTCACCGCCGCCCGCGTTCATGGCCGCCCTGGTCGGGAGGTTCGGCCAAGCAGTATCACCATCGACTGTCACGCCCATATCTTCGCCGACGCGGCGGCGGATTATGTCGCCAACCACATGGACGTGGCGCGAACGCCGACCATCAAGGGCGCTGTGTCGGAAACCGTCGCGCTGCAGAAGAAACAGGGCGCCGACCGCACGCCGCTGATGCTGCCCGGCGGGATGGACCGCCGGCTCGCCGACATGGAGGCGATGGGGCTGGACATGCAACTGGTGATGCCGGCGCCTTACCAATGCTACTACGCGGTGGAACCGGAAGTCGGCGCCAAGGCCGCGCGGATGGTGAACGAGGGTGTCGCCGCCTATATCGCCAAGCGGACGGATCGTTTCGCGGCGCTCGGCACCGTGCCAATGCAGGATGGCAAGGCCGCCGCCGAGGAGCTTGAGTATTGCATGACCAAGCTCGGCTTTCGCGGGGTGCAGATCCTCACCAACATCAACGGGCGCGAGATTTCCGACCCGGACACCGCGCCGTTCTGGGCCGCGGCCGAGCGGCTGGGCGCAGTGGTCTCGATCCATCCCGCCGGCTTTACCCAGGCGGAACGGCTTTCGCGGTTCTATTTCAACAATGTCATCGGCAACCCGTTCGATACCAATCTGGCTCTGCATTACCTGATTTTCGACGGCGTGATGGAGCGGCACCCGGATCTGAAGGTCCTGGCGGTGCATGGCGGCGGCTATCTCGCGGCCTATTCCGGGCGCATCGACCACGCCTGGGGTGCCCGCTCCGACGCGCATGGTGATCTGCCCAACCCGCCGAGCACCTATCTGAAGCGCGTCTGGGTCGACACCATCGTCTTCACCACCCATCAGCTCGAGGCCCTGGTAAAGGTCTTCGGCGCCGACAAGGTGATGATGGGAACGGACTATCCCTTCGACATGGGGGAGTACGACCCGATCGGCCACGTGGTCGAAACCGGCCTGGACCCGGAGGTCACCAAGGCCGTGGTCGGCGGTACGGCGGCGAGGCTGTTTGGAATGGGCGGGTAAGGGTGCGGGCCTAGGTCAAAGGGTCATTCCACCATCGGTCATTGCGGGACTGGGCATTGTGAGACTGGCCACGGCTCCCCACATTAACCTCGCTAGCGAGAACCGCGGCCTATAGCATGCGAATAGCGGCATCCACCGCGCGCGCCGCACCGGGAGATTACCCACCATGTTCGAAGCCTTTACGCCAAGTCCGTTTCTGATCTTCGTCATCGCCGCGGTTGTCGTCGCGCTGATCCTTGTGTCGGCGGCGGTGAAGACCGTGCCCCAGGCCTCGGAGTGGACGGTGGAGCGGTTTGGCCGATACACCCGGACGCTGCGGCCCGGACTGCACCTGATCATGCCGTTCATCGATCGGGTCGGCACCAAGCTGTCGATGCGCGAGACGGTGCTGGATATTCCGAGTCAAGATGTCATTACCCTCGACAACGCGACGGTATCCGCTGATGGCGTGACCTTCTTTCAGGTCATGGACGCGGCCAAGGCGGCCTATGAGGTCAGCGACCTGATGCAGGCGATCACGGCGCTGTCGATGACCAATATCCGCTCGGTGATCGGCGGCATGCCGCTGGACGACGTGCTTTCCCGGCGCGACGACATTAACGAGAAACTGCTCCGGGTCATCGATCACGCGACCAATCCCTGGGGCGTCAAGGTCACGCGGGTCGAGATCAAGGACCTGGCGCCGCCGCGCGACCTGACCAACGCCATGAACCAACAGATGATGGCCGAGCGTCAGAAACGCGCCGAGATCCTTCAGGCCGAGGGCGAGAAGCAGGCCGCGATCCTACGCTCCGAGGGGGAGAAAGCCTCGCAGATCCTGGAGGCCGAGGGCCGCAAGGAAGCCGCCTTCCGCGACGCCGAAGCCCGCGAGCGCGCCGCCGAGGCCGAGGGCAAGGCCACCACCATGGTCTCGGGGGCGATCGCCGGCGGCGACATCCAGGCGATCAACTATTTCGTCGCCCAACGCTATGCCGAAGCCTTGGAGAAAATCGCCTCGGCGGAGAACCAGAAAGTCATCATGATGCCGCTCGAGGCCTCCAGCCTGATCGGCAGCATCGCCGGTATCGGGGAGTTGGCGAAATCCGCTTTCGGCAATGATGCTGGCGGTGGCTCTGGCGGTGGAATGCCGCCGAGAACCCCCACTCCGCGTTCAACGCCTCCCGCGCCGCCGAGCGATAGCGGTCCCTGGAGCTGACGGGAGCGCCGGTAAATGGATGAGTATCTCGCCTGGTTCCTGGACGTAACCCACTGGCATTGGTTCGTGCTGGCCTTGGTGCTGGCCGGGTTTGAAATGCTCTCGATGTCGTTCTTCCTGATCTTCCCCGCCTTGTCGGCGGTACTGCTCGGGCTCGTGGTCTATATCGAGCCGACCCTGGACTGGCGGGTCCAGGTTCTGATCTTCGCGGTCTTCTCGGTCGCGACCACGATGATTGGACGCGCCTGGATCAGAAAACGCCGCGCCGCCGACGGGCCGCCCACGGTCAATGTCCGAGGCCAGACCTATCTTGGCCGGCGCGTGCGAACCACCGACGCGCTGGAGAACGGTCGCGGCCGCTTGCGGATGGACGATACCTGGTGGACCGCCCGTTCCCTCGACGGCGCATCCATCGCCGCCGACACATTGGTGGAGGTCACCGAGGTCGACGGGGCGACACTTCTGGTACGCGCGGTGGCCGACGAGTAGCGCCGCGCGCCCAAATCCCTTGCCATTTTCAGCGGCCCCGCCTAGCTTGCGGCGCTTCATTCAAGGGATTGAGCCATGTCCAGTCTTGCCGAGATTTCCGAAGAGCTTTTGAGCAACGCCCGCGCCTGGCCGTTCGAGGAAGCGCGGAAGATCATCAAACGGCTCGGCGGCAAACCACCGGCAAACGGCCATGTGATCCTGGAGACCGGATACGGCCCCTCCGGCCTGCCGCATATCGGCACCTTCGGCGAGGTGTTCCGCACCACCATGGTCCGCAACGCCTTTACCCGGCTGACCGGGATCGAGAGCAAGCTGATCGCGTTCTCGGACGACATGGACGGGCTTCGCAAGGTGCCGGACAATATTCCGAACCAGGACGCGACGGCGGAATTCCTCAACAAGCCGCTGACCCGCGTGCCCGACCCGTTCGGCACCCATGAAAGCTTTGGCCACCACAACAACGCCATGCTCCAGCGGTTTCTGGATTCCTTCGGCTTCGACTACGAGTTCCGCAGCTCCACCGAGGCCTATACCAGCGGCGCCTTCGACGGCGCGCTGATGGATGTGCTGCGCAACTACGACAAGATCATGGGCGTCATGCTGCCGACCCTACGCGAGGAGCGCCGGCGGACCTATTCACCCTTCCTGCCGATCTGTCCGCGCACCGGCGACGTGCTGCAATTGCCGATTATCGAGACCAATGTGGACGCGGGCACTGTTGTGTACGAGGACCCGGAGAGCGGCGGGAAGGTCGAGGTTCCGGTCACCGGCGGCGCCTGCAAGCTGCAATGGAAGGTCGATTGGGCCATGCGTTGGCACGCGCTGGGCGTCGATTACGAGATGTCCGGCAAGGATCTGATCGACAGCGTCAAGGCCTCCTCGCGGATCTGTCGGATCATCGGTTCGCCGCCGCCGGAAAGCCTAACCTACGAGCTGTTCCTGGATGACCAGGGCCAGAAGATTTCCAAGTCCAAGGGCAACGGCATCGCGGTGGACGAATGGCTGAAATACGGCCCGCCCGAAAGCCTGTCGCTGTTCATGTTTCAGCAGCCCAAGCGGGCCAAGCGGCTGTATTTCGACGTCATCCCGAAGAACACCGACGAATACGTGACTTTCCGCTCCAAGGCCGGCGCCGAGGAGCCCGAGAAGCGCGCCGAGAACCCGGCCTGGCACATCCATGGCGGTGACGTGCCCGGCGACGCGGTCCCCTTGAGTTTCGGCTTGCTGCTCAATCTGGCAAGCGTCTGTCACGCCGAGGATACCAGCGTGATCTGGGGCTATATCCAGCGCTACGCGCCCGAAGCCTCGCCCGAGACCAACCCGTTCCTCGACCGGCTGGCGGGATACGCGGTCAACTACTATCAGGACTTCGCGCGCCCGGCGAAGACCTATCGCGCGCCGGATTCTCAAGAGCGCGCGGCGCTGACGGATCTTTCCGGCGAATTGTCGAAGCTCGCCCCTGGCACCTCGGCGGAGGATATCCAAACCGTCGTCTACGAGGTCGGCAAGCGCCACGAATTCGAAAACCTGCGCGACTGGTTCAAGGCGCTCTACCAGGTCCTGCTGGGCCAGGATCAGGGCCCGCGCTTCGGCTCTTTCGTCGCGCTATACGGTCTCGAGGAAAGCATCGCCCTGATCGACAAGGCGCTCCGGGGCGAGGATTTGGCGGCTTAGGCGACCCCGTCGCCCAGGCCATTCTCCCCCGTCGCCCTGGCGTAAGGCGGGGCCTCCCGGCATCGGCCACAAGACCGAAAGCCTGTCGCCTGGGGTACCCGTCGCGAGATCCCGCCTTACGCCAGGACGACGGAGGAGCACGTCATCGGTCGTCCTCGCGAAGGCTTTGACCTCTCCCCCATCACTCGCGATCAGGCGACGCCCAGTTTCTCGGCGACGAAATCAAGCCGGTCCTGTCCCCAGAACAATTCCTTGTCGATGACATAGGACGGCGCGCCGAAGATGCCGCGGTTGATCGCCTCTTGGGTTCCGTCCTTGAGCCTTTGAGCGGTTTCCGGCGCCTCGGCCCCGGCCATGATCCTGGCCGCGTCGAGACCGCACTCCCCGCAAATCGCCGCGATGACGTCGGGATCGTCGATGTTCCGGTCGTCTTCCCAGAGCGCCAACAGGACCGCGTTCGACAAGCCGAGCGCGTCCATCCCCGCCTCGCGCGCGGCGATGATGGCATGGCTGGAGATCGCGGCGGTCGAGGGGAAATTCTCCGGCTCGATATGCATCGGTGAATTCCGCCGACGCTTCCAACGGGCGAGCTCCATCAGTCGATAGGCCCGCCGCTGCGGCGCTCGCTTAGGCAGGGGAAGGCCGCCGGAGACCGCGAAGATCTCGCCGAACACCACGGGATAGACATTCACCGTCGCCCCGGCCTTTTTCGCCATCTCGGTGAACGGCTTGCTACCGAGATAGGTCCAGGGACTGGACGTGGAAATGAAATAGTCGATGACGGTGGCCATGCTCGCCTCCCCTACAGGACAATGCGGGGATCTTAGCCATGCGTTGGACTAGGAGGCCAGCATTTCCGCCACATGGTCGGCGATCGCCAGCGAACTGGTCATGCCCGGGCTTTCAATGGCGTAGAGATTGATCAGCCCCGGCACCCCATGCTCGCGCGGTCCGTGGATCACGTAGTCGGTCGCCGGCTCGCCGGGGGCTTGGATCTTCGGACGGATGCCGGAATAGCCGGGTTGCAACGCCCCGTCGGGAAGGCCGGGCCAGTATTTGCGCACGGCGGCATAGAAACTGTCGGAGCGCCCCGGGTCGACGTCGTAATTGATCTCGTCGATCCATTCCACATCCGGCCCGAAGCGCGCCTGACCCGCCAGGTCGAGGGTCAGATGCACGCCGAGACCGGCTTGCTCTGGCGCCGGATAAATCAGCGACGAGAACGGTGCTTTGCATCCCGAAAGCGAGTAGTAGTTGCCCTTGCAGTAATGCCACGGCGGGATGCGATCCTTTGGAAAGCCGGCGAATTCATGGGTCAAGCTTTGGGTATGCAATCCCGCGGCATTGACAACAGTCCTGGCCTTGAGGGTCATCGCGCCCTCGCCGCCGACCTCCAGGATGATGCCGTCCTCGGTGACCTCGCCACGCTCAACCGGCGCGAAGAAGGCGATCATCGCGCCCCGCGCCTCGGCGTCGCCTTGCAGGCCCAGCATATAGGAATGGCTGTCTGCGACCCCGGTGGACGGCGACCATAGCGCGGTCACGCAACGAAGTTCGGGCTCCCGCGCCACCACTTCGTTATGCGAGAGAAACTCAAGGTCCATCACCCCATTCTTCTCGGCCCGTTCCTTGATCTGCTGGAGCGCGGGAATTTGATCCTCCGAGGTGGCGACGATCAGTTTGCCGAGGCGGTTGAAGGGGATGCCACGCTCCTCCATGAAGCGATACATTTTCAGCTTTCCCTCGACACAGAACTTGGCCTTCAGGCTGCCCGGCTCGTAATAGATCCCGGCGTGGATCACCTCGGAATGACGCGAGCTGGTTTCGGTGCCGATCGCCTCGGCGCGCTCCAGCACGATTACCTCGCGGCCTTGCAGGGCCAGGGCGCGCGCGCAGGCAAGGCCCACCACACCGGCTCCAATCACCACGCAATCAACGCTCTCGGCCACGCCACTCTCCTGCTCAAGGGGGATGGGCATCGCTTACCCAGCACGCGGCGCGGCGTCAAGTTGGGAGGCGGGGTCGAGTGCCCTCGACCAGTACCCGCGCGCATTGACCTGGCCGCCCGCCGAGGCTTTCATTGTGCTTCAATTCCAGGAGACACACATGGCGATCGATCCCGTACCGGCAATCACCGAGGCAGAGGCAACCGGCGAGACGGCGGAGATCTATGCCGATATCCGCGCCACGCTCGGCATCGGCGTTGTCAATCTGATCTGGCGGCATCTCGCGACCATGGAGGGGGCGCTGCCCTGGGTCTGGTCCGCGATCAAGCCGGTCTATGTATCCGGGGCCGCCGCGCGCGAGGCGGCCGAGCTGTTCAATGGCCTGGGTCTGCCCGACATGCCGGGTTTTCCCGCCTCCGCCCTGCGTCTTGCCGGTGTCTCGGACGCGGATCGCGAGACCGTTGTCGCGATCCTCGACAGCTATAACCGGGGCAATTCCCTCAACCTGATCGCGTTGTCCACCCTGGCGACCCGGCCGTCCGGCGAAGCGCCGACATCGTCGTCGGGTACCGTCGAGGCGGTGGCGAAACCAATCCCTCCGCTTCCCAGCATGGAGGCTCTGGAGCCCGATATCCGCGATCTGGTCCTGGCACTCAGCGAGCTTGGCGCCGGTCCCGAGGATCGGATCATCCCAAGCCTCTATCGCCATCTCGCCGATTGGCCGGGATATCTTGGGCTTATCTGGTCAGTGATCGGCCCCATGCATCACGATGGGCGCTTGAAGGTTCTGATGGAACGCGGCTGGGACGCGGCGCACCGTCACGCCGGTCGGATTTCCGACCAAATCGCGCTTGGCCCGGAGCCACCCAGCGCCGCCGAGGCTCGGGCCGGCATCGAGGAGTTCAAACGCACCGCGATCTCGCGCATGGTCCCGGTGGCCATGATCATTCGTCGAATGATGGGATAGTTTTCGCGTGTCTCCGAGCACGCCGGTCGTGAAAATGACTTACCAAGTCCGGTGATCGTCCCGATATAGTATCCCGAACGTCGCCCCAATCCGGAGATATCGATGATCGATCTGCACTATTGGCCGACCCCGAACGGCAAGAAAGTCACCATCCTGCTGGAGGAACTGGGCGTTCCCTACAACGCCGTTCCCTGCAAGATCAGTCAGGGCGATCAGTTCAAGCCCGAGTTCCTGAAGATAAACCCCAACCATCGCATGCCCGCGATGGTCGACACCGAGCCCGCCGATGGCGGCGAGCCGCTATCGCTTTTCGAGTCCGGAGCGATCATGTTCTATCTCGCCGAAAAGCACGGCAGGTTCCTGCCGGCGGATACGCGTGGGCGTCACGCGGTGAACCAATGGGTCAATTGGCAGATGGCGAACCAGGGGCCCAAGCTCGGCGAGTGCGGGCATTTTCTGCGGTGCGATCAGGACAGGGAGGGCGATCAGTCCTATGCGATCCGACGCTTCACCGACGAGGCGAACCGGATCTATGGGGTGCTCAACAACGCGCTTTATCGGAACAAATACATCGCCGGTGATGAGTACACGATCGCCGACATGATCTGCTATCCCTGGTGTGTCAACTGGGAGTTTCAACGCCAGGACATCAACGAATTCAAATACATGAAGCGCTGGTTCGAGGAGCTCGGCGATCGACCCGCCGTCCAAAGGGGCATGGCCGTCGGCAAGGATTGGTCGGTCGACCAGTCGACCTTGTCGGACGAGGAACGCGCCCGGATCCGCGCCATCATGTACAATCAGCGGGCCATGCCGGTGCCGGACTGATCACACGCCTATAAGATTGACGCGAGGCTTGGCACTTTCTTCGCGATCGCGACCGCCACGCTTCCTAGCGACTTGATCCGGGACGCAAGCTTGGCGTTGCTGACATTGCGGGCCGAGGCGGCGCGAACCACGGCGATGAGCTTGTCATATTCCTGAAGGTCCTTGGTGTCCGGTGTGATTGCTTCGACCTCGGACTGGCTCATCGCCGACAAACTTTTCAGGGCGGCGGCATGGCTGCCCATGAAAGCCTTGTCGCTCTCGTCCAGCGCGTTCTTGAAGGCGGTTTCGAAGTCATCAAGATTGGTCATCCGTTTCGGCCCTTTCCGTATCCGTTCGATATCGTGGCGTTTATTGCTTCGCCGACTTCACCGAGTCGACCGCCGCGTCGAGTACGGATTTCAGTTTTTCGAACTTGCATTGCACGTCATCCAACTTGCAGGCCGTGGCGCCATCGATCGCGGACTCGACCGAGTGCGCGCCGGACAGTATGACCGCGAGCTTGTTTGATATGGCGGCGGCGTCGGCGTTCACTTTCGAGCGAAGGTCCTTCAACCCAAGATCGCCCAGGATGGCGTTCTGCGAGGCGTCGACCTGACGCACGGAACGAAGCAGGCCGGTCGTGGTTTCATTGCCCTTGATGGCGACGCCGAACGCGCTATCAAACGCGGCCTTAACCTGGCTTTGTTGCGTTTCGATGGGTTGCAGAAGCGAGGCCCGGCGTTTCTGGATTTGCGCCACGGATTGGTTAACCATGATCTGCATGAGCTTGAGGGCCTGATCGCCCTTGCCCGCCTTGACCAGATTGCTCAACGTTTCCACGGCATTGGTCTTCTTCATGGCCTCGGAGACGATAAAGGGGCCATATTCCTTATCAATGAACTCGATGACGCGGTCCTTTCGATCACTGAACATCCGGTCGACCAAGGTGGCGTTCTTCTGCCGCAACTCCTCAAGGACGGAGCCGACATCCTCGGACAGAACCACCGAATCCTCGGGCACCTGCGCGCAGGAGGCGAGAAGACCAATGCCGACGACGCCGACGCATAGTAATCGTGT
>Ga0181579_10004051_pt1 | contig 11454 bp, 13 predicted proteins | sample 071ome_24_FD_132996 | JGI IMG/M metagenome (GOLD analysis project Ga0181579, IMG submission 132996) | Coastal salt marsh microbial communities from the Groves Creek Marsh, Skidaway Island, Georgia - 071402CT metaG (megahit assembly) | ecosystem: Environmental > Aquatic > Marine > Intertidal... | reverse complement strand
CATATAGGGCCTTCGGAGATGATCCCGATATCGCGGGCGCGGAATGTCTATCCGGAAGTTCGACCCTGTCGGTCCAGCCCCCGTTCGCTTGTCATCAAGAGAATCCCCAGGATCACGATGACGCCGCCACCCATCTGAAGCGGAGCGATGAGCTGTCCCAGAATCAGAAAGGCGGCGGCGACGCTGATCAACGGTTCGATATTGATCAGGACCGCCGCCCGTAGCGCGCCAAGCCGGGCGATGGAGCCATATAGACATACCGATCCGACCGCGTAGCAGAGTGAATTGCCAACCACCCCGATGCCGGTCGCCATGGTTTCGGGCAGCATGATGCTGGATTGCGCCAGACCGAACAGCAGATACAAGGCGCAGGGAATACCGGTCGCGTAGGTGGTGATGGTCAGCGATGGTAGTGCCTGGGTCAGCGGCCTTGATACCACGAAGGACGCGGCGACGGCCGAGCTGGCGGTGAAGGCTAGCGCCACGCCTGTCCAGTTCACGTCAAGATCTCCGCCAAGCACCAGGCAAATACCGGCGAAGGCGACGATGATCGCGATCAGCTTGCGCGGGTTTAGCCGATCCATGCCGAGGAGGTGAGAAAGCGGCCCGACGATCAGGGGAAAGGTAAAGAATGTCAGGCTCGCGACCGCGACCGAGACGTGCTTCACCGCCGTCATATAACAATAGGACGCGGTCGCCGTGCAGAGCGCCAGCAGGATCAGACCCGGCAAATGCCGCCTGTCGACGATCGGCGAATGGCGGAGCACTTGGGCCGTGGCGAAAACCGTGGCGAAGGCGATGATGAAGCGAAAGGTCTGAAGCGAGACGGCGTCGATTCCCCCATCAAAGGCCATCTTGGCAAAGCTTGGGGCGGTGCCGAAAAACAGTCCGGTGACCCCCAGTAGGGCGTATCCGACCAGGTCGCCGGCGGGCTTTGGCGAACCCGAGGCCGAAACACCACTCGCCGATGCGTTCGATGACTGGACGCCGCCTTGATCGGATGACATAGTCTGGCCTCTGATTAACGAGCGCGGGATCGCGTTGATGAGCGTCGGAACGCTTCTTTACACGTGGATGAACGGGCGGCAAGTCGGCTCGGATTCATTCGGCAACAAATACTACGAGCACAAGTCGCGCACCCGCCTGGACGGGCGGCTAAAGCGATGGGTGGTCTATAACGGCATGACCGAGGCTTCCAAGGTGCCGCCGGAATGGCACGGCTGGCTGCACTATAGCGTCGACGAGACGCCCGGTTCCGAAAGTCAGCCGCGTCATGAGTGGCAGAAGGACCATCTGCCGAACCTGACCGGCACGCGCTACGCCTATCGCCCACCCGGGCATATCTTGAACGGCGGCAAGCGCGACCAGGCAACGGGCGACTATGAGCCATGGACACCGTCCTAATTTCAGCGTCCTAATCGGACGAGGTGGTTTCGCGCCAGGAGGGCGGCGCCTATGCAACGCAGCATGATCGAAACCCTTATGGGGGCCGTGGTTCTCGGGGTCGCGGCGATGTTCCTGGTCTTCGCCTATAGCGCGGCGAACCTTCGGGCGAGCACGGGCTACGAGATCACCGCGAGCTTCAACAAGATCGGCGGTGTGAAGATTGGCAGCGACGTGCGCGTCAGCGGCATCTCGGTCGGCAGCGTGACCAGCCTTTCGCTCGACCCAGGGACCTTCAAGGCAATCGTCACGATGACCTTGGATGACAGCTATAGCTTTACCGAGGACACCACCGCGTCGATCGCCAGCGAAGGGTTGCTTGGTGGCAACTATATTGAATTGGTGCCCGGTGGCTCGCCCGAGGTCCTAGAGCCTGGCGGTCGCATTGAATATACGCAGGATTCCGTCGATATCGTCCAACTCCTCGGTCGGTTCATTTTCTCGGTCGAGAAATCCAGCGGTGACACATCGAATTAGCACCGTTTTAAGTCGGGTCCTCGCGACAATGCGGCGCGGGGTCGCGCATGCGTGTCTGATCCTCGTGTTTCTGGCGATCACCGCCGCCGATACCTCGGCGCAAACAGTGCTGAGACGCTCCGACCCATGGTTGATCATGGAAGGCGCGGTGCTGCAAGGTTTGGACAAGATTACCGCGCGAGTCTCCACGGTTCCCATAGCGGTCGGCGGGACCGGTGGTTACGGGACATTGCGGATAACGGTCCGGGCCTGTCGTGAAAGACCGCCGACGGAAACGCCTGAAAGCGCGGCTTTCTTGGAGATATCGGACCAGAAGCCGGGGGAGCCCTCGGTGGCGCTGTTCACCGGCTGGATGTTCGCTTCCAGTCCGGCGCTCAATGCGCTGGAACATCCGGTCTACGACATCTGGTTGTTGAACTGCGGCAGCGCGCCGAGCAACGAACCGTCATCCGGCAAGGAATAGAACGTCGCCGGCCGCCGGAGCGCGTCGGCGAGAAGCGTGTGATACTCGGCGCGGGGAATCTCCCGAGCGCCGAATTGGCGCAGATGGTCGGTGATGAACTGGCAGTCCAGTAGACTGAATCCGCCGGCGCGGAGCCTGGCGACGAGATGCACCATGGCGATCTTGCTGGCGTTGGTCACGCGGCTGAACATGCTTTCGCCGAAAAACGCGCCGCCGAGCGCCACGCCGTAAAGGCCGCCCACCAGGGTATCATCGGACCAGACCTCGACGCTGTGACAGCGGCCCAGAGCGGCGAGTTCCAGATAGAGCCTGCGAATTTCCGGATTGATCCAGGTATCCGGCCGATCCTCCGTGGCCTCGGCGCAGCCATCCAGCACTGCCTCGAACGCGGTATCACAAGTGACAAGATAGGGCGCGCGGCGCACGGTTTTTCTGAGACTTCTGGGGATATGAACCGTATCCAGGGTAATCACCCCGCGCTTGTCCGGATCGACGAAGAACATTCTCGGATCGTCGCGCCCCTCCGCCATCGGAAAAACCCCGATCGCGTATGCTTTCAGCAACATTTCCGGATGCAGATCCGTCACGCCAAGCCGTGCTCCCAATCATCAACCCAGGAATTTTTTCGCGTCATGCCGCGTCTTCTTCAAGACTTGAGAAACTCATTCTCCAACCAGTGGATGTCGTAATCACCGTTGATGAAGTCCGATACCTTGGTTAATTCCTGGTGCAGAGGCACGGTCGTGTCTATTCCGCCGATGACATACTCATCCAAGGCGCGACGCAGGCGAAGCAGACACTCATTGCGGCTGGAGCCGTGCACGACGAGCTTTGCGACCAGGCTGTCATAATGCGCCGGAACCACATAGCCCGCGTATAAGGCCGAATCGACCCTGACCCCAAGGCCGCCCGGGGAGTGGTAATCCGTAATCCGACCTGGAGAGGGGCGAAAGCTCCTGGGATCCTCGGCGTTGATCCGGCACTCGATGGAGTGGCCGTTAAAAACTATGTCGTTCTGACTGAAACTCAGTTGCGCGCCCGAGGCGACCTGGATCTGTTCGCGGACAAGGTCGATCCCGGTGACCATTTCCGTGATCGGATGCTCGACCTGAAGCCGGGTATTCATCTCGATGAAGAAGAACTCTCCATTCTCGTATAGAAACTCGATTGTCCCCAGGCTCTGATAGCCGAACTTGCGCATCGCGTTGGCGGCGATCTCTCCGATGGAGGCTCGGGACTCGGCGTTCAAGGCGGGCGATGGGGTTTCCTCGAGAATTTTCTGATGGCGGCGCTGGAGCGAGCAATCCCGCTCTCCCAGATGCACCACGTTACCGTGGCTATCGCCGAGAATCTGCACTTCGACATGGCGTGGTTGGCCGAGATACCGCTCGATATAGACCTCTCCGGAACCGAACGCCGCCTCGGCCTCGGTTTGGGCCATGGAAATCGCCTGGCCGAGTTCACCCTCGGAATGCGCGACATTCATGCCGCGCCCGCCGCCACCCGCCGCCGCCTTGATCAGCACCGGAAAGCCGATGTCCCGGGCGATGCCACGGGCTTCATCGGCCGATGTAACCGCTCCGTCCGAGCCGGGAACACAGGGGATGCCAAGCTCGATCGCCGCCTTCTTGGCCGCGATCTTGTCGCCCATCGTGCGAATATGATCCGGCTTCGGGCCGATGAAAGTAAAGCCGTGCGCCTCGACAATCTCGGCGAATTCGGCGTTCTCGGACAAGAACCCGACGCCCGGATGGATCGCATCGGCCCCGGTCACCATGGCGGCCGATAGAATTGCGGGTATGTTAAGATAGCTGTCGCGGGCAGGCGGCGGGCCGATGCAGACACTCTCGTCCGCCAGTCGCACATGCATGGCGTCCGCGTCCGCGGTGGAGTGCACGGCAACGGTCTTGATTCCCATCTCGCGACAGGCGCGATGAATACGCAGCGCGATATCGCCTCGGTTCGCGATCAGAATTTTCTCGAACATGGCCTAAAACGCCAAGCGATGGGGTGGCTTCCCGACGTCGCGGGCGGCGCGCGTCGACGTGTTCATTCGATCACCATCAGCGCCTGACCGAACTCTATCGGTTGGCCGCCGGAGACCAGGATCTCCCTGACCACGCCGGAGCGGTGGGCCGGGATAGCGTTCATCACCTTCATCGCCTCGATGATCATCACCGTATCGCCTTCATTGACCCGTCCGCCGACGGATACGAAGGCCGGTGAATGCGGATCCGGCGTGAGATAAGCGGTGCCGACCATCGGCGACTTCAAGGTGCCGGGGCCATCCGCCGCCGGAGCCGCCGCCGACTCGGCCGGTTGCGCGGCGGCTGGCGCGGTTTGCGCGACCGGGGCGGAGGCGGTTTGTGGCGCCGCGCCGACCACCTGGGCTACCGGGCGCGCGATGCGGATCTTCCAGTCTCCCCTGGCGATTTCGATCTCGCCGAGGCCGGTTTCCTCAAGCAATCCAGCGAGTTCGCGGATCAAATCACTGTCGACGTCCTGAGCCACCCGATGCCTCCACGCGCGCCCTGATCAAGCGGCGTCCAAGATTTGCGCCATGGCTTCCACGGCCAATACATAGCCATGTGCCCCGAATCCACAGATGATACCACGCGCCGCCGGGGAGACGAATGAGCGATGGCGAAAGTCCTCGCGGGTATGGGGATTCGACAGGTGAAGCTCGATCACCGGAAGGTCCGTCAGCTTGAGCGCGTCGAGAATCGCCACCGACGTATGGGTGTAGCCCGCGGGGTTGATGATGATCCCGGCGGCCGAGCCTCGGGCGCTCTGGATCATCGTGACGAGCTCTCCCTCGAAATTCGACTGTCGGAAATCGACGGACACGCCGAGAGCCGCCGCGCGTTCCTCGCACATGGCCTCGATATCGGCGAGGGTTTCATAGCCGTAGATTTGCGGCTCGCGGACCCCGAGCATGTTCAGGTTGGGGCCATTAACGATCATGATTTCGGGTTGGTCGGCCACGGACTTGCCTCGTGCTGGTGTATCGGAGTCGTTATATCATGACGGTGAGGGCGCGCAATGAAACGGCCCGTGGCGATCGTCGAGAGGATGCGTGATGCCTGAAGTCCCTTATGTGGTGGTTGATGTGTTCACCGAGGAGCGGTTCGGCGGCAACCAGCTCGCCGTGGTAACCGACGCGCGTGGCCTTACCGATCACCAGATGCAGCGCATCGCCAATGAGTTCAATTATTCCGAATCGACCTTTGTCCTGCCACCGGAGGACGCCGCCAATACCGCGCGGATCCGCATTTTTACCCGATCCCGCGAGGTGCCGTTCGCCGGCCATCCGAATGTGGGCACCGCCTTCGCTTTGGGGCGCCTGGAGGCGGTATTCGGCGAGAAGCCATCCGGGAAAATGCGGTTCGAGGAACGCGCGGGCTTGGTGGATGTCGAGCTCGCGACGGAAGCCGGCGCGGTCGTCGGCGCGACGATCAAGGCGCCCCGCGCGCTAGAGATCGGTCCACCGATCGAACCCGGCTACGTCGCGCGGTGTCTCGGCTTGGAGGAAAGCGGCATCCGCTTGGACCGTCACCCTCCGATGCCCATGTCGGTCGGTCTCGTTTTCGTTGTCGCGGAGGTCACCGAAGCCGCGCTGGAAGCGGCGCAACCCGACTTCTCGGCGTTTCGCGCGGCGGCGGCGGATCACGCGCATCTGGAACTCGGGGGACGTTTTTCGTTGTTTATTCACGCGGCCTCTTCCAGCGAGGTCGGCCTCACCCGCGCCCGCATGTTCTCGCCGCTGGGCGGAACGGTCGAGGACCCCGCGACCGGAAGCGCCTCCGCCGCGCTTGGCGCGTTCCTGGGATCGCTCGCGCCGGACGGTGACGGAGATATCGTCACCAGGATCGCCCAGGGCTTGGAAATGGGGCGGCCAAGCCGGATCACGGTAACCGCGCGCAAGACACAAGGGGCGGTGATCGACGTTGCCGTATCCGGTCGTTGCATGCCGGTTATGCGCGGCATGCTCGAGGTCTGAGCGACGTGGCCGCCGTCGTTGAAAGCAGGGAGTAACCAAATGATCAGTCGCACGGACTGCGCCGCGATGGATCGCGAAGACCCAATGGCGGCGACGCGGAACCGGTTCATCTTGCCCGAGGGTGTGATCTATCTTGATGGTAACTCGCTCGGCCCGGCGCCCAAGGCGGTGCCGGCGCGGGTCGCCCGGATGATTGAACGGGAATGGGGCCAGAACCTGATAACCGGCTGGCTCGCCGACGGGTGGATGGAAAAGCCCTTGGCCCTTGGTGATCGCGTCGCCCGGTTGATCGGCGCCGGGCCGGGCGAGGTCGCAGTCGTCGACACCACTTCCATCAATCTGTTCAAGCTCCTTGCCTCGGCGCTAAGACTGCGGTCCGAGCGCAAGGTGATCCTCTCGAATCGCGAAAACTTTCCGACCGATCTCTACATGGCCCAGGGCCTGAGCGATTGGCTCGGACAAGGTCATGAACTTCGCTTGGTGGCTGAAGACGAGATAGCGGCCGCGATCAACGAGGACGTCGCCGTGGTGATGCTGACCCAAACGAATTTCAAAACCGGACGGGTGCTGGACATGGCGCGGATCACGAAGGCCGCGCATGAATCGGGCGCCTTGACGCTGTGGGATCTCGCCCATTCCGCCGGCGCGTTTCGCGTCGATTTGGACGCCGCCAATGCCGATTTCGCGGTTGGCTGCAGCTATAAGTACCTGAACGCCGGACCGGGTGGACCGGCTTTCCTATTCGTCGCCGAGCGCCATCAAGCCGAGGCGGAACAGCCCCTTACAGGTTGGCTCGGGCACGCGGCGCCTTTTGATTTCGATATCCAGTTTCGGCCGGCCGAGGGCATTCGCCGCCAGGTCTGCTCGTCCCCGGGGGTCATGGGGCTGGTGGCCCTCGAGGCGGCATTGGATGTATTCGACGAGGTCGATCTGGATCAGCTCCGGGTGAAGTCAAACGCGCTCTGCGATCTCTTTATCGCCCTGGTGGAGGAGCGGTGCGCGGACCAAGGTTTCACCTTGGTGACCCCCCGCGAGGCGGGCTTGGTGGAGCCTTTGATCCGGGGCAGTCAGGTCTCCTTCGCGCATCCCGAGGGCTATGCCATCGTTCAAGCGCTTATAAAGCGTGGCGTGATCGGGGATTTTCGCGACCCGGATATCATGCGCTTCGGCTTCACGCCGCTCTATCTTGGTTATCGAGACGTGTTCGACGCGGTCATGCATCTACAAGACGTGATGGAGAACGGTGAGTGGGACAGCCCGGCCTTCAAGATCAGGGCCGCGGTAACTTAATCGCGCCGCGGGCCGAGCCCGAAAATTGTGGATTTGTATCCGGCCGGATCTTTGGTTAAGCTTCCCACTTTCATGCCCCGCGCGGCGGTCGTCGTCGCGTGCAAGCGTGGATGGGAGGATTACCATGAAATCAGTAACCGTTCTGAAAACCCTGGCGGTCGGCACGTTTGTCGGCGCCGTGGCTTTCGCCGTCGCGGGCGACGCGATGGCGCAAAAGAAAGTTAAGTGGAAGATGCAAAGCGCTTGGGGTACCCAGGTGCCGAACGCCGGTGAATCCGGTGTGCGCTTCGTCGAAAGCGTCAATACGATGTCCGGCGGCAAGTTCGACATCAAGTTCTTCGATCCGGGCGCGCTGGTTCCGGCGCTCGAGACCTTTGACGCGGCCTCCAAGGGCTCGATCGAGTCCGCCTGGACCACGCCTGGCTACCATGCCGGTCGGTATCCCGGTCTGTCTTTCATGACCACGGTACCGTTCGGCCCGGCCCTGACCGAGTTCGTGTCCTGGAAGTGGTTTGGTGGCGGCAACGACATTCGCGACCGTGTCTACGCCACGCATGACCTCAAGGCCTTCGACGCCTTCTCGCACGGCGCCGAAACCTCCGGTTGGTTCAAGGAGCCGATCAAGGATCTCTCCGAGCTGAAGGGCATGAAGATGCGTTTCTTCGGCCTGGGCGCCAAGGTGATGACCAAGATCGGCGTGTCCACCCAGCTGCTCGCCGGCGCTGACATCTATCCGGCCCTGGAGCGTGGCGTCATCGACGCGACCGAGTACTCGATGCCGACCAACGACATCAAGTACGGCTTCTACCAGATCGCCAAGAACAACTACTTCCCGGGTTGGCATCAGCAGTCCTCGGTTTCCGAGTTCCTAATGAACAAGACCAAGTACGACGCGCTGCCGGCGGCCTATCAAGAGATGATCCGCAGCGCGACCTACACTCAGGTCATCTACACCCACGCCAAGGCTGACTCCGAGCAGTTCGGCGCGATGAAGACCATGCGGGAAAAGCATGGCGTGACCATCCATCGTTGGAAGGATGACCAGCTGGCCGTCTTCGAGAAGGCCTGGCTCGAGGTCGTCGCCGAGGAATCGGCCAAGGACGCTCTGTTCAAGGAGTTCGCGGATAGCTACTTCGCCTTCCGTAACGGCTTCAAGATCTGGGGCGATGCCCAGGCTCTTAAGGCGACCTATCTGGACTAATATGTCCGACAGGGTTTGACCCATCGCCTAGCGGCGCCGGGTTGCGGGGAAGCCGGGTCCTTTGGGTCCCGGCTTTTTCGTGCCCGGCTTTTGGATCGCAAGGGAATGTTGAACTCCATCGTCCGGCGACGCATGCTAACTTTTGGATGCGAGCATTCCCGAGGCGGAGGAAAGTGCACATGGTGGGCGACTACTACGACGATCTGGAAATTCGAAGCACGGACCATAGGGCAAGGGAGCAGGGTGCGGCATTGGCGGAACAGATCGCTCACGCGAAAGCCGCGTCTCCCGCCTTCGGAAAATCGCTGGCGGATGTTGATCCGGCGAGCATTACCTCGCGCGAGGCGCTGGCGAGCCTGCCGGTGGTGCGTAAATCCGATCTGGTTGCCCTTCAGGCCAAAAATCCGCCTTTGGGGGGGATGGGGGCGGTGGCTCCTGGAGAGATGGCGCATATCTACATGTCGCCCGGCCCGATTTTCGAGGGCGAGGGGCGCGAGGCGGATCCCTGGCGTTTCGCCCGCTCGGCCCATGCGGCCGGTTTCAGGGCCGGTGACATCATTCACAACACCTTAGCCTATCATCTCACACCAGCCGGTATGTTTGTTGATTCAGCGTGCCGGACCCTCGGATGCGCGGTATTTCCAGGCGGGGTCGGCAATACTGAGATCCAGGTGCAAGCCATCGGCCATTTGCGTCCGAACGGCTATGCCGGTACGCCGAGCTTTCTGAAGATCTTGCTGGAGAAGGCGGGGGAGATGGGCATCGATGCCTCCAGCCTGACCAAGGGGCTGGTCGGTGGCGAGGCCTTGCCGCCGAGCCTGAGAGTCGAGATCGCCGCGCTTGGTTGCGATGTGTTGCAGTGCTACGGGACCGCCGATCTCGGTCTCATCGCTTATGAATCCGAAGCCAAGGAAGGCATGATCATCGACGAAGGTGTCATTGTCGAAATCGTGCGCCCGGGCACCGGCGACCCCGTGCCGGACGGGGAAGTCGGCGAAGTCGTGGTGACGACTTTCAATCGCTCCTATCCGTTGATCCGGTTCGGTACCGGGGACATGTCGGCGATCATGGACGGTGCGAGCCCTTGCGGTCGCACGAATGCGAGGATCAAGGGCTGGATGGGACGCGCCGACCAGACGACCAAGGTCAAGGGCATGTTCGTGCATCCGGGCCAGATCGCCGAGGTGGTCAAACGCCATCCCGAGGTTGCCAAGGCGCGCCTTGTCGTTACCGGCCGGACTGGCAACGATGTGATGACCCTTCACGCGGAAAGCGACGGCGACGGCGAGGGACTGGTCGACGCGCTCAAGGAATCCATTCAATCCGTGACCAAGCTGCGCGGCGAGGTCGCCTTGGTACGGCCCGGGTCATTGGCCAATGACGGGGTGGTTATCGAGGATGCCCGTAGCTATGACTAGAACGCCGCTTAGGGCTCAGGAATGTTCCGCCTTGATCAGCTTCTTCGTCCTGGCTTCGCGGTCGTAGATGTGGAAGTCATTCAGCATGCGGCCATAAAGATGCAGGCTCAGGGTCGCGGGGCGATCATCGGCGACGCCGGTCTGGTGAATGTGATCGGGGTTCGACAAGAATGTGGCGACCGCGCCGGGCGGTAGCAACACCAATCCACCGGGTGAGAGGTCTATCCGAGCACCCTCGCCGGCATCACCGGTATCGTTGGCCGGCACGTAGGCCTGCTCCTCCAGCAACCCCTCGACCACGCCGACTACGCCCCAGGTTCCATGGTCGTGGATTGGGGTCCATTGTCCCGGACGCCAAACAATCGCGTAGAGCGACAGGCCTTCTTCCTCCGATCCGAAGATCAGATTGCGCGTATACCCCTCCGCCTCACTCCGGCGATGACAGGGTTCCAGAAAGTCACCCGCCCGTCGGGCCAGATCCCCCATTGTCGGCGCAAGAGCGCGGACGATATCGCAAGGGGCGGCGTGTTCGCTGATGATCGAGGCGCAGGACTTGCGAAAGTGCTCCAGTATCGGGTTCACGGCGCGACTCTCCAATATTTCATTTTCGAAGATGTAGCATAATCATTCCCATATGAAAATAATATTGACCGTATTATTCCGAATTTACGACTATTAAAGCCAATTTTCCTCCAGGCTCGGGTCGTCCTCTCCGGGCACATGAACGACCGTATAGTGGAAGGGATCGCCGGCGAGCGGCTTGGTGGCGTCCAGCCCCATCTTGTCGACCAAGCCGTTATCCGCGGATGGATCCAAACGCGAGCCTTGGGCGCGGGGCACGACCACCAAGTCGCTCGCCGCTTGGAAGCGCGTCGCCACGGCCCACTCGACCGCCGTTGGATCATGCACGTCGACATCATGGTCCACGACGGTGACCTGTTTGATATCGGCATGACCGGCGAAAGCACCCATGATGATGTTCTTCGGCTCGCCCTCCCACCTTTTGTCGATCTTCACGGCAAGGTGATAGCGACACACCCCGCCACGCGAGAGGTGAACGTCGAGCACGCTCGGAAAGCTGCGTTGCAGAAAGGCGATCAACGAGGCTTCTCGAGGGATCGCGCCCAGCAGCAAATGCTCCATCGCCGCCGGGACAATGGTG
>Ga0181579_10004045_pt1 | contig 11461 bp, 14 predicted proteins | sample 071ome_24_FD_132996 | JGI IMG/M metagenome (GOLD analysis project Ga0181579, IMG submission 132996) | Coastal salt marsh microbial communities from the Groves Creek Marsh, Skidaway Island, Georgia - 071402CT metaG (megahit assembly) | ecosystem: Environmental > Aquatic > Marine > Intertidal... | reverse complement strand
GGCGCGGACCATCGTCTGACCAATCGGTTGATGAGGATGATGATGAAATATTTCCGCCGCCACCGGAACTCTTGCCGCCGCCACCGCGGCCACCACGGCCGCCGCTACGGCCACCACCGGTTTGATAGACGATGGATTCTTTACTGAGGCCTTCGCGGTCGATGTATTCTTCTTTGACGACCTTAACCTGTTCGATGCCAGGCATGTTGTCGAGGTTGCGCGCGTCCTCAATGGCAGGGTCCATTTGATGTTCCTGATAGCGTGCTTGCATTTGCCAGCGGCCACCTTGGAACACATGGACTTCGTATGTAACTTCTCCTCGTTTCGCCATCGGGTGCTTTGCTCTCTGACCGTTAAACGCACATAAATAGCCCACGCGATACGATTCTGTGGGGTATTCAGTTCCCAAGAGCACGTTCGTGTGGACTGACGCCACCCTTAAATTTTTCAGGTTTTTATTAACCCCGTTATTGGAATCAGTATACCAAAACGAGAATCAAGGACAAGGTATTGATCGCGCAGGTTATTTCAGGATTGTGACAAATGAGAGAACCGGCAACTGCACACAGTAATATTCGCGCCGTCCGGCGTCGTTCAATTACTGAGTCTTAAAGTGGAAAATCGCTAAAACGTTAGCCTTTAAGGCCGAAGTTTTTAAAGCGCTTATTGAATTTGGCAAGCTGGCCGCCGCTATCGATCAGGCGGTGAACACCCGTCCAGGCCGGATGAGACTTCGGATCGATATCCAGTTTCAGCGTATCGCCCGGCGCGCCCCAGGTCGAGCGGGTTTGAAAGCTGCTGCCATCGGTCATGACCACGGTGATTTCGTGGTATTCCGGGTGAATGTCCTTTTTCATCGTACGGCTCCTGCGGTTCAGGGCGCACTATATACGCGAGCGGATTTCAGAGTGCAAGGGGACAATAGGCCGGATTTTGCGCTGATGAGGGCTATTGAGCCGTTTGACGCGATAAAATGGCGAAGACATAGCGCCAAACCAGGTAAGCGACGAGAACCATCAGAATGGCGCCGAGCCAATACGGCCAGTCTTTGCCCAGGACCCAGAACACAAAACCGGCAAAAACCGGGCCCAAGACTCGGGACAGGGTCGTTGCGCTGCGTGCGGCTCCCATCACGGCGCCTTGTTCGGTATCGTCGGCCTGCAGGCTGATCAGACTGTTGAGCGTCGGGGTCATGATGCTAAAGCCGACGGCTAAGACGGCCATGGCAAAAAACAGAACGTACAAATTTTGCGAAAATGGAATCATGGCGAGACCGGTTGCCAAGGCCAGCGCGCCGACAAGGACCATCCGGGCTTCTCCGTAACGACGTGTCATCGGCCCGATGAGGCCTCCCTGAATGGCGGCAATGAGAATCCCGACGAAAGCAAACAGGTAACCGTTTTGTGCCGGTCCCCATTGGTGCGTGCGTTCCGACCACATGGCGAATGTTGACTCCATCCCAGCAAACACAAAGGTCGCTAAAAAGGATAAAAAAATCAGCATACCGGTCTGAGGTGAGCGGAAATATTGCAGCAGTTGAACGATCGGCAGCTTTTTCGTTTCATGAGCGGCACGTTGGCGTGTCTCTGTAGGCAAGGATTCTTTGAGAAAGAGCATGGTTAAAAATAACGCGGCAAATGACAGCCCGGCGGCGGCAAATGACGGTGTTTGATAATCAGCCGTGGCAGGGTCGGCTCCAGCTAAGGCCCCCCCGATGGCGGGGCCGGCGATAAAACCTAATCCAAAGGCTGCACCGATGATGCCCATGCCGCGGGCACGGTCTTCTGGCGGCGTTACATCGGCGATATAAGCAAATGCTGCCGTGATATTGCCGGCCATAAAGCCGCCGAGGGCGCGCGCAGCAATGATGGTCGCGAGGCTATCGGCAAACCCAAGCCAAACATAGGAAGCGACGACACCGGCTAAGCTGATCATGAATACAGGCCGCCGGCCGGTTCGATCGCTCAACTGTCCCCAAAAGGGTGCTGCAATCAACTGGGCCAACGAATAGGTCGCCATGACGATTCCGACCATTAACGGGGTGGCATCGAACCGTTCGGCGTAAAACGGTAGTAACGGAATGATGATGCCGAAACCAACCAGGTCGACGAAGACAATCAGAAATAAAATAAGAATCGATTTTTTATGAGTTTGCAAAATGAAAGAACCAGCGGTGAGGGGATTAGCGTTGTGTTAGTTTGAGTTCGATGCGCCGGTTGCGGCGAAAAGCGATCTCGTCTTTTCGTTGATCGAGCGGTTGAAATTGACCAAAACCAGCGGCAACAAGCCGTGACGGCTCAATTCCCTGATCGATGAGAAGTTTGACGACAGAAATCGCGCGTGCCGACGACAGCTCCCAATTAGAAGCATATCGTGGGGTGCGGATGGGAATCTTATCGGTATGGCCATCAACCCGCAGAACCCAATCGATATCTTTCGGAATTTTTTTAGCAATATCGATCAAGGTTTTGGCTAGTTGAGTCAGTTGTTTTTGACCGGCAAGTTCAATTTCCGCCGATCCGCTGCTGAATAATACTTCGGATTGAAACACGAACCGGTCGCCGACAACCCGAACGCCCCGTTGCGTACCAAGGACTTTGCGCAGGCGGCCGAAAAACTCCGAACGATAGCGCGATAACTCTTGGACCTTGCTTGCAAGTGCTGCGTTCAGACGCTTGCCAAGCGATGTGATCTTAACATTCTGCTCTTTGGCTTTGCGTTCACTGATTGCCAATGTTTCTTCGAGTTGGCTCAGCTGTTTTCGCAATGTGGCCATTTGTTTGTTTAATAAAGCAACTTGTGCGCGCGCACTTTCAGATATTTTCCGTTCTTCAATGACCGCTGTTTTTGATTCATCAAGCTTGCCGGACAAGCCGGACACTTTTTTCTCAAGCTCCTCACGTAGCGCCGTTAACGCCTCGACGTCCTGACTGAGTTTTGCAAGTTCCTTGATCTTAAGCTCGATTGTTTCTTTGTCCGTCTTAATGGTTTTGAGTGCATCTTCGAGTTTTAGGCCGACAGACTTAGCCTGTTCTTCGGCTTTCTCAGCGCGGTTGACCATGGACTGAAGATTGTCGCTCAGCGTATCGCGAACATAGACGGATGTTTGCAGCTCACGTGACAGTTGTGCGAGATTGGTGCGCAAGTCTTTATTGGATTTGCGTTCCAGGGCAATCAGATCGGCCAGCTCGCTGACTTGGTTTTGCAGCCGTTGAAGGGCCGAGTCCCGGCCGGAGATAGCGTCGCTCAAGTAAAACTGCGCGAGCACAAAAATCATCAAAAGAAATATGATGACCATCAAAAGCGCCGCTAAGGCGTCGACAAAGCCGGGCCAAGTGTTGAGCGAGCGGGACGAGCGTCGAGCAATCGTGGTCATAAGGGCTCTGCGCGGTTTAGCGCTCCGTATCCTCTGAGGTTTTCGCTATCGTACGGGCCAGCAACTTAATTTCACTTCGCATTTCTTGAATGATTTCATCGCGGCCGCTTGAAAGTTCTTCAAGCAAGCGTGAAAGATAAACGTCAAGATTTCGAATATGGGTTCGTGTCGATTCATCCATACCACCGCCGGCTTCCGTTGCGTCCGCTAGTCGCTTTAAAACTTTGTTTAGTTCCTCTTGGCTGTTCTCAAGCTTGCCCATCAAAGCCTGCTCGGCGCGCATGTGATCGGTAAGGCTTTCGATTTTTTCGACGAGAACGTTTAAGTTCGTGTTGGCGGAGATACGGCTTTCCTCGCCACGCGTTAAAATCCGCTGCAGGTTTTCGAGGCTCTCTGCGGTTTGCTCCAGAAGCGCTTGAACGTAGGCTGGAACGGATTGATCGCCGTCACCGGGGAGGGAGCCGCTGGAGAGGCGGGTGATGCCTGAAAGCCATTCTTCGAGATCGTTATAAAACCGGTTTTGCGCTTGTCCGGCCTGCAAATCGAGAAAACCCAGAATCAAGGAACCGGCAAGGCCAAACAGCGACGAGCTGAACGCCGTGCCCATGCCGTCGAGCGGCGCTTCGAGGCCTTTTTTAAGATCGCCGAAAACGGCGTAAACATCGCTGCCGGTAACTTTGAGGCCGGCGACCACATCGGCGATAGACGAAACGGTTTCAAGCAGCCCCCAAAACGTGCCGAGCAGGCCGAGAAAAATCAATAGCCCAATGTTGTAACGGGATAAATCGCGCGACTCATCAAGACGGGAATAAATGCCATCGAGGATTGAGCGCATCGATAAGGTCGATAGACTCAACTGATCGCGTTTCTCGCCGAGCATGGTGGCCATGGACGACAAGAGCCTCGGTTGGTTCGGTTGTGAGAGTGCAGACTGTGTTTTGCGAAAACTTTCGATCCAGGCAACCTCCGGATAAAGCATAATCACTTGCCGGAAGTTGTAGATGATGCCGAGAATTAAAACGCCGATGATCAACCCGTTCAGGGCAGGGTTTGCGAGGAAGGCGTTGTAAAGAGGTTGGTAAATAACGCCGACCATGGCGCAGACCGCAACCAGGAAAACAATCATCCGCACGAGGAAGCGTCTCGGCCCAACCATCAGATACTTCTCTCCAGGCTATGCGTCAGGTCAAACGGATGCTCAGCGTTTAACAATCGTTATATCGACACGGTTGATCGGTTCTTTAGCGGTCTTGTTGCCCAGGGCCCGCACATCGATACGTGTGCTGCGAACGCCGGTTGAAATTAAATACGAGCGTACTGAAAGGGCGCGCGATAAGGATAGCCGCCGTGCTTTACTCGGTGATACGCCTGAGCCACCGGCATAGGCCATCAGCTGAAGCCGGAGATTATCTTTACCTTTGATCGAGGCGGCGAGCTTCTTAAGTTTCGATTTCATATTGGCGGAAACTTTGGCGGATGTATCGCCAAATTCGACCAAGACCGATTGCCCCGTATTTTTCGGTGCTGCCACGGGTTTCGGTGCCGTGGGCTGGACCGCGGCTTGCTGTTTGGCAGGCTCCGGAGCAGCCATGGGTTTCGGCGCATCAGGAGCCGGTGCGGGTACGGGCGGGGGCGGTGCTTTTGCGGCTGGCTTCGGCGCTGCGTCGATGGGCGGTGGCGGTGGCGGTGCCGATTTTGCAACCGTTGTGCTCGCCGGTTTTTCAGGTTGTTTTGGCGCGGTTATTTTTTTCGGTGGAACTTTTGGTGCCGCTTTTGGTGCTGCTTTCTGTTTGCTTGCGACTTTTTGGGGCGTGCGGCGTACTTTTTTAGCCGCTTTTCGTTTTGTCGGCTTGCGCAACCTTGGCCGAGCCGCTGGTTTTCGGGGCGGTGAAACAAGCAGGCGGGATTTCGGCGCGCGTCCGCCAGGCATCAATAATGAACCGCCGCCAACGGAAGGTGAAACGGCCCCAGTTCGTGGTGCTCCTAATCCGCCGTCATTGAGGACGCTCAGGTCGACGCTGACTTCAGATGTACTTAAATCGTAATACGGTGTTGATTTCTGTGCTTGGGCTGTCGTAGTGGCGAAATTCAAAAATAATGCCGTCATGATGGCGTAAGCAGTCATGCATGCTGAGCGCGTTAGCGGCGTCGATTTTCTTAGAGCGGTCAAAAATATTGTTAGGTTTTGAATTGCCATGGTGATCCTTTTCCTCCCTAACGTTGCCAAGCAAATTAGTGTCCTCGGCATTGCCAAGCGAGCGGACTCAACATAACCAAGGGGGGCTTGGCACACAACCGGTTTGCTTAAGGATTGCGGCGGTTTTCGCGTATCGAAACAGCCGGTTAACTGGAATTTATGGTTAATTTTCCGCGGTCTCTCGCAGAAGCCGTCCCAGGGCAGGATGCAGGGCATCGTTTGCGGCGAGTATGCTGCCGCTATCTAGTATATTGCCGCCACCGTCGATCTCCGTGACGAATCCACCGGCTTCACGGACCAAAACGATTCCCGCAGCAATATCCCAAGGCTGCAAGGCGGTTTCCCAAAAACCATCGAAGCGCCCGGCTGCAACATAAGCAAGATCGAGCGATGCGGCACCGAATCGCCGAATGCCCGCCGATACCGACATGACGGCCTCAAGTTGTTTCAGAAATTCAGGGTGATCTTTAGCGCCTTTAAAGGGGATGCCGGTCGCGAATAATGCTTGATCCATGTCGCGGCGTGCCGATACGCGGAGCCGGCGGCCGTTCAGAAACGAACCGGTTCCTTTTTCGGCAGTATAAAGTTCGTCGACGACCGGGTTGTAAATCACGCCGGCAAAAATTTCGTTATCGCGTTCCAGCGCAATGGAGATGGCAAAGTGCGGGATGCCGTGCAAAAAATTCGACGTGCCGTCGAGCGGATCGATGATCCAGCGGTTCGATGAATCAGTGCCTTCGATCACGCCACGTTCTTCAAGAAGGAATGAATATTTCGGCCGGGCTTTTTGCAGCTCCTCAACGAGGATTTTTTCCGCCGCCCGGTCGGCCGCACTGACAAAATCGGCCGGTCCTTTTTTTGAAACTTGCAGATGTTCGACTTCGCCGAAATCCCGCACTAAACGCCGACCGACCTTTTGGGCGGTCTGTACCATCACGTTGAGGACCGCTGAACGACCGGCGGGCATAATAAAAAATCCTAATCCTTAGCGCGTTCGACGTAGGAACCGTCCGCCGTGCTGACGACAATCCGTGTGCCTGTTTCGATGTGCGGCGGTACGGACGTTTTGACACCGTTTTCAAGGACAGCCGGTTTATAAGAAGACGCTGCCGTCTGGCCTTTTATGACTGCGTCGGCTTCGGTTACGGTCAAGACGACCGAGTCGGGCAGTTGAACGCCGATTGGGCTGTCTTCATAGGATTCGATGGTCACTTCCATGCCTTCTTGTAGGAAGCAAACCTGATCTTCACCGATGATGTCTTTGTTGAGGGAAATCTGATCATAGGTTTCATTGTCCATAAACGTGAACATATCGCCATCGGCGTAGAGAAATTGGTAGGCCTTTTGATCAAGGCGGACGCGTTCAACCGTTTCCGAAGACCGAAACCGGTCGTTCAGCTTTGTACCGTCGCGGATGTCTTTCAACTCGACTTGCAGATAAGCGCCGCCTTTACCGGGCTGCGTGTGCTGAATCCGCACGGCGCGCCACAAACGGTTTTGATGCTCGATAATCATGCCAGGGCGAATGGCGTTTCCGTTAAGTTTCATAATCAAACCATATCATTGTAAGGGGACCCAGGTTAGCGGCGCGGAAACTAACAGGTTGCTCACATTGAAGCAAACGGTGCGGGGGCGCTTATTGCCGTGACAGGTGAAAACCCGCCGCACCTCAGCCTTCAAAACACTTGTTAAAGGCCTGCACCGCTGCAGCGGGGCCGTCGGGATAGTTCCAAACGCCCGAGATCACCGATAAAAAATCAGCCCCGGCGTACACCAGCGGCGGGCAATTCTCAACCGTGATCCCACCGATGGCGACGCACGGAACGGTCGTTGCTTCGCTCCACCAGGTGAGGATCTCTGGATCGGGCTTGTGCTGGGTCTCCTTCGTATCCGTCGGGAAAAAAGCACCAAAGGCGACATAGTCCGCACCTTGATCGCCGGCTTCCATGGCCAAATGCCTTGAATCGTGGCAGGTCACACCAACGATGGCAGACGGGCCGAGTAATGCACGGGCGTCTTTGTAAGAAGCGTCTTGTTGGCCGACATGCACACCATCGCATCCTGTTCTTTGGGCAAGGTCCGGCCGGTCGTTCATAATAAATGCCACGTCACGTGATTGAGCGATCGGGGCCAGAACTTCGGCGGCACGGCAAATCGCATCATCATCGACATCTTTCAATCGTAATTGAACGGCTGCGACATCACCCGCATCGAGAGCTTGTGCCAGCGTGTCGGAAAACGCAGTGGGCTCAAGGCGGGGAGGTGTAATTAAATAAAGACGGCAGGTGTTTTGGTCGTCGTTGTTCATAGCGGTGTCGCTTTTATGCCCTCAAGCCAGTCTCGGCAAGCGGTTGTCACGTCTTCGACCATATTGAGGTCGAGAGCGGGCGCATCATCATAAGGTCGAACATAGGCGCCGGTTTGTTTGGCTATGCCGACAAGTTTGGCGAAAACGTCTTCGCCGCAATCAATTCGAATGCCCTGAACGCCGTGGCGCAAGGCATTCATCGCGAGGCCGGTTTGATCGCCGCAATCGAGGATGGCGGTGTGTTTGGCATCGGGTACGGCGGCGGCGGCTTGTTCAATCATGGCGCGGAATACAGGTGGGCTAAAATATGCCGCCGCTTCGGGAGCGCTTTGCAACGTGATGGTTTGTTGAAGCGCCGCTGCGGCCTGTAATGCCGCTGTCGCTTGTTCGAGATCGTGAACGATAATAATTGGTTCGATTGTTTTCTTTTCGGTCATGGCTCTAGCCTGACATGAAAATAGACGCGTGAAAAGAAAACGGGGCCTTGCTGCCAAGGCCCCGCTTCATATTTCGTCTTAGCGCAGACGGCGTTAGCCGACGTTCGACATGGCCATGGCCGTATCTGACATGCGGTTTGAAAAACCCCATTCGTTGTCATACCAGGACAGGACCCGCACCATGTTGCCTTCAACAACCTGCGTTTGGGTTGCATCGAAGCAAGAGCTGAGCGGATTGTGATTAAAATCACCCGAGACATAAGGCCCATCGAAGTACCCGAGGACGCCTTTCAAACGGCCATCGGAGGCTTCTTTCATGGCCGCGTTCACTTCGTCCGGGGTGGTGTCTTTTTTCGTGACCACTTTAAAATCGATCATCGATACGTTTGGTGTCGGGACCCGGATTGCGGTGCCATCGAGCTTGCCGTTGAGTTCCGGCAATACGAGGCCGACGGCGCGGGCAGCACCCGTCGATGTCGGGATCATATTCAACGCCGCCGAGCGGGCGCGGCGCATGTCACTATGTAGCGTATCGACCAAGCGTTGATCACCGGTATAGGAGTGCACCGTGGTCATGTAGCCTTTTTCGATGCCGATTGCTTTGTTTAGGACATCGGCAACCGGTGCCAGGCAATTGGTCGTGCATGATGCGTTTGAAACGACCGTGTGGTTCGGCGTCAACTTGTCGTGGTTAACGCCATAAACAACGGTCAGTTCGACACCTGACGCCGGAGCGGAAATCAAAACTTTTTTGGCGCCTGCCGTTAAGTGTTGCGATGCTTTTTCGAGGTCGGCAAAAATACCGGTGCACTCATAAACGATATCGACGTTTAAGTCGCCCCACGGCAATTGTTTCGGATCACGTTCGGCGAACACTTTCATCGGACCCATGCCGGCGTCGATCGTATTACCATCGACTTTGACATCACCCGGCAAATTGCCGTGTACTGTGTCATGTTTCAAAAGGTGAGCATTTGCATCGACAGGGCCTAAGTCGTTGATGCCGACGACCTCGATGTCCTTGCGGCCCGATTCGATAATTGCTCGAAGTGCTAACCGGCCGATACGGCCAAATCCATTAATCCCAACGCGAACCGTCATGCTTCTCTCCGTCCTCCAAGTCTGGTGTTAAATGCAAGGGGTGTTTCCGTGAAATGTCCTTGCGGGAATTGTTTGATCAGGTCACAGGGAACTACCATTCGTTGCGCTTAACCTCAATGCCTTCGTCGTTAATTTGGGCGAATTTCATCGATCTGACGCCTTTTAAGGCCGCGATTCCGGGCAAGCCCAAGGCGCTGCAGGCCGTAAAAAACGAGCCAAGTTCCTCATCCATATGGATAATTCCAATCTCATGGTGAAGCCTTCTAATATAAGCCAAAAGCGAGGGTCGGTTGACGCCGTTCATGCGGTGGTCATATTCTGCCGCCATCGGACCCCTGGGTAATCAACGATGGATCACAGCCGATGGCGGAAAGAAATGTGACGGAACCGTCTCAGCTGCAAGAGTCGTGGGAAACGCTCGACCAAGCAGTTAATCGCTTGGAGGAGGCGCAAAGGGCGCTTGCTCAAAAAATAGAACGGCAAAAAACGGCCGCATCGAATAATCAAGACGAGAATTCGTCACTGCAGGATGAAAACAGGGCCCTGCGTGAAGCAAACGATGCGGTAGCGAAAAAACTGGATGGCGTGATCGACCGATTGAAAACAGTGCTGGAGGTCTGAACTTATGGCGCAAGTGACTGTAACGATTAATGGCCGGAAATATCCGATCGCCTGTGACGATGGGCAAGAAGCCCATTTGTCACGTTTAGCGTCTTACGTTGATAATCGAATTCAAGAGTTGGTCGCTGCCGTCGGGCAAGTCGATCATACGCGGCTCTTGGTCATGGTCAGTTTGTTGGTAGCCGATGAGCTGTCGGATGCCTATTCTGAATTGGAAACGGCACGGTCCGGCGGTAAGGGTGCCGATGACGTTGAAATCGACCGTGATCAATATCAGAAAAATATCTCTAAATTTGTCCGGCGCATTGAACATATTGCTCAAGCGCTCGAACAGACTTAAGTATATATTGACGGTGCTGCCGGATTTGTTTGGTTCTTTATCCCTGGGGCCAATGTCGATCTCTCGGGAGCTGTCCCTGCCGGGCTCGTGGGCTCGGTATATGGCGCCCACCTACGTTTACGTAGGCCGCAGAAGGATACACAAGCCGACGGTCCGGTGGCCCGTTTTAAAATTTTAAACTATCTCTGTAGCGGACTTTCCGATCCGTTATAAGTAACCCATGAATGCGAATCACGATAAAGCGGCATTGCGCGAACTGGCGCAAGACGCGCGGCGGCAATTCCCTCCGAAGGAACGGGCAGCGGCAACGCGTCTGGTCTGTCAACACGGTAAAACACTTGTTTGCAAGCTGGCCGAGCAAAATCAAATGACCATTGTGTCGGGATTTTGGCCGATACACGATGAGATCGATATCAGGCCGCTCATGATTGAGCTGAGTAAAGCGGGTTTAACCTGTTCGCTGCCGGTTGTTGATCAAAAGAATTCGCCATTGATTTTTCGTCAATGGCAACTCGGCGAACCATTAAAAGAGGACGAATTGGGTCTTCATCAGCCGCGCGAAGATGCGCCATTGGTTGCACCGCACATTTTGATAGTTCCTTTGTTGGCTTTCGATGCCGACGGCAATCGCCTCGGCTGGGGCGGCGGATATTACGACCGGACACTGGCAGCCTTTCGGGAAACATCAAATATCCTGACTGTTGGCGTCGGGTTTTCGTTACAACAAGTAGACAAATTGCCGCAGGACCGTCACGATCAGCGTCTTGATTTTATGGTGACTGAAAAAGGCTCAATCGAGTTTAGCTGATGCGGATTTTATTTTGCGGTGATGTGGTCGGGAAAACGGGCCGAAAATCAATCTTGGAACACGTGCCGCGCCTGCGCGAGGAATGGAAGCTCGACTTTGTCATCGTCAATGGTGAAAACGCGGCACATGGTTTTGGTATCACGGAAAAAATCTGCAAGACCTTTTATGATGCCGGTGTCGATGTCATCACGACCGGCAATCATGTTTGGGATCAAAAAGAAGTCCTGAGCTATATCAAGGAAGATGAACGACTTTTAAGGCCTCTAAACTACG
>Ga0181579_10004038_pt1 | contig 11469 bp, 11 predicted proteins | sample 071ome_24_FD_132996 | JGI IMG/M metagenome (GOLD analysis project Ga0181579, IMG submission 132996) | Coastal salt marsh microbial communities from the Groves Creek Marsh, Skidaway Island, Georgia - 071402CT metaG (megahit assembly) | ecosystem: Environmental > Aquatic > Marine > Intertidal... | reverse complement strand
GGGTCGGCTACGAAGTTGAGGTCAGTGCTGGTGTTTTGGCCCAAAGCCCCCAGTCTGGTGAACCGCTAACCTTGTTTACTCATTTCGTTGTGCGAGAAGAAGCACAATTGCTGTTTGGCTTCAGCGATCAGCGGGAGAGAGATTTATTTCGCGCGTTTATCCGCATTAACGGCGTGGGTCCAAAAATGGCCTTGGCGTTAATTTCCTCCATCGCGCCGGCGGCCCTAGTCGCGGCGGTGCAGGCCAATGAGGTCGGTATTCTTACCAAGGTGCCCGGCGTTGGTAAAAAAACCGCCGAGCGCTTGATGGTGGAGTTAAAGTCGCGACTGGATACACTGCTCCCTGACGGTGTGGCGGCTGCGGCGGCGATATCGTCCTCGGCGGATCCCGTTGTGGGACGAGAGGCAGAGGATGCGCTGATTGCTCTGGGATACAAACCCAGTCAGGCAGCCGATGCAGTGCAGCAGGCCCAGAATGCGCTGAGCGACAGCGGCCGCGTCGATACCGAGCAGTTGGTGACTTGGGTACTGCGTAGCATGGCAAGAGGAACATAATGGCTATCGAGCCGGATCGATTTATTTCCCCAACCCAAGACAGCAGTGAAGCTGGTTTTGACCGCGCCCTGCGCCCGGTGCGCCTTGCCGAGTACATTGGACAGGCAGCCGTTAAAGAGCAAATGACCATCTTCGTGGAAGCCGCGAAAAAACGCGGTGAAGCGCTGGATCACACCTTGATCTTTGGGCCACCCGGATTAGGGAAAACCACCTTGGCAAATATTCTCGCCCGTGAGATGGGGGCTTCGCTGAAGTCCACGTCCGGACCGGTGCTGGAAAAAGCCGGGGATTTGGCTGCCATGCTGTCAAATCTCGACGCCGGGGACGTGTTGTTCATTGATGAAATCCATCGGCTCAGTCCAGTGGTTGAGGAAATTCTTTATCCAGCCATGGAAGATTTTCAGCTGGACATCATGATCGGCGAAGGCCCGGCGGCCCGGTCTCTGAAGCTCGAGCTTCAGCCCTTTACCCTCGTCGGCGCAACGACCCGAGCCGGCTTGCTTACCAGCCCGCTGCGCGATCGTTTCGGCATCGTTCAAAGACTTGAGTTTTATAGCGTCGAGGAACTGTCTGAAATCGTGACCCGCTCAGCGAACAAGCTGTCTCTGCCGATTAAGCTCGAGGGCGCGCAAGAGATTTCAAGACGTTCGCGAGGCACGCCACGCATCAGTAATCGCTTGTTGCGACGGGTACGCGATGTTGCCGAGGTTAAGGGCGATGGTGTGGTAACGGCGGAGCTTGCGGATGAGGCGCTGAATTTACTGAATGTCGACAAACAAGGTTTTGACGCCATGGACCGGCGCCTGCTGCTGGCCATTGTAGATCGTTTTGACGGTGGACCGGTGGGCCTTGATGCGCTGGCGGCGTCGATTAGCGAGGAGCGCGGAACCATCGAAGACGTACTGGAGCCGTATTTGATTCAGCAGGGTTATCTGATGCGCACGCCAAGAGGGCGCGTGGCCACGGCGAAAACCTACCTGCATTTTGGCTTGGCCGTACCCGAACAAAGTACCCAGCTAGCCGATCAAAAGTCGCCGTCGTCTCAGGCGGCGATGAATTTTTCTGACCAAGGCAAAACGAATTCGCCAGAGGATTGATAATGGGCCGTGCACCTGTTGGTGCGGGGCCACGTGTGGGGACTGACTATGAATGAACCGTTATCCGTTTACGAACTTATCGCCAACGCCAGTGCGCTTGTGCAGGGGGTTATGGGGCTGCTCGTTCTTGCCTCAGTTGTGAGTTGGATGATGATCTTTCAGCGCTGGAGTGTTCTGCGCCGAGCCAAACAAGAGATCGATCAATTTGAGGACCACTTTTGGTCCGGTATCGATCTGCGCGGTTTATACCAAGAGCTGTCTGAAGAAGAACATCTCAACGGCATTGAAGGCATTTTTGTGGCCGGCTTCCGTGAATTTAACCGCCTCTCCGAGCAACCCGGAGTCGACGCCGAGGCGATTATGCAAGGCACTCAGCGGGCCATGCGTGTGGCGCTTCTGCGAGAAGAAGCGCGCTTAGAAACCCATCTGCCTTTTCTCGCCACGGTGGGCTCCACTAGCCCCTACGTGGGGTTGTTCGGAACCGTTTGGGGCATTATGAACTCCTTCCGCTCCTTGGCGAATATGACTCAGGCGACCCTTGCCTCTGTAGCGCCGGGTATTTCCGAAGCGCTGATCGCCACGGCCATGGGTCTGTTTGCGGCCATTCCGGCGGTGATCGGATACAACCGGTTTTCCGCCAATGTCGACGGTCTAATGAAACGCTACGAAGGCTTTTGCGATGAGGTGACAGCAATTTTGCATCGAGCGGCTCATGCCCGCAGAGATAGCGATTAATGTCATGGTCACGCTAACCCACAAACGCCACGCTGTTGTCGTTTTGCGAAACAGGAGGCCGGTATGAGCCAGCGCCGTAAACCTATGTCAGAGATTAACGTGGTGCCCTACATCGATGTGATGCTGGTGTTGCTGGTAATTTTTATGGCCACCGCGCCGTTGCTTACCCAAGGGGTGCAGGTTGAGCTTCCCAAGGCGCCCTCCAAGGCCATCGACGCTCAAGAGCCAGATCCGTTGGTGGTCTCTATTCGCAAGGACGGGGCGTTGTTTTTGAATATTGGCCTCGCAAGTCGCACCAAGAATGAAGAAGACGGAACCCGAGTGACTATTTTTTCTCTCGGTGAACAGGTGGGCAAGGTTTTGCGCGCCCGCAGCGATGTACCGGTTTACGTCAAGGCAGACGCCACTTTGCCCTACGGGGATGTGGTGAGGGTAATGACTGTGCTGCAGCAGGCGGGCGCTAGCGGTGTCGGCCTGATTACTGATCCGCCAGATCTAGAGGGGTAGCGCTGAGTGGCTTTGGTTCGCTCCTACGCCCTGCCGTTATTCGCCGCGCTGTTGTTTCACGTGGCGGTGGGTGTGGTCTTTGTCCGAGGTTTTACTGCCAGCGAAGACGCAGCCGAGGTTATTACTCCCAAGGTGGTGAATGCCACCCTCATGGTAGTTGAGCCTCCGGCTCCCAAGAAACGCCCGCCGGTTGCGGCAAAACCTAAGCCGGTCGCTCCCAAGCCAGCTAAGCCCAGTGCGGCGGAAAGAAACCGGCTAGCCCAAGAGCAGCGGGCGGCAGAACAAGCCAAACGAGCGGAGCAGGCAGCCAAAGAACGGGCCGAAGCTCAGCGTCAAAAAGAACTGGAGGCCCAGCGCCGGCGTGAGCGCCTAGCGGCCTTGGGAGACTTGGCGGATGATTCTCTGCAACAGTCTTTGGAGGCTGAGGCAGAGCAAATCCAAGGCAGCGAAGTTCAGCAGCAGGTGCAAACATTTCAGGCAGGTATCTATGACCTGGTGCGCAAAAACTGGAGCCGGCCACCCAGTGCGCGCAACGGCATGCAAGCACGTTTTTTGGTGGAGCTTATTCCCACCGGTGAACTGTTATCCGTCACCCTAGTCGACGGCTCAGGTAGTGCGGCATTCGACCGTGCCGCCGAACAAGCCATCCGGCGGGCTCGGCGATTTGATGTGCCCGAGGACAATTCGGTTTTTGAGGCGAACTTTCGACGTTTCTACTTTCTCTTCCGCCCAGAGGATCTGTTACGGTAGCGGTCCGAAACAAGCCAGCAGAGCAAAAAAGTTCTTCCATGTCTCAATTGTTGCATACACGTTTAGTCAGGATTTGGGCTTCGCTACCAATCATCCTGTGTTTGGTGGTGTCAGTCCTAGCGGCCCAAGCGCGGGCTGATCTGGACACAATCATCATTGATCAGGGCGTTGATAATCCCATCCGGATAGCCGTTGTGCCGTTTGCACTGAGTGAAGACCTTGCGCAGCAGCAAAATCCAGCCAAGTTGATTAGTTTTGATTTGGCCCGCAGTGGCCAGTTTGATCCAGTGGCGTCGGAAAACATGTTGTCTTATCCCAGCACGCGGAACGAGGTGTTTTTCCGAGACTGGCGGATTCTGCAAACGGCCTATCTTGTTATCGGCAGCGCTAACACCGATGTGCTGGGAAGGGTTCAAATCCGCTACCAGTTATTTGATGTAGCCACTCAGACAGAGCTGCAAACCGCCAGCTTTTCCGTGGGCCTAGACCAGTGGCGTGACGCCGGCCATAAAATCTCCGACCTCATTTACGCGGAAGTAACCGGCGTGCGGGGCGCGTTTAGCACCAAAATACTATACGTTCTGGCGGAAGGAGCGGGTACCGCTCAGGCTCGTTATCGCCTGCAAATAGCCGACGTGGACGGCCAGCGGCCGCGCACGCTGTACAGCTCAAGTCAGCCCATTCTATCGGCCAGTTGGTCACCGGATGGTCGCCGGGTCGCCTATGTATCCTTCGAAACCGGCCGTCCAAGCATTATTTTGCAGGACGTGGATGGATCCCGCCGTGAACGTCTGACGAATTTTCGCGGCATCAACGGCTCGCCGGTTTTCTCACCGGACGGCAAACAACTGGCCATGGTGCTGTCTCGAAGCGGTGATCCCGAGATATTTATTATGGACTTACAAACCCGCAAGCTGCGACGTATCACCCGGCATCCAGCAATCGATACCGAGCCGTCTTGGTCGCCCGACGGTCAATATTTGATCTTCACCTCGGACCGAGGTGGCCGCCCGCAAATTTATCAGGTCGAATTAGCGACGAATTTTTTGGAGCGACTGACGTTTGTGGGTGATTACAACGCCCGGGCGCGCCTGTTGCCGGATGGCCGGCACCTAGTCTTTGTGCACCGGCGCAACGGGGTCTTTCATATCGCTTGGCAAGATCTTCAGGCTGACCGCTTGCTGGTGTTAACCGAGTCCCAGCTTGACGAATCACCGTCGCTGGCTCCTAACGGCGCCATGCTGATCTACGCAACCCAAGATCAAGATAAAGGCATTTTGGCAGCGGTGTCGGTAGATGGGCGGGTGAAGTACCGGCTGCCGTCATCGGCGGGGGACGTACGTGAGCCGGCGTGGTCACCGTTTTTGCCAGACGTAGTCGTACCGATTGGCCCTTAGGCGGAGCAGAACTGACTCGTGCAAAGGAACGGTCATTTTTCCTCTTACAGACGCAGGCATGCGCCGCTTTTTTGGTTAGACTTGACGTTCTAGGGATTTTGTTTTGTTACTACACATTAGGAGTTAGGGATGCAGATTCTTAAAAACGTAAAAAACCTGCTGGGCATACTAATCAGCGCAATGGTCATTGCAGGATGTGCCAGTACTGCCACCGAACCGGTAGAGCAGCAGCCTGCCGAAGAAGTTGTAGACGTTGTTGAAGTGGTCGAAGTTGAGGTAGAAGAACCTGTTGCAGGCTTTGCCGCAGATAATCGCACCCCCATAGATGCTGCGGGGAATCCGGTTTCCAGAACGTTTTATTTTGATTTCGACCAATCCGTCGTTAGCCCTGCAGATTTTGCGGCGCTTGAGGTGCACGCCCAAATTTTGGCTGCAAACCCAAACCGTCGTGTGGTCATAGCCGGACATTGCGACCAGCGTGGAACGCGGGAATACAATTTGGCCTTGGGCGAGCGTCGAGCGCAGGCCATTAGCGCCATCTTGATCGCGGCGGGCGTTAACGCGCGTCAGATCGAGGAAGTAAGTTATGGTGAAGAGCAGCTAGCCGACCCGGCCAATACAAGCCGCGCATGGTCTCTGAACCGGCGAGCCGTAGTCTCTTACCGCTAAGCTGCTAGAGCTTGTTGGTTTTCGATGATTAGAAGAAGGGCGAGGAAACGCAAAGCGCGCAGGACACCCTTGGGGGCCGCTTTCAATCAGGCTGCCTGGGCTGTTGCGTTTTCTTTGGTCTTCTCTGCCAGCACCGGTTTTGCTGCAGTACCTGTGGAGGAGTCCCTGCTGCGTGCTGCTGCCGAACTGGATACCGGTACATACAGTGATGCAGAAGAAGCCGATCTGTGGGCCAGTGCAGGCCAATTGACTGGCAGCGCCAACAGCCAGTCAAGCGACGCGCCTTTGCTCTATCAGGTTCAGGTGCTACAGCAACAGCTTCGTGAACTCAGTGGTTTGGTCGAAGAGCAGGCATACATCATCAAAAAGCTTCAACAAGATCAGCGTCAGCAGTACGTTGATCTGGATCGTCGTATTCTCGCCCTGAGTCCGAATCGACCCGCGCCGGGTCCAACAGCGGTCCCTAGTGAAGATGCGCCAGCGCAGAATCCTAACAGCACCAGTAACACAGAATCCTCGGTGCCTGAGGTGACCTTGCCGCGGCAGAACGACGGGGCCGTGCAAACCAAGCCTGCGAACGAACGCGAAGCTTACGGTCAGGCTATCGAGTGGATGCGAGCCAAGCGCTTTGAAGATTCGATACGCGCGCTTCAGGATTTGATTGTTGATTACCCCAACGGCCAGTTCACGCCCAATGCATTTTATTGGCTAGGCGAGTTGAATTTAGCCACCGGTGAACGAGAGACGGCCCGCCAGAACTTTGTGCAGGTTGTGCGGCTGTATCCCGACCATCAAAAGGTGCCGGATGCGCTGTACAAGTTGGGGGTGATTTACTATCAGCTGGGCGATGACCAAGAAGCGCGCCGATATTTGGAGCGAGTGCAACAAGAGCACCCGCAAAGCTCCGCTGGCACATTAGCAGCCCGATACTTGGCTGAAATGGAGTGAACTCCCTAGCCGCTCCCTAGCTATAAGACCATGTCTACGCTTCGAATTACTGAAATTTTTTTGTCCTTGCAGGGCGAGGCGAACACCGTCGGTCGCCCAACGATCTTTGTGCGCCTGACTGGGTGCCCCTTACGCTGCCAATACTGCGATAGCGAGTATGCGTTTTCGGGCGGGACGACGATGGACCTCGACGCGATCTTGGCCAAGGTTGACGAACTTGGCGTGCCCCATGTCACCGTCACTGGCGGCGAACCCCTCGCCCAACCCAATGTGATTGCACTGATGCAATGCTTGGTGGATGCGGGCAAAGCCGTTTCTTTGGAGACCAGTGGCGCGCTAAATGTTGCCGACGTGCCAGCAGATGTGGTCAAGGTGCTGGACCTTAAAACTCCGGGTTCCAACGAGTCGCATCGAAATCTGTGGGAAAATCTAAGTCACTTGAATGCTCAGGATCAGATCAAATTTGTCCTTTGCAGCCGAGCTGATTACGACTGGGCGCGTATGCGGTGTGACGAATACAGTCTCTACGACCGGGTGGCCGATGTGCTGTTCTCTCCCAGCCACCATGAGTTGGCCCCGCGCGAGCTTGCGGACTGGATCGTTGCAGACCGCCTACCGGTGCGCATGCAGATGCAAATGCATAAATTACTGTGGGGCGATGTGCCCGGTTATTAGGAAGTTTTGACTATCTCGCGATAAGCGGGATGCGTAAAAGGGAAACATGAAAAAAGCAGTTGTTCTGGTTTCGGGCGGTTTGGACTCCGCAACGGTATTGGCCATTGCCAAAACAGCCGGCTATGACTGTTACGCCGTCAGTTTTGATTATGGTCAGCGCCACAGTGCTGAATTAAATGCGGCCCGACGGGTGGCTGCGGAAGCCGGCGTCGCCGAGCACCGAATCGTGACCATCGATCTCAGCCAGTTTGGCGGCTCCGCGCTCACAGACGATAGTATTGATGTTCCCGAGGCGAATCAGGACCAGAGTGAAAGCGATATTCCTATCACGTACGTGCCAGCGCGCAATACGGTGTTTCTATCTCTTGCCTTGGCTTGGAGCGAGGTGCTGGGTGCCCAGGATATCTTTCTTGGCGTCAATGCTGTGGACTACTCGGGCTATCCGGACTGTCGGCCGGCCTTTATTGAGTCCTTCGAAACCATGGCGAATCTTGCGACCCGTGCGGGTGTTGAGGAGCAGCGGCTTACTGTCCACGCGCCACTTATCGATTTAACCAAGGCTGAGATCATTCAGCGTGGCATCGAGTTGGGCGTGGATTATTCGTTGACGGTTTCCTGCTATCAGGCGGACGATTCTGGCGCAGCCTGTGGTGTGTGCGACTCCTGTTTCTTGCGCCAACAGGGGTTTGTCAGCGCCTCAGTGCCAGATCCTACCCGCTATCAGTGAGGCAACAGCGCAAACCTACCGGATAAACTCTTGTTTCACCCTACTCAGGTGACTACAATGCGCTCCGCTTTTAAGCTATGGGTCGTTAGCTCAGTTGGTAGAGCACCGGGCTTTTAACCTGTTGGTCCTGGGTTCGAGTCCCAGACGACCCACCATTTCTTTCGCAGAGAACGCGCTGGCCTTTTTAGGATGTCTTTCTTTGTGCGCTGCAAGTTGCTCACGCCGGTGCCGACAGCCTGCGCTATCTTGGGTATCGAGTATTCCCATGCAGTGACCAGCCCTTGCGGCGATAACGTTACTCGGCACAGTGCTCGCTTTTCCTTCAGGGCCAGAGCGGTGTTCAGCAGGTCGGCGCTCTTGGTTCGCGGCGATGCATATCAAATTGCGCCTATTGGGTTTTGCGTTCAATTCGATTTGTCACCGACGACATTTGTGCCCTGCATTACGCGCACGCTATTGAGGCGGACTAGAATTTTACGGTTGTTTGCGTCCCGCATGACCGCGAAGAGGCACTCTGGCCAGCCCTGATCTTGCATTAGATTCACTGTCTTGTCGTAACGAACGTTCTCGATTTGCTGCCCATCGCTGAGTCGAACATTGAAATACTCACCTTCCTTAAAGATTTTTTTGATTCTATCGTTGTAGCTTTTTTCTTCTTTAGCGACTCGAGGCAAAATAGCATCAAAGAAAAGTGCAATTAGCCCAACAAACAGCACACCCGCGATGACAATAATAATTGCCTCAAAAAAAAATACGATTAGCTCATTCATTAAGTACTCCTCGTAGTACTCGATGGTTCAGTCATGCTCATGCGCACAAAGGTCCGATATCAAAAAGGTATTAAAACTTGCAGGAGAAAACCCCGCCGCAGAGCGTTCTGCGCAAGATTAGGGTTAAGTACGCATTGCAAGGTTTGAAATGGGATAGACGGGTTACTTACCCTGATGAACGGATGTGTCAGATTACGTCTGTTGCAGCTAAGCACACGAGTACGGGGTCTGATGCCAGCTAATCGTTGAAGAACTCCCCAGGCCGCCACTCTTTTTTCGTGGATATCGCCATTGGCATGCGAGGTCGATTTAGCGTTTGAGGCTTCTTTTTGTGCACGTGCAGCGATACCTTGAATGGCGATATGTCCATGAGCCCGCAGCCTCGACGTCCTGCTCCCAGCCCGAACTTCAGCAAGTCTGCCCAGCGCTTCGCTTCTAAAGCGCTCGTTCTCTCGTCCTGCGTTTTTCAACTGTGCTCGCGACAGAGATCTTCGACTCACCTACCTGCATTGACCTCATCGAGAATCGATACGAACTGAATGTCGGTAAATCGTGACGTCTTCATCGGTGCCCGCTGAGGTTGGTTTCTCAGCAAACTCCAACGTTGAGAGTCTCAGATTAAGGCAAGTGGACATTATGAACTGCAAGACAGCATGGAGCAGCCGCTTCGGTTTCTCGCCCACTCTGGCCGCTTGGCGGCAAATGCTTCCATTCCCTCTTGCCGTTGATAGGGCCGTTCCAGTACCTGCATCCATTGATTGAGACGCTGGAAGTCTCCGCGCTCGGCATCGTCGATGGCAAGCTGGGCAAGATAATTTCGAGGCACATACAGCGGGTTGGTGGCATTCATGGTTGCGGCGCGTTGCTGATGGCCGAGCCCTTGTTGCTGGGCTAGGTTTAGATAGTCCGTGACCCACTCTTGGGTCTGCTGCAGGATGTCCCGGGATATTTGTTCCGGCGTGTAGTAGGCATCGCCCAAAAACTCAGCATGGTTTTCGGCGTTTTGCACATCTGCGAGGCCTCGGAAAAACAGGGTCATGTCGGTTTCGGTTTCCGTCAGCAGTTTAAGCAAGCGATTGGTCAGAGCTTCATCAAACTCGGTTAGCCCTAGTTTGCTGGCCATCATCTGCTGCCACTGCTGTTCATAGGTGCTGGCGAACCCTCCGAGAATGTCCTCCAGCGGCTTGGTCTCCTCAATGAGCGGATACAGGGCGTTGGCCAGCTGTAACAAATTCCACTGGGCTATCGCAGGCTGTTGGCCGTAACGGTAGCGGCGCTGGCCGGCGTCGGTGGTGTTGGGTGTCCAGTCCGGGTCAAAGCCCTCAAGCCAGCCGTAGGGGCCGTAGTCAATGGTCTCGCCGATAATGGATAGGTTATCGGTATTCATCACGCCGTGGACAAATCCCACCTGCATCCAATGCACCATTAGCGCTGCCGTACGCTGGCATACCTGCTCAAAGAACGCGAGGTAGCGACTCTTGGCGTCTTGGTGGTTGACTGCAATCGATGGGAATTCCCTGCGGATGACGAAGTCGGTAAAGGTAGCCAGCAGATCGGTTTCCTGTCGGGCGGTTAGCATTTGAAAGTGCCCGAAGCGCACAAAGCAAGAACTGACCCGACAGACCACGGCCCCCGGCTCAAGCGCGGGGTGGCCGTCGTACAGCATGTCCCGCATGACCTGTTCGCCTGTGCCCAATAACGATAGGGCGCGAGTTGTCGGCACTCCAAGGTGATGCATGGCCTCAGAGCATACATACTCGCGCAGGGACGAACGCAGCACGGCAAGGCCATCAGCGGTTCGTGAGTATGGTGTTTCGCCAGCTCCCTTGAGCTGCAGCATCAGGTGGCCCGTATCGGTATTAACTTCGCCCAGGTTGATGGCACGACCATCCCCAAGCTGTCCGGCCCAGTTGCCGAACTGATGGCCGCCGTAACAGGTGGCGTGAGGGTCCATGCCCGATAGCAGTCGGTTTCCGGCGAAGATCTGCACAAAGTCTTCGCTTTGGCATTGTGCTTTGGAAAGTCCCAGTTCCGCCGCTACCGATTCGGAAAAATGCATTAAGTAGGGTGCTCGAACCGGCGTTGGCGCCACCCTTGAAAACAAAGCGTCGCGAAGCTGCCGTCGGGCGCTGCCTGTTTGCGCATCCCCGGGCAGGTCATTGGTGAAGGCATTGTCAAAAATTAAGTGCTGCATTGTTCGCCATCTGACTGGTTCAAGGGGGCTAAGGGTAATGTGCTTGGCTACGCAACACGACTAAAAATCAAGATTTGTCTACTCGCTCAGGCGTTGAAGTCCGTGTATGTTTTTCCCGAGGGACAGATAAAGGAGGAGGCGACATGTTAAAAGCCACTGCTACACAGGCATTTGATGCCCACAACATAGCCATAGAAGACTTTGATGTCAGCAGCGCCGCGCTGATGCAAAGCAACCAGCACTGGGATTTTTTCGCGCGCATGCGTGACGAAGAGCCAGTGCACTACTGCAAAGACAGCATGTTCGGGCCTTACTGGTCGATCACCCGCTTTGCCGACATCATGGAAATCGAAAAGAACTGGCAGGACTTTTCGTCGGATCTGGGCATCACCCTAACGGACCGGCCTGAGGATTTTTCGACCCCAAACTTTATCGGCATGGATCCG